>Ga0302326_10011572_pt1 | contig 18975 bp, 18 predicted proteins | sample Palsa_T0_3_FD_202264 | JGI IMG/M metagenome (GOLD analysis project Ga0302326, IMG submission 202264) | Peat permafrost microbial communities from Stordalen Mire near Abisko, Sweden - Palsa_T0_3 | ecosystem: Environmental > Terrestrial > Soil > Palsa > Peat permafrost | place: Sweden: Abisko...
ACCTCTCGATCCATGCCGCCTCTGCCTCCAGTCGGCGCATGCCGAGCTTGCATCTCCGCACGCGCCCGACCTTCTCCGTGATGACGAGCCCCGCCTGCTCCAAGACGCCGACATGCTTCTTCATGCCCGTGAGGGTCATGTGGAACTTCTCGGCAAGGTCCGTGATTGAAGCGTCTGCGCGCCCGAGCCGCTCCAGAACGCCGCGCCGGGTGGCGTCCGAGAGCGCGGCGAACGAGGCATCGAAGCGGGTGCGGTTATACTGAACCATGTGGTTCAGTATTTAACACACGGATCGGCGGCACGCAAGGGAGGCCGAGCGCGCGCTGCGTTGCCGGCCGCCTTCACTGCCAAATCGACCTCATTTCGATGCAGATTCGATCGACTCGGCGATCCCCAGGCTCTCAGGGGCGCAACTGCCTGCAGTCGAGCAGGACGGCACGGCCTGCTTTGTTCACAGCCTCTGCAGCGGCCCGCCATTCGGGCGAGCCGCTGCGGCTCCTCACTTATATAATCGCTCGCAGGCGCGCGCCAAGTGTCGACCCACCTCGACCCGATCCGAGCGCGAAACACCGAGGCCAACCGATGTTCAATCTTTTCTTTGCTGTGCTCGCGCTCTTGGCCGCTTCCATTCACGTCGCCTGCTCCTCCGCTCGCCGTAGCAGCGGCGCCGCGATCGCCGGCACCTATCTTATTTATCTTCTATTCATCTATGTCGGTCTAATGGGAATTCTCACGGCCTACGCGCATGTGTTTCGGTCGGCTGAAACCTCGGCATCCATCGGCTGGCTGCCAAGTCCGTTCGAGTACGAGGTTGGGATGGCTGATCTGACGATCGGCGTACTGGGCGTTCTTTGCCTGTGGGTGCGCGGCAACTTCTGGCTGGCGGCTGCGATTGCCAATGCGGTCTGGCTGCTGGGCGATGCTGTGGGGCACATTCGTGAGATGACTCTGCACAACAATCACGCCGCCAACAACTCGGGCCTGTTTCTCTTGGCCGAGATCACGACTCCGATTCTGATTCTGTTCCTGGCGCTGTATTACCGCAATTTCATTTCGGAGCGTTCTACGCAATGCCAATGAGGCCGGAAAAAAGCGTCGGCGGCCCTTCAGAATCCAGAATCGATCCAGCGCCACCACGGCGGACCTACTGAGGTTCCCCGTTTGCGGTACCCAAGCGATTGAGCGAATCGACAGGCGTAATCAACGTTGCGTCGTTATTCTTCGGGCTGTTGACTCGGGTGCTGACGGCATAAGCGACCATGAGATCGGCCGGATAGGGCACTAGCGTGCCGCGGGCTTCATCAATCGTACCTTCGAGCCAGGCGCGATGGTCCTCCGCGCGCAAAATCGCCGGCATCCTGTGCGGATTGTTGCCGGTGTTGTGAATATCGCTCATCAGCGCGTTCGCCGGCATCGTAATGTGCACGCAGCTCTCGATCGCGGTTCCGTCGGCGGCAATTGATCGGTCCCACAGCGCGGCGAATCCGAAAACCGCCCTATCGGCAATATAGATGAAATAGGGTTGCTTGCGCCCATCAGCGCTCAAGTGCCACTCATAAAATCCGGCGGCTACCTGGATGCAGCGCTGCGCGCGCTTCCAGGGCCCCCGATAGGATGCCGCAGTTTCGACGGTTTCAATGCGGGCGTTGATCGTCGAATACTTCGGGGCGACGCCTCTTGCGAAAAAGGGTATGAGCCCCCAGCGCAGCATCACGCCCTCCCTGCCGTCTTCGGTCATGCGAACGAGCGGAACGCTCTGGGTCGGCGCGACGTTGTAACTTGGCTCAAAATGCCACCAAGGTTTAACGACCGAGAATGCCTGCTCGACCGCTGCTTGATCCCGAGTGACGTATCGTCCGCACATCTGCTCCTCGCTAAACCTGCCGCGCGGATACCACGAAAAGGTTGAAAGTTGCACTCACATTCGCTCCTGGGTCAATGGTGTGCGCCCAATTGGCCGTCTTGCGGTGTGCCCATGGTGGAGGCGATGTAGTCATCGACGACTTGGCCCAGAACGGTCAGTGGAACACTGCCGGTTTGGAGTACCAAATTATGGAATTCCTTCATGGAGAACTTCTGCCCCAAGGCTGATTGGGTTTTCGCTCTCTGTTTGAGGATCTCAAGCTCGCCAATCTTGTAGGCACAAGCCTGTCCCGGCATCGCGACATAGCGCTCGACCTCGGCTGCCGATATCCCGTAATCGATCGCCTGCTGCCGAGTCCAGTGCTTTGCGTGTAACCCGGTATCCACCACCAGCCGACGTGCTCTAAAGAGTTCGTCATAGAGCTGACCAAGGCGCCCTTTGGGGTCGCCATCGTACCAACCCGCCTCGGCGGCAAGCTGCTCCGAATACAGCGCCCAGCCCTCCGTGAAAGACGACAGATTCCCGAACACGCGCTTCTGCCGGAAACGAGGAATCTGGGGAAGCTCCTGTTGCAGGGCGACCTGGAAATGGTGGCCAGGCACGCCCTCGTGGTAAGTAAGCGTGCGCATCTCCAGAATGTTGAATGTCGGGCCGGGCAATGGAATCCAGACCGTTCCGGGGCGCGAACCATCGGATGCGGGAGCCGAATAATGCGCGGCAGCTGACTTCTCAGTAAATGGCGGTTCGCGCAGAATGCGCACTGGAGCCTTCGGCTGCAGATCGAAGAGGGTCTGCGCGCGCCGCTCGGCATCGCGCAATATGCGCTCGTGCTCGATAAGCAGGGTCGGCCGAGGATCCGGGTCCGAAGGTGGCTGCACGTTCGCTTCCAAGGTCTTATAGCGCTGCTGCACCGTGCCCTCGGTGTAGCCGAGGTCGCGTAATAGACGGTCCATCTCACCCTCGACCCGCGCTACCTCGCGTAGACCCAGCCCGTGGATTTGGTCCGGAGTCATATCGGTCGTGGTATTGACTCGCAGCATTGCGGCGTAGGCCTGCTCTCCGTGCGGCAAGCGCCACAGGCCGGCATCGTCGGTTGCCGTTAACATTTGCGCGGACAGGACCGCGCGCACGCGGTGAAACGCAGGAACGACGGCGTCACGAACGATTTTTTCCGCCGCACCCACGGCCGCCGCACGCTGCGGGTCGGAAAGATCGTGCAGGCTTTGCGCGCGCTCCTCAAGGGAAGCTACAAGCACGTTCTGCGGCGGCTCGGAATTCAGAAACCGGTCGATTCCGTCGATCGTCGACTGCAATATGAACTTCGGCGGAACGACACCCTCCCGAGCGCGAGCGCGTGCCTCAACGAGGCCTTCATCGAGGACTGGAGCCACTCGCTTCAGGCGCGCAAGGTAATTATCGACGTCGCGAGCGTTTCTGATCGGGTGGATTTGGCTCAGAAAATTGACGAGGCTCACTTGCAGGCCGCCAAATTGCTCAAACACGAACCGATGATCAGCAACGGCGGTCATCCGGATTGCATCGGTGAACTCCCATTCGAGCGATGCGGCCGAGGCGCGTTGCACAGGAGTGAGATCGGCACGCCGATAGCGCGACAGCGCGGCAAGCCCTCGACGCGCCCGTTCGAGATAGGCGGCCCGTGGCGCCTTGCCGAGTGGGATGCCGTATTGAAAATCCTTTGCCGTGAGTTGACGATCAAGAGCGTCCTGCGTGGCACCGTCAAAATATTGTCGGGTTGTCGCGCCGGCCGGATCGGCGCGCATCCAATCCTCCGCCAACCGGTCGACGAAGACGTCGAATGTGTTCTTTTCTCCGAGCCCGGGCGCGCCGAAAACGTCGCCGCCAAGAAGAGCGCCGCTAACGAGCAACACCAACGCAATAACGTCGCCATGTCTCGCAATTTGCCCCGCCCGATTTCTTAGCACTGGACTTCCCTAACCGTGTCGTCGCGCGGTCTAGCCTAAATCGTGCAAACTGAAGCTGCTACGCCCGCGGGTTGATGCAACCACGCCGATGACGCGGCGCCCACGAGCAGGCCCGGAATGGCGCAGGCTGCGAGCGGACTCTGATCGTGATATTTCGAGACATATGTAGTTACAATTCAAGTAGTTATAAAATTGTATTAGGGTAATTTCGCACAAGCCAAAAAATTCGGGACCGGCGACGGCGCCTTTTTATCAAGTGGGTCTGCCTTGTTGCTGACGTGGACGGAAAATCGGACCTCGGGACCTAATTGTCGTGACGCGAGTCCGGCAAGTCATAAAGCTACACCTTGCGCGACGCCGGCAAAAGTTCGCGCTAGTCAAAAGCGGGAAGCGCCGTTATTTCATTTGAGGGCACCGGTTCAAGTGGTAGCCCAGCCCTCTTCCAAGCCCGCAGGCCGCCTTTAATCACCGCGACGTCGACCCCTTTCTTTTGAAGCTCTCGAGCTACTCGAGCGCTGGTCGCTTCTCGAACGCAAGTGCAGTACACGTAGACTTGCTGGCCTACCGGGAACTCCACTTCGACCTGGTGAAGCCCGTTGGGGTCAAGTCGTCTGGAACCTTTGATGCGCAGCGCCTTGGCATCCAGGTAACCATGACTTCGAACATCATAGATGTGCGCGCCAATCGCCATCTTCTGCGCTGCTTCCGACGGAATCGCGCGCGGCACGGCACGTTGTCCGCGCGCTCTGACCCACATCCAGACCTGAAAGCCAAGGTAGAGCACTACTAACCCAACCACGATCCAGGTCACGACGTGGCCGAATGCTTCGTAGTCGCGCGTAAGCGCCGCGAGTGCGCCGCTGAAGATAAACCCAATTCCGAAAAACGAACCGATATAGAGCACGGCGCCGGCCGCGTCGAGTTGCAGGAATTGCAGGAAACGCATGTTCATGCTTCCGGCGAGCGGCGGCGCCATCGTGTTGATTCCGGGAATGAATTTAGCGACGACGAGCAACATGCGGCCACGGCGATAAAAAGAATCCGCGGCGCGCAGAATGCACGATTCGGGATTGAGTGAAATTCGGCAGAGTATTCCGAGGAGCCACCATCCGGTATAGCGGCCGAGGAGAAACATCAGGGTATCGCCGAGGAGCATCGACGCGAAGGCGCCGGACAAGCAGACAGAAGCAAGCAGTGTGCCTCGAGCTGCTGCGCCGCCGATGAGTAAGAGCACAAGGGCGGCTGGCACCGGTAGCCCGATCGCCTCCAGGAATACCGCACCGAATAGAATCGAGTACCCGTGTTGCGCAAGTCCAGAGATCCAGGAATCCATCTTCGTAACGAGCTAGTTAACGGCCTGAGACGGTCGATTTGCAGCCCGATTCACTTCTCGGACCGTGCCTGCCCGATGTTGAACGCGACGCCGTAGGGGTCTTGAATATAGCAACGCGGGACCGACGGGTTCTCTTCCTGCAGCTTGCACCCAGCGGCTAACAATTTAAGTTTTGCAGCTTGAACGTCTTGAACCAGCAACTCAAAAACCGGTCCATGCGCGTCGCCTTTTTCGACGTATAAGCGAAAAGCACCTGTCTCGAACCCGATAATGGTTTCGCTTTCGTGCACAACCGGAAACCCTAGAATCGATCCATAGAACGCCGTAGCGGCCTCCCATGCATCGGTTCGGATGATGAAGTCACGAGTGGATCGAAATGTGCCTGTCACGATGATCTCCTCGATACGTGCCGCTCACCTTCATTCGGGTCGTCGGCCGTGCATGCCGCTGTTTTTCGAATTCAGTTCCTATCCTCTTCCGGCCGACGCATCCCGCTCTCGGGCTCCCGCAGCTCGATCGGATTGCCCTCCGGATCATACAGACGGGCGAATCGACCGTCGGGATAACCCTTGGGATCCACTTCCACGGCAATACTGGCCGCTCGCAGCTGCACCACGATAGCACCCAGGCTGCTGACCCTGAAATTGCCGATCCAGACGTTCTTTGGATCCGATGGTCCTGCTACCACTGACTTAAGGCTGCGGGATATCGCGCCGGAAAAAAGTCCGCCAATTCCACTGTTTTTTCCATGCTGGTTGCCCGCCATTCGCACTCAAGTTTGCCTGCGACCGCAGCTCGAATCCGCCGGGCACACGCCGAAATCGATCCTATTCGTTGCCTGGCGACGCATCAACTCAGTGTCCGGATCAGCGGGCGCATCGAGCTACCGTTTTAGCGGCACTCATCACCCGTCGTCGACGCATCATATTCGCAAGCGCGCACCGTGCCGACTACACTACGGCCCCTGCGAGGGTCGGCCTCGGCAACATTGCGCGAGCCTCAGGTAATACACGGAGATGTCGGCTATGAAGAAGGCGCTTGCGGTAACTGTGATCGTGGTTGGTACGACTTTCGGGCAAGTCGTGCGGGCGGACGATTCCAAAAGCAGTGACATAACCGCGCTGGCCGCCCTATGCCAGACCAGCAAGGGCGAAGACAAGGACAAAAAGGACGAGTGGAAGCGAGAGCCGAAGGCTGAGCAGACCGTGACGCAGCACCACGTGACCATCGGTGGCAAGGCGCTCGACTACACGGCGACAGCGGGCGTGCTGGTGATCCGAGATGACCAAGATAAACCCATTGCCAACATGGGCTACGTCGCTTATACGAAGCGCGACGTCAAGGATCTCGCCGCGCGGCCGATCATGTTCGCGTTTAACGGCGGTCCGGGTTCGTCATCACTTTGGCTTCACATGGGGGCATTGGGCCCGAGGCGCGTGGTGGTTTCCGATCCGGCACCCACGCCACCTGCGCCCTACAGGCTCGTTGACAATGAATTCGGGGTCCTCGACAAGAGCGACCTCGTGATGATCGATCCGGTTGGTACGGGAGTGAGCCGCGCCGTATGCGACAAGAAGGATGAGGACTTCTGGAGCGTCGATCCCGATGTCGACTCTGTAAGCCGACTGATCGCTCAATATACGAGCGACAACAAACGCTGGGAATCGCCAAAGTACCTGCTTGGGGAGAGCTATGGCACCACACGGGGCGCGGGCATCGTTGACTACCTGCAGGCGCGCCGCTCACTCACCTTCAACGGTCTCATCTTGGTATCCGTAGCAACCGACCTTGAAGCGATCTTCGCCGAGATCCCCGGCAACGACCGCCCGTATTCGGTCTATCTGCCGGGTTACGCGGCCGTGGCGTGGTATCACCACGCGCTTCCGAATCAGCCGGCGGAGTTAGCGCCCTTTCTCGATGAAGTCAGGCGCTACGCCCTTGGTCCCTTCAACGCGGCACTCATGAAAGGCGACGCCCTTACGGACACCGAACGCGACGCGATAGCCGAGCAGCTCCATCGCTACACCGGCTTGTCGGTGGACTATCTGAAAGCTGCAAACCTGCGTGTATCGGAAAACGCCTTCGTGCATGAATTACTAAAGCCGCAGCACAAGACGCTCGGCAGACTTGACGCGCGCTTCACCGGGCCGACGATGGACCCGTTGGAGAAACTGGCCGACTACGATCCGCAATCGAGCGGCATCAGCGCGGCATTTACCGCTGCATTCATGGACTACTACCATGGCGATCTTGGATTCGGTCAGGGAAAGACTTATCGGTCAACGAACGACGAGGTGGGGAATAAATGGAAGTGGATCCATAAGCCGATCGGGTCCGATAACGAACAGCCATTCGTCAATACCGGCGTCGATCTCGCGTACGCCCTGGTGCAGGATCCGAATCTGCGCGTGCTGGTGCTGAGCGGTTATTATGATTTAGCCACACCGTTTTCTGCTACTGAATACGTCATGTCCCATCTGGGTTTACCGCCGGGTTTAGCGTCACGCATCCAGATGAAATACTACGAAGCTGGCCACATGATGTATGTGAACCCCCAGTCGCTGCAGAAAATGAAACACGATCTCGATACGTTCGTTGCTTCGACGATTCACCCGTAGAGGCATGCGCCTGTCTGTAAAGGGACGGTGTCAATATCGAAGTCTACTTCTTGGGGTCGAAAACACCTCGTTCGGCAATTTTCAGAAAGGGTGCACGACAATTCCCCAGCGCATCCGCTTAAACTTCGAAGTTTGCCCTTATTCCGATTTTTTCCGCCAAGGGTGAGTCAGCGGCGGGCATCTGCAGACCTGGCCAATTTCTCGTGTATTGGCAGTGGCCGGCCGCAAAGAGGTTCGCATGAGCACGCTTTCAAGAGACGTCGCCAGCACACAGTCAGACACCACCGATGTAGCGGGTACGAGACCGACGCGTCAGAAGCCTTCGAAAGAGCAGGTGCTGCTCTCCTGGAGTGGGGGCAAGGACAGCAGTATGGCGGCGTATCAGTTGCTCGCGTCGCAAAAATATGAAATCGCCGCTCTCGTGACGACCGTGACAGAAGAATTCGACCGGATCAGCATGCACGGGGTGCGACGCGAGCTTTTGCTGCGTCAGGCGGAGTCGCTCGATATTCCATTGCACATGATCATGATCCCGAAGGACTGTCCCAATGAGATTTACGAGGCGCGCATGCGCACGGCCCTTGACCAGTTTAAGGACCATGGCATTAGAAAGATTGCCTTTGGAGACTTGTTTCTCGAAAGCGTGAAGCAGTATCGTGACGAGCGCCTGGCGCAAGCCGGGATGACGGGGCTGTACCCAATATGGATGCGCGATACCGACGAACTCGTGCGAACCTTTATCGGGCTTGGGTTTCGGGCTCTGCTCTCGTGCGTCGACACGCATGCCATTGATGCATCATTTGCCGGTAGGGAAATTGATGAAAATTTTTTGCGTGACCTCCCGGACACTGCCGACCCCTGCGGTGAATACGGCGAGTATCACTCGTTCGTTTACTCCGGCCCCATTTTCAAAACATCGATCGCTTGCAGGGCGGGCGAGCGGGTGTTGCGCAGCGCCCGTTTCAACTACTGCGATATCGTGCCGATATGAAGCCGCGTAACAATTGAATTCCATTGCCTGCTGCCAAAGCGCGAGCAATAAGGGGCTGGACCAGCCTGGGCCGCCCGATCGGGATGATCCACGTTGCGCTGCAAGAGTGCGGGTGTCCGAGAGCGTAGACAGCCGGGCCCAGTAGGGCGAGTTGAGCGCACCCGGTCGGACGTCAGTCGTCCCAAGTCTTCGGCCAATTACCGGTCTTTTTCGGCATTTCCGCCATGCGGAGCCGTTGTCGCAGCACGTTGTCCAACGGCAGCACGCTCGGCTCCTTGGCGCGTCTGGTCTGAGCGCAAGAGCCGCGCTCACCAAAGTGGCCCGCGCCGCCATTGTGCACGATGCGAAAAAGCCACATCGCCAGTTACGGCCCCGCGAGGCCCGTTTGGCGTCGATTTACATGTGTGACGCCATTAACTGAGAACGACGTCAACGACGGACTAATTTCTCGGAAGTACGGTCGCGGTTTCCGCCTCTGGATGAGCCGACCGATCAGGGAGGAACTTATGGAGATCGTCAGGATGACGCTCGCCGCGGCGCTTGGATTGACCGCACTGCGTGCTTGTACTTCAGTCCGGAGCGCAGATGCAGGATCGGTAACCCATCGCGCGCCATTCGTTGCCGACAAGGTGGCATTTTTCATGACCGCACAGCAGGTCGGCGCTCGGTTCTACGAAATCGCCTTGCTCCCGGCAGCCGACGCCTTCAGTGTGGCGAATGCACAGCAGGTATACCGCAGCCTGCAAGAAAAGGTCGCGGCGCGCGGCGCAAACGCGATTCTCTTTGATTCCATGTACGAGCAAACCCGCCCCCGGGCCGCCTACGCTCTGATTGGAACCCCTGCCGATCGCGCCGGGAAGGCCGTAGCCATTTTTGTTGATGACACGACATCGAGATCGAAACCTCATGTCGCAAACTAAACGTCTCACCGTTCGCGAATACGAACATACGGATCCGGCAATCAAGCGGTGCTCTTCGATCTGTGTGGCAGGTTGCGGGACCTTGATTCTCGTCGCCTGCACGGGCAGCTTCGAAGAAGCCGTGTCTCCTGCGGAACCGCCGGTCGCGGTGGCTACGTCGGATGTCTCCCAAGGCGAAGCGCCTTTGACAGTCCACCTGGACGCGTCAGACAGCAATGACCCGCAGAAATTTCCTCTTGTCTACGAGTGGATTTTCAGCGACGGAACCACCTCGACAGGCATCGCGGTCGCGCACACGTTTCAGGATCACGGAAACTATTCGGCAACGGTCACCGTCAATGACGGCCATCGTACGACAACCTCCGCTCCCATCAGAATTAGCGTGACGCCCGCGCCGCCATTCGTTGCGCCAACATTAGTGTCCGTGAATCCGATCGGGCTCTCGCGCTCCTCGGCGACCGGAACAGTGACGGCGACCGATCGCGAGGAGCTCGCGCTCACGTACTCGCTTGCAACGCGACCCACCATGGGGACGGTCAAAGTCGATGCCAGCTCCGGCGCATTTATCTATACGCTACCGCGGAACACCGCGGCGACCGGCGATTCCTTCACCGTGAAGGTCTCGAACAGCGGCAGCTCCGCCGTCGGTGTCGTAACAGTTGCGCTTCACGGGAATGCACTGGTCGTCAGCCAGTAACCCGTCGGGAAATAGTCATCCCCGTTCAAAGCCCAGACTGTCACCGCAATGGCATCGGGTGGCAAAACAACGCCGCCGTATCTTCTTAAAACGCTTTAGCCCGCCAGGCTCGACGAGCTTGGCAGCACGCACCTGACAAAAGCCACCGATCGGGCAGTATCCCGTCGAGCGCCCTACCTGATCCATTGATCGCCGTCAAAACGGTCATTGCGAACCGCAGGCACAGGCTGCAAAATCAGACGCTAGGGTCCATTTTCTACCTATAAGAGGCGCCCATGAATCTTCATCTGACGATCGGCCCGCTCGTATCGCTCATCGCAGGAATTCTAATCCTCGTGGTTCCGCGCCTGTTGAACTACATCGTCGCGATCTACCTCATCCTCATCGGCTTGCTCGAGCTGATGGGTAGCGGCGGAGTTCGTCTCTGAGCACTCGCCAAGAGCAGCTGCCGAGCGTATTGAGGTCGGCGTAAATTAGCTCGGATCCAGCCGCGCTGCAGCGGGAGCGAATGCGCCCGAATTCCTGTTGATGCGCGCGAGTTGTCAGTCGAGCCCGTCTACCGACGGCTCGGATTGAAATGCGGAATCACCCAATGCACACGGTCGTTGAGACACACGAGCTCGCAAAAACCTACGGTCGGTTTACCGCACTTCGAGGGCTGAGTATCGCAGTGCCGGAAGGCGCCGTGTTCGCGCTTATCGGCGCGAGCGGATCCGGCAAGACAACCGCGATAAAACTGCTTCTCAATCTCACCCATCCTACGCATGGGTCGGCCGCTCTCTTCGGCGTCGATTCGCGAGCCGTCGGTCCTGCGATTCTGGCCCGCATAGGTTATGTGTCGGAAAATCAGGCGTTACCGCCGCGCCTGCGGGTCGATGAGTTCTTCGATTATTTACGCGCGTGTTACCCGGGATGGGACCGCGGCCTTGAGGACACCCTTCGCACACAGCTGCGACTGCCACCGGAGCGAAAAATCGGCGAGCTCTCGCATGGCATGCGGCTGAAAATGGCGCTCGCATGCGCGTTGCCATTCCACCCTGCACTGCTCATCCTCGATGAACCCTTCAGCGGGCTCGATGCATTGGCGCGCGAAGAGATAATCAACGCGTTTTTACAGCCAGCGCGCGACCTGTCGATTCTTATTTCCTCGCATGAGCTCGAGGAGATCGAGCGCCTGGCGACCCACCTCGTCTTTCTCCATGAAGGCCGAATGCTGTTTCAAGGCTCGTTGACCGCGTTGCGAGAACACGCCCGAGCGATGTTTCCGGCGCTCGGACTCGGCGACGACGCTATGTCGTTGCGGGTCATTTTTGTCGCGATGGTTCGGGCTGCGGTTCAGGATCGAGGCTAAAGGTCTGACCATCGCATGGTCCGCCACATTTTCAAGAAAGACTGGAGACTGCTTTGGCCAATGGTCGCGTTGGTCACGGCCATTCAGATCGCCCACGAATGGGCGGCTTATAAATTAGGGTTCTTCGGCGGCGATCTCGCCATTGCGGAATTGTTTCGGCTGTTGGACGTTGCCTGGTATGCCGCCATCGCGGCACTTGCTGTCGCCGTCGTCGACCAGGATCCTATTCCCGGGGTCGATCAAGACTGGCTGATTAGGCCCATCGATCGCTCGGCTCTGCTGCTCGCAAAGCTACTATTTGCTTTGCTGACAATCAGTGTGCCGATGCTCGTTTTGAATCTGACTCACGCTCTCGCGATGGGATTCCCGCTGGTTGGATCGCTCGAGAGTGTCCTTCTTAAGGAGCTCTACGTCTACGTGTGCCTCATCGTACCGGTGCTGGCACTGGCTGCAACCACTCGCACGATGACTGAGCTTACGGTTTTTGGCACGGCTCTTATTGTGGTGTACGCCGTCTGCCTGTCGCTAAGTGCGGTTCTCTTCGGCGCTGCTCGGTGCCCAACCTGCGGCACCGGCGTTTCCTGGCTGCAGCATATGCTGCAGCACGCCGGGATCCTATGCGGCGCGGTCGCGATCTTGTTTCTCCAATACTATCGGCGGCAAACGGGAACCGCGCGAGTCCTGGCGGCTGTCGGTGCGGCGGCGCTGGTGTTCGTACAGCTTCCATGGAACACCGCATTTGGCATCGAACGCTGGGTGTCCGGCTCAATTGGCATCTCGGAACCAATAAAGATTGATATCGATTCGCGCGAATCGCGTCCCACCGGCCAAGCGAGCATGCCCCGGCCGGTTGCCGCCTGGCAGGCAACGCGGGCATTGTTGCATGCCAATGTTGACGAAGCGGCTCAATACTTGCGCCGGCGCGCGCATCTGGAGGACGCGGCCGTCGTCATTGATCTACCGGTTCGTATCAGCGGTGAATCAAACGATGAATTGCTATTAGTTGATCGCTCGGAAGTCCACCTGTTCGGAACTGGCGGCCGCCTGCTGTATCTTGGAACTAACCTGGCTGATGGGCCCGATCCACTCGCGCCGCGAGCGGGCGCTGGGGACAATGCTCCATGGCAAACGTCACTGACCGTTGGTATTCCCGCGTCTATCTATAACGATGCGAGATCGGCGCCGGTACATTTACAGATGGATTATTCGTTGACGCTGTTGGAAATGGCGACACAGCATAAACTGCCTGCGCTGGATGGTGGGATTCGAACGCCAGAACTGGGGCTTTGTGCAACTAGGGCGAGTCAGGACGGGGTTACGGTACGCTGCAAGCAACTTGGGCGGACACCATTTTGTTACAGTGCCACCCTATATGGCCCGAGCGGACGCCATAACCCCGAAGTATTGATTTGCGCGCCGGACTACCGGCCTTATTTCACCCCATTGACCAGCGTACTGACCATTCTTGGCGTCGAGATGCCCACGCGCGACCCCGTCGGCCTCGCCCACTATGAGGTCGACGGATCCAAGCTTGAGGAATCATTGGTTGTGCTGAAGACCTACGCCGTGCGTGAACACTTCACGCGCAGGCTCGTCGTCTCTGCGCTGCAACTGCCCGAATGACCGGCGAACCGACCAAGAGAGCGTTGATAGGACGATGTGAAAGATTCAATTGCCGCTCGGCAAAAAGCTCTGTCCGTCCAGTACGCAACCGAGATCCCTGCAGACATCCAAACTTTCGCCGGCCCGATGCGCAAGGGTCGCGCCGCCACCTGAGATCACGACCGCGCTCGAGCAACGCTTCGCGATGGCAGCGATGCCCGCGGTACGGGCGATCTTGTGGATGATGACGTTGGCCGATATCTCATTTCGCCGCTTCCGGCGTGGTATACGGCGACCGAAAAAGGTAGGGTGCGCTGTTGGCGTCCGAACGCACGTGGTGAGTGAGTTGCTTTTCGCCGGGGTCCGGCAAAGGTTCGAGAGTGCCTTTGGCCAGTTAAGGCTTGATACCACGGGTTCCGAGGCCGCTGCGCGCCAAGAGCATCGTGCGGCGCTCGAAAGCGACGCTTTAGCCCAAGATATTCGGAACTAAGCCGAGTTTCGCGTATTTGAGGATGTGCCGCGCGCAATGAAGGATCGGTCAGAGCAAATCTCCGCGGAGCTACCCGAAAGCGACGACGTCCAATTGGGCCTCGTTGGACAGGTGGCTACGATCCTGCACGCCCTGAAAGCTTCGAGAGTTGGCAAGACGCTCGTCGTCCTGCTCGTCGCGATCTTTCTCGTCATTGTCCTCACAGCCTACGGACAGATTCGTCTCAACCTCTGGAACAAGCCTTTCTTTGACGCTCTGTCGCGCCGAGACTTTCACGATTTTCTGGTGCAACTGGGCGTGTTCCTCCTGATCGCGGGCTCGGTTCTGATCCTGAACGTCGGTCAGAAATGGCTGGTTGAGACCTTGAAAGTCAAACTGCGCGAGGGTCTCACCCATAACCTCCTCCATGATTGGATGCTGCCGCGTCGCGCTTTCTGGTTGGCCAACGCCGGCCCGATGGGCGTGAATCCGGACCAACGCATGCACGAGGATGCGCGCAAGCTCTGCGACCTCTCCGCCGATCTCGGTACCGGCTTACTGCAGGCATCGATCCTGTTTGTGACCTTCGCGGGGATACTCTGGGTTCTGTCGAACGGGTTCGTTTTCCGCATTGCGAACCAGGATTACGCCATCCCAGGGTTCATGTTATGGGCCGCAATAGCCTACGCGCTACTCGGCTCGCTGCTAAGTTACTGGGTCGGCCGAAGTCTCGTGAGCCGCAACGCCGAACGCTATGCACGCGAGGCAGATCTGCGTTTTTCGCTGGTACGCGTCAACGAGCATCTGGATGGTATTTCGCTCGCCGCAGGCGAGCCCGACGAGCGGCGCCGTGTTGAGATGCATCTTGTCAACGTGCTCGCCGCCACTCGCCGCCTGGTCACCGGTCTGACCAATCTTACGTGGGTCACCGCGGGCTTCGGCTGGATTACGGTTGTAGCCCCAATCCTTGTCGCGGCCCCACTATACTTTGCGGGTAAAATTTCCTTCGGCGGTCTCATGATGGCGGCGGGCGCCTTTACCCAAGCGCAGTCGTCGCTACGCTGGTTCGTTGATAATTTCAGTGTCATCGCCGACTGGCGCGCGACCTTGCTGCGTGTGGCAAGCTTCCGCCACGCTCTTACCACGGCAGATGTGCCGCGCGACTTTGAGAGCCGCATTTCCTACGCCGAAGGGGAACCTGGAACCATCACGATCGACGATCTGCAGGTCGAATCTCCGACTGGCTCCGATCTGCTCAGGGAAAGAAAGGTTGTCGTGCGAGCCGGTGAGCGCGTCCTCATCGTCGGCGCCCCTGGAACCGGCAAGACGCTGCTGTTTCGCGCGCTGGCTGGTTTGTGGCCCTACGGCGCGGGACGCGTCAGTAGCCCGAAGGACGAGCAGATACTCTATATGCCTCGCGGCACACCTTACCTGCCGCGCGGAACGTTACGCGAGGTCCTCGCATACCCGTTGAAGGTGGAACGCTTCGACGAAGGGGCATTTGCGCCGGCACTTTCGCGGTTGGGTCTGGAGCGCCTCATGCCGCTGCTCGATGTAACCCACCGTTGGGACCGAGAACTCAGTCAAGACGAGCAACTGTGCCTCACGTTCGCTCGCCTCGTGCTGCAGAGGCCACCGTGGGTACTCATCGATGACACCTTAGGTTCGCTTGATGACGAAATGCTCGAACGGGTCGTCGACGTATTTGCCAACGAACTTGTCAACACCGGAGTTATACACATCGGCAGGTCCGCTCAAGCGCGCGATCCATTCTTTTCGCGCGTCCTGCATCTTATGAAGGCTCCGGCTGCGCTGACGTTGGTTCACAGTGCGGCGGCCGTTGCGCATGGCGGCACATCGCAGCAAGAACCCGAAATTGGGTAGTGATCTAAGACCGCCAATGCTCAAGTCCGGTCAACTCCGCGTGGTGCGTTCACTCTACTTCATTTCGCTGCTCGCACTCTTACAGTCTTGGGCGAGCGCGCAGGAGCTGCAATTTCGCGCACCGGCAACTCCGAGCGACTCCAGGGCTCCGGCGATCATGCGCGATCTTGCCGAAAGAATTCTGCCCGTCTACCAGGAAGATGATCCCGAGCGCTATCTTAGAAACCTCTCCGCACTGCAGCTCGTCGCCGGCAACTACCAGGCCGCGCTTGCGACGCGTCAATCGCTGCGGGAGCGACGCCAGAGCGCCGATTCGGGTCGACCTGTTTCCCGGGGAGTCGTATACGACATCTATGCCCGCGCTCGCGCGATCGAGGCGACGGATCGGGTACCTTTCGCACAGGCCTTCGCACAAGCGTTTCGGGAAGTTGTTCCGCATCTGAGCGATCAGGACGCATACGCGTTAACCGGATGGCTCGCAACCCCGATTGCCGGCTTCCGCGACAACTTGCAAAAATCGTTCGATCAGCGACGCACCAAAGGCAACGTCGCCCTGGCAGACGCCGTGAACCTCATCTGGGCGTATCTATCCTACGACGCCTACCGGAGTTTTCGACCACTAGTGGATGCGCTCACCGTCGACGACGACGCTGGGCGTTACATTACGGATGAGGACGTCCTCATCCGAACGCCCGGCGCGGCGACCTTTTCCGCCGTGGTAGTTCGTCCGAAAAATATTCCGGCCGAACTTCCGACCCTGCTCGAATTCACGATTGACGTCTCGCCGCAAAACTCGGCGCGGGAATGCGCCGCGCATGGCTACGTCGGAGTTGTCGCGTACGCTCGTGGCAAGCGCAGGAGCCCGGAGAAAGTTGACCCGTTCCAACACGACGGCGAGGACGCAACGGCGGTGATCAATTGGATTGCCAAGCAATTCTGGAGTGACGGCCGCGTAGGGATGTTTGGTGGCAATTACAGCGGCTTCACCCAATGGGCTGCCGCAAAGACTTTGCCGAGCGCACTTAAAGCCATCGCCACGTGGAGCCCCTCCGCGCCCGGAATTGACGTTCCAATGGTGGGCGCTGTCTTTCAGTCCTCCGCCTATCGCTGGATCTCATACGTTACCAATACCGAAGGATTGGACGAGATCAGCTACTACGACGACCCACCCTGGCGCTTCTTGGATCAAACCTGGTACGCGAGCGGCAAGCCGTATCGGGATCTCGACCGGACGTTCGACGCCCCGAGCCCGATCTTTCACTTATGGCTAAAACATCCGAGCTACGATCCGTACTGGCGACTGACAATACCCACCAAGGAGCAGTTTGCCCACATCACAATTCCGGTGTTGACAACCACAGGCTACTACGGGCCTGGAGAGATTGGAGCGCTGTATTATTTTACCGAGCACAATCGCTACAATCCGCACGCAAATCACACACTCTTGATCGGACCCTATGACGACAGCGCAATGCGACGCGGGCCAGCTGCCATTCTGAAGGGATATCAAGTCGACTCAGCCGCCGTCGTTGACCTTCGCGAGCTTCGCTATCAGTGGTTTGACTATGTCTTGAGGGGCGCTGATAGGCCGACTCTGTTGAAAGACAACGTGAACTACGAACTCATGGGAACGAATGAATGGCGACACGTTCCTTCCCTCGAAGCAATGTCCAAGGGCACGCTCAGATTTTATCTTGACGCCACCGCCGCCGGCGATGATCACCAGCTAGCGGTTCAGAAGCCGGCCGGCGCCACGTTCGTAGAGCAGACGACAAACTTTGCCGATCGAAGCGATGCCAATTGGGGACCACCACCGCACATCATCGGCAGGCCGCTGGAGGTGCACAACGGCATCGTATTCATGAGCGAGCAGCTGGCGCAGCCGGTGGAATTCAGCGGTCAATTCGCGGGCAGGCTCGATTTCTCCGCAAATAAGAAGGATTTGGATTTAAACATACTCCTCTACGAACTCTTGCCAAACGGGGACTACCTGCAGCTGTTCGATCCGCAGTATGAGTTGCGCGCAAGTTTTGCCAAGGACCGCAGTCACCGGCAGCTGCTCACGGCCGGCGCGCAGCAGCAACTGACGTTCAAAAGCGACCGGCTGACGAGTCGCAAGCTTCAGGCAGGCAGCAGGCTTGTCATGGTGCTCGGTATCAATAAACGCCCCGATCAGGAGGTCAACTACGGCACCGGCGGCGACGTGAGCGCGGAATCTGTCGCCGACGCCAAGATCCCATTGAAGGTGCGCTGGTTCAGCAGCAGCTATATCGACATTCCGGTGCCGAAGTAACCGCCGTGACGGCGAGTACGAACAAGTACGCGCAGTGATATCCTAAACCGTAGAGCTGCGCCCTTTGACACGGCTACTGCCACGGAATCCGGACTCCAAAAGTCGCGAGGGCGGATGCCCGTACACCGTGCGTTTCAACGCGAACAGGAGCCTCGCCAAATGAAAATCAGTGCACGTAATATCCTTGCCGGTACCGTGAAAAGCGTGACTCCCGGAGCGGTAGACACTGAGGTTGTAGTCGAGCTCGCGCCCGGGATCGAGGTGGTATCAATTATTACCAAACATTCGGCGCAGAAGCTCGGTCTGAAGCCCGGCGCAAAGGCCTATGCGATCATCAAGGCCTCGAATGTAATGATCGGAGTGGACTAACGTGCGCGTGAACTCAGCTTGCCGTTGACGACCAGCGGTGTGCCCTCATGGCCGTTGAGTACGCCGGTCGAGAACGACCAAGCGCTGCGTAGCTGCTCGACGTTCGTAGCGTCGATCTGCGTCATCTTGCTGTAATTGTCGGAACTGTAATCCTTGCCAGGCATTACCCAGTTCTCGTCGCTGTTTGAGAGCTGGATGACCTTCTCGTTGGCCGATGCAAGCGATGAAACGAGCACCGCGGCAACCGAAACAGACGGCAGGATTTTTCTCATGTTTTTCTCTCCTTATAGGATTTGGGATCGTGCAGCACGATGTTCGGACGGAGATTGAGCAGCGTTAACTGAATCCATCCCGACATCTCGTGCGATGCGTGCCAACCGAGCGAAGGTGTGCACGCTCATCACATCCAAATGATGGCCGGCGGTGATATACGGCCGGGTTCGGGTGCTTCCACGTGCACCCATTGGCTTTCCGGACGGCCTGCGTTATTTAGAATCCGGAGTCTGCGCGGGAAATGTTCCCGGCTCCAGCGGAAACGGGTTTCCGCTCCTCCTCGCCCTGCGAGTCGCTCTCGATGATCCATTTTCTTCTCTGAGCCGCATCGAGAAACTCAGAAACAAGGCGCAGGGCATCGCCGCCGC
>Ga0302326_10011573_pt1 | contig 18974 bp, 19 predicted proteins | sample Palsa_T0_3_FD_202264 | JGI IMG/M metagenome (GOLD analysis project Ga0302326, IMG submission 202264) | Peat permafrost microbial communities from Stordalen Mire near Abisko, Sweden - Palsa_T0_3 | ecosystem: Environmental > Terrestrial > Soil > Palsa > Peat permafrost | place: Sweden: Abisko...
CGCCGTGGCGCTCAAGCGACTCGTGAGCAGAACGAGCGGCCCGTCATAGGCGATCGAAGGATCCTTGTCTGCGCCGACGGCGACATCCCCGCGCTGATCCCGTGTCTGCACGACGGGACCCGTGCGAATAAACAGGCCCGTGAGGTTGATCGCTTCTTCCAGGGACCCTCCGGGATTGTGGCGCAAGTCCAAAAGGACTCCCTGCACGTGCTCGGCCTCGAGCCTCGCGAGCAGACGCGCGACGTCGGCCGTGGCGCTGCGACGCTCGCCCCCGCGCTCGCCCATGTCCGCGTAGAACGATGGCAAGTCGATGACGCCCACGCGCGCCGTCTTTCCTTGGGACGTCGGCACGTCGACGATGCTCGCTCGCGCCTCCTGGTCTTCGAGCTTGATGGCGTCGCGCACGAGCGTGACGAGCTTCGGGGGCTGGCCCGCGCCCGCGCTCTTCGGAACGATGCTCAACGTCACCACGGACCCCTTCTGCCCTCGGATCAAGTCGACCGTATGGGACAGCGGCATGCCGACCACGTCGATTGGCGCGCTATCGGTGGGTCGCTTCACGGCGACAATCCGGTCGCCGGGCGTCAGCAGACCGCTTCGTGCAGCGGGCCCGCCAGCGACGAGCTCGTGAATCGTGCAATAGCCGTCCTCGCTCTCGAGCGTCGCCCCGATGCCGACGAGCGAGAGGTTCATCGCGATGGACAAGTTCTCGAGCTGCTCGTGACCCAGGTAATCCGAGTGCGGATCGTATACGTGCGCGAGCGTGTCCAAGTACAGGTCGAGCACGTCGTCGGCTCGCAATGCCGTCACCGCTTGGACCTGATGCGCGGCTCGGTCGCTCAGCGTTCGAACGATCTGCGCGGGCGCCTTGTCGCCGAGCTTCTCCGCGAGATATTCGGCGCGCAGCTCCTTCTGCCAGAGCTCGTGCGCGTCGTCGATCGTCCGTGGGCGCGGGGCCTGCTCACGATCGAACGAGTAGGCGTCGTGGCCGGTGAAGTCGAACGTCGCGGTGCGCAGTGTTTCCGTGACGTATGCGGCGCGCTGCGATAGCCGTGCGACGTACCGACGGAAGATGTCCCGGGCTGCACGGGTGTCGCCGGCGCCGCGTGTGGCTTCGGCGAGCGTCGCGTGGTACGCCGCAAACTCGTCGATATCGCTCTGTAAAAACACGGAGTGCGTGCCGTCGAGCGAGTCGACGTAGCGGTCGAGCAGGGTCCCTGCGAGCGCGTCATCGAAAGGGCGGTGCGAGAACTGCGAATGCTCGAGGAGGCTCGTGGTCAGCGCGGTGATGTTGCTTTCGGTCGTGCGCGGGGGGGAGGACGGAGGGGCCGAAGCCACCGTGCCGTGGCAGCTCACCACGCAGAGCCCGACCACGAGGAGAGCGATATTGCGCATTCGCATGATGCGTCCCATCCTGGGGGTGCTTCATTGCCTCCACGTTGCGCGGAGGTTAAACGTCGAGCTCATGCGAGCGCGAAGCGCAGCTCGAACGTCGAGCCGACGTTCGGCTCGCTGCGAACCGCCACGCTGCCGCCGTGGGCTTCGACGATCGCCTTCACGAGCGCCAGTCCGAGCCCGAGGCCGCGCTCGGTGCGGCTGCGATCGCCGCGATACAAGCGATCCCACACGCGCGGCATCTCGTCGGCGGCGATGCCGATGCCCGTGTCCGCCACCTCGAGCACACCGACCCCGTCGCGCGCCGTCACCACGACCTCGACGCGTCCGCCTGACGACGTGTACTTGATCGCATTGTCCATCAAGTTGGCGCACGCTTGGCGGATGCGCGTGCGATCGACCGAGACGAGAACGCCCGGCGACAGGCGGGTGACGATGTGCACGCCGCGCTCGCTCGACACGAGATCGTAGAGCTCGATCGCTTCGCGCGCGATGTCCGAGAGGTCCTCGGTGCGCTTGTCGAGCTTCATCGCGCCTGTCTCGGCCTCGGTGATGTCCATCAGCGTCGTCAGCATCGCGAGCACGCGGTCGGACTCCTCGATCGCCCCGGCTAGCGCTTCGCGCGTGCTCGCCGCGTCGCCACTGCCACGCAGCGCCAGCTCCGCGCCCGCGCGCAACCGGGTGAGCGGTGTTCGAAGGTCGTGCGCGACGTTGTCGAGAGACTCCTTCATCGCGCGAACGAGCGCCTCGTTTCGCGCGAGCATGCGATTGAAGAGCGCGGCCAAGCGATCGAGGCCGTCGGTCGTGCCGCGCGTGCGCACACGAAGTGAAAGGTCGCCGGAGTCGACGATGCCGCGCGTCGCGTTGGCGAAGTCGTCGATGGGGGCGAGCGCGCGCCGCGTGATCACGAGCGCGCCGAGCACGGCGAAGGCGAGACCGCACGCCAGCATCCAGAGCGACGCCGTGCGCGCGTGGCTCCACATCCGTGAACCCGCGTCGTCGTGAAGCACGACCTCGAGCTGTCTTCCTTGCGACACGGAAGAGGACGCGACGTGCCAGCCCATGGGCGCGCGGCGCGACGCGAGGTGTGTCGCGCCGCTCTCGCTGAGGTCCGCGGCGACGTGACCGGACGCGTCGTCGGTGGAGCCTCGAAAGATCTCGACGTTGCGCTCGTCGCTCAATCGAACGGCCACGCTCGACTGCGGATCGCCGTGGCAATCGAAGATCGCGCGGAGCGCGTCCGTTCCGCCGGCCTCGACGATGCTCTTGTATCGACCGAGCGCGCTCTCGGTGGTGCGCTGACCCTCGCTGTCCGCGAGCGAGCGCACCGTCAGAGGGAGGATCGCCGCCAGCGCCATGTACGAGCCGAGCGTGACGACGACGTACCAGATGGCGAGGCGCAGCCCGAGCGTGCGCCACGTGCGCGTGGGCGCCTCGTTATTCTTGGGCGCGGAGGACATACCCCACGCCTCGTATCGTATGAATGAGCTTTTGGGGGAAGTCTCGGTCGATCTTCGATCGAAGGCGGCTCACGAGCACGTCGACTACATTCGTCTGCGGATCGAAGTGGTAGTCCCACACATGCTGGAGGATCATCGTCTTCGATAGGACGCGATCGGGGTTGCGCATGAAGTACTCGAGGAGCGCGAACTCCTTTGCCTGCAGATCGAGCACGGTCTCCCCTCGCTGCGCTCTTCGAGCGACGAGGTCGAGCGAGAGATCGCGAAAGACGAGGCGCGCGACCGATTCGTTGCGCGGCGATGCACGGCGCATGAGCGCGCTGACTCGAGCGAGCAGCTCGGCGAACGAAAATGGTTTCGTGAGGTAGTCATCCGCTCCCGCTTCGAGCCCCCGCACACGATCCTCGACGTCCGCGCGTGCGCTGAGGATGATGATGGGCAGCGCGCTCTTTCTTTCGCGCAGCGCCCGGATGATGGTGAGCCCGTCCTTCCCAGGCAGCATCAGGTCCACGATCGCCAAGTCCGCGGCGGCGTTGCGCGCGAGCTCGAGCCCATCGTCACCGTTTCGAGCCCACGACACGGCGTGGCCTTCCTGTTTGAGGCCCTGGCTCAAGAAGCTACCGATTTTGGCGTCGTCTTCGATGAGCACCACGTGCATTTGCGCTTAACCTTCGTCGACGGGCTCGATGCTTCGTCGGGGAACCCAACCTTGTCTGCCGTCGGCGTCCTCGACGTGAACGTAATCATCATACGGCGATCCGACGACAACCATCGTGCCCGCCGGCATGGGGGCGGAGGTCTGGGCGCTCGCGTAGGGGGCAACGAGGAGACCAACGTCCGTCGCCGTGACGATCGCCGCCGAGGAGGCGTTCGATTCGACGATGGCCGCGACCGAGACCACGAGCGCGCCGGCCGCGGCGAAGACGACGCGCCGTGCGCGCCGGTTCGTGCGGCGCCAGAGGGCGAGTGCGAGCGCCAGGCCGGCCGTCCAGCCCGCCGCGATCGCGAGCGCAAACCATTCGCGCGTGGTCACGGTGCGGAGGGCTCGCGCCACCGGAGCTTCGGCGTCCTTGACGTCCGCGGCGGCGATCGACGCGCGCACGAAATCGGCGCGGGGGGCGTAGAGACGCCCGCGTTCGAACGCGAGCGCGGCTCCTGCCCTATCGTTTTTTGCGAGATCGCGCTGACCTTCTGCGACGAAAGCGCGCGCCCGAGCGGTCTCGCTCGCGAGCAGATTCTTCGTTGCCGTCGCCGCGCAGAAGAGGACGAGACACGCAGCGATCGTCATCGTCAGGCGCGCGATCGCGCGCCGGCGATCATGGCGCTTCACGACGCACCTCCGAGCGAGCGCTCGATGGAAGTGCACAGCGGAACGAGGTTCGTCGCCTCCACTTGAGCGCGACCGAAGCGGAGCGCCTGATCGGCGACGAGCACGCGAGCAAGCGCGTCACCGTCGGCACCGAGGCGCTCTCGAATCTCGGGTGGGTTCACGTGTTCGCGCGACACACCCCAGCGCTGCGAGAGCCGCGTCTCGATGAGCTCGTGTGCAGCGTGATAGAAGGGAACGACATAGCCCTTCGAGGCCGCGCTACGCATCGTTCGACGAAGGGATCGCTCGACGCGCTTGCGCCGGAGGCGCGACAGGAGCGCGATCGCTGCGACGAGGAGCGCGATCGGCGAGAGCCACAACGCGATCTTCGTCGGTTGTACGTGCGGAGGCATGATGGGTGCCTCGTCGACGACGGGAGGCGTGACACCGACGTCCGCGACCGCGGGCGCCGAGCTCGCGACGGGCAGTGGTGGCTCGATCGCGATGGTCGCTCCATCGACGGCGACCGAGAGCGGCGCGGTCTCGCGTGTCACGTAACGATTCGAGTCTGGATCGAACGCGGCGAAGGCGACCGAGGGTATCGACAGGTCCCCGTTATGTACGGGAACGACGACTTGCTCGAAGATCTTGCGCGCCCGCTTGCCTTTGGCCGCTGGCTCGACCGTCGACTTCGGCGGATAGGCCTTCCACACGTCCGACGTGGCGACGCCGGCGAGATCGACACGATCGAGATCGCCGTCGCCGGAGACCGCGATGCGAAGCGTGACCGGCTCCGAGACGTGCGCGTGCGTCGACGAGACGGACGCGCTCACGTCGAAGTGCCCGATGGCGCCGCTGAACGACGCTGGCTGATCGACCGTCGGCAGCGCGCGAACGTCGATCGAGCCCGTCGAAGCGCGCAGTGTAACCGCCTCGTCGTGTGCACGACCGAGCGACTGGCGCATCGACTGGTGGAAGAACCGGTCGAGCATCGACGTATCGAAAGGATTGTTCGCCATGTCGCCGAATGGATCGGCCCCCCCGAACGGATCGCCCATCTCGACTTGCGGTGCCGGATCACGATAGCGCAGACGCACCGGGAGCTCCGCGGTGATCTCGAGCGGAGCGGGTGACGACGGCGTCATCGTGCCCGTCCACGTCGCGACGAGCACCGGCTCGCCACCGATGATCTCGGTGGACTGGTGTGGCTCACGAGCGAGATCCGAGGTGAAGACGCCGCTCGAGGTGAGTTGCGGCGTGCCTTCGAGCGTGATGCCCTCCGCGCCGCGAAAGTACGCGCGCAGCGTGATCGGCAGCGACTGACCGACCCACGCCTTCGCGCGGCTGACCTCGAGCCGAAGGGAGGCGTGCGCGCTTCTTGCCTCGGTGGCGTGCGCAGTCGGCGCCGTCGTCGTTGTCGGCGGCGCAGCGAACGCGCTCCCGCCGCTCACGCCAATGGCGAGTGAAAGCGCGCTCGCGAGCATTGTATTGCGTCCCATGAATCACCAATCCTTCCGTGGCGTGTCGTCGGTTGGGACAGCCTGCGCCGTGCCGTGGCTGACGCCGTGGCGCTCCTCGCCGCGGAGCGAGCCCAGGAGGGCACGCGCGTCTTTTGGCGAGAGGCCGGGCGCACCCGAGCCCTTCTCTTCACCAGGTCCTTGCGTGTGACCTTGTCCCTTCGTGTCCGACGGTTTCTTCTGCGGACCGCTGTCGCCTGGCTTCGGTTGGTTTCCTCCGGAGGAGCCGCCGCTCTTCTTGTCGTCTTGCTTCTTGTCGCCTTGGCTCTTGTCGTCCTTCTTCTTGTTGTCGTCGCTCTTCGGCGGGGGTGGAGGCTCCGGCGGTTTCTTTTGCTCGAGGGCGGCGAGCTTGCGCTTCACGAAGTCGCGATTGAATCGCGCGTCGGAGTCCTTTCCGTCGAGGGCGATGGCGCCGTCGTAGGCGGTGATCGCTGCCTTCCACTTCGCGATGATCTCGTCGCGCGCCTCTGGCTTCTGAGACTCACCGGCGCGGTAGAGGACGTCACCTTGATTGTAGAGTACACGCTGCTGAAGGTGGGGGTCTGCGGCCCCGAGCGCGCGCGTGAAGGCGGCCTGCGCGGCCTCGTAATCGCCCGCGCGATACGCGGCATCGCCCGCGTTGAAGGCGAGACGCGCGTCCTTCGGGTTTCGCGTGCTCTCTTTTTCGAACTCCTTTGCGGCCTCTTCGTAGCGCCCCGCCGCGTACGACTTCGCCGCGCTCTCGACGGACGCATGCGCGCGCCTCGGAGCCGAGAGCAGCAAGAGACACGCGACGGCTGCCGCCAGCGCCGGCGCGAGTGCGCGGGCCCTGCGCCCGAGCCACCTTCGACCGACGAGCGCGTCGAGCACGAGCCCGAGCAGCGCGAGCGCGAGCGGGATTTGGAACCAATCCGAGTAGACGCGATGCGTTCGCGACGACGCCGTCACGTGCGTGAGGTTCGCGAGCGACTGGTCGTAGAGTCGAACGAGCCCTCGGCCGTCGACGCCGAGCGGCAGATACGATCCGTGCGTCGCCTCCGCGATCGCCTTTAGACCTGCTTCGTCGAGGTGCGATCGAACTGGCTTGCCCACCTCGTCGCGCACCACGCCGACCGTCGCGCCGTGCGCGTCGCGGGCGGGCACGAGCTCACCCGCGAGCGTCCCCACGCCGATCGTATCGATGGTGATCCCCTGCGCGCCGGCTTGCTTTGCCTCCGCGAGACCTTGCCCCTCGAGATCTTCGCCGTCGGTCATGAGCACCATGATCTTCTGGCGGCCTGGCTCGGTCGCGAGCGCGTCGGCGGCCACGTCGATGCCGCGTCCGATGTTCGTTCCGCCGCGCGCGATCACGGACGTGTCGAGCGCGTCGAGCGATTCGCCGAGCGCGGTGTGGTCGAGTGTCATGGGGCTCTGTACGAACGCATCCCCGGCGAACGCGACGATGCCGATGCGATCACCGGGAAACCGGTCCACGAGATCGTGCATCGCGAGCTTCGCGCGCTCGAGACGAGTCGGTTTGACGTCGTCGGCGTCCATGCTCTTCGAGGTGTCGACGACGAGGAGGAGGTCGATTCCATTTCGCTCGACGGTCTCCCAGTGCATCCCCTTCTGCGGTCGCGCGAGGGCGACGAAGCCCAGCGCCGTGACGACGACCATGAGCGCGACCCGCGCCCACCGACGCGCCCGCGAGAAGGACGCAATGGGCGAGCCGAGCCGCGCTCGCTGGAGGAGCGCGAGCGCGCGCGACTTCAAGACTTCGGCGCGCACGAGTAGGAGCGTCAGCACGACAACGACACCGGCTCCGATGAGCAGCCACTGAGGTTCTGCGAAATGCATCTTCATTCTCCGTTGTTCAGGGCACTCGACGAAAGCGCGTCGATGACAGGCCGAGCTCGGCCAAGATGAGAAAGAGACCGGGGAAGGCGAACCAGGCGAACCGTTCGTCGTGGTGCGTGAAGGTCTGAATCGTGCGTGTCGTCTTCTCGAGGCGATCGATGTCGGCGTAGACCTCACCGAGCGAGCGAGCGTCGGTCGCGCGATAGAACTTGCCACCCGTGAGCTCGGCGACCTGCTTCATGCCGGCTTCGTCCACGTCGACGCGCGCCGTCACGAGCTGTTGCCTGCCACGATCGTCGGTGACGGGGACGAGCGCGTCGCCCGTCGACCCGACGCCGATCGTATAGACCTTCACGCCGAGCGCCTTCGCGGCCTCGGCGGCGACGTTCGGTTGAATCTTGCCCGCGTTGTTCTGACCATCCGTCAGGACGATCAGGATCTTCGACTTCGCTCCTTGCGCGTCGAGGCGTCGAACGCCGGCCGCGATCGCGGAGCCAATCGCGGTGCCGTCGCTCAGTTGATTCGTGTCGAGTCGCGCCAGGTTCTGGAGCAGCCAGTCGTGATCGAGCGTGAGCGGGCTTGCGAGAAATGGATCGCCGGCGAACGCGACGAGCCCGATACGATCGTTGGGCCGAGCTTGCACGAAGCGTGCGACGACTTCCTTCGCGGCGTCGAGGCGACTCACCGGCGCATCCGCCGTCGCGCTGACCATGTCGCGCGCCTGCATCGATCCGCTCACGTCGACCGCGAGCATGATGTCGACGCCCGAAGCTCGAATCTGCACCTCGTGATGCGCGAACGCGGGCCGCGCGAGCGCGACGACGAACAGCGCGGCGCCGAGCCAGCGCAGTGGAACGAGGAGCCGGCCCCACCGCGTTCGTCGCGAGATCGCGACGCCGCGAACGAGGTCGGTGCTGGAGTACGCGACCGCGTTCGCGCGACCCGGCCGTGCGAGCCAGAACGCGATGAGCGCGAGCGGAACGAGGAGCAGCAACGCCATGGGGTGCTGAAGCTGCAGTGCCGTGTGCGGGAAGTTGATCATGAGGTCACCGTGCTCGGAGGCGTTGGTGGTTGCGGTGGCGCGAACAGGCGCTCCGTGACGTCACGCGCGACGCTGGTCGACGCGAGGAGCGCGCTCGCGTCGAGGTTCGCTTTTGCGAATCGCGCAAGGTCGCACGTCTCGAGCAGCGCGACGACACGCGCCGCATCGGCATCGTTGGCGCACGAACGGGCGAGCTCCGCCGTGGTCTGTGGCAACACCTCCACGCCGATGCGCACGGCCAGGGCGCCGCGCGTCGTATCGGCGACGATGTTGGCCCACTCCTGCGCGCGTCCTTCGCGGGCGTGCGCCTCGGCGACCGCCAGGGCTGCGAGCGCGCGCTCGAGCGCCGTCAGCGCTCGCGCACGCCGCGCTCGCCAGAAGCGCACCAAGAAGACGAGCCCGGCGGTCACGAGGGCCGCGAGGGCGACGGCGAGCGGCAATACCCACCAGAGCGGGATCGCGATGGGACCCCGAATGTCGCGGATGTCGTCCGCGGGCGCCGGAGCGGCGAACGCCCCGATCGTCGCGCCGGTGACAGCGGCGAACGCGAGCAGCGACGCGACGTTGCGGTTCATGTTCGAACCCCGCGGGCTTTGAAGAAGCCGATGAGTGGGCCGAGGTAGGGAATCAACGTGTCGACCTCGAGGAGGTCCGCGCGCGCGGCGCGAATCATGGCGCGAATGCGGTTCTCCGTTTCGCGCACGGCCTCTTTCAGCGCCGCGCGTTGGCGCGCGCTCCCCGTGTCGAGCTCGACGACCTCGCCCGTCTCCACGTCTTCGAGCGTCAGCAGGCCCACCGACGGAAGTTCACGATCGTGCCGATCGCCGGTGCGAATGCACACGACGTCATGACGACGTGCGAGCAGCGTGAGCTCGGTGCGCGTCTCGGTCGTGTCGTTGGCGCCCATCAAGAAGTCGGACAGGACGACGATGACCGCGCGGCGATGCAGCCGCTCGCGCAGTGTTTTGAGCGCGAGACCGAGGTTCGTACCTCGCCCCTTCGGCTCGAATGCGACGAGATCGTGCACGACGCGGCCGACGTGCCCGCGACCGCGCGCCGGCGGGACGAGCTTCTCGACGAAGTCGGTGAACATCACGAGGCCGACGCGGTGATCGCTGCGCTGCGCCGCGAGCGCGAGCACGCCGGCGATCTCGACGGACTGCTCGCGCTTCGTCGCGTCGCCGGCGCCGAGAGCGCCTGACGCGCTCATGTCGACGACGAAGATCACGGTGAGTTGCCTCTCCTCGCGGTACTTCTTGACGAATGTGCGGCCCGTGCGAGCCGACGCATTCCAGTCGATCGCGCGGACGTCGTCGCCGGGCTCGTACTCGCGCAGCTCGTCGAAATCCATCCCACGACCGCGAAAGCGCGACTGCACGCCGCCGTGAAACGCGTCGGTGCTCAGGCGACGCGTCGCGATCTCGATGCGCCGGACGTTCCGCGAAATCCGCGTGTGGACCGAGCTCGCCGCGGCTTTCACGGCGACACGACCTTGTCGAGCACACGTCGCACGAGCTCGTCGCCGTCGATTCCTTGCGCCTCTGCCTCGAAGCTCGGTGTGATGCGATGGCGAAGCACGTCGGGCGCGAGTGCTTTCACGTCTTCCGGAACGACGTAGCCGCGGCCCTCCAAGAACGCGCTGCCGCGCGCAGCTAGCGCCAGGTTGATCGTCGCGCGGGGCGATGCACCGGCGCGCACGAGCCCGCGAATGTCGACGTCGTACCGCTCCGGTTCTCGCGTCGCGGCGACGATGCGGACGATGTAGTCGCGGATTGCATCGGCGACGTAGACTTCATCGACGAAGCGGCGCGCGTCGACGATCGCGTCGAGCGACGCCACGGGCGACACGGCGAGCTGGGGTTTGCTCACGGCCATCGCGTCGAGGATCGCGCGCTCCTCCGAGAGGTTCGGATACCCCACGATCACCTTGAGCATGAAGCGATCGACCTGCGCTTCAGGCAGCGGGTACGTCCCCTCCTGCTCGAGCGGGTTTTGCGTCGCCATGACGAGGAAGGGGTCGGGGAGCAAAAACGATTCGTCGCCTAGCGTGACTTGACGCTCTTGCATCGCTTCGAGCAGCGCGCTCTGCACCTTCGCGGGCGCGCGATTGATTTCGTCCGCGAGCACGAGGTTCGCGAAGATCGGACCGTGCTTGATCCGAAAGCTCGCAGTCGGCCCGTGATAGATCGTCGTGCCCGTGATGTCGGACGGGAGCATGTCCGGCGTGAATTGAATGCGTCCGAAGCGCGCGCCGTGGATGCTCCCCGCGAGCGTCTTGAGCGCGAGCGTCTTGGCGAGGCCGGGGACGCCTTCGAGCAGAATGTGTCCGTTCGTCAGCAGGCCGAGGAGCAGTCGATCGACGAGCGCTTTCTGCCCGACGATGACCCTTCCTATCTCGCGACGAAGCGGCGCGATCCATTGCGACGCGTCGCGCATGCGCTGTTCCAGATCGCGTATCTCAGGAGCGACGATCGGGCGCGCCACGGTCGGGACGTCGTGCGTCTTTTCGATGGTGTGGGTACGTGACATGGCCATGGCTTCTCTCCGGGTTGTGCTCGAAACACCGAGCTCAGGAGAGGTTGTGCGCGTGGACTTGCCCAACCCTTGCACCAACGTGACAAGCGTGAAGGGAACGCGTCGAGCGGGGGCTCCGCCCCCGAGCCCTCGAGAGGCTTCGCCTCGGATCGCTATGCTGCGCTCCGCGATCCTCGGGTCAGATGGCTATTTGCATCCGTCGATGCTGACGATCGGATTGCCGAGCTGATCGACGGTCCACACGTCGCCTTTGGCTGAGCCCTTGCCCGTCGCGGTCGCGTGGTAGGTGGTGGCCGTGGCGGAATCGATCTTTAGATCGTAGTTCTCCGGCTCCGGCGCGGTAAAGCCGAGCTCCACGAGCGAGCCCGCGAACTTCCCGGTCTTCTCGCGGAAATGCGCCTCGGCGGTGTTCAAGGCGTTGAGGTTGTCCTTCGCGCGGGCCTGCCTAGAGTGGCAGATTTGGGATTCCTTGCCGCAGGCGATTCCCATGGAGACGAGCGCGATGACGTGCATTCGAACCATGTCGTTCTTCCTACACCAGTCGGCGCCCGTCCGATACGCGCACTTCGGTCGACCCAGTCACGTCGCGTCGAGCCACCCCCAAACGAGCGCCCGGGTTGATGACGCGTGCACTGCAGTTCATGTGCCGTGCCGACGTCAGCGGCAGTCCAGTCCCACTCGCGATATGGCGATAGATGTAGTCGACCCAGTCGAACTCGCCGTGTGCGAGCATGGTTTTGATGGAGGTTTGGTGACAGCAGGCCGTTTGGACGAGATCCCCGCGACGCTCACCGCTCGCGGCTCAGTTCGGTTCTGGGTTGCGGTGATCATCGTCGGCGCCGGCACCGGCGCTGCAGCTGGGCTCCTCACGCGCATGCTTTATCTCATTCAGGCCGTGGCATGGCATGGGTCGCCGCACGACACGCTGCTGGACGCTGCGTCGCGAACGAGCGCGGCTCATCGTGTCGTGATCCTCGCGATCGCCGGCGGCATCACGGGGCTCGGGCAGCTCGTCCTCCGGCACCTGTCGAGTGGAAACGGCATCGACGTCACCGAGGCCATCCTCTTCCAAGCGGGCAGGCTCCCACGCATGCGCACGCTCGTCAGCGCGGTGCTGTCGGTCGTGATCGTCGCTATGGGCGCCTCACTCGGGCGCGAAGGCGCTCCCAAGCAGTTCGGCGCGGTGATCGCCAACGAGGCGTGCGACCGGCTCGCGCTCTCGGACGAGCAACGTCGGCTCCTCGTCGCCTGCGGCTCCGGGGCGGGCATGGCAGGCGCGTATGGCGTCCCCGTCGGTGGCGCGCTGTTCGCCTTGGAGGTCATGCGCGGACTGTTGGCGCTGCGCCTCGTCCTACCCGCGCTCCTGGCCTCGCTTATCGCGTCGGGCGTCGCCTGGTTGTTTCTCCCCAACGCACCCACATACACCGTCCCAGGCGCACCAAGCTCGGTCGCGTTCAGTTGCTTCGGTATCGCGCTGGGTCCCATCGCGGGTCTCGTGTCGGTGTTCTACGTGCGAACAATCACGGCGGCACATCGGCATCGCCCGACTGGCCACCTGCGCGTCGTTGCGCCTGTCGTCGCGCTGACGCTGCTTGGGCTCGCCGCGACGCGGTTCCCCGAGCTGCTCGGCAACGGCAAGGACATCGCGCAGCGAGCGTTCGACGGCCACGTGGCGCTCGGGCTGCTTCTCGCTCTCCTCGCGCTCAAGCCGCTGGCGACGACGTTGTGCCTCGGTTGCGGCGCGCCCGGAGGACTCTTCACACCATCGCTGTCGGTCGGCGCGCTGCTCGGCGCGGCGTTTGGGCATGCGTGGGGCGCGGGCGTTTCGCCCGGCGCGTGCGCCGTCGTCGGCGCGGCGGCGGTTCTCGGTGCAACGACGCAAGGCCCGCTCTCTTCCATCGTCCTCGTGATGGAGCTCACGGGGCACGATCGCAGCTTCGTCGTCCCCATGATCTTGTCCGTCGTCACAGCCACGCTCGTCGCGCGAACCATCGAGGCCCGCTCGATCTACGACGCTCGCCTGACCGACGAGCAGGTTCGACAACGCCGCGACCCCGCACGAGCGAGCGCGTGAGCCACGACCCTATTCCGAAAGCTCCGACCGCAACGTCTGAGCATGCGTCAAGTGCTCCGCAACCTTCGAACGGATCGTCTGCAGCAAGGCCTGCACCTGTCCGTCTCTCGCATTCGGGATGAGCTGATTGTCGAGGGCCCTGAGAACCGCCGTGTGTTCGCTCACCTGCGCGTCGACGTATGCTTTGTCGAAATCAGCTCCGCTCTTGGAGCTCAGGTCCGCGAGGATGTGGCCTCCATCGCTCTTCACGCTCGAGCTCGTCGTCGAGGCGGCCAGTGCGAGGCCCTCGTTCCGTGCGAGCTCTGCGCCCTTGTTGTCGGCGTCGGTGTGGTCGGTGATCATCATTGCGGCGAGCTTTTTCACACGCGCGTCGCTCGACTTCTGCTCGGCGAGCTTCGCCTGCGCAATTTCGCCTGCATTCGCGACATGCGTCACCTCGAGGATCTGCGCGTCGCTCAACGAAAACGTTGGAGCGCCCTTCGCGACAAAGCCGAGCGAGGAATTGGACGCCCCTGCGGCGCTCAGTGTCGTCGTGCTTGGCGGCGCGTCGTCACGACACGCTGCGGCGCAAGCAACCGAGAAGAAGAGGACAAACGCGATGGGTAGATTGTGCATGACGCGCTCCGTTGGTTCAGATGGGAGACTCGAGTGCTCTTCATGCACCAATCGGTCCGTGCGGGTGTGTGCGAGAATGCGCGCGATGAGTCACGCGACCGCGTGGCAACTTGTCACTCACAAGCCGTTTGTGTCACAGCGATGAGTCATCCGCGCGACGAGGCGAAGTGGTTTCGTTTGCCCAGCTCGGGCCGCGACGCAAGCTCACGTCCGTCGCAACGAGCGCGAGCATTGTGACGAGCAGAAGGACTCCAGCGGCAAGTGCCAACTTGAACGACGCGCTCTGTTTGCCGACCTCCATGAAGAAGACGAGGACGAGCGACGCCTTAATCGTAGCGATCGAAAGTGCCACGGTGAGCGCGAAGGATCCGAGGTGGCCAAACGAAGCGACGAAGCTCGCGGTGGCGAGCACCGCGAGGAGGAGCCCAACGACGATGCGAAGACGGATCGGGCTCATGCGAGGTAGAAAAGCGGCCAAAGGAAGAGCCACACCAAATCGACGAAGTGCCAATAGAGCGCCGTCGCTTCGAAGCGATGAATCTCGGTCGCGTCCGGCATGCGTATCGCGCGATAGCCGACAGCGCCAACGCCGGCGAGTACATGGACGCCGTGAAATCCGGTCGCAAGGAAGTAGAGTGTCCAGAACGCCGGCAGCCCCGCGATCGGATGCGCGACGAAAAACGCGCCGCGTCCACCAGGATAAATTCCTTCCGCGAAGTGATGCTCGTATTCGGTGATCTTGATAGCGAGGAACGCGACACCGCACGCCGCCGTGAAGAGCGTGAGCGCCGTCGCGACGCGACGACGTCCTGTGCGGAGCATCTCGAGCGCAACTGCGAGCGACGTGCTGCTCGTCAAAAGGACGACGGTGTTGATCGACCCGAGGACCTTTGTGTTGTGGTGCACGCCGAACGCGAACGCTTCGGGCCATGTCGCGCGATAACCGACGACGAGCGCGAGGATGGCGGTGAAGAGGAGCGTCTCGCTCGCGAGGAACACGCCGAGCGCGAGTCGCACGGCTTGCGCGCGCTGCGCGACCGATTCGAAGTGGTCGCTGTCCGCGCTCATGGCTCGTCTGCAACGTCGTAGGCGTACGCGCCAATGTTGAAGTCGATGGGTCCCACGAAGTTCCGCTTCGGCGGCGGTGACGCCGTTCGCCACTCGAACGACCGCGAGTGCCAAGGGTTCGGCCCCGCCTTCGCCCCACGCGCGACACCGTGCACGATGACGCCGAGGACGACGAACATGCCGAGCGTGAGGAGCCACGAGCCCATCGTCGAAATCACATGAAGCACGCTGAACCCTACTGGGTCGTCGTAGTAGCGCCGCGGCATCCCGCCGTTTCCGAGGAGGAACTGCGGCGTAAACGTGACGAGAAAACCAAGCGTCACGAGCGCCCAACCGACGAGCGCAGGTTTGCGCGCGTAGAGGCGACCCGTGACTTTCGGAAACCAATAGTGGATGGCGGAGAGAAACGCGGTGAACGTCGCGCCCACCATGATGAAGTGAAAATGCGCGACGACAAAGTAGGTGTCGTGCCAGTGAACGTCGAGGCTCATCGTGGCGACGGCAACGCCGGTCATGCCGCCGAACGTGAACAAGAAGAAGAACGAGAAGACATAGAGCAACGGGACGGCGAGCTCGATCGACCCACGGAAGAGCGTTCCGACCCACGTGAAGACTTTGATCGCCGAGAAGATCGCCACGAGCATCGACAGCAGGCCGAACGCGGCCGCGTCGAAGCGCGAGATGCCGGCGACGAACATGTGGTGGCCCCAGGTGAGAAATCCAACGAACGCGATGCCGAGCGTCGAGTAGACGATCGCGCGATACGAATACGGGTTCTTGTGAGCGAAGGTCGGGATCACCTCGCTCACGACGCCCATCGCAGGCAGGATCATGATGTAAACCGCCGGGTGAGAGTAGAACCAGAAGAGGTGTTGGAAGAGCACCGGATCGCCGCCGCGCGCTGGATCGAACAGGCCCCAATCGAACGTGTGGTCGAGGCCGATGACGGTGAGCGCGATTCCAAGGACGGGCGTCGCGAGGATTTGGATGATGCTCGTTGCGTAAATCGTCCACGTGAAGAGCGGCATGCGCATCCACCCAAGACCGCGCAGGCGCATCGTGTGAATCGTCACGATGAAGTTGATGCCGCCGAGGATGGTGGAGCAGCCGACGATGAAGATGCCGATGAGCGTCGGCAAAACGGTAGCCGGCGTGCGCGCGCTGTAGGGCGCGTAGAATGTCCACCCCGTGTCGACGCCGCCCGCGAAGAGCGACCCGATGACCACGGCTGCGCCGATGACGTAGACGTAGAAGCTCGCCAAATTGAGCCTAGGAAACGCCACCTCCGTTGCGCCGATCTGTAGAGGCACGAGGAAGTTCCCGAAGCCTGCCGGAATGGACGGGATCATGTAAAGCCAAACCATGATGACGCCGTGGAGCGTGAAGAGCCGGTTGTACGTTTCGGCGCTGACGATCGTGGGTCCGGGCGTCAGGTGCTCGAGTCGAATGATGATTGCGAAGATGCCACCGAGAAAAAGCATCGACGTCGTCGCCACGAAGTAGAGGATGCCGATGCGCTTGTGATCGGTCGTCACGAGCCACGATTTGATCGTCGTCGCGGTCGTCCAGAAGCTTCGCTCATCGTGGGCGGCGCCGGGCGGTATTGGCAGCGCGGTCATGGCACTCGTCCTTGGGTTGGCAAGGTGTCGCGAAGCGAGCGAATGAGCTCGAGGAGAGCGCCGGTTTCCTCCGCCGAAAGCTGACCGTGATATGAAGGCATCATGGCCGGGTAACCCGCGACGCGGTCCGCGAGCGGATCGACGATCGAGTGCGTGAGATAGGCTTCGTCCGCGATGACGACGCGACCATCATCGAGCGGGACGCGCGAGCCGTACAAACCCGCGAAGCTCGGCCCCGCACGCTTTTGCCCATCGAGCGCATGACACGAGAGGCAACCGTGAGACGCCGCAACCTCGCGACCGCGCGCTGCGTAGCCGTCGTGGGTTGCTTCGCGCTCCCACACGGCATAGTCCGCTTCGTCGAGGACGCGTACCTCGCCGAGCATGTGCGAGTGCGCGACTCCGCAGAACTCGGCGCAATAAATCGGGTAGCTGCCCGGCGCAGCGGCGTCGACGTAGAGCGTGACCCAACGTCCCGGGATGGTGTCTTGCTTGATGCGAAACGATGGCACGAAAAAGCTGTGGATCACATCGCGCGAGGTCATGACGAGCTCGAACGGCGTGCCCGCGCGGACGACGAGGACGTCTTCGCTACTGCGGCCATCGGCGTATGTGAACTGCCACATCCACTGCTTGGCCGTGACGTAAACGACGAGCGTGCCGGATGGGGGGCGCTCGATGGACGTATATTGCACGTAGCCGACCGCCCAAAAACCCACGAAAAGCGCCAAGACGGCGGATGCGGTCAGCCACTCGCGAAACCCGGACGCCACGATGCGTGGCGTTGCCGCCGGGGCCTCGCGCGTGCGTCGGTAACGCAGGACGAAGACGAAGGTGACGGCCGCGACGCAAGCGGTTCCGACGAGTGTCGTGGTGATGACCGCGGCATGGAGCGAATCGACGCTCGCCGCCGTCGGCGTCGCCTCGACTGGCAACCCGAGCGCGTGACGCGCTAGATCCGGCAAAACGATCATGGGCTTCCGTCGAGGACGATGTCGATCGCACGATCGATTGGGATTTCGGCGAGGCCGGCGTCGCGATCGACCCAGCGATAGCGGTCGAGTCGCGACGACACGTCTCGCGTTTGGGTGAGGGCTTCGGTCGGGAACAGTGCGCGATTGATCGTTCCGGCGGGCTTCGCGACGGGCGCACCCGCGCCGCGCGTTGCGGCGACCCCCGCACCCGCGGTTGCAGCTGTCGCGACGGCAACCACAATCACGACCGGCAGCGCGATGCGCCAAAGCGGAAGAGTGTCCGGCTCTTGCTCGCGCGTCATGACCACGCCTCGTAAGCGAGCGCGCGTGCGAGGGCGTCGTTCGATGCGACGCGTGGATGACGCCTAAAGCGAGCGCGCGCGACGATCCACGCGAAGCTCGCGAAGACGAGCAGCGGCGCCGCGGCGAGCATGTTTGCCGGAGGCATCACGAGCCATACGCAATCGAGCAGATTGCCCACGACGAGAAGCACGCCGAGCACCGCGAGGAACGCGAAGTGGCGCTTTGCCGCGTGAAAGAGAAGAAGGAGAAACGGCAAGACAAACTGGACGACGACGAGTGACGCGAGAAGCACGCGCGCAGCGCCGCTCGTTCGCGTGACGAAGAATGTGACCTCGTGCGGCAAGTCCGCGATCCACACGATGAGAAAGGCCGTGAATCCAATGTAGGCCCAGACGCAAACGCCAGCGAGCGTGGTGCGACCGAGCGCGCTAGCATGCGCGGGGCCGAGCTGAAGAGGCGATGCAAGTCGCGCCGACGCGACGAGTACGATGCCCATCGCGACGACGAACGACGCAGAGAGGATGTAGAGGGCCGACGCGTTCGCTCCCCATCGCGGCGCGATTTGCGGCACGACGCCGTCGAACACGACCAGCGACGTCGCAATCGTGGCGACGGGCAAAGCAACCATCGCGATCGTGCGGGCCTCCGGACGTTCTGCGACGGACACGGCGCGCAGTGTCTCTTCGAGCGCAACGAGAACACCAAGGCCGATGAGCGCCGTCGGCTCGAGCGAGATCGCGATTACCAGAACGAACGCACCGAGTGGAAGGACGCCTCCGACGGCTTCGTGAATCCGCCGGATGGGTGGCTCCCAAACTGCGCCGATCGCGCGAAGGATCGCGCCAACGACGAAACCGCCGAGCCCGACGGTGAACGTGACTAGCGCGCCGAGCATCCAGGCGCGCTGCGACAATCGACCGCCTGCGATCGCTGCGAGGATGGTCATGGGGGCTCCCGCGCGAGCTCTTCGCGCACGTCGGGCGGGAGCGCGGCGACGCGCGCGCTTCGACTGAGTCGCAGCGCGAGCACGTATGCGGTGACCTCCTCGCGAGCCGGCTCGTCGAGCTTGGTTGCAAACGGCGGCATCAACCCGTAGCCGTTCGCGATGACGTCGGCGATGCGCTCCAGCTGAAGGCTCGCGATGTCGGGCGACGTGAACGCGGGCGGCCGTCGCTTCATCTTTTGCGCGACGACACTTTCGCCGTCTCCGGCGACGCCGTGACACACGGCGCAGAAGGTGTCGTACGA
>Ga0302326_10011578_pt1 | contig 18971 bp, 16 predicted proteins | sample Palsa_T0_3_FD_202264 | JGI IMG/M metagenome (GOLD analysis project Ga0302326, IMG submission 202264) | Peat permafrost microbial communities from Stordalen Mire near Abisko, Sweden - Palsa_T0_3 | ecosystem: Environmental > Terrestrial > Soil > Palsa > Peat permafrost | place: Sweden: Abisko...
AAAAACCACCTCACCCGTCAAACGGGCGAAGGCGGCCCAATGTGGAGCTGCCATTTGGTCGATATCTACCAAGCCAAAAAGGACGGCTTGCCCGTCAACATCGAGGAACTGCGCGCGGCCCTCAACGATCCCGAAGGCTGGTCGCAGGAATTCGAGTGCCAGTTCCTCGATGTCCAAACCGTCCTGCTGCCTTATGATTTGATCGGCTCCTGCGAGAGCGCCGAAGCGACCGTCACCGCCCCGGCCGGATATTGGCAGGGGCGCCGCCCCTTTCCCCTGGTCATGGGCCTGGACTTCGGGCGGCGGCACGACCTGACCGTGGCCTGGGTGCTGGCCCGCGCGGGCGATGTTTGGGCGACGGTGGAAGTCCTGGAATTGGAAAAAATGCCGACGGACCGTCAAGTGGAAATCCTGCGCCAGCGCATCCAGCAATGCGGGCGGATTTGCGTGGATTACACCGGCCCCGGCGTCGGCCTGGGGGATTACCTGGTCAAGGAATTCCGGCAATATGAGCCGGAAAAACATCAATTCGGGAAAATTGAACTCTGCAATTTCACCAGCGCGCTCAAGGTCGATATTTTCAGCAAGCTGCGGATGGCCTTTGAAAATCGCGGCCTGCGCGTGCCCGCCAGCCGGACGATCCGCGAGGATTTGCATTCCGTCAACCGCGTCAGCAGCGGCAGCGGGCAGATCAGCTACCGCGCCCCGCACAGCGCGGACGGCCACGCCGATCGTTGCACGGCGCTGGCGCTGGCCTTGCGCGCGGGCAGCGACGGCCCGGTGCGTTGCAGTGTTGAATCCGTCCCGCGGCGTCCCAGCCCCTACGACATGGGCGTGAGCCGCGGCAGCCGCCGGCAATTTCCGCTATGACATCCCAAACAAACCCAAAGCAAAAACAACTATGAAAACTAACGAAAACATCCATCCCGCCGCAGCCGCCCCGGCCACTCGCTGCCGCACCGGCAAAATTGCGCGGCTGCCCCTGGAAATCCGCGAACAACTCAACCAACGCATGCACAACGGAGAGCCAGGCAAATCGTTGGCCGAATGGCTCAATTCCCTGCCGGAGGTGCAGTCCATATTGGTGATGCAATTCCAAGGCTACGCCATCCGGGAGCAGAACATATCGGAATGGAGAAAGGGCGGCCACCAGACTTGGCAACAGCAATTAGAATCGCGCACGGATTTGAACTCGTTCGTGGAAACGGTTGTCGGCTTGAAAAGTGTCGCCAAAGATGGCATCACGGAACCGGTTGCTTTTTTTCTGGCTGTCAAAGTGGCCTTGGAACTTAAACGGCTTGATTCGGTTCCGGACGGGGAGCAAAAGGCCAAAGCCTGGCAGGTCTTGACCGCCAGGCTGGTGGCCTTGCGGCGCGGGGACATTGAGCTTGGGCGGCTCCGCCTGCAACAGGAAAGATATGGGCTTCAACAAAAGACCGAGCAAGAGCGCAAAGCGGAATTCTGGAAGTGGGCCGAAGAGAATATCAACCGCGATGAATTCTGCCGCCGCCGGTGCTACACCTACGCGGAAAGGGATGCGGCCATCAACAAGATTCTAGGCATCACCCCGGTCGAACAAGGGGATACGGTCCCCGAGAACGCCGAAGCCCCTTCAGCCTCATGCCAATCCGACCTTGATCCAGCCTCAATCCGGCCTCAATCCGACCTAATCCCACCTAATCCGACCTAATCCCACCTAATCCCACCTATCGGCCAAAAGTTTTTTTTGAGTGTGCCAGCATCATCCAAATCTTCGCCCAACGATGGAACGAAAACTGTCTGGGGAGCACACGCGCGTTAGGCGAGGATCAGGGCGTCAGGCGAAAACTTGAACACACCGGCCCATCGATATAAGGTCACTGCCATGACTAAACATCGCATTGGTTTGATCGGCGGCAGCGGGCTTTATCACATGGAGGGTTTGACCCGCCAAAAATGGGTCAAGGTCAAAACGCCTTTCGGCCCGCCTTCGGACGATTTCCTCACCGGCCAATTGGCCGGCCGCGAAGTGGTCTTTCTCCCGCGCCATGGCCGGGGGCACCGCATCCTACCCAGCGAGTTGAACCATCGCGCCAATATTTATGGGATGAAAAAACTTGGCGCGGCCTGGATCATCGCCGTCAGCGCCGTTGGGTCGTTGCAGAAAAAATACCGGCCTTGCGACATCGTCATGCCGGATCAATATGTGGACAAAACCAAGAGTTCCTCCCAGCACACTTTTTTCGGGCGGGGCATTGTGGCGCATGTTGCCTTCGCGGACCCGATTTGCGAGGAATTGCGGCAATTGCTTTTCCAAAGCGGCCGGGCGGAAGGCGCGCGCATCCACGACGGCGGCGCCTATGTCAATATGGAAGGGCCTGCGTTCAGCACGCGGGCCGAATCCGTCACCCATCACAAACTTGGCTACGATGTGATCGGCATGAGCAGCCTCGGCGAGGCCCGTTGCGCGCGCGAGGCGGAGATCGCCTACGCGACCATGGCCATGATTACCGATTACGATTGCTGGAAAGTGGACGAGCCGCACGTGACGGTGGAAATGGTCGTGGCCAATTTGATGAAAAATGCCGGCCAGGCCCAGGCGATCATCAAAAGGGTCATCGAGCAAATCCCCGCCGAGCCAAACTGGCCCTGCCACGACGCCCTCCAACACGCCATCATGACGGACAAAAAATTCTGGCCGCGCAAGACGAAGGCGGAATTGGCGCTGTTGCTGAAGAAATATATTTGACGGCCATGTTGCAAGTCAAAGACACACTGCGAGCCACCGTCCAATTGAGTTTCGATGGCCGTGTGTTCAAGACCTATCACGGCGCGGACGCGCGGGAGCGATTTGAAAAGGAAGTCCGCGTCTTGCGCTTTTTGGAGGCGCGCGGTTGCGGATTCGTGCCCAAATTGCTGGAGGCCGATCCCACGCGCCCGCGCATCGTGACCACCCAATGTGGCACGCGCGTCGAACACCTGGACGCCGAGCGCGCCAGGGAATTGTTTGCCGAACTGGAACTCTACGGCGTGCGCCACGACGATCCCGACGTGAGCAACGTAACCTACCGCCAGTCCGACGGCCGGTTTTGCGTGGTGGATTTTGAATTCGCCACCATCCTGACGCCATGAGCCAGTCCCTCCATGCACCGGCGCTGCGCTGGTCCGGCTGGACCGATCGCGGCCAGTTCCGCCCCAATAACGAGGATGCTTTTTTGGGCGTCTGTTTTGACGGGCGGGAAATGCAACTTTTGGGCAAGTTCGGCCAGGCGCCCTTGCGCAACATGGATTTCGCCTTCGCCGTCAGCGACGGCATGGGCGGCGCGAAAGCCGGCGAATACGCCAGCCGCATCACAACGGAAAGGATTGCGCTCCTGCTGCCGCGTTCCTTCCGTCAATCGGCCGCCGGGCTGGAACCGGGATTCAGCGAAGTGTTGGAGGAACTGTTTGATCAAATCCACCGGGCGCTGGTGTTTTTGGGGAGCAGTTACCAGGAATGCGCCGGGATGGAAGCGACGTTGAGCCTGTGCTGGTTCACGCCGCGCTGGCTTTATTTCGGGCACATTGGCGACAGCCGGATTTATTATTTGCCGAAACATGAAAACGTGATAAAACAATTGACAGAAGACGACACGCACGTGGGCTGGCTGCGGCGGCGGGGCCAGATCAATGAGCGGGAAGCGCGGTCGCATCCGCGCCGGAACGTTTTGCAGAAGGCTCTGGGCGGCAACAACCAATTCGTGGACCCGCAAGCCGGCCGGGTGGGTTACGAGACGGGCGACATTTTTCTGCTCTGCACGGATGGATTGGTGGAGGGCCTGCGCGACGCGGACCTGACCGAACTTCTGCGAGCGTCCCCGACCGCCGAAGCCGAGTGCGGCCCCGCGCGCCGCCTGGTCGAAGCCGCCCTGGCCAACGGCGCGCGCGACAACGTGACCGCGCTGGTCATTGAGGTATGTTGAAGAAGCACCTGAAAAGAGTCGTTGGTGCGCGGCTTGCCAACCGCCTATCAGACTGTTATGCTTACCCCATGACTTGCAAGCTCACAGCGATCATCGAACAAGACAAGGACGGTGTATTTGCCTACTGTCCGGAACTCAAAGGCTGCCATACGCAGGGCGATTCGGTGGAGAAGGCTCTAGCAAACTTGCGCGAGGCGGCAGAGCTTTATCTGGAAACACTTAAGCCGGCTGAACTGCGGCGGCTGAACGCCAAAACGATTCTCTCTACTTCTTTGGAGGTGGCGCATGGCTAAACGGCCCCGCCTGACTGCGGTCGAGGCGGAGCGCATCCTTTTCGCGGCTGGTTTCGTCCTCATGCGTACGAAGGGGAGCCATCGGATTTATTTTCGGGCGGGAGAGCGTGTGGTTGTGCCATTTCATCGGGGTAAGATTTTGCATCCAAAAATCGTGATCGACGTGCTGTCAGCGGCTGGTGAGATTTGAAGACCATATTAGTCAATGCAATATCATGCCCCAACACTATGGCTGAACAGCGCGGTAAAAAGTCGCCGCGTTCGTGGGCGAAATGGTGAATTGATTCGACCCAGCCGCGGCGCTCAGAGTGCTAAGGATGGTCCAGTTGTTCAGGTTCGACGAGGAATAGACCGTGAAGTTTTTCGAGCCGGTCAATCCTTCCAGGCTGAAGGTGAGATTGCCGTTGGCGCCCGCGGAAATTCCAAGGAATTGCGGCGCTTGCACCAGGCCCGCGGAACCGGCGTTGTAAATGGCTTGAATCTGGGCGGCCGTCAGCGCTTTGTTGAAAATCATGACTTCATCCATGCTGCCTTCCAAATAATCCACGTAGCCAATGCCGCTGACATCGGTTGCGCCCATGGTCAATCGGCCCAGAGGGAGGTTCGTGTTGATGATGCCTTGTTGCGCGCCATTGACGTAGAGCGTGGTCAGCGCGCTCGCGCCGCTGCCGCTGGCAACGAAGGCGAGATGGGTCCAGGTTTGCAGCGGAACGGTGTAGCTCGAATTGGTGAAAATCCAATCGGCCACGCTCAACTGCGTCAGGCCGACTTCGTGCGTGTTCTCATATTGCTCCAGCTTGAGCGTGTAGGTGCCGTCGGAAAGAAGCGCGGCCGAAGTTTGCGGCGTCTGCTGGCGGTAAACCCACATGCAGGCTGTCCACGGCACGGCCACGTCGGCGGGCGAATTCGTCATCGTGAGGTAACTGGTCGAACCGTCGAAGTGAAAGGCCAGGCCCGACTTGCCGGGCGCGTAAAAAAAGCCGTTGGCGGGCAGCCCGTTGTTATTATTGACAATGTCGATGGCGTTGCCGTTGGCCGGCCACCAATTCACCAAACCGGCGGGCGCAATGACGGACCCAGTTGTATTTGACAGAGGCGCGGTGACGGAAAGAAAAGCCACCGTGCTGAGCGATGATCCGTAAGCATTGCTGACTTGGACAGCATAATTTCCGGCGTTGGTTGATTGCGCGTTGGTGATGGGGTAGAACAAGCTGTTGGTGTTGAAATTCGTCACTGACGCCACATTCGTCCCATCGAACAGCCAATGATAATACAACGGCGTCCCGCCGGTGACGGAGACCGAAAAGCCGGCCTCCGCCCCTTGGGCCACTGTTATGGTGACAGGGTTGGTCGTGATGCGCGGCGCGTTGGTGCTGCCAACGAGAAAGAGTTGCAGGAACTGATTGGTGGTGCCGTTGAAAACATCCGAATCGCCGCCCGACCAATTGGTGTCGCCGTACTGCCAGATGTTCCAGGTGGACCATGGGCTCCAATTTCCGGGATTGCTCGTCTGCGGGGTGGGGCTGCCGTAATCGCCGGGCGTGCCATCGGGATAAGCCGCCAGCCACGCGGACCACTGTGTGACAGAACTATTCAGCCATGTGCCGGCGAATGAAGTTCCCGTATAGATGACAGGATGCAAGGCCAGGCCGTTTGACGCGCCCAAGGCCACCACATTACTGCACCAGGTGTTGACCCAGGCTGAGACGATGGCCGCCGTCGAGCCATTGGTTGGAGTCACCTCAACGTCAAGCATAGGCATGAGAGACCATGTATCGTTTTTGATGTAGTTTTTGGCGAAGGCCCAAAAATAATTCGCCTCCGCGACCGCGCCGTTTGTCAAGTCATAATGCGCGAAGTGATAAGCGCCGATGAACACCCCGGCGGCTTTGGCATTGGTTTCATTGATGGCGAAATCCGCATCCTCGTAATCGACGCCTTCGGTCGCCTTGGTCCAGGCGAAAAAAACTCCATCATTTCTGACATTCGTCCAATCGATGCCTCCGCCTTGATAGCTGGAAACATCCGTCCCCATCGGGCGGTTCTGGGCCACTGCCCGGCCCGGCCCGGCCATGATTGCCAAACCAACAAGGATCATCGCCAGGCCATCAGAAAAATTCCGGCACACTCGCATAAATAAGACGGAGTTCTTTGCTGATCCCCTTATAATGCGCAAGCCAAATCGACCCAAAAAAGATTGCACTCTGGCGGGGGTGGCGTTTAAATAAGTTGAATAGCAACAGGCATTAACAGCGTCCTTTTACAAAGTGAAATCTTTCTTTTTATGCGCCGCCTTTTTGTTGACGGCGCTGGTTTCGGGCGTGTCCGCGGAGCAGCCCTGCGTTTTGGTTTATACTAAGAACCAGGTCGGCCCCAAACTCTACGTCCACGACAACATCGCCGCGAGCGTAGTCGCCCTGAAAAAGCTCGGCGCGGATAATCATTTTGACGTGGAGGTTTCCGACGATCCCGCCTCTTTCACCACGGCCAATTTGCAACGCTTCAAGGTCATCGTGTTCGACAACTCCAACAACGAAATTCTTGACAACGAGGAGCAAAAAGCCGCCTTGCAGCTTTTCGTCCGGGCCGGCGGCGGGATTGTCGGCCTGCATTCCGCTTCCGGCGCGATGCGCACTTGGCCGTGGTTTTGGGAGATGATGGGAGGAAGATTCGCGCGCCACCCCAAATTGCAACCCTTCACCGTCAAGGTGAAAGACCCCGACAATCCCTCCACCGCCCACTTGCCCGCGTCCTTCCAATGGACCGATGAATTTTATTACCTGACCAACATGCCCTCCGACCTGCACATCCTGTTGGCGGGCGACTTGAACACGTTGAACGATCCCGAAAAAGACAAATACAAAAACCCGAAATACGGCGATGAGGTTCCGCTCTGTTGGTGTCATCAGTTCGATGGCGGACGCGAGTGGTACACCGCCTTGGGGCACCAAAAAGAACATTACGCCGATCCCGTGTTTGCCCAACATATTCTGGGCGGCATTCTTTGGGCCATGGGTGAAACAAACGTCAAACATTAAATTATTCTTTATGAAATCCAATGCCCGCACTTCGCGCCGTCAGTTCGTTAAACGCACCCTGGCCGGCGCCGCCGGAATCATGGCCATGCCGGCCATCGTTCCTTCCTCCGTGTTCGGGGCCAACGCGCCCTCCAATAAAATTCACGTCGCCCAGATCGGTTGCGGCCGCATCTGCACCAGCATGGATATGCCCGGCATTTTGCGGCAGGACCTCGCCCGCGTGGTGGCGTTATGCGACTTGGATTCCGTGCGATTGGCCAATGCCAAAGCGCGCGTGGAAAAACATTACAAAGGCGCCGTCACTGTCAAGACTTACGGCGATTATCGCGAGTTGCTGCAAGACCCCGGCATCGACGCCGTGGCCATCAGCACGCCGGATTTCTGGCATTCCGAGCCGGTCGTGGCCGCCGCGCTGGCGGGCAAGGATGTCTATGTGCAAAAGCCGCTCTCGATGACCATTCACGAAGGGCGCCAGGTCAGCGACACCGTGACCGCCAAAAAGCGCGCGTTCCAAATCGGCAGCCAGCAGCGTTCCGATTCCCCCTGGCCGCAATTCCGCCGCGCCTGCGAATTGGTGCGCAATGGTCGCCTGGGCGAATTGCAAACCGTCAAAGTCGGCCTGCCGACCGATCCTTCCGGCGGCGATGCGACCCCGATGCCCGTGCCGCCGAATCTGAATTACGCCATGTGGCTTGGCTGGTCGCCAGAGGAGCCTTACACCGAGGAACGAGTCCATCCGCAGAACAGCATCAGTGGCCGTCCGGGCTGGTTGCGCATCGAGCCTTACACCCTGGGCATGATCACGGCCTGGGGATCGCACCACGTCGATATCGCCCACTGGGGAATGGGCACGGAATTGACCGGCCCCATCGAAGTCGAGGGGAAGGCCGTGTTTCCGACACAGGGATTGTGGAACGTTCACGGCGCCTACCATGTCGAGATGAAATATGCCAATGGCGTCACCATGATTATTGACAACAAATTTGCCAACGGCGTGCGTTTCGAAGGCAGCGAGGGCTGGATATTCGTCAGTCGCGGGGACGCCCAAGTCACGGCCAGCGATCCCACCAGCGGCGGCGGCAAAGCGCTGGCCGCCAGCAAGGCGTCCATTCTCAAATCCGAAATCAAGCCCGACGAAATTCATCTTTACAAAAGCGCCGACCAACATTTGAACTGGCTCCAGAGCATCCAGACGCGCCAGCGCGCCGCCACCACGCCCGAAATCGCCCATCGCTCCACCAGTGCCTGCGAGGTGGCGTGGATTTCCATGAAACTCGGTCGCAAGCTGCGCTGGAATCCTGACAAGGAGGAATTTGTGGGCGACACCGAGGCCAATGCCATGCGCTCCCGTCCGCAACGCCCGCCGTACGGCACGGACAACATTCTCAAGAGCGCGTGAGTCGCTTCTCCTAATCGTAATCGTAATGGTTTTCGCAACCATCGATTACGAATACGATTACGATTAGGAAAAGATGCGATCGTGTGAAATGTACCGCTGGCTCACAATTCTAGCCATGATGCTGGTTTCTTCCACACAGGCGCAAGGGGTTCGTTTGATCACGCTGGACCCCGGTCATTTTCACGCCGGGTTGGTGCAGAAATTCATGTATCCACAGGTCGATGCGGTGGTTCATGTTTATGCTCCGGCCGGTCCTGATTTGCAGGAACATCTGAAGCGCATTGAGGGTTATAACACCCGCGCCGATTCGCCCACGCACTGGCAGGAAGGAGTTTATTCAGGCCCCGATTTTTTGGAACAGATGCTGCGCCAAAAAGCTGGCAACGTCGTCGCTCTTGCAGGTAACAACCGGCGCAAGACCGAATACATCGACCGCTCCATCCGCGCCGGTTTCAACGTCCTGGCCGACAAACCCATGGCCATCACGCCTGAGGGATTTACGCTGTTGCGCGAGGACCTTGCGCTGGCCGCGCGCGCGAAACTTCTTCTTTACGACATCATGACCGAACGCTATGAAATCACCACCATCCTGCAGCGCGAATTGGCGCGCACGCCGGAAGTCTTCGGCACCCTGACCAAGGGCGATGCCGAACATCCCGCCGTGACGATGGAAAGCGTGCATCATTTTTTCAAGGAAGTTTCCGGCAAGCCTCTCATCCGCCCCGCCTGGTTTTTTGATGTCCGGCAAGAAGGCGAAGCCATCCCTGATGTCGGCACGCACCTGGTGGATCTGGTGCAATGGGAATGTTTCCCGGATCGCGCGCTGGATTGGCAAAAGGACATTCAAGTGCATTCCGCCAGGCGGTGGCCGACACCGCTGACGCTGGAACAATTCCAGCGCGTGACCGGCCAGGCGCAAATTCCCGATTACCTCAAAGCCGACATCGGCCCCGACGGCCGCCTGAATGTATTTCAGAACGGCGAAGTCGATTACACGATTTGCGGCGTGGCAGCCAGGGTCACCGCGCTCTGGCGTTTCGAGGCTCCCCCCGGAGGAGGCGACACGCATTATTCCGAATTGATCGGCACTCGCGCCATTCTGTCTATTCGACAGGGCGAGGCCGAACATTATCAACCCACCCTTCGTGTCGCGAAAAATTCCGGCATGAACACCGACCCTCATTTTGAGTCTGTGCTCCGAGCAGCCATCCAGCGACTGTGCGGGACCTGGCCGGGTTTGGAGGTTAAAGGCTCTGGCGGGTTTTATGAGATCGTGTTGCCTGAGAAGTACCGAGTTGGCCACGAGGCGCATTTCGCGCAAGTGACCGAGGAATATTTGCGTTTTCTGAAGGAGGGCAAAATGCCCGATTGGGTCGTGCCCAACCTGCTGGCCAAATACTACACCACGACCGAGGCCTGGCGGTTGGCCCATGAGCATTAGTGCAAACCGCTCGTGCCACTACTGCTGGCGTTGGTCGTGAACACGGCCTTTTCCGGGCCTCATCCTCGCCGGGGACGAACGGGGAAAAATAAACTTTCTTCCTCAAGCGAGCCGGGCAGCCAGCGAAACCAATCCGAAATCCGTGTGTTCATAATTCTACTGTGCGGTTGGCAGAGGGCAATTCGTGAACAACATTGTCATACTATAAACCCGCCTTTTGCCTTGTTCACGCCGCGCTGGAAAGGAACGCAGTTATGGAAAGCAAAATCAGAGGCAACAACGGGTTCACCCTGGTCGAAATTATGATCGTGGTGGCCATCATCGGACTCCTGGCAGCGATCGCCATTCCCAACTTCGTGCATTCGCGCGTGGTGGCGCAGACGAACTGCTGCATCAACAACCTGCGCTGCATTGACAACGCCAAGCAGCAATGGGCCTTCGAGCAGCGCAGGCAGGACAGCGACACGCCGCAGGGCAGCGATCTCCAGCCCTACCTGGGCCGCAACGCTGCGGGCACTTTGCCCTCGTGTCCGGTGGACGGCGCGCAAAGCTTCGCCACCAGCTACGCGGCCCAGAGCATCGGAGCCAAGCCGGTGTGCCTGATCATCTCCACGGCGCACATCCTGCCTTAGAATGAGAGGATGAGGTTCTAATCAAATAATCACTCATCCATTCTCCCGCCGCTTGGTGGTTGCGCTGCGGTGGAAATGGGGTACGTTGCCGCCGTTCTATGCAACGGCGGCAACGAGACTCATTGGCGGACATCCTCATGATTTGGGGATTCGTATTGACGTTTGCCGTTTTGATGGGCGCGGGAATCTACGAGGCCTGCAAAATTGTGGCGGTCATTCCAGCCGCCTTTGATTCATCCCCTGCCAACTGGCAAAATCCGCTGCGGTCTCCGAACGATGAAGACGGAGCGAATCAGAATGGACGCAGGAAATTGACTCCGCGCGAACGCGCCCAGGAACGCCAGCGCGCCGAGCAGCAAGAGCGATAATGACGCTGCCATTGCGTTTAATTTCCTTGCAACGCGAAAAAATGCCCATTGGCTTTGGCGGGATTTAGCATATCCTGCGGGCCGATTTCTATGAACGAAGATTTGTCGGGCTCCAAACAAAAAAGGTTCAATGGCAGTTTCCTGCTGCTGCTCGTGCTCCTGGGAGGGACGCTGGCGGTGTTGTGCCGCCAGGGGTTCCGGCCCTATGAAGTTTTCTGGGCCAACGACATATCTCTAGGCGCGTTGGTGGAGAGTTCTTCCAAACTGCCGCGCGCGATTTTCGGCTGTTGGTCGGACTTTTGGTGGCTGGGCGGCGCCAATGCCGGTTTCCAACCCAACCTGACCACGTTTTCCATGTGGCTCTTGTCGCCGGAACATCAGCTCAAATTCTACGCCCCGGGCAGCATGTTCTTCCTGGGGTTTGGCGCCTGGTTTTTGTTCCGTCAATTGCGCTTCAGCCCCATGGCTTGCGTGGTTGGCGGGTTGGGCGCGGGGCTGAACATGCACTTTTTTTCCAACGCCTGCTGGGGCCTGGGCAATTGGGATATTTGCTGTGCCATGATCTTCATCGCCTTGGGAACGTTGGTCAGCCCGGGGATCAAAAAACTTTGGATCAAGGCTGTGCTGGCCGGACTTTCGGTGGGCATGGCGGTCATGGAGGGCAACGACGTGGGGGCCATCATGAGCATTTATGTCGCTGTCTTTCTTGTGTTCCTTTTTATGACCACGGAATCAAGCCCGGCCGCGGGCGCGCGCAAAACAATTTATGCGGGGGTGGTTCTGGTCGCCAGCGCGTTGCTGATTTCCTTGAGCACCATTCACACCTTGGTTGGCACACAGATTGTCGGCACCGCCGGCGTCGGCCAAAGCGAGGCGGAGCAGCGGGAAGCCTGGGACAGGAACACGCAATTCAGCATCCCAAAACTGGAAACCTTGCGCATGATCATTCCCGGCCTGTTCGGCTATCGCCTGGATGTTTACACGACATCCGGCTCGCCGGAAGCCTACTATTGGGGCAGGGTGGCGGAAGACCCGCACATTGGAGAACTGGAAAGCAGCGATCCGATCGAGCGCAGCAATGCCGTCGTGACCCTGCCCATCCCGTTGTCCCCGCAAGATCGAATCGCGATTCAAACGATCATGGCAGGCCATGACGCTTCGGCTCGCGAAAACATCGTGGACCAGATCAAGCACATGGGTTTTCAATTGCGGCACACCGGCAACGGCGAATACGCAGGGGTGCTGGTTTGTTTGCTGGCCATCTTCGGTCTGGTCAGCGCGGCGCGCGGCAAAGGCAATTCACCTTTCTCCGCCCAGGAACGGCGCATGGTGTGGTTTTGGGGCGTGATCGCGCTTTTCTCGTTACTGGCGGCTTGGGGTCGTTACGGGTTTGTCTATGCGTTGATTTATCATCTTCCGCTGGTCGCCAGTTTTCGCAACCCGCAAAAGTACATGCACGCGCTGAACCTCGGTTTGATCATCCTTTCCGGCTACGGTCTGGAGGCGCTTGGCCGTGCCTATTTGACGGCGACAGAAGAGCGCGCAGACTCTTTTTTCCAGAAGGTTTCGGCGTGTTGGAAACGGCTTACGGCGTTTGAATTTTATTGGGCGGCTGGTTGCGCGGTGGTGATCGTCGCGGCGGTGGTGGGTTACTTTGCATTGGCCTCCTCCAAGTCGGCGCTGATCAAACAGGTGCTGCACAGCGGCTTTGACGCAACTCAGTCGCCGCAGATCGCCAACTTCTGTGTGGGGGAAGTGGCTTGGTTCATCGTTTATCTGAGCGCGTCGGTTGTAGTGGTGCTTTGCATTTTGACTGGAGCGTTTTCCGGCCGGCATGCCTCGTGGGCTTGGGCCTTGTTGAGCGTTATTATGATTTGCGATCTTTCCCGCGCCGACAGGCCTTGGATCCGGTATTACAATTACAAGGAGACCATCGGCCTTAACCCTGTGACCAAGCTTCTTCAGCAACAACCGTGGGAGCATCGCGTCAATTCCCGCGTCTGGCCGGCGGGCAATTACATGACCCCCCAATTGACGGGCCTGTGCCATTGGTGGCTGGAGAATGATTACCCTTTCCATGACATTCAATCGCTGGAAATTGACCAGGCTCCGCGCATGCCCGTGCTGGATGGCAGTTACCTGAGTCTATTCGCAGGCATCTCACAGTCGGACCTTTCGCCCGCGACCCGTTTGTGGCGATTGACCAATACCCGTTACCTCCTGGCCAGTGAGGATTGGGTTGAAGCCCTCAACAAACTCGGGCAGCCCAAGGACAGCTTCCGCAACGTCATGCGCCTGGACATCGTTAATAAGCCGGGTGTCGTCCAAGCCCAGGACGCGGGAGATCAGACCGTGCAGGTCAGTAGCAACGGCCCCGTGGCCTTGATCGAGTTCACGGCGGCCCTGCCCCGAACCAAACTCTACTCCAATTGGAAAGTGGTGGATGACCCCGCCGCCTTGCAGTTGCTTGGCTCCGCGCCATTCGACCCGGCGAAGACGGTTTTGGTGGCCACCAACACTTCGATCCCCCAGGCCCCCGGCAGCGCGGACGCCGATCCTGGAACAGTCAAAATCACAAAATATCAATCCACGGATTTGCTCATGGAAGCGGACGCCAAAACACCGGCGGTCCTGCTGCTTAACGACAGAACAGGGGATAATTGGAATGTTTTGGTGGATGGCAAACCTGCCCCGTTCCTTCGTTGCAATTACATCATGCAAGGGACGTTCGTGCCTGCGGGCCATCACGTCGTTGAGTTCCGTTATCAACCGTCCTTGACGCTGCTTTTCGTAAGCCTGACCGCCTTCGCAGCGGGCCTTGTTCTGGCGGGCTTCGTGATCGTCACGAATTTCAAGCGTCCGCCGGAACTTCCCCTTGGTGCCGAGAACGAACCTGCGCAAAAGGATAATGTATGACGGCTCAACAACTACTAGCGGACATCCATTCACTTGAGGCGGAGCTTATCGCGTTTGAGCGCAAATACGGCATTCGCTCTGAAATATTTTACCCTGCGTACATGGGCGGCGACGAACCGGAGAACGATGCATGGGCGCTGGACTTCGGCGAATGGGCGAGTGTGTACCGAACCTGGCTCACAAGGCAGGCTGAGTACCGTAACGAGATCGAGCGTGTGCAGTCGGACAAAGGGAGTCTTGCTGGTTTGATCCATGTCAGCGCATGAACAATCCACTAAGGACGCCCGAGGATTATGAGTTGTTCATCTACACGTTGCCCGAGCAATTCCGTTCCATCATGCAATCGACCCTGACACTGGTCCGACTGGGTGCTTCTTTGGGACGAGTAGCGGGTGAGGTCCAGTTCGATCGCGCATTTCGATTGGTCGTCCGGGAACGAATCCTCTTTGAGCGGTTGCCTATCGTAATAGACTCCTACGGATACGAACTTTGGCGGGGAGAAGAAAAGTTGTTTTGGTACGATTCGCAACCCCACCCCAACGACCCTGCACTACGCCCGACCCATCCGCACCACAAACACATTCCCCCCCGACATAAGACACCATCGAATTGCTGCCCCCCAAATGCGCTTTGATCGTCCCAACTTGCCCGTTCTCATCAAGGAGATTGAGGACTTAGTTTCAATTGCCAATATTTGACCATGCTGGAACGCTTTTCATTTTGGTATCGTGTGGCCTTGCTGCTCGGATTAATGTCGGTTGCGGCCGTCTTGGATTTTTGGCGACGGGGTAAGGAAGCCGTAAAATATCGCGAGTACGGTTTCATCTGGGTCGCCGGCATCCTTGGCGGATGCGTCGGATTTGCCAACGATTGTCTCACCTCCTCAATTTCGCCGGGTTATTTTACTTTGGGCAAAGGACTGGAGCCTGGGGATGACTTGCGTTTGCGGGCGGGCATGTACGGGTTCAAGGCTGGTTTGGCGGCCGGGATTATTGGGGGCGCGGTCTGCCTGGTTGTCCGCCCCAGAAACGCCGGCTTCTCAACGGCGCAGATGCGTCGGTTGCTCCAGGCGCTATGGCTGCCCGCCGTCGGAGCGGTTCTTGTGGGATTGGCGCTGCCGATCGTCGCAGGCGGATTCGATCCCATGGGACTGTCTGCTCGTCTGGATTCCTTAATTAACGCCGATCAGATCGCGCGGTTCCGAAAAGTCTGGTGGATTCATACCGGGTTGTACGCCGGGTTGGGCCTTGGTCTGGCGGCCATGATGATTCGACAGAGAGGCGACTCGGAACGTTCCAAAATTTGACAGGCCATTTCGCGCGTTACGGTTGGGAAGCATTCCAAAAACTCCTCAAGCGAATAATTGTCCTCAAGATACTCGAAAAGCGATTTGACGGGTGCGCGCGTGCCCTTGAAAACAGGTGTGCCGCCCAGTATTTCCGGATCAACCGTGATCAAATCGTTCGCCTTCACGCCAGAAACATAACACCGCCCGAAGATTGACGGCAAGTTGTGATTATGCTTGTGCTCTGGGACCTGACTGTGGCATTGGTAACGAGTTCAAGGAACAAAGACCAGAAATACCATGCACAATGAGTTGAATAAGACTTTTCGGCGACCACGATTTGGCTCACAATGGCCCGCGTTTTGATAACATTCGGCGATGAAACTAAAACAAGATAAATCAAGGCTGTTGAAGCATGTTTCTTCGACGCACATCCCAGGACAGGCGTTGAATACGGTTTTTTGCTGCATCCGTTTCTGTTTCCTGGTGGCGGCATTGATTTTGTTTGGCGGGCAAAGTTTGCTTGGCGCACCGCAGGCGCCTTCCGGTAGTCGAATTTACCGCCTTCAATGCGCCAGGTGCCACGGCTCCAGTGGCCAGGGAGTCAAAGGCAAATACGATGATGCGTTGCAAGGGGACCGGTCATTGGAGAAGTTGAGCCGCTACATCAGCAAAAGCATGCCTGACGACGATCCTGGCCGATGCCAGGGCTCCGAGGCCGAAGCTGTGGCTCGATACATTTATGATTCGTTTTATTCGCGGCAAGCGCGCTTGCGCAAGCAAGCCCCGCGCATCGAGTTGGTCCACTTGACCAACCGGCAATACGTCAACACAGTCGCCGATTTGATCGCGCGTTTCACCGGACGCGGCGGCTCGTTGAGCGAGGAACGGGGCTTGCGCGCCACTTATTACGATTCCAGGAATTTCGATGACGCCAAGAAGGTTTTGGAGCGCGTGGAGCGGCCGATGGAAATCGATTTCAGCGACGGCAACTGGGACCCGAAACTCAAGGGCACCAATGGTTTCTCGGTGCAATGGCGCGGTTCGCTCCTGGCGGAGGAGACGGGCGAGTACGAATTCAATCTCAAAACCGCCAATGGCGCGCGTTTGTGGATCAACGGCGAGGACGATCCGATCATTGACGGCTGGGTGGGCGGCGGCCAAATCTCCGAATACAAGGCCACACTGCGTTTGATCGGCGGACGCGCCTATCCTTTTCGGCTGAATTATTTCAGGTTCAAGGAAAAGACCGCGCAGCTCTCCTTGCGTTGGAAACCGCCTCACGGTGTTGAGGAGATGATTCCGGCGCGCGATCTAGTGCCGCAAAGCGTATCGCCGACGTTCGTCCTGACCACGCCGTTTCCGCCGGACGACAGCAGTGTGGGCTATGAGCGCGGCATGGGTGTATCGAAAGCTTGGGACGAAGCGACAACCCGCGCCGCCATTGAAACAGCCAATTATGTCGTCAAGAAATTGGATGCGCTGTCGCACAGCCAACCCAGGGACACCAATCGTGTTGACAAAGTGGAGGCGTTTTGCGGGCAGTTGGTCGCGACGGCGTATCGCCGCCCATTGACGGAAGACCAAAAGAGGCTTTTCATTTCCGCCCAATTCAAAAATGCCAAAAAAACCGAAAACGCCGTCAAGCGGGTCGTGCTGCTGGCGTTGAACTCGCCGCGTTTCCTTTATTTGGGAATCGACGGCGCCAAGCCCGATGATTTCGAAGTGGCGGAGCGGCTTTCATTTGATTTGTGGGATTCGCTGCCGGACGCGGCTTTGGAGCAATCCGCCGCCAAAGGCCAGTTGCGCACCGAGGAGCAGGTCGCCGCGCAGGCGCGCCGGATGTTGGCCGACCCGCGAGCGCATTCCAAAATGCGATATTTTCTTCAGCAATGGCTGCAAATGAACCAGAGGGAAGACCTCTCCAAGGACGCGACCCTCTTTCCCGGCTTTACGCCTGAAATCATCGCCGATCTGCGCGTTTCACTGAATCTTTTTCTGGACGACGCGGTGTGGAACGGTTCGTCGGATTACCGCACGCTGCTGCTGGCCGACTATCTCTTTCTCAACGCCCGCCTGGCGCAATTTTACGGCGCGACGACCCCGGCGGCCGAGGACTTCCTCAAAGTGTCCTGCGACCCCAAGCAACGTTGCGGCGTTCTGACCCATCCCTACCTTCTTTCCGAATTCTCGTATCAGAAATCTACGTCGCCCATCCACCGCGGAGTTTTTCTGACGCGCAACATCGTCGGACGCGCCCTCAAACCCCCGCCGATGGCCCAGACTTTCAAGGACGCCGATTTCGCGCCGAATTTGACCATGCGCGAAAAGGTGGCCCAACTCACGCGTCCGCAGGCCTGCCAAAGCTGCCATTCGGTCATCAATCCTCTGGGTTTTAGCCTCGAGCATTACGATGCAGTTGGCCGATTCAGGCTGGATGACCACGACCAGCCGATCAATTCTGCCAGCGAGTACATCACCGACGATGGCGAAACGGTTCATCTGGCCGGCCCGCGCGACGTTGCGGAATTTGCCGCCGGCAGCGAACAGGCGCAGGATGCTTTTATCGAGCACCTTTTCAATCAAATGGTTAAACAACCAATGCTGGCTTACGGCGCAGAAGTGATGGATCAACTCCGGCAATCCTTCGTCGCCTCCCAATTCAATGTGCGCACATTGATGGTAAATATCGCCACCGTCTCGGCCTTACATGGCGTCGGGAAAACGGCCGTGGCCGGAGCCGCGATTGTGGCGGAAGCGAAAGGGAAGAAATGAACAACCGGAACACGATCCTGCATGGCAGCGGAACCGTCAAGCCGGGCTAATGCGAATGCGGACGGCCAGTGCCGCAGAGGCCGCAAGAACTGGGTTTGCCGGTGCAGGCCGCCCCCTCGGAGGCGTCCTCCCCGCCGCTGGAGGCGAAGAGCGACAACTTTTTGGTCAACTTTTTGGATCCGCATTCTGGGCAGACCGTTCCTTCCCAATGACTGGACCGGACGAGGATTTCGGAATCCTTCCCGCATTTCCCGCAATGAAATTCATAAATCGGCATAGTCCAAAAATAGCGGATCATGTCCGCCGCGTCAAAGCATTGCTCCACGTACAATGGAAGGCGCCTTGAATTCGCTTGCTCGGCAGATGCAGGAAGAAATCCGCCAGCGCGGCCCCATTTCCTTTGCCCGTTTCATGGAGCTGGCTCTTTATGCGCCAGGCTTGGGCTATTATGAGCGCACCCGTAAAATCGGGCGCGACGGCGATTTCTTCACGAGTGTCAGCGTTGGCCCGCTGTTCGGCCAATTGCTGGCCTTTCAGTTTGCCCAATGGATGGATGCCCTCCATTCCGACGGCGACATCCAATTCATCGAAGCGGGGCCTCACGACGGCGTTCTGGCGGCCGATATTCTCGCATGGACTTGGCAATGGCGGCCCGCTTTGTTCGCGCGCCTCGAGTATAGACTCTTGGAGGCCTCGCCGGCGCGGCGGACGTGGCAGGAGGAAACGCTGCGTTCATGGCTGCCCAAAGTGACGTGGGCGCCCGATATGCAATCCATGGGCGAACGACCCGTGACCGGGATCATTTTTTCCAACGAGTTTCTTGATGCCTTGCCTGTTCATCGTCTGGCTTGGAGCGCGACACGCCAGCATTGGCAGGAAGGCT
>Ga0302326_10011579_pt1 | contig 18971 bp, 16 predicted proteins | sample Palsa_T0_3_FD_202264 | JGI IMG/M metagenome (GOLD analysis project Ga0302326, IMG submission 202264) | Peat permafrost microbial communities from Stordalen Mire near Abisko, Sweden - Palsa_T0_3 | ecosystem: Environmental > Terrestrial > Soil > Palsa > Peat permafrost | place: Sweden: Abisko...
CGGACGACTATTTGATCAAGCCGTTCGACGCCGACGAACTGGCGGCACGCGTGCGGGCGCTGTTGCGGCGCGGCGAGCGGATTCCGCAGAATCCGAAGGTGACGGTGGGTTCGCTCGTCGTCGACGCGAACGCTCGCCTAGTCACCGTTGCCGGGGTTCCGCTAGAACTCGGGACCACGGAGTTCCGGCTGCTGGAGCTGCTCTCGCGCAATCGCGGGATGACGCTCTCGCGAGCGCAAATCTTGGAGAAGATTTGGGATTACGACTTCCAAGGTTCGAGCAACATCGTGGACGTGTACGTGAGCCAGCTGCGCCGCAAGCTGAAGGCGCTGGGTTCGACGGCGTCGATCGCGACGGTGTGGGGCGTCGGCTACAAGCTCGTCGAACGGGAATTGAAAACCGCGCGCTCGTCCGCCTGAAACGTCGCCTGGCTGCATCTGACTCGTTGTGGTTTCGCCATGTCGTGATAGGATGTCGTGAGATGCCCATTCTCCCGTTCGCGATTCCCGAAACCAAGCCCGCGACCGAGTATATCGGCGGCCGGCTCGTGCCAAAAATGAGCCCGCGTCCGGCGCATGCGCTCGCGCAAGGCGCTTTCGTGACCGCGCTTACGACATGGGCCGTCGAGGGCGGCCGCGGGTGGGTCGCTCCCGAGTGCGACTTCGACTTGACCGCACCGGGAGAGCGCACGAACCGCCTGGTTCCCGACGTCGCCTACATGTCGTACGAGCGGCTCCCGTACCGCGACGACGGTGCTCCGTCGACGCCGGTGATCGCTCCTGATGTTGCCGTCGAAATTCTTTCGCCCGGACAGACGATCGAGAATTCCGCCGAACGCGTGCGGATTTTCTTGGCGTGCGGGGCACAGCTCGTGATCCTCGTCGACTGCGAGCGACCTGTTGCTGCGCTGTTCGACGCTGGCGGGTCGCGCCGGAGCGAGCGCGACGGCGTCATCGAACATCCGTCCTTGCCCGGCTTCTCGATGCCTCTGGAGCGGGCGTTCTCGCTTCCGAAGCCGCGTTAGCCGCTTTCGCGAGCGCAAATCCTGGAGAAGATTTGGGATTACGACTTCCAAGGTTCGAGCAACATGAAAGCGCGGGCTTCGACGGCGTCGATCGCGACGGTGTGGGGCGCCGGCTACAAGCTCGTCGAACGGGAATTGAAAACCGCGCGCTCGTCCGCTTAACGCTCTCGTATCTGACGGTCTTTGCGGCCGTCGTCGCCGGCCTCTCGGTCGTCGCGTATCATTTCGTCGAAAGCAACTACCGCTCGATCGTCGCACCAGCGCTCGACACGCCCGAAGGCCAGGCCGGGTTTGAAGCCGCCATGCGTCCCGCGCTCTATGCGATCTTGAGCTGCGACGCGCTGCTGTTGCTGATCGTCGGCGCGGCGTCCTACGCGCTCGCGAGCGCTGCGCTCCGTCCGCTCGCGCTCGCGCGCGAACGCGAAGAACGTTTCGCCGCCGACATCGCGCACGAGATGCGCACCCCGCTCGGCGCGATCGCCGGCCTCGCGCAAGCCGCCCTCGGCGGTAGCGAAGAGGATGCCCAGCGAGCGCTCGGCACGATCGCGCGCCGCGCGATCGAAAGCGGCGACCTCGTCGGCGATCTGCTAACGCTCGCGCGTGTGAGCGACGCGGATGCGCTCGAACGCGAACCGGTCGACCTCGGCGATGTGGTGCGCCACGTCTGTCGCGATGCGGCGGCGGCCCATCCGCAAACGCCAATCGACGCAACGATCGGCAACGCGATCGTCCTCGGCGACGAGCGCCGCCTCTTGCAGCTTGCGCGCAACCTCGTCGAGAATGCCTACGAACGCGCGCGCTCGCGCGTCACGGTCGAACTCGCGGCTGCCGACGACTACGCGGTGCTCAGCGTCGACGACGACGGTCCGGGCGTTCCCCCGGAACTCGCAGGTAGATTGTTCGAACGCTTCGCGAAGGGCAACGACTCACGCGGCAGCGGCCTCGGCCTCGCAATCTGCCGCTGGGTCGCCACCGCCCACGACGGCGACATCCGCCACGCCGGCGGCGCGCGCTTCATCGCACGGCTACCGCTGTTGTAATTCGAAGGCCAACCACCCTGTCACGGCTTCGTCGCCACCGGCTTCGAAATCCGGAAGATCGCAATCGCGTCCCCGAGCGGATATGTCAACTGAAAGTTCCCGCCGGCCGCTACCGCGATATACTGTTGCCCGGCTACCTCGTACGTAATAGGCGGTGCGTTCACACCGGCGCCGAGATTATAGTGCCATAACTCATCCCCCGACTTTGCATCGAACGCGTCGAAGTCGCCGTCGCCCTCGCCCATGAACACGAGGTTCCCGGCCGTCGCCAGCGCCCCGCCGATCAGCGGCTGAGGGGTCGTTTTTGTCCACGCGATCTTGCCCGTCTCCGTATCGATCGCGACAAACCGCCCGTCCTGTACCCCGTTCGGCTTCACGTTCGCAAACGCGCTTCCCAGCCGCAGCGCACCCTTCGTCTCAGTCGCAGGCTGCGTGGTGAACGTCATCAGTTGGTCCATCCCGAGCACGTACACGTACTTCGTCAGCGGCGAGTACGCCGGCGGCGACCACTCCGCGCCTCCGTTCGCGCCCGGTAACATGTCCACGCCTTTTTTCGTCGGTTGGCTGAACATGTTCGGCGAGAACGCAACATACGGATCCGACTTGCGGATGAGCTTTCCCGTCTCACGATCGACGATGAAGAACCACCCAACCTTTCCCGCCTCGCCCGCGGCGTGCACCGTCTTTCCGTCGACGTCCACGTCGAACAACACGACCGGGCTCACCGCGTCGTAATCCCAAACGTCGTGCTTCACTTCCTGATACGCCCAGCGCAGTTTGCCGGTCGTCAGATCGAGGCCCACGATGGAATCGGTGTACAGATTGTCGCCCTTCCGGTCGTTTCCGTACAAATCGGGGTTCGGGTTTCCCGTGCTGAACACTACGAGATTGCGATCTCCGTCGATTGCGGGCGTCGTCCATACCATGCCGCCGCCGCTCTTGTACGAGTTTCCGGCGAAGGTGGCCGGGTCGGTCGACTGCCAGCGCCAGTTCTGCTTTCCGGTCGTCGCATCGTAGGATGCCACGAAACCGCGGATTGCCCATTCGCCGCCGGCACTTCCCACGATCACCTGGTGCTTGTAGATCTGCGGCGCCATCGTTTCCGAATAGCCGACGGCCGGATCGGCGACAGTCGTAGCGAACACTTGCTTCCCGGTCTTTGCATCGAGCGCCACGAGTTTGTCGTCGAGCGTCGTGAAATACACGTTGCCGTACGCGACCGCCGGCCCGCGATTCACCGGGCCGCAGCAGATCTTGAAGGCGCCGAGATTGTAGGTGGTCTCCCAGATGCGCGCGCCGGTTGCGGCGTCGAGTGCAATGATCTTCATCTTGTGGCCGACGACCGGCGTCGTGACGTACATGACACCGCTTACCACTACGGGCGTCGCTTCGAAGCTCGCGGTTATGCCCGTTTGCACGATCGCCACGGGCGAGAGCGACGTCACGTTTCCGCTCGTGATCTGGTCGAGCGTCGAATAGCGGGCATTCGCGTAATCATGGCCGCCAAGCAGCGAGTCGTTCGGATCGCTGTCGGCCGCGGCCAGCATGTCGTCGGTGACGTTCACGTTCGCGCCGGCGGGCAACGGACCGAAGGTTTCGGTGGAAGGGGGCGCAGCGCGCACGATCTCGTCCGCCTGCCCGGGCGATGCCGCGGCCGTCCCGTTTTCGTTCTTCACGCCGGCCAGCACGACGTTCGCAGCCGACGCCGTGGAAAGGGCCGAGGCGCCGGCACTAAAGCCGTTCCTCTGGATCACGTACGCGGTAATAGCGAGGTAGTTCGCCCTGCTCAAACTTCCGGGCGCATTGAGCGGCATCTGCTTGCTGATAAACCCGTACAGCTGCCCGGCCGTCCTATAGTTCGCGTTGATCGAGGCGTGAAACGACGACCCCACGAGCGCCGGGCCGGCGCCCCCGGTGAGATTCTGCGCATGACACGACGCGCAGCTCGCCGCAAACATCGATGCCCCTTGCGCCGCCTGCGCCGCCGTGTACCCGCCGGGTGCCGCATCCGCAGGCGCCGCAAGCAGAGTGGCCGCGACCAGCGCGCTCGACGCCGCGACGGCTTTCAGCGGCGAAAAGAACTCAGAACCAGCACAATGCATCGGAACGCTCCTTAGCTGGGATTCTCGATATCGTTTTGCTTTTCGAGCGGGCGCTGCCCGACTCCGGTCGTTTTCGGCCGGTTTATCGCGCGATGGCGCGCGCCATCCCGATCTGGCTACGGCGAGTTAGCCGCCGTTGAGGCTGATGATGACTTCGGTGCAGAACGCGACCGCGAAGCCCGCGGTAACGGCGGACGTTGCCCAGACGCCGACACCCGTCTTCTTCAGCACCGACCACAGCTCGCCGATCACGAAGACCAGCGCTCCGATTGCGGTTGCGAGGAAGAAAATCGATACGGTCGGCGAGCTGAAGGTGTAGCCGAGCATCGTCCCGAGGAACGTTGGTCCTCCGGCGACCAAGCCGGCGAGGCCGATCTGCGCCCAACTCGGCACGACCTTTCCGGCGAGCGGCGCAGCGACACCGAAACCTTCGGTCGCGTTGTGCAACGCGAACCCGACGATGAGCCCCGCGGCAAGCGCGGTCGCGCCGGACGCGGCCGACGCGCCGATCGCAAGGCCTTCGGCGAAGTTGTGCGCACCGATGCCGATCGCGATGATCGCCGCGAGCATGATCGGGCGATCGGCGAGCGTTTGCGCGGTGCGCTTCACGAGCGCGCTCGACACGGAACCCAAGCCGACGAGTCCGAGCACGAGTCCCGCCGCGAGCGCGAGCACGTCGAAGAATGGAAATGCAGCGCCGGCGTGCCACGCGGCGAGCGCGCGTTCGACCGGAATCACGGCGTTCATCGAAATCTCGACGACCAAGAAGACTAAGATGCCGATCGCGAACGCGTTGAGCAGCCCGATCGTCGAGGGGCGCAGCTTGCGAGCGCGCGCAACCGGCAGACCGAGAAAGATCGTCAGACCCGCGAACGCCCCGAGCAACGTCGTCATGCCGAACGAGAGCTTTCCGGGCGTCGAAGAGCCCGCGGCGCCGGCCATCGAGCCGCTCGTGTTCATCGAATGCATCATCGTGTCGTACATCGCGGTCGTCGTGTTCGGCGTGCCGGCGTAGTGGATCGCGGTGATCAGCCCGTCCGGCATGCCTTGATCGTCTTCGATGTGGTCGAGCACGTGGCAGTGAACCATCCACGTTCCCGGCTTTGCGTCGGCGAGGATCGTGACGTCGACGCGCTGCCCGGGACCGAGCTCCACCGTATCTTCGACGTCGCCCGGCGGCGCGGGCCAGCCGTCGCGCGCGATGATGGTCTGGTAGTGCCCGTGGGTGTGCATCGTGTGAAAATTCTCGGCGGAGATGTTGATCCACCGGACGCGAATCAGCTCGCCCTTGCGCACTTCGAGCGGCCGCGTCACCGGATATTCCTTGCCGTTGAGCGTGAACTCGCTCTCGCCGGTGCTATTGATGTACCACGCCGAGATGATCTCGAGATAGTCGCGCGCGACGCGTTCTTCGGGCCGCGGATGCGTGGGCGAAACGATGATGCCGCCGTACAAGCCCGAGCCGAGCACCATTTTGCGATCGTGGGTGTGGTAGATGAACGTGCCCGCTTGATCGGCCGTAAAGGCGTAGCGAAACGTGCCGTGCGGTTGCACGAGCGCCTGCGAGCTGCCCGGCACGCCGTCCATATCTTCCGGAATCCCGTGGATGCCGTGCAAGTGAATCGTGTCGGGAATGTCGAGCTCGTTGCGATAGTCGATGACGACGTGGTCGCCTTGATTGACGACCAGCGTCGGCCCGGGCACGACTCCGTTGTACGTCCTGGCCATCACCGTCATACCGGGCTTGAGCGTCCACGGTGCGGCACGGCCGACGATGTGGAAGGTCTTCGTCGTTCCGCTCACGTCGGGAATCGCTTCGAACGTGCCGTCGGCGCGCGCTCGCAACTTCGACTCGCCGGGGTATGGGGTCGCGGTTGGGATCGGCCCCGTCAGCGGCTGCATTCCGGGCGGCGGGCCGCCGGGGGTCACCGGCGCTTCGTCGGCGTCGGCCAGAACGGCAAGCGGGCAACAGAACACGGACAGAATGAAGGCAAGCCATACGACCGACTTAGGCACAACTAACTCGTTCGGGGCGCCATCGCCCGGACCTCCGCGCGGCGCCCTTCGACAAGCTCAGGGCGACAGTGAGGCAAGGGTCGGGACGACGCTAGGTGGACAAGAGGTCGACCGTGTTCGTGTTGTCGTCGTTGAAGTAGATACGCGGCGCGGCGGTGGTACCGGTGACGACGATTCCGAACAGGGCGCCCGCGGCACCGGTGTCGACGTTCTTCGTCGTGAGGATGCCGCCCGAGGCGGAGACTTCGATGAGGAGATTCGTGCCGTTCGGATCGAGCGTGTTGCCGACGATGAGATTCCCGTCGGGCAACAAGGCGGCGCTCAGGGGTCCGTTGAGCGGCGCGCCACTCGCGAGCACCTTCGGCACGACCGGACCCGCGACCGTAGAAGCGCTCGCGATCGCCGAGACGGAGTTGTCGTTACCGTCGATCACGTAGAGCGTATCGTTTGCGGGATTGTAGGTGAGGCCGCTCGGCGCGAGGATGCCCCCCGGCACGCCGTTGTTGCGGCTGAGGCCGGTCGCAATCGTCGTGGAAGACGTGACCGTTCCGCCTGCGACGACGAGACGCAGGACGGTGCCGTCGCCGGCGTTAGATTCGAAGAACGACGTCACGCCGCCGGAACTGGTTCCAAAGAACGCGCCCCACGGGTTGCTCAGTGCGTACGCCGAGCCCGCCGTAAGCGTCTGCGCGATCGAGCCCGACGTTGAAACGACGACAATGTTGTTCGCGTTGAAATTCGCGGTCCAGATGCTTCCGTCGCTATAAGTCGATAGCGCGTCGCATCCCAAGAGCGAGGGATCGTGCAAGATGCGATACGGCGCGGACCCGGCTGCGGGATGCAAGCCGACGATCGATTCGCCCTGACCTTGCGTGTTTGTTGGACCGTCGTTGAAATCGCAGACGATCAGGTCGCCCGCGGTTACGAGTCCCGACGTAACGGGTGCGATCGCGAGTCCATACGGGTTTTGGTCGCCCGTTACCGGATCGACGGTCGAGCCGATTGTCGTCAACGTATGGAGCCGAGCGAGCAGCGGCTGTGCGTGAACCTTGGGCGTGCTGTTGTTGCTGCAGCCGCTCGCGGCGCAAAGTGCGAGCGCGAACGCAGCAAAGCAGCCGGACTTCCATACTTTTTTCATGCTTGGATGCTCGGCGCTAATCGTGAAAAAAGCCTGAACGCGGGTGCCAAGCCCCGGAACCGCAAAACGACTGGCGTGATGGAACCTCGCGACCCAGCCCCAGCCGAGAGCCCCCTTCCCGCGCTGACCGTCGCCTTCGGCATAGCGGGCTGGCTCTGCGCCGGAGCGATCGCGGTGCGGTCGCGCTCGAAGCTCATGCGCCGGCGCAGGCACGAACTTGCGCTAGCCGATCTGCGGGCCACGCTCGGGAAGCTCGCGACCGCGGCGCAAGCCGGAACCGTCGGCGACGCCGCGGCGGCGGAATATGCCTTCGCGATCATCGCGCGGCGCGCGCACTACTGCGCCATGCTGGTGGACGATTTAATCGATTTGGAAACCGCCGACGCTCGAAACCGGTTCTAATACTCGATGTTAGGCGGCCCTCCAGTCCACTTGATGTGGTCCAGTATGTTCAACCCGGAGCGCCCGACCGTGCAACGCGCGGTCAACTGGCGCCGCTTGGGGGACCTCTTCATTCCCTACTGGCGCCAAGAAGTGATGGTGCTGATCTGCATCGTTGTAGGCGCCGCGCTCGGCCTTGCGCCCGCCCTCTATACCAAGCACCTCATCGACGTTTCGCTCGCGAGCCACAACGAGCGGGCGCTTTGGTTCGACGTCGGCGGAATGGTGGCTGCCGCCGTCATTGCGGCCGTCATCGGGGTCTATCAGGGTTACCTCAATTCCGTCGTCGGCGAAGGCATCATGCGCGATATCCGCACGAGCCTGGTCTCGCATTTGCATCGCATGCCGATCTCGTTCTTCACCAACACGAAGACGGGCGAAATCATGAACCGCGTCTCGAACGACGTCGACAACGTCGACAACGTCGTTACCGGGACACTGGTCTCGATCGTCACCAACGTCGCCACGATCGTAACCACGCTCGTGGCGATGTTCCTCATGGATTGGAAGCTGTCGCTTCTCGCGATCGCCGTCGTGCCCCTGATGATTTTGCCGCTCGGGCCCGTCGGCCGGCGCATGTATCAGGTTCGCAAAAAAACACGCGAGAAACGCGACCAGATCGAGAGCATCACTCAGGAGACGCTGTCGATCTCCGGCATCGTGCTCATCAAGTCGTTCGTACGCGAACTGTTCGAGCGCAACCGCTTCTTTGCGGTCTCAAACGACCTCATGGGGCTCGAAATTCGCTTGGCCATGGTCGGTCGCTGGTTCATCGCCTTCATCTCGGCGATGGTCATCATCGGGCCGGCACTCGTGTGGCTAGGCGGCGGGTATTTAGCCATCCGCTACGGTTTGACGGTCGGCACGATCGTTGCGTTCGTTGCGCTGCTCGGCCGCCTCTACACACCTGCCTCGACCCTCGCCGGCATTCAAGTTCAGATCGTGAGCGCGCTTGCCGTCTTCGAACGCATCTTCGAATACCTCGATATGGAGCCCGAGCCGAGCGGAACGCAGCCGCTGCTGCGTGTCGACGGTGCGATCGACTTCGAGGACGTACACTTCGCCTACACGCCGGAACGGCCGGTGTTGCGCGGTGTCAGCTTTCATATCGAACCGGGCGCCGTGGCCGCCTTCGTCGGCCCTTCCGGTGCGGGCAAGACGACGATCACGCAGCTCGTGCCGCGCTTTTACGACCCGCAGTCCGGGCGCATCCTCATCGACGGCCACGACGTGCGCGACATCGAGATCGACGCGCTGCGCGCGCACATCGGCATCGTCACCCAGGAGACCTATCTCTTCCACGACACGATCGGGGCGAATCTGCGCTACGGCCGAATGGACGCAACGCAAGAGGAAGTTGAGGCCGCGGCGCGGGCCGCCAACATCGCCGGCTTCATCGCCTCGCTACCGGACGGGTACGACACGGTCGTAGGCGAGCGGGGCCACAAGCTCTCCGGCGGCGAGCGCCAGCGGCTCGCGATCGCGCGCGTGCTCCTCAAGGACCCGCGCATCCTCATCCTCGACGAAGCGACGAGTTCGCTCGATTCCGAGAACGAGGCGCTGATCCAGGCCGCCTTCGAAGAGGCCATGCACGGCCGGACGAGCCTGGTCATCGCACACCGCCTCTCGACGATTCTCTCCGCCGACGTGATCTTCGTCGTCGATCAGGGCCGCATCGTGGAGCGAGGCACGCACCGGGAACTTCTCGAACGCGACGGAACCTATGCGCGACTGTATCGCACGCAGTTTGAAAAGGGCCGCATCCCACCATTCCAGCAAATAACGGCAGCCTCCGCGAGCCCCTCCTACGGGTCGACGGACTAAGCAAACGCTTCGACGGTAAGGTCGTGCTCGACGGGCTCGGCTTCACTCTCGAACGTGGCGAGATCATGGGTCTTCTAGGCCCCAACGGCGCCGGCAAAACGACGACGTTTCTGTGCTTGTGCGGACTCCTGCGGCCGGACGCTGGGACGATCTGGTGCGACGGTCATCAGCTCGGCAGCGACCGCGGCCGAACGATCTCCTTGATCCCCGAGACTCCCGAAGTCTATCCGATGCTCACGGTCTGGGAACACCTTGCGTTCGTAGCGCGCAGTTGCCGGCTGCCGGCGGGCTGGGAGGAACGGGGGCGGCAGCTTCTCGAGGGCTTCGGGATGATGGAGCGCCGCGACACGCTCGGCCAAGCGCTTTCCAAAGGCATGCGCCAAAAAACCCTAATCGCGGCGACGGTGCTCGCGAACGCGCCGATTTTGCTGCTCGACGAACCGATGGTCGGGCTCGATCCGCTCGGTCAGCGCGAGCTGCGCGATCTGCTTCGAACGCTCGCCGCACAGGGTACCTCAATCGCGCTCAGCACGCACATCATCGAATCGGTCGAAGCGCTGTGCGACCGCCTCATCATCATGAAAGCCGGCGTCGCAGTCGCCGCCGGCTCGATCGCCGAGCTTCAGGCGCGCTCGAACGGCGCCCTGACGCTCGAGGACGTGTTCCTCGAACTGACGGCCTGATGGGAGCCCTCATTTGGCTCGAGCTCATGTACTCGAAGCATCAGGCGATTGCGATCTTGCGCGCGCCGCTGCGCATCGCGATCTGGCTTCCGTACTCGGCGTTGATACTGTACTTCTTATACTCCCGTTTGGGGGCGCATCACGGCGCGTACGTCAGCATCGCCGTGACCCCGAAATATGCAACGACGATCGGCGGCCTGTACTGCGCGATGCTCGGGGCCACCGTCGGCTTTGCGGCGGGCGGCCGCGTCGCGCTCTTCCGCTCGAGCGCCGAGGCCGTGCTCTTCTCCAACGCCGGGCTTCGGCCGCTGACCATGGCGGTCTGGCTGCAGCTGCGCAAGCTCGCGACCGCTTGGACCCGCTGGCTCGGCGGCTTCGTCTACTTGCTCGCGATCGCGGCACCCCGCAATCCCAAGCCCGTCGTGCTCGCGTACGCCTTCGTTGCAATCGCGCTGTTGCTCGCGGTCCAGATGACGATCGAGCTACCGGTGTTTTTGCTCTCGCGAGGCTTTCTGCGCGAACCGCTCCGCTTCGCAGGCTGGACGCTCGCTGCGATCGGCGGCCTCTACGGAATGGCGGGCATCTTCGGCGATCACTTTTTGGAGCCGCTGGTGGAAACGGTACGGGTCAATCCCGGCGTCGCCGTGCTCGCGGTGCTCCACGGCAACCCGCTCGCGACGATCGTGCTCGCGATCGTCGTCGCCGCGCTCATCGGGTCGATCTTGGTGCTCGGCGACGACGCACTCCCGGAACTCTACGCCGCCTCTCGCAACACGCTCAACGACCAGCGGCGCCGCCGCGTCAGCGCGCGACCGCGCTTCGTCGCGACTCAACCCGGCGACGCGTCGCGCATTCCGTCCGGCGCGCTCGCGCTGATGTGGAAAGACTGGCTCGCTTTCCGGCGCGGCCGCGGCGTGTTCCGCTTGTGGTTGATCGGCTGCATGTGCTGGGCCGTGTGCGGCGCGGGCGTCGCCTACGGCGTGCTGCAATGGAAGGATCAGACGCCGCTTTACACCCTAGGTGCGACGACGCTGCTGCTCGTGCTCGTGCTCGCGCCGTATAGCGCCGCGGTCGGCCTATCGGGCGATCTCTCGAAGCCGCTGTTCTGGCTTTCGCGCTCGTCGTTGCGCGAACGGCTGACGGCGTGGACGTTCGGCCGCGCCTGGCGCGGTGGCGTTGCGCTCGCACTCGCGCCGCTGGTTGCCGGGCTCGCATCCGCGAACGTAGCGCTTGCGATCACGTCGGTTCCGGTCACCGTCGCCATGTATTGGTCGCTCCAGGCGCTCGGCGTCGGACTCTACTCGATCTTTCCGAACCCCATCGACGGCCGGGGACCCATTATGGTATTGCGCCTGTTCGCAACGGCGTTCTACGTGTTCCCCGCGGCCGTCGTCTGGGCGCTCGCGGTGGCCCTCGGGACGCCTTTGGGCAGCGGCGCGTACGTCGGCGCAATCGCGTTCGTCATCGTGATGGGCATCGAAGGTGTGCTCGTCATCGAGTTTGCCGCCTATCGCTTCCGCGAACACGGCGCCAGCTTCGCGACGGCTTCGCTAGCGAACTAGTTTAGGCTAGGCTAGGCGCGCGCCGGTTGCCGCTCGCACTTCTTCTGCGCTGACGCCGGGCGCGCACTCGCGCAGCACGAGGCCTTGCGGCGTGACGTCGATGACGGCCAGGTCGGTAATGATCGAGCCGACGACGGCCTTCCCGGTTAGCGGCAGCGTGCAATGCTCGACGATCTTATGCGAGCCGTCTTTGGCGACGTGCTCCATCATCACGACCACTCGTTTCGCGCCGTGCACGAGATCCATCGCGCCGCCCATGCCTTTAACCATCTTGCCCGGAATCGTCCAGTTGGCGAGATCGCCGTTGGCCGCGACCTGCATCGCGCCGAGGATCGCGAGATCGATGTGGCCGCCGCGAATCATCCCGAACGAGGTTGCGGAATCGAAGAACGATGCGCCCGGAAGAACGGTCACCGTCTCTTTGCCCGCATTGACGAGATCGGGGTCGACCTCATCTTCGTACGGATAGGGACCCATGCCGAGAATTCCGTTTTCGCTCTGCAGCACGACGGTGATCCCCGGATCGACATAGTTGGGAACGAGCGTCGGCAAGCCGATCCCTAGGTTGACGTACTGACCGTCGCGTAGCTCTTTGGCGACGCGCGCTGCAAGCTCGTCCCGTGTGAGTGCCATCTTATTGCGCTCGCTTTCTGGTGGTCGCGCGCTCGATGCGTTTGCCGCCCGTCCCCACCTCGACGACGCGCTGCACGAAAATGCCCGGCGTATGCACGGCTTCGGGATCGATCTCCCCGGGCTCGACCAGGTGCTCGACCTCGGCGATGGTAATGCGCCCAGCCATCGCGCACAGCGGATTGAAGTTTCGCGTAGCCTTGTGAAAGATCAGGTTACCGGCGGTGTCGCCGATGCTCGCGCGCACGAGTGCGAAATCGCAAACGATACCCATTTCGAGCACGTACTCGCGCCCGTCGAAGACGCGCGTCTCCTTGGGCGGCGAATACAAAGCGACGCCGCCGTCGGGAGCGTAGCGCCACGGCAACCCGCCGTCCGCGACTTGCGTGCCGACACCGGCCGGCGTGTAGAATCCGGGAATGCCGCAGCCGCCGGCGCGCAGACGCTCCGCGAGCGTCCCTTGCGGCACGAGTTCGACTTCGAGTTCGCCGCCCAGGTACTGGCGTTCGAACTCTTTGTTTTCGCCGACGTACGAGCCCGTCGTGCGGCGAATGCGATGCTGGTCGAGCAGCCGCCCGAGTCCCCATCCGTCTACGCCGCAATTGTTCGACACCGTCACGAGGTGCGTCGCGCTCCCGGCGATGATCGCATCGATTAGGTTGTGCGGGATGCCGGAAAGGCCGAAACCGCCGACCGCAAGCGACGCGCCGTCGGTGATGTCCGCGACCGCCTCGGCAGCGCTGGAAACGACTTTGTTCACGTCGACCAAGATAAGCGGCACACGCCCAAATCCCCTCGTCCTCTTCTTGCAGTGAGCTTGTCCTCTGGCGTCCTGAGCTCGTCTTCGCTGTCGAGAGATGGGCTCACGGCGACAACGTGAGTGCCTAACTAATGGCCGACACCCTGGTAGCGGCCTAAGCCCGCTCGCCAGAACGCATAGGCGAGCAGCACCAACACGATGCCGATCACGGGCGTCAGCAGCCCTATGGCCGGAGGCAGCGAGAATAGGTTGTCGCCCTTATGTAGGAAGTACGCGGCCGGGAAGTAGTTCATGAATGCGAAGGGGACAACGAATGTCAGCAGCAGGCGAACGCCGCGGGAGTAGATCGCGACGGGGTAGCGCGTGAACTCTTGTTCCAACTGCAGCACGAGCCAACGCAGCGCGTCGACCTTGATAAACCAGAACCCGAGCGTTGCGATCGTCAAGTTGATTCCGAGATCGATCAGCGCACCCCCGATCACCACCAGCGGCACGAGGAGCACGAACGCCGCATCGACGCGCACGCCGCTGTACGCAGTCGCGAACGCGAAGTAGAGCAGCGCGAGGATCAGTTCGTCGGGAAAGAGTTGGCCGGGGGTTGCGATGATTTGGAACAGCGCGTCGACCGGACGAATCAGCACGCGATCGAAGTCGCCCTCGTGGATGCGCTCGGGGATGCCGTCGACGTTGGAAAAAAAAGTATTGTGCAGCGCGTGCGCGACCATCCAGAGCCCGTAGAGAAAGGCCATGTCGCGGAACGTCCAGCCGTTCATCGACGGAAACTCGCGGAGCATTATGTACAGCGCAGCAACGGCGCTGCCGTGATACACGACCGTGAACGCTGCCCAGAGCAGAAAGTTCGCGCGATACTCGAGCGAGGTCAGCACGTTGATGCGCCAGTACTCGCCGTAAAGGCCGGCCATCCGCCGGACGCGGGCCCCGCTAACCACCTTGCACCACCACGCGTTTCACGCCGGCCTGCCACATCAGCGTGGCGATCGTTGCGAGCACGACGATCCACACGAGCTGAAACCCCATGACCTCGAGGTAGCGATCCGGGCCGATAATCCCGACGTAGATCAGCAGCGGCGTCGAAAACATCGCGGCGAACGGCAGCACGTCGACGATTCCGGCAAGTGCTGCGGGGAAGAACACGAGCGGCACGAGTTGGCCGCCGAGCAGGTCGGTCAACCACGTCACGATCAACTGCACGGCGGAATTCTCGAACGTCCAAAACGCCGTGCAGTTCAGGATGAAGTTCAGCAGAAATCCTACGCAATATCCTAGGAAAAAACTCACCACAAACACCGCGAACACTGTAGCCGGCGGGACGTCGATGTGTACGAACAACAGGGCCAGGCACAGCGCCGGAACCACCAGGAGCGCATGAAAGAGCACTTCGCCCGTTCCGTCGGCGAAAAACGAAAGCGGCACGCTGATGGGCTTCATGAAGTCGGTCGCGATGCTGCCGTCGTGCAGGCGATCGTAGAGCGCGCGGGTCTGATCGCGGTCCAAAATCAGGCCCATCAGCAGGGCAACGGCCGAGTAGGTGACGATCGCGTGCAGCGGAAGGCCCCGCGGCTCGGCGTTGTGTGCGTAGAGCGCCACCCACACCGTGCGCAGCAAGTAGATCCGGATCGCAACCGACGCAAGCTCGGTGAAGACGTCGAAGCGATACGTGGCCTCGCGCGCGATCGCGCGTTTGGCAAACTCGGCGTACGGCTCCCACCGAAAACGCCGGCGCCCCACGGTCACGTTTTGTAGCCTTCGAGGTAGAGGCGACGCACGATCGTCTCGATGTCCGGCTCGACGATCGCGATGTCCGATATCGCGTAGCGTTCCATCACGCGCCGGATCATCGCCTCGGCGCTCTGCTCCCGGCGATCGAAACGCACCCGCACGACGTTGCTCTCGCGACTTTCGATCACGCCGCCCTCGATCTCGATCTCGGGATATTCGCCGGCGAGCGTTATCACGAGCGTGCGATGCGTTCCGTATTCTTCGCGCAGGCGTTCGAGCGGACCATCGTAGATGACGCGCCCCTCATCGATGAGGACGATTCGCTTCGAGAGGCGCTCGACGTCGGCAAGGTCATGTGTGGTCAGAATCACGGTCGTTCCGCGCTCGCGGTTGACCCGCGAAATGAACTCCCGAATCGCCCCTTTCGCCACCACGTCGAGACCGATCGTCGGTTCGTCGAGGTAGACGATCTTAGGATCGTGCAGCATCGCTCCGGCGAAGTCGCCGCGCATTCGCTCGCCGAGCGACAATTGTCGCACCGGCGTATCCATGAACCGGCCGAGGTCGAGCAGCTCGCTAAACTCTGCCAGATTTGTCGCGTAGCGGTCGCGAGGGATGTCGTAGATCGAACGCAGCAGCTCGAATGACTCACGTAGCGGCAGATCCCAGTACAGCTGGCTGCGCTGCCCGAAGACGACGCCGATGTTTTCGGCGTTGAGCTCGCGGGCTTTGTACGGCACGATTCCGGCAACCCGAACGGTACCGGACGTCGGCACGAGGATACCCGTCAGCATCTTTATCGTGGTCGATTTCCCGGCACCGTTGGGACCGATGTAGCCGACAACTTCGCCCGGCTCGAGCGAGAACGAGACGCCCTCGACCGCAGCCTTCTCTTCGTACGTACGCGAGAACAGTGCGGCGAACGCCCCACGCACGCCGGGCTCTCGCTTGATCGATCGAAAGACCTTGCGGAGGCCGGCGACCTCGATGATGGGCATGCCTCCCCGTTCGGCAGGCATTAACCTTAGCTCATGCGGAACAAAGGGGCCCGAGCTTACGTTATAGGCTCAGACGCGGCGCCTTTTTGGAGGTCCGTGGAATTTCACTCGACGGAAGGGGGTGTAAAATAATGGCCGCTAAGAAGAAAGCTCCGAAAAAGAAGCCCACCAAGAAGGGTGGAAAGAAGTAAGTCTCGATTTCATTCGGACTCACGTCATTTTTCATAACGACGAGCGCGACCGGCAACGGCGCGCTCTTTGTTTTGAAAAGGCTCCTTTACGAAAGATCGGAGCGGCTTGGCCCCCGCGCCCCCGGGGTCCGGGGAGCAAACCCGCACTCGCCCGAAGTAAGGTGTCCAACCGTACATCGCGGCCGCAAGGCCGATCCCCCCAAAACTATTCTCGGAGTTCCGCACATGGCCATCGCAGCACCGCCGCACTCGCACGCTCCCTCGGACGACGAAGCGCTCATCCTCGAGGTCGTCCGGGACCTCGTCCGGGAGAAAGTCGCCCCGCGCGCCGCTGCGATCGACGAGCACGGCGAGTTTGCCCGCGACATCTACAAGCTTTTCGCCGAGAACGATCTGCTCGGGATTCCGTTCCCCGCCGAGCACGGGGGCATGGGCCTCTCGTTCCTGACGTACGTCAAGGTCGTCGAAGAGGTCTCCAAAGCGTGTGCCTCGAGCGGCCTCATGATTGCGGTTCAGGAGCTCGGCACGTTGCCGATCATGATCGCCGGCAGCGAAGCGCAAAAAGCCAAATACATCCCGAAGCTCGCCTCCGGTGAGTATATCGCCGCCTATGCGCTCACCGAAGCGGGCAGCGGGTCGGATGCGGCGGGTTCGATGCGAACTCGCGCCGAGAAGCGCGGCGACACCTACGTCCTCAACGGCAGCAAGATATGGATCACCCAAGGCAGCGTCGCCGACGTGATCTGCGTCTTTGCGGTCACCGATCCTACGAAGGGCCCGAACGGCATCAGCGCGTTCGTCGTCGAGAAGACGTTCCCGGGCTTCAAGGTCGGCAAGCTCGAGAAGAAAATGGGCATCCGCGGATCCCCGACGTGCGAATTGATTTTTGAGAACTGCGTCGTGCCGGCGGAGAACATGCTCGGCGAGGAAGGCACCGGCTTCAAGACGGCAATGAAGGTGCTCGACAAGTCGCGCCCGGGCATTGCGGCGCAGGCCGTCGGCATCGCGCAAGGCGCACTCGACTACGCTGCTAACTACGCGCGAGAGCGGATCGCGTTCGGAAAACCGATCGGCCAGCAACAGGGCCTCCAGTTCATGCTTGCCGACATGATGGTCGAAGTCGAAGCGTCACGCCTTCTGTTGTATGAAGCGGCCCGCAAGTGCGACGAGAGTTCGCCCGATCTCACGCTGTACGCGGCGCTTGCGAAGCTCAAGGCCGGCGATACTGCGATGAAGGTCACGACCGACGCCGTCCAGATTCTCGGCGGTTTCGGCTACTCGACGGAATACCCGGTCGAGCGCATGATGCGCGATGCGAAGATCACCCAGATCTACGAAGGCACGCAGCAAATTCAGCGGATGGTCATCGCACGCACGCTCGTGGGCAAATGGAAGCCGCCCACGCCCGCGGGCTGACGCACGCCGGCTCGGGTGCGCCGCCTCGGTTTCGATCTCGCACAGACGAAGTGTCACATCAACGATGGGGCGCGCGAGTGTAAGTTTCTCACGGTCGACCCGGAAGGCTACGTTTGCGGGTTTGTCGACATCGTAGTTTCCGTCAAACTCGCCGCTTTGGATCGGGCGGCGAAAAGCGGACCTTGCCAGGATCCGTACGACGACACTAGTGAGGCGCAGCCTCCGGGAAGCGCCGCGCCGTAAGGGGGAAGCACGCGACCATGAACGAGTGGATGCCTCACGGGTTCTGCTTTCTTTGGCAGCCCGTGATCTTGTACCTCACGATCGGTACGAACGCCATCATCGCACTGTCGTATCTTTCGATCAGCATCTCGCTGTGGACGGTGCGGGCGTATATCCGCCAGCCGATCGAACTTCTAGTAAAGTCCGAACCGCGGCTCCTCAACTACGCACTGGGTTCGTTTGCGATGTTCATCCTCTGGTGCGGTTTGACGCATCTGACCGACATCGTGGTCATCTACTCGCCGTTTTATCAAATCCAAGTCTTCTTCTTGGCAATGACCGCAATGTTCAGCGCCTCGACGGCATACTGGCTCGCCCGCTTCGCAACCGCCATCAACTTCGCCAAGCGAGCAAAGCCCGTAGCGAACTAGCTAGGCCCCGCCCCGCGTAGCTTAGGGCAACGTGAAAAAGATCGAGGCCCCCCGGTCGAGTTCGGCCCAGGCCCAGATGCGGCCGCCATGTCTCGATATGATGCGCTTCGCGATGGCGAGGCCCGCGCCCGTGCCCGGGAACTGATCTTGTTTGTGCAGCCGCGCAAAGACACCGAAGAGCCGGTCGCTGTATTGCATCTCGAAGCCGGCGCCGTTGTCGCGCACGTAGTATACGGGCGTTTCGGGGGACGCGAAGAGCGGCAACCAGCCCACATCGATTCTTGAAACGTCGCGTTTGCTGCTGAATTTCAGCGCGTCCTCGAGCAAGTTTTGAAAAACGGAAATCAGCAGTGTCGGGTCGGCCGAACACGCCGGCAGATCCGCGAGATTGAATTCGACGGCCCGGCCGTTCGCGCTCGGGGCAAGCCGTGCGTAGACTTCTTGCGCGATGGTTGCAGGCTGGAGTTTTTGGCGTTTTAGCACGCGCGTACCGAGGCGCGAGAAGTTCAGCAGGGCGTCGATCTGCTTGCCCATCTGGCTCGCGTTTGCCGCAATCCGATCGAGGCTGCGCTCGATGTCGGGGGACAGATCTTCACCGAGATCTTCCTTGAGGACATCGGCGTAGCCGTCGAGAGCGCGCAGCGGCGCGCGCAGATCGTGCGCGATCGTGTAGGTGAACGCTTCGAGCTCGCGATTAGCGGCTTCGACTTGCTTGGCATGTTCCAGGAGGGCGCTTTCCGCGTCCCAACGCCC
>Ga0302326_10011582_pt1 | contig 18970 bp, 16 predicted proteins | sample Palsa_T0_3_FD_202264 | JGI IMG/M metagenome (GOLD analysis project Ga0302326, IMG submission 202264) | Peat permafrost microbial communities from Stordalen Mire near Abisko, Sweden - Palsa_T0_3 | ecosystem: Environmental > Terrestrial > Soil > Palsa > Peat permafrost | place: Sweden: Abisko...
GAGGTCATGCGGCTCTTGTGCCAGGACACCCGCCTCAATATTTCAAGCGCGTATCTGCGCCCTGGATTCGCGTTTGGCGGCTCGTGTCTGCCGAAGGATCTGCGCGCGCTTACGCATCTCGCCCGCACGCGTGACGTGAATGTGCCCATGCTTGCAAGTCTCCTCGCAAGCAATCGAGTGCACATCGATCAGGCCGTTGACCAGGTGATGCGTACCGGAGCGAGGCGTGTCGGCATGCTGGGCCTCGCGTTCAAGTCCGGAACGGATGATCTGCGCGAGAGCCCGCTCGTAACGATCGCCAAACGACTCATCGGTGAGGGTCGCGAGCTGCGCGTATTTGATCCGGAGGTGCAGATGTCGCGTCTGCTTGGCGCAAATTTAAGATACATTGAGCAGAACATACCGCACATCGGTTCGCTCATGTGCTCGAGCCTTGAAGAGATGCTGGCGCCCTCTCAGGTCATCGTCGTCGGGGTGCTGACAGCACAGCTGAATCGCCAGCTGATTGACCTGTGTCAGCCCGAGCAGCGCATCATCGACCTTGTGAACATGCCGGAGCGAGCTTTGCTGCGGGCGCAATACGAGGGAATCTGCTGGTGATCGCGCTCACGGTTGACCGCAGACGCGCATGACAGTCGTCACACGCTTTGCGCCGAGCCCAACGGGCCTGCTGCACGTCGGCGGCGTGCGCACGGCGCTCTTCAGCTGGCTCTACGCGCGTCGTTTTGGCGGCAAGTTTATCTTGCGCATTGAGGATACCGATCGAGACCGATCGACCGATGAGGCGGTGCGGGTCATCCTGGATGGCATGCAGTGGCTCGGGCTCGATGCGGATGCTGGGCCATATTTTCAGTCGCAGCGCTTTGATCGTTACCGCGAGGTTCTTAACCAGATGCTCGCGGCGGGGAGCGCCTATCGCTGCTATTGTACGAAGCAGGAGCTCGAGGAGCTGCGCGCACAGCAGCTGGCTCGCAAGGAGAAGCCTCGTTATCCGGGCATCTGCCGGGACGGCATGGCGCCGCGCGCCGGGGTAGAGCCCGTCGTACGTTTCAAGAATCCGCTGGACGGCGTCGTGGTCGTCGATGATCTCGTGCACGGCCCGGTGTCCTTCGAAAATCGCGAACTCGACGATCTCATCATGGCGCGCTCAGACGGAACGCCGACCTACAACTTTTGTGTCGTCGTCGACGACATGGACATGGCAATCAGCCATGTGATTCGCGGCGATGATCACCTGAACAATACCCCTCGGCAGATGAATATGCTGCACGCCTTGCAGGCGGTGCCGCCCGCGTACGCGCATGTTCCGATGATCCTCGGAGCAGATGGCGCCAAGCTTTCCAAGCGCCACGGCGCGGTGAGCGTCCTGCAGTATCAGGAGGAGGGCTATCTGCCGTGGGCACTCCTAAATTATCTCGTAAGACTTGGGTGGGCGCACGGCGATCAGGAAGTCTTCTCGCGCGAGGAAATGATCGCTGCGTTCGACATTCGCGATGTCAACAAGGCCGCTTCGGCGTTCAATCCTGAGAAACTTTTGTGGCTGAATCAGCAACACATGATGCGCGCGCCACCTGCGCACCTTGTGCCGCACCTGCGGGCGCAGCTGCAGCGTATGGGCCTCGACAGCGATGATGAGCGGCTCCTTGAGGGCGTGGTGCTCGCGCAGCGCGAGCGTTCGAAAACCATGCAGGAGATGGCGCAGAACAGCCGGTATTTCTTCGCGGCGGATATTGAAATCGACGCAAAGGCGGCGAAAAAGTTTCTCACGATTGCCGAGGCTCCGGCGCTCGAAGAACTGCGCAGGCGGCTTCAGATTTTGACGGACTGGTCAGCGCCCGCAATTCACGCAAGCCTTAACGAGCTTGCGGCCGCATTGGGCGTGGGTCTGGGCAAGGTTGCGCAACCGCTGCGCGTCGCGGTAACCGGCTCCGCGATTTCGCCGCCGATCGACTTGACGCTCGCCTTGGTAGGACGCGAACGCACGCTTGCGCGGCTGGATGGCGCGATTGGGCGTTGCCGCACAGTGTGAAGGTAGCCGGGTTCCACGCCATCGCCGAGTCCGTTATGCTAGGTGACTTCCGACACTAAGGAATCGTCGTGTGCCCAAAGTCTCCGTGCTCCTGCGAGTCGCACAGATCGTGTTCTGGATAGCGACCGTCTTCACCTTTGTCTGTGCTGTTCTTCCCTCGCAACACACCATCCACCTCTTTTCGTGGGATAAGGCGGAGCACTTTCTCGCGTTCTACGTGTTGACCGGGCTTGCGGTTACGGCGTTTCCGCGTAGCAATCTGTTTGTCATCGCCGTCGCGCTATCCGCCTTCGGCGCGTTCATTGAGTTGGTCCAAGGGCTTTCGTTCGTCGGCCGGGATCGGGATTTTCAGGACTGGCTCACCGATACCATCGCAATCGGTGTGACACTTGCCCCGATGATCCTCGTATGGTGGCGCGCGCAGGTCGAGCGCGAGTCTCGCCCCAGCACCTAGCAGGGCGTGGTTTCAGGCCGCGGCGCCGAGCGCCTCTACGAGCTCCGCGATGTCCTGCGCGGTCGCTTCGCCATGCGTGAGGCAGACGCGGATAATGTCGCGTCCTTCGAACTTCGCCGCCGCAACCCATGCCTTGCCCGAAGCCAGTACGCGGGCCGCGATTGAGCGTACGTCGGCGGACCCGGGCGGCGGTTCAATGCACAGCACTGCAAGGCAAGAATTGTTGGCGATCGTCCAGCCACGCGCCGGAAGCTTCTCCTTGAGCAACGCCATCAACTCGATCGATCGTTCGACGTGCTCTGCGTAGCCCGCCCACCCAGCCGCTGCCAGCGACAGAAACAAGCGCAGGCCCAGGAAGCGGCGCGACCACTGCGCGCTCGTCACGTAGGGGTCAATATTGACGTTGTTGGAGGGCATGAAGGTGGTCGAGACATGGAACACGGACGGCAGAATGGTCGTGTCCCGCGTCATAAACATGCCGCAACCCATGGTCGTGGCGAACCATTTGTGCGCGTCGATCGTGATCGAGTCGGCGAGCTCGATGCCTGTCAGCGCGCCCCGCAGCCGATCGGAGGCGATGAGTGCGCCGCCCCAGGCGGCATCGACGTGATTCCAGATACCCTCGTCGCGGGCGAGCCGCGCGCACTGTTCGAGTGGATCGACCATGCCCGCGTTCGTTGTTCCTGCCGTGGCTACGATCATGACCGGCACACAGCCGCGTGCGCGATCGTCACGCACGGCCGCCGAAAGCGCCGGCATGTCCATGCGCCCTGATCCGTCCGTAGGCACGAGCCGTGCAGCCGAACGGCCGACACCGGTCAGGTGTGCAATTTTTAGCCACGCAAGATGACTCTCGCGCGAGATATAAAAAACCGGTGGCCCTGCGAACGCTCGCGCGCCATCGGTTGCAAAGGCTGGATTAGAGCGGGTCAGCGCGCAGTTCAAAGCCGTGAAATTCGCTTCGGTCCCGCCAGAGGTGCAGTGGCCGACCGAATTCGCTGGCAACCCAGCCCGCCTCGCGACCGCGCCGATGACGTGGGCATCGATTTCGACCGCGGCCGGGGCGGTCGTCCATGTCGCAAGCTGCGGATTAAATGCCCCGACAATGCGGTCGGCGCATTCTGCGGGAAAAGTGGGAGCGGGATTGAACAAGCCAAAATAGCGTGGGTGCGTCATATGCACGACGCCGCACTCGAGCTGCGCGATGCTCCAGGAGAGCAGTTCGTCCATCGGCCGCGGGGAGCGAAAATCAAACCGCGCAAGTTCGCTCTTGAACGTGGCTAAGTTGAAGGTCGGCACCACCGACCCTTGCGCGACACGCTCATTAGCGCGCGGCAGCTCGCGGGTCAGGAAATCATCCAGGCGCTCGCGCTCGGCGCGCGTGGGGAAGAGAGCCGACGCACGTCCCGATCGTTGCTGGTCACTCATTGGCGGCGTGCCGGGGCGCAAGTCTGCTATTGACGAGCTGCGTCAGCCAATTCGTGTAGATGAGGAGCGCTGGCGCGCGCCACGGATGCGCAAGCCTTGCTTCCAGGCCCGCGGCGGGGAATTCGCTCTGCAGCTCAGCGCCACGTTGCAGCAAGGCTCGGGTGCGAAATCCCGTGAATGCGGCCGCGGCGTCGGCATCGAAATAGCCGTGCGGCATCTGCGGATAGACGTCCCGTTCGCCGCGCAGAAATCTGCCAACGTCGCGCTGGTATTCGCGCAGTAAGGAACCGGGGTCATATTCCGGATGGCCCTGCAGGAACACGAACAGGCTCTTTCGCTGCTTGATAAACATATCGGCGCCGGCAACCGGCGACCTGGAGAGAACCTGGTAGCCCTTGGCGGTCAGCGCCTCCTCGGGCAGATCGTTGTGTCGGGAATGCGGAAAACACCAGCGCGCCGTGGCGTTCTCGAGGAGCCGATGGTCGCTCGCCCTCGCGCACTCGAACAGCCCGGAGAGTTTCTCGGGGTATTTCTGCCGGCGCACGCCGTCAATGTGAAAAACGGCAGCATGCGCTGCGAGGCATGACCAGATCGTCGACGTCGTGTGCTGTTCGGCCCAATCGATGAGATTCGTCAGGCTCTTCCAATAGGGCTCCTCGGCGAGGGTCGGAGCGCGCGGCTCCGTGCCGGTCACAATCAATCCGTCAATGCGGCCCGTTGCGAGGTTGGTGAACGGCTCATAATGTTCGCGGATGTGGGCTTTTGCGGCGTCCGCGCGCGGCAGTTCAGGCAGGGAAAAGAGTCTGAGGCGCACTGCGATATCACCCGATGCCTCATCGAGTAGCCCCCTGAATTGCCGCTCCGTCATCTGCAGCGCGCCATCGGGCATGTTGTTGACAAGCCCTATGACAAGCGGATCGCCGTTGTATTGCTGCGCCATTAGAGCGCGCGCTTCCCCATCGCCACATCGAGCGCCTGATCAAGATCGGCGATGATATCGTCGGCGTGTTCGATGCCGATGCTGAGGCGGATCATTTCCGGCTTGACGCCGGCCTTGAGCTGCTCCTCAGCCGACATCTGCCGATGCGTGGTGGATGCGGGATGGCAGGCGAGTGACTTCGCATCACCCAGGTTTACGAGCCGCCTGAACAGACACAGTGCATCGTAGAATTTCGTCGCCGCCGCGAATCCGCCGCGAACCCCAAATCCCATGAGCGAGCAGGCTCGGCCGCCAAGATATTTTTGCGCAAGGGCGTGGTACGGGCTATCGGCAAAGCCTACGTAATTTACCCACTCCACACGCGCGTCGGCGCGCAGAAACTCAGCGACGCGCCTCGCGTTCTCGACATGGCGATCGATTCGGACCGCGACGGTCTCAATTCCCTGTAGCAGGAGAAACGCACTCAGCGGCGCGAGTACCGATCCCATGGTGCGCTGATAAACGCTGCGGCAACGGGCAATGTACGCGGCCGCCCCAAAGTGATCGGTATAGACGAGGTCGTGGTATGAGGCGTCCGGTTCGCTGAACATCGGAAAGCGCTCGGCGTGTTTCGTCCATGGAAACTTGCCGCTGTCGACGATGATGCCGCCCATCGTCGTGCCGTGTCCGCCCATGAATTTCGTCAGCGAATGCACGATGATATCGGCGCCGTATTCAATCGGGCGCAGCAGAATGGGCGTCGCTACGGTGTTGTCGACGATCAACGGTACGCCGTGCTTGTGGGCGACTTTCGCGAATGCTTCGACATCGCAGATATTTCCGGCCGGGTTACCCACGCTCTCGCAGAAAATCCCGCGAGTATCTTTATCGATGAGTTTTTCTATGGCGCTCGGCTGATCGCTCGCAGCAAAATGGACGTCAATGCCGAGCTTCGGGAGAAGATGCGCAAACAGGGTGTGCGTCGTGCCGTAGAGCTGGGGGACTGAGACAATGTTGGTGCCGAAGGAGGTGAGATTCAGCACCGCGAAATGCAGTGCCGCCTGGCCGGTGCTGACGGTCAGCGCCTCAAGACCACCTTCAAGCGCAGTGACGCGCCGCTCGAGCACGACATTGGTTGGATTGCTGATGCGGGTGTAGCGATAGCCTTCCGCTTCCAGATTGAACAGTGCCGCGCCATGCTCCGCACTGTCGAACTCATACGCTACGGTCTGATAGATCGGCACCGCGGCGGATTTCGTCGTCGGATCGACATCGTAGCCGCCCTGAACCGCGATCGTTTCGTTGCGCATGTGTCAGACCGATAGGGTCTCGCGGGCAATCGCCGGCCACTTGCCAAGGTCGAGGCCGTGTGTGGCGAAGAGCGCAAGCACAAGCCGATCCAGACCAAAGGCGACGCAGGCGGTGTGGACGACTTTGTTCGAGGCGGTCCGCAGCGCCCAGATGTCGCCGAAATGATCCTGGTGGTAGTTAAAGCTCATGCAAGCGGTCGGATGTTCTTCCGAATTGACCGGAATGAGTATTTCAAACTTCAACGCCTGTTCCACCTGGCTCATGGCCATCATCTTGCCGACCCGGCCAAAAAACGGGTCGCTCGCGGTTAATAGCGTGTAGGGCAACGCCAGCAGTTTTGTCATTTCCTCGGCGCGAGCGATCCAGCGCTTGCGAAAGGCGAGGGCGCCATCGGGAGTGCCGATATACACGTACTCACGCATGCGAAATGACTGAAGGCGGCCTGGTTCGTGGGAGCTTTCACGGCGGAAGCAGTAGGAGGCGACATCGAACATGAGGCCGGTTTCCGGCACGGCGCCCTGGGCTGCCACGAGCGGATAAACCGGGTAACAGGCCGCCGGCGTGAGCACGAGCTCGGTTGCTGCCAGACCCTCGACCCAGTTGCGCTCCGCGGTCTGCTTCTCGACCAGGCCGCGGATGGTCGTCTCTCCGCCCTGCAGGCAGCTGACGCAGCCGAGCAGATGTGGAAAGCTCTTGAGATACCCGGACTTCTCCACGATGGCGCGGCTCATGACCGGCGGCAGTCTTAGGACCTCCGTGCCATCTTCGCGGCGCGCGCTGATGATGTTGGTCAGGCCGTCCATCACTTTTTCGAAAAGTCCGGTGCGCGCAACGACGCCATTAGCGCTCGTCGGACGCAGCAGCGTGTTGGTGATCGAATCGACTCGATCCTTGGCAAATCGGTTCATAGGTTGATTAGTCTCGCAGCAGGGCTGGAATGTCGACCAGCAGCAGCGCGCTGGCGGCATTCGCGAGTATGCGATCGTTGTTGATCATGATGGAGGACGACAGCACATCGCGCAGACTGCGGCAGATGCTGAATTCTCCAGTATTGCGGTAGCCCGACAGGCCGCAGGCCTGCATGGCGCTCATGACCGTTTCGATCGCCGATTCCGAGGAATTGACCTTCAGCAGGTTCATCGCCGTCTGAAACTCCAAAGCCTCGAGCTCATCGCCCGTGACCGCAGCAACCTCGTAGCGCGCCAGCGCCGAGGCGACACTGCCGCGCAGAGCGCGCAGCGACATGACGGAGCGTGTGAGATGTGCAGCGCCCGGAGGCAGCTGGCCGCTGCCGTGGCGGGCAGCGCCGCGCACAAACCGGCGCGCGCGGCCGACGGCGCCAGCAGCGATGCCGGTCCACACGCCGCTCCAGGTGAGATGCGCGACAGGAACCATGCTCTGGGTATGAATCTTCTCGTAAGCGGCGGGCAGGATCTGCTCCACATCGCCCTTGCCGCGCAGCGTGAAGCCAGTGCTGCAGGTGCCACGCATGCCGAGCACATCCCAGTCGACGATGCGTTCGAGTTCGTAATCGTCCTTCAGGAATGCCACCAGCACCTGGTCGGAAGGCGCGGTATCGGCGGTACGTCTCGCGGTAGTCAAGATCCCGTCGGCCTGAGCGCCGTAGGACATGACCGTTGCGTTCTTGGTGAGCGCCATGCGCGAACCGGTGCGCTCCACGACGCAAGCGCTCGCACGCACATCGCCGCCGGTCTGGTTCTCCGTCGTGGATGAGGCAAGCAGCAGTTGCTCAACCGCGAGCCTCTGCAGTAACTGTTGGTGCCAGGCGCTGCTACGGGCGTGGCGCACGAGAATTGCGACCATGATCTGGTGCATCGCGAATATCATCGCCGAGGACGCACAGACCTTGCCGAGCATGTAGCAGACATCGACCACGTTGGAGACGCTTGCACCATCGCCACCGAGGTCCGCCGGCACCATCATGCCGAGCAGGCGCTGCGCGCGCGCGGCCGCGAAGGTCTCGGCGGGGAAGCGGGCGTCACGGTCGACCGCGTCGGCGTTCTCAGCCGCTGCCGCCACCACGACTTCGGCGCGGCGGGTGAGTTCGTCCGCCGCGGTGACATTCAGTGTAGGTATTCTGTCGACGATGCTCATGAGCGGACTGTTCATCTGGAGTTCCCGTTAATGCTGGGCCATCTTACTGCGGGCGCGCGGCAGTTGTACCGGACCGCTGCCGCAGAAATGCGCGATTGTGAAGTTTTGTAGCAGAAGATAGGATGCCGGGCTTCGTAGGCCTTTTCCATGACACGGATCACAGCTATTGGCGCAATCGCTGCATAGTTGATCTCATGGTTTAGGATAGGGTCATCATGTCGGACAAGAGCACACAAGTTGCCAGTAGATAGGGTCACAACGGTTGTACAACGGTTGCTCTCGGAGAGAGCGATCAGTCGATCTATTGCTCCGGGGGATGACCTGCGTGATGCGGGTCTCACATCCATGGACATGGTGAACCTCGTGCTCTCGGTGGAGTCGGAGTTTAATCTGATGATCCCGGAAACAAGCATCACGCCCGCACACTTCCGCTCGGTCGAGGCGATCAGCAGCTTAGTGCGCACACTGCAGCAAAAGACCTGAAGGGCGCGTCGAGCCCGGACCTGTGTCACGCATTCCGAACTGATCATGCCGTTGGATCGACAGGCGAAGAGAATACTGGGCATGTTGGCGGCGGGCGGAATGCCCCCGCGCGTGTCACAGTTCACGCCTCCCAAAATGCGCCAAGCCATGCTGCGGCTGGCGCAGGCCCTCGACATCAAGGCTGTGCCGATCGGCAAGATCGAGAATCGCGATTTACCCGGACCGGGCGGACCGTTGCCAGTGCGGATTTACACGCCGGCAGCCGTCGCCGAGCGCACATCCGCCGGGATGGTCTATTTCCACGGCGGGGCGGGCGTGTTTTGCAGCATCGAGACGCACGAGGGGCTGTGCCGGATGCTCGCGAACGCGAGCGATTGCCGCATCATCTCAGTCGACTATCGCCTCGCACCCGAACACCCTTTTCCAGCGGCCGTTGAAGACAGCTATTTCGCCATGCAATGGGCGAGTCAGGATGCCCTGGAACTGTGCATCGATCCTGCACGCCTTGCAGTGGGCGGAGACTCCGCTGGCGGGACGCTTGCGGCGGTGATCTGTCAGCTCGCCAAGCAGGCCGGCGGCCCGTCTATCGCGCTGCAGCTGCTGCTGTGCCCGGTCATGGACCTGAGCCGGGAGTCCGAATCACGCAAATCACTGGGGGAGGGCTATTTCCTCGACCGGGCGACCCTGGCCTGGGCCGTGAGTCACTATTGCGCACCGGGGCAGGACATGGCCGATCCGCGGATCTCGCCGTTGTGCGCCCCCGACTTTTCCGGCCTGCCACCCGCCTACGTGCATACCGCGGAATTCGATCCGCTCGGCGATGAAGGCAGGGCGTACGCCGAGGCGCTGCGCAGCGCCGGGGTGCCGGTGCAGTTCACCTGTCACGAAGGCATGATTCATCACTTTTACGGAATGGCTGGAACCATAGCCTACGCACAGGCTGCCATCGCGGAGGCGGGCGCGGCCGTTAAGGCAGCGCTTGGCTAACTTGAGCGCACCGCCAGGCTCAGCGTGGGACAAAGAACTCTGTGTAGGAGCCGATGCGCCCATCCCTGATTTCGACGACATCCACCAATTCGGTCAATGTCATGGTGCCGCTGATTCGCGAGTGAATATTAGCGCGCCAGTGCACGGCGGCTCCCGCGCCGTCAATCAGCATTGCGAGGACTTTCTGCTCGCTCAGCTTGAAGGACTTGATCATGATTGCGAGCAGCGGCCGGAATTCTTTAACACCCACCGCCCGCATTGCGATTGGACTTGCGTTGCTACTCGCACCAGCGACCTGAAAATTGGCATCATCGGTAAATGTGGCGCAGACGGCTGCGAGGTCGCCGCGCACCCGTGCGGCGTACAGTTCAAGCAACAGCCGTTCGATCTCGTGTCGCTGCGTCATGGCGTGATCCTCCTAGAACATGGCAATTAGATCATGACAACCCCGGCCGACGACAGCGGTAATTCTCCGCTCAAGGCTTGGGTGCGCGCGCTTGCGAAGACTGCGCCCATTGCCCAAAACCCGACCATCACGTTGCCGATCTGCATCGATGATCTGGCGGACAAGTTTGGCTCGGCTCCGGCCCTTATCGGTGACCTGGAATCCTTGTCATACCGGCAACTTGCGCAGCGCGCGAACCGTTATGCCCGTTGGGCGCTGGAACAGCGCATCGTCCGCGGCGATGTCGTGTGCCTGATGATGGCGAACTGCCCGGACTACCTCGCCATATGGCTCGGCCTTACGCGTACCGGCGCGATCGTCTCGCTGCTCAATTCCCATCTCATCGGCGACTCCCTGGCGCACGCCGTGAGGGTTGTTGCGCCCAAGCACGTGATCCTCGGCAGCGAGTTTGCGGCAGTCTTTGAGGCGGTGCGATCCGGGCTTGCACCGCAGATTGAGTGCTGGGCACACGGGGCGGGCCGGCATGGGCTGCCACGGATCGACCGGGCGGTTGAGGGCTGCTCCGGGGAGCGGCTGACGAGCGACGAGTGCCCGCTTCCGAGCATTGCCGATCGCGCCTTGTACATTTACACCTCCGGCACTACTGGCTTGCCCAAGGCTGCCAACGTCAGCCATTTTCGCCTGATGCAGTGGAGTCATTGGTTCGCAGGACTCCTCGATACGCGCCCGACCGACAGAATGTACAACTGCCTCCCCATGTACCACAGCGTGGGAGGCGTAGTTGCAATCGGCGCAACCCTTGTCAACGGCGGGTCGGTGTTCCTGCGCGAAGGATTCTCTGCGCGCCGCTTCTGGGATGACATCGTCACGCGGGATTGCACGCTCTTCCAGTATATCGGCGAGCTTTGCCGGTTCCTTTTGCACAGCCCGCCGCATCCACGTGAAACCGAGCACCGCATTAGATTGTGCTGCGGCAACGGGTTGCGCGCCGATGTCTGGCCGCAGTTCAAGGAGCGCTTCCGCATCCCGCAGATTCTGGAGTTCTACGCGGCGACCGAAGCGAATTTCTCTCTCTACAACTGCGAAGGCAAGCCGGGCGCAATCGGCCGGATTCCGTCGTTTCTAGCGCACCGATTCCCGGTCGCGCTCGTACGATTTGACGTCGACGCGGGCGAACCGGCGCGTAACGAGGAAGGCCTGTGTATACGCTGCGATACAGACGAGGTGGGCGAGGCCGTCAGCAAGATCTCCGACAATCCGATGGATGCGGGCGGTCGCTTCGAAGGCTATACCGATAAAGAGGCCTCGCAGCGCAAGGTGCTGCGAAACGTCTTTAAGCGCGGTGATGCTTGGTTTCGTACCGGGGACCTGATGCGCAAAGACGCGGCAGGATTTTTTTACTTCGTCGATCGGGTCGGGGATACGTTCCGCTGGAAGGGTGAGAACGTATCGACAACCGAGGTCGCTGAGATCGTCTCGGCTTGTCCGGGTGTCGTCGAGTCAACCGTCTACGGCGTCGCGATCCCAGGGACCGAAGGGCGCGCCGGCATGGCTGCCGTCGTTTGCAATGCTGAGTTTGACATTGAAGTGTTCAAGCGGCACATCGAGACGCGCCTGCCCGATTATGCGCGTCCCGTATTTCTGCGAATTCTGGGCGAGATCGAAATGACCGCCACGTTCAAGCAGAAAAAGCAGGATCTCGTGCGTGCCAACTACGATCCGTCGGCGAGCGCCGATTTAATTTATGTCAAGGACAAAGAGCGCCAGAGATTTGTGAAACTCGATGCGGCGCTCGTTGAGCGCATTCGAAGCGGCGCCCTGCGCTTGTAGTTTTTCGTGACATCGTTCGTACAATCGCTACTGACGGATCGGTTGTGAGTAAGCCTCGACAGGCGTAGCGCGCCGGGGCGGGTATTCGAGCATTCTTATCGGTCGCGCATGTCCTCGGCTGAGAAAACGGTAGCCAGCCGAGCACAACCGCTGTGACTGGCGTCACTTGCCATGCGGATCGTGTGAAATAGACTGGCCGCACAATTTTCGGCGCTGCCGCGCACTGTAATGATCGGTCACCGGCCGCATAGTCATGAGCGCGCAAACGGTCGGCTTGAGTTGGGGTTGGCCTCGTCACGGCCGGCCGCGACGCCGGAATTGAACTGTTGCAGGCCCGGGCGAAATTAACTTTGCGTGAACGATCGAAGCGCTTGACCCCTGTGCATATGCCCTGTAGCTCAGTATTGGATCGCCCATGTGCGGCCGCGGCGCGTGGCGGGGTGGCGCTGTTGAGGCGCGGCGGGGGGGGGGTGTAGAGGCTCATGGGAGGGGGGGGGGGTCGGGGGGGGGGAATGGCGCGGTGCTGCGGCAAGCGGCGTCAGCGCAGCGTCGATGGCGTGGCGTGAATGACAGCGCCGGTCCAGTTGCCGTGATCGTCACAAAGATAACGACCGCCGCGGAATTCGTCGCCTTGCGCGACCCGTGGCGCTTGCTCAGCGAGGGTCGCGAGGAGATTAGCGTCTTCCTAAGCTGGGAATGGCAATACTACTGGTGGAAGCATTACGGCGCCGGGCGCGAGCTCTATCTGCTGGCTGCCTCTGAGCAAGGTCAATTGATAGGCTTCCTGCCGCTGTATAAGCAGCAAGTATCATTTGGTTTCGGATTTCGCGCAACGCTGCTGCGGATGATCGGTACCGGCAGCGACACCACTCCAGATTACTTGGGCTGCGTTGCCGTGGCCGCGCGCGAGGCCCAAGTGATCAGCGGATGCCTCGGCTATCTTGCACAGCACCTGAATGATTGGGATGCGGCACTTTTCTCCGATTACCTGGCATCGAGCGCACTCGCCGAGCATGTGCCGGAGTGGGCCTATAGCCTCAATCTGCGCAGCGAAGAAGTCGACGCGCAGCGCATAGCCTATTCGGAATTGCCTGCCACGTGGGATGCGTATTTGAGTTCTCTTACCAGAGGTCGACGCCACAAGCTGCGCGGCATCAGGCGTCGATTTCTAGCGTTGCCGCAGGCACGGCTTTTCGTATGGGAAGACCTGCGCGATTTCGATAACGCATTTGATCGTCTCGTGGCATTGCACCGGCTGCGCTGGGAGGCCCGGCGCAGGCGCCATGCTTTCTCCTCACCGCAGTACATCGCCTTCCATCGTGAACTCGCGCGCGCCTGCATGGTGAATGGTTGGCTGCGTCTGTATTGCATGGCGGTGGGCGATGAGATCGTTGCGATGCTGTATTGTTATCTGCAAAATGGAACGCTGTATTTCTTTCAGAGCGGCTTTGATCCTAAATATGAGGAGCATAGCCCGGGCCAGTGCCTGATGGCCTTCGCCATTGAAAGCGCCATAAGGGAAAAATCGCAGCGTATCGATATGCTGCGCGGGGACTATCAGTACAAGAGCGCCTGGGCGAAGGAAGTGAGGACTACGTTTCGCACCATCGTTTATCGAAACACGCCGCGGGCAAGGCTGCATCGCTTCCGCCATTTGGTGCTACCGAGATTTAAGCGCCGAGTCATCGCGGCTTTCAAAAGATAGAGTCGCCGCGGGGCAGTGCCGCGCGGCGGATGCGACGTCGCTTCAGTCAGGCGGTACTGCCGGCGTCCACTGTCATCGCGGTTCCGGTAATGTTCGCCGCCTTGTCGCTCAGCAGGTACTCAACCGCGTTCGCAATGTCAGCCACTTCGGCGAGACGGCCGAGCGCGCTGCGCCGCGTGATTTGTGCGCGTTGCTGGTCACTGAGTTCGTCGGTCATCTCGGTCGTCACAAAGCCGGGCGAGACGCAGTTGACGGTGATCCCGAGCTTGCCAACTTCGCGTGCAAGTGAGCGCGTGAAGCCCACGAGCGAGGCCTTCGTTGCGCTATACACGGAAAGGCCACTGTAGCCCGTGAAGCTGACGATGGAGCTGATGTTTACGATCCGCCCGGCGCCATCGGCCATCATTGAGCGGACCACATATTTGGTCAGGATGACCGGCGATACGGTATTCAGGCGCACCAGACGCTCGATCTGCGCATCGTGCATCCTCGCCAAAAGGCCGCTCGTGCCAATGCCGGCATTGTTGACGAGCCCGTAGATCGGTCCGAAATCCGTGCGCAAGCTCTTGACTATCGCAGGGATGCCAGGGATATCGCAAAGATCGAACGGCCTGAAATTCACGATGCCCTGCTCGCCCCATCCGTTTTCGCGCATGAGTGCAGCGAGGTGTTCGCTGTGCTGGCGCGCGATGGCGATTACCCGATACCCGGCCATTGCGAGGGAGCGCGCTATTCCCAGGCCCAATCCACGGCTTCCTCCGGTTACGATGACGTTACGCATTGGGACGCGCCACTTTGCCTGAAGGCGTGACGTTCAACGAAGGCACAATTCGAATCGCGGCCGGCACCTTGTGTGCGGCCAACGTGCGGTGACAGGCTTCAAGGATCTCACTCTTCACGGTGTCCACACCCCGCGCCGCGTCGCTTTCGCCCGCTTCGGATTTCAAGACAATCTCCGCAACGACTACCGCTCCGGTGACAGGGCTCTTCCGTGATTTCACGAGCGACATCTGCACGCGTGGATGCTGGTTAATCACTCCTTCAACCTCCTCGGGATGAACCTTAAGCCCGCCGACGTTGATGATCCCGCCGCGGCGCCCGACGAAGTAATAGCGCCCATCGCGCAGCTCAAGCATGTCACCCGTGTCGACGTAACCGTCCGTGCTGATGAGCGCGGCATTTTGAGCGCCCAAGTAGCGCCGCGCCGTTCGCGTCGAGCGGATCCGCAGCGAGCCGTCCTCGACTTTCATGTCGACGCCGTTGCGGGTCTGCCCAAAGTAGCTGGCCGGAATGCCTGCGAGGCCATCCTCGACTTCGAACCCCACGCCAGCCTCGGTGGACGCAAAGGCGTGGGCGATTTTAGCTTTTGGGTAGACAGCCCGCAGAGCGTCAAGTATGCCCTGATCGGCGATCTCACCGGACAGACGAACGTACTGCGGCGCGATCCTTCCGGCAGCGCCGCTCATGAGCGCACGGCGCCAATGCGACGGCGTGCCGGTGATGTGGGTAATCCCATGCGACGCCGCACGGGTCAAAAAGTCGCCCGCGGATTCTTCGGCACTTGAGAGGACGAGCGATCCGCCCCCGAGGAGCGCGCGCAGGAATATCTGCAAACCTCCGTAACGGCGAATGTCGTAAAAAGTGCTCCAGACCAGCGCGCCACCGAGAGCGCCGCCGCTGCGAATCGCCCCGGCGAGGCTCAACAGGCTGTGCGAGACCATCTTCGGCGGCCCGCTGGTGCCAGATGTGAACAGGATCCATTCGCTTGGCAGCTGGGCGCCTCGAAGCGCCTGGGTGGGCGTGATCGTGGTCGAACATTGCATGAACCGGTCGCCAATTAGAGCGCCGAAAAGATGCGCAGGCTGATCGGATACGACGGCATCGACCTCGGCGGTGGCCATGACGAAGGAAATGTGCGCAAGGTCCAGGTCAGGCGTGCAAATGACGAGGCGACGCGCGACACCGTCAATCTGAATCAGCGCCGCCGCAGCAGAGAGCTGATCGCGGGTCAAAATGAGCACCGAGCGGCCGCGCAGATCCTCCAGCCGACCGCTCAGGCTCGAGCCCGCGATCAGCTCATTAAGCGCAATCCACGCATGCGCCGCCCAGATGCAGCGATTCGCCCGCGGTGCCGTGGCGTTTAGAGCATCCCAAAGAGAACCCGCGTCATTTTGCGCCATCTTCGTAGAACTTGATGAAATCGCCCAACGTCACGGGAAACTGCACGTCTTCGGCCACACTGAAAGGATCATAGCCGAGCGAGTCTTCAAGGCGCGCGACGACGATCGCAAAGCAAAGGGAATCGAGGCCCGAATCCATCAGCACCAGGCTATCGGTCAAGGGAGCCAGCTTCCGGTTTTGCTCACGGGCGACTTCCTCGAATTGAGATACGATCGTAGACCTTACATTGACGGACATTGTAAAACTCCCCCGTTATGATTGGATTGCATTTTCCGCACGATTATGCCACGTGTCGTCCCTCGCTAGCCAGATAGTACTGTGACGCAATTGGTATCGCTGATGTCGTCATCGCCGCAGAAAATCCGAACTCGTGAAATAGGTCCGGATGACTTCAACGCAACTTTGACTCTCCTACAGGCGGGCTTTCCGCACCGCAGCCGCGATCATTGGTTGGTCGCCCTGCGGCGCCTTTCGGAGCATGCGACGCCACCGGGATTTCCGCGCTATGGGTACGTTCTGGAGGCAAACGGGGTTGCGGTGGGCGTGCTGCTCGTCATTTTTTCTTCCGTGACGGTTGACGGCGAGACGCGAATTCGCGCCAACCGCGCCAGTTGGTACGTGGAACCTGCGTTTCGCAGCTACGCATCGATGCTGTCAACGCATCCGCAGGCTCACAAGCAAGTCACCTTTCTGAACATCACGCCGGCTCGGCATACCTGGCCGATCTTGGAAGCGCAGAAATATGTGCGCTTTTGCACCGGCCACTTCAAAGCGTTCGCCGTACTGCGTGCGGGGCCGCGCGGCGCAAAGGTCGAAAAAGTCACGCCGGACATTCTTCCCGCAGAGGATTTATCGCCGTCGGAAGTGGATGTGCTTTTGGCGCACGCAAGCTACGGGTGCGTCAGTGTGACGTGCACTTTTGACGGGCGCAGGCATCCGTTCGTGTTCGCCCGCTCCCGGCACCGCTGGAAACCCTTCGGGCTGCCAATCGAAGTGCCAGTGCCTTATGCGCTGCTGGTCTATTGTCGGGACCTTGACGACTTCGTTAAATTCAGCGGTCCATTGGGCCGATACTTGGCCTGGCGCGCAATGCCGATGGTATTCATCGAGTCGATGGGTCCCGTTGACGGCTTGATCGGCAGGTTTTCCGCCAGCGGGCCGAAGTTCTTCCGCGGGCCCAATCCGCCGCATGTTGGGGACCTCACCTACACCGAATGGGTCATGTTCGGTCAGTGAAGTAAACGGATCAGCGTGGCTCGCGCCTGCGGCAATCATCCCGCAGAGGTTTTCTCCGCACTCCCGGATAGCTGCGAATCGTGCCGCTGCGATCTGCAGGATAGCCGCCCTGGCCGATAAGCGATCGCTTGGTATTTGAGATAGCAAACGGCGTACGCGAATCAAGCTTGTGCCGGGGTTTTGCTAATGAATTGCCACGCAGCGCTGCGATTCGCTTTCGCGAAAATCCGCAGCGCCTGCGAGACATTTTCTCGCGGCGGATGTTCTCGATTGCAAACTCGGCCGTATTGGCGAATTTTCCATAATATTTTTAGCCGCGCGCCTATAAAAAATGACTTCAGGTGCAGCTTTCAGTCGCGCGCGTTGGCGCTGAAATTGTCTGACCGCCAGATCTTCGCGCACTGAGCATTCGCGACAGATTCTAGCGCGCAAGCTCCGCGGCGGAATTCCGCGCGTTCGCCAGCATGATGTCAAAAGTGTCGCTTTTTCAGGACTTTTAAACTCAAGCAAGGCGGCCCGTGCCGAGAAATTCCTGCACCAGGGTCCACGCCCTCATCGACGGATAGTGGCGGCCACCGTGATCAGAATTTCTGCCGCTCAGTTCCAGATTTTCGCACCGCTTGCGTGCCGCGTACCGCGAAGAGTTTGTCGCCGAATTCGCACGTCGGCGAGCCGAGACATTTTGTGAAATGCATCACGTGCGCTTTACTCCCGCGCTGTTGCGTGCACGAGCACATTCAAGTTGGTGAGGTAGATCATGCGAGTTTTGATTGCAGTACTGGCGACTTTTATTGCGAGCGCCGCGGTTGCCGAAAGCGCGACTATTTGGATCGGCGGCCATCCTGCAACCAACGTCGTCGTTGGAAACTATTACAAGTTCCGGCCTTGGGCCGCCGATGAGCATCATCGTTATGCCATCGATCAGGACAAGCTTACTTTCTCGATATCAGGAAAACCGCAGTGGGCGACCTTTGACACCTCGACCGGCGAGCTGTCAGGCGCGACGCAGACCTCCGACGTCGGCACCTATGCAAATATCAGCATTTCTGTAAGCGACGGTACGTCGGGGGCATCGCTCGCGCCGTTCGCCATCCGCGTCAGGTCGGGCAGCAAGAGCACGACGCCGCCAACTCCGACGCCGCCAATACCGACGCCGCCAACTCCGACGCCGCCAACTCCGACGCCACCTACTGCGCCTCCCGCCGATCCGAAGATTTCAGGGACGCCGCCTACGACCGACACTGTCGGGACGAGTTACACCTTTAAGCCCACGGCCACCGACAATACGGGCTATACACTGTCATTTAGCGTACAGAACAAGCCCTCATGGGCGAGCTTCAGCATCAGTACAGGACAGCTGTCGGGGACTCCTGCCACCGCCGGCACCAGCAGTGGAATCGTAATTTCCGCAAGCGACGGAACGGCATCCGCGGCCCTTCCGGCCTTTAATATCATCGTGAACGCTGCCGCGACGACATCGCCGCCGCCAGTGACACCACCGCCGGTGACACCACCTCCAGTGACACCGCCGCCGGTGACGCCGCCACCCTCGACGGCGAGCGGCAGCCCCATTGTGCTCTACACCGACATCGCCTCCGGCCCGAACAGCGGCGGTGAGAACAACGAAGGGGCATACCTGTCAGTGTTCGGCAAGAACTTTGGCTCGAGCCTTTCAGCGGTCCATGTCTACATCGGCGGCGTGGAGGTCAATAGCTACCGCTACCTGGGCGCATCGCTCGGCCGTACGGATGTCGAGGAGATCACGGTGCAGATCGGCAGTCTCGGTACGCCGAAGCTTGGCAGCCCGCTGCCAATCACGGTTACCGTCAATGGGATTTCGTCCAACGCCGACCAAACCTTCACCGTCAACCCGGGACGGATACTGT
>Ga0302326_10011583_pt1 | contig 18969 bp, 10 predicted proteins | sample Palsa_T0_3_FD_202264 | JGI IMG/M metagenome (GOLD analysis project Ga0302326, IMG submission 202264) | Peat permafrost microbial communities from Stordalen Mire near Abisko, Sweden - Palsa_T0_3 | ecosystem: Environmental > Terrestrial > Soil > Palsa > Peat permafrost | place: Sweden: Abisko...
CGCAACCGATCCTCCTTATCCAGATAAACATCTTTCATAAACCTTGCCGACCTCCAAACGCGTGATTTGAAGATGAGATATGCGACCGCTAACCCGGGTATCCAGGCAAACTCAGGCGAGAAGGAGCGGAACACGTTATAAGCAAAAAGCACGATTAAAACAATTAAAAGGTAACTATAGATGCCGGACAGCAGCGCATATGTCAGGTAAAGAAAGCGTCGCCGCCTCGGCACATACTCCACCTCCACTGGCAGGCGAAAGAGATTTCGCTTCACCCAATCGGACACATATAAAGTCGAGCGCTCCTTCAGATCAGCTTCGCCGAGAAGCTCGGAAAACATGTAATAGCCGTCAAGCTTGATCAGCGGATTTAGATTGAGGAGCGTAACTCCGATGCCCGAGACCATGATCACCTTGTAAGCGAAATCATGCGTCCACATGCCGGGGGCGGTCGTCCACCAGACAATGGTCGCGATGAAGCAGATAACGAGGTCGATCCAGATACCCGCGATGATCGTGTAGAGCCGGGCCGCGCGGTCTCCTATGATCCAGATCTGGGTGACATCGCAAACAAAGGTAGGCGCGAAATACATCAGCAAGAACTCCATCTTCTCAACGCGCGCACCAAAGTGCTTGCAGGTCATGCCGTGCGCGGACTCATGAAAAAATGCCATCGCTCCGAAGAGAAACCAGAATTCAACTAGATCCGACACGCCCTTTTCGGAGAAATTATAAAAGCGGAAGCTGTCATTCCAGATCTCGCTGAACTTATCTGCCCACATCCAGAACATGATGCCGAAGCAGCCCAAAGTAATCAGCGTGAACCACGGGGTATAGACGAAGCGGACATAAGGTTGCAGCTTAGTTAGATACTCGTCGGCACGCGGCCAGCGATGCAGGGTAATGTCGGTAATGTCGGAAAATCCGAAGCGCTTGCGTTTGTATCGATCCGAGCCCACCTTCTGCTTGAGAGTAACGTTCCTGTCTAACGGCGTGCGGAAAAAGAGATCCGTCTTATCTTGAAGAAAGGAGGCGAACTCCTTAACGTCATCTTCCGTGAACGCGAAACCGGTTGCGGGCTCAGTCCGTTCCGCTACCTCTTGGTAAGAGCGTTCCCCATCGAATAACTCGAGCAGCTTCCATTGCTCCGGAGTTAGACGAACAAAGCTGTCGCTACCGGGCATCTTGGCAAGCACCGTCGGCGCGCCATGCTCGATGTGCTCCTTGGAAATTACCTGGGGATCGAGCTTGGGATAAGTCTTCCGCATGCTCCTCGCCGGCAATTCAGGAAGTGCCGCGTCGAGAGCTTCAAGAATGTTCATGGCTGAACGGAGCCGCTGTCGGGAAGGCTGACGTTGACTAACATGCCCGGGCGCAGTGCCGGTGCAGTGCCTTCGACCTGCGCCAGTACCTCAATCGTGCCGCTGGACGGATCAACCACGGGACTAACCTGCGCAATTTTTGCGGTGTAAGCATCTTGCGGCGAAATATCCTCAGAACTGATGCTCAATTGCTGGCCGACACGTACCTTGCTCAACAGTCGTTCGGGCAGCGTAAATTTAACCTGCAACGGACCAAGCGCTGTCACCCAGAAAAGCCGGTCTCCGACCGCCACTTTCTGACCGTCACGGACATACCGGCGCGCAACGACGCCGTCAAACGGAGCCGTGATCCTCGTCTTGTCTTTTTCGAATTCTAAAGATTTCTGCGTGTTCCTGGCATTGACCAGCGTCTCCGTCTCGCGCTTGATCTCAAATTCGTCCGCCTCTTTCTTATACTTCGCGTGATCGCGCTGCTCCTTAGAGACGATCTGAGCTTCATACAGCTTTTCTTCGCGGTCATAGTCCGATTGCAAGACCTTTTCTTCGGCATGCCAATTTTCGATGTTGGCTTCAACTGCGCGGGAGCGGGCCGCTGCAGCTTCGAGATCGGCAGCAATCTGCCGGTCGTCTAACTTCGCCAGGAGTTGACCGCGGCGAACGCGCGTGCCCGGCTGGGCCAGCACTTCGACGATAACTCCCTCACGGAGAGCTTCGACGTCCACCTGGTTCTCGACAACTACGGGACCGGACGCGACGAAGACCGGCTTCGGCGCGACAACCGGGTGCGACACGGCGGGCGCGGGTGTGGGTACAGCCGTCGCTACTGGCTGATCTTTCCCCTGGTTACATGCGCTGCAAAAAATAGTCACACTGAGCAGCGCAAGTACATGTCGCTTCATAACTATATCTCCGTATCAATAACTGTCTAAACCTACCAACCAAACCATGACCACAACTTTGACCAGATCCACAGAATGGGATGACGGAACAGCACCCATCCTGCGGGGCGCCAACCGGTCATGATCTTTCCCCGGCCTTGCATGCCTGCGCGAATACTCCCATCGTTGTTAGGAACCAGCAACCGCGCATAGAACAACCGCTGGCTCTCTTCTAACTCGCCTTTTGGACTTACTACAACGACGACACCGCGAAAGGTTCGGCTGGGCAACCCTTCTAACTTCACGGCAACGGACTCGCCTTGCTTGAGAAGGCCAGCATCCATATCGTCGATCGCAACATCGATCGCAGCTGTCGAGGTATCGACGATATCCGCAAATGTGTCGCCGGGATTCATGCTGCGGCCCGCCATGTCTTCCAGATGGGCAGTAGAGACGCGGCCATTGATAGGTGAACGCAATTGAGTTTTGTCGACGAGTTCGCGCGCACGCGCTAACTGGGACGCCGCATAGTCGGCCTGCGCTCGAAGAATTCCAGCTTCCGCGCCATCATCTGAGGAAAGTGCCCGATCCATTTGCGAAATTGCAGTTGCATACTTAGCCTGCGCCGCGGCCAGCTCACCGCGATATTGCCAGTCACCCAAAGTGGCGAGCACCTCACCCTGAGTTACCTGATCTCCCTCGCGGACGTTGACACCCTGAATTACTCCCGCAACTTCGGGTTGGACCGGGGCAGTGTGCGCGGGCGCCACCATCGCAGGGCCGTCTACCCGCAGCGGCAGCGGAAAGACCGCGAGAAAAATCAGGCCAAGCGCCACCGCGGTGACCAATGCAGCCCGGCGGCTCTTTTCCATCGCCAGAAATTTTCGCTTGCGCGCAAGAATTGGCTCGAGCACATCGATAAACGGAACCTCGCGATATAGCGATGCATTCCGCAATGACACCGTGGCCTGCCCGGCCAGGACCTTGATCATTTCCAAATGCGCAATGCTGAGAAAATCCGGATCACTGCTCTCGAAAGACAGAATGCCGACCCGCCCGTCGTCATCAGCCAAAGGCATCGAATGAAATCCGCGCATCCCCGTCTCCGCAAAATATGTTTGGAACTTGGCGCGCGTTTCTTCCCGCTCAACTTCGACCTCGTCGCCATGCTGTGCGACAAGAAGCGGGGTGCTCGAGAGCGAAGCCCATTGCAGTAGCACCTGGAGGCGCGCGACATCAGGTTCCTGCGGATTGATGCTTGGAGAACCGGTGATGGCGCGCATCTGCAGCTTGCCGCGTTGCTCGAGTGCAATCGCGGCCCGCTCATAAGGAATCACCGACGCGGGCTCGTTGACGACGGCTTGCAGAACGCGATCGAGATCGAGCGTCGAGGTAATTTCACCGCTGACCTTGACCAATGCCTCGAGGACTTCGACTTTTCGCTCGGCCTGCAGCAGGTCTGCATTGTGCAGCGCGTTGTTGGCAGTCTCGCAGACTGAGCGAAGGAAAAATTCATCGTCCTCGTCGAAGGGCAAGCCGTCGAGACGATTGACCGCCTCAACAACCCCGACCAGAACCTCGCGATCCATCAATGGCTCGGCGAGGAGAGAAAAAACGCCGCCATCATCGGCACCGAAGTTGCGCTTTTGCAGCCGCTCATCCGCGGGATCGTCGATCATGACGGGATCTCCCTCGTCGGATACATCTCCCGCGATGCCCTGCCCCGGCTTCTGCACTGCGCCGGTGGGCGCAGTCGAATCGAAGCCCGCTTGGCTGACAAGCTCAACGCCGTCGTCGTTCACCATCCAGAGGTTGATAGCCTGGACGTTCATGACCTCGGCAAATTTCTTCGCGATCATGTCGAGGAGCTCGTCCATTTCCAGCGTCGAGTTGAAGACTTTCTCAAGGTCATACATCTGCGCAACGCGGCTGATGGACTATAGATTGATGTTGCGCTCGTTCTCGTAATTCAACGCCGCGGCGATGGCCGGCGAAGCTAACTCGGCGAGCTCCTGCAATACCTCGAGTGCTTCCTGCGAAATGGACTGTTCGACGTTTACTAATTCGATTGCGCCAACCAATAGGTCATCGACCAGCAGGGGCGCATAGGCCAGGGTCAAATCCGTGTGGCGAATATCCAGATGCGAGAAGTCTTCCCGTTGCAGGTTGGCACCATCAAACACTTGCAGTGATCGGCTTTCCGCGACCGCGCCCAAAGTACCCGCGTTGAATTCAACAACTTCGCCGACCGTAATTTCACCGGTTTTTGTCATCGCGGTCCAGGAAGGGTTTTCCTGATCGAGGATGGCGTAGACGACGGCGGTAGTGCCGGGTAGAAGTTCGATCAGCCATTTCGCGACAACGCGAGCCCGCTGCCCTACCTCAGATTGCGCCAACAGCTCGGCTGCAATCTGGATCACCGGAATCGGGGACTCAGTCCTAGGGCTTGGCATTTTGGAGTGTTGGGACGAGGGCTAAATTGTACCCCGAAGCTTCGCCTTTCCCTCAAACTATTCCGTTCTTCGCGCCTGCCCGGCCATCGCTGCGAAGAATCGCACTCTCCTTGCCGCCTATTTGAGATTTCGCCCCTGACGGCGGCAAGGCACTCCTCTGGACATCGCCTCGGCTCTTGCCTTACATTGCTTGGGCGCTCGCTGGAAGCCAAATTCGAGCGGCGAAAGTGTGACGCCATCACTCATCTGGATCGCAGGTCATTTCTCCAATCCGCTGCAAAGACCGCCACCGCAGCTGTCGCGGTAACTCATCTTCACCCGCTGCTGGGGCAAGCCGCGTCCGCGCCTTCGCGATCTCCCAATGACCAGATACAGTTCGCGCTGATAGGCGCCGGTATTCAGGGCCAGGGCGATACAAAAACTGCACTGCAGACCCCCGGCGTGAAGCTGGTCGCCGTGGCTGACTGTTACGACGGCCGCTTGACGCATGCCAAGGAACTGTGGGGCGCCGACATTTTCACCACCCGAGACTATAACGAAATTCTGGCGCGCAAAGATGTGGATGCAGTCATCATCGCGACACCTGACCATTGGCACAAGACTGCGGCGATCGACGCGATGCGAGCGGGCAAAGACGTCTATCTCGAAAAGCCGATGATCCATATCTATCCCGACGGCTCAGACATCATCGATGCAGCCCGCTCCACCAACCGCATCCTGCAGGTCGGCAGCCAGCGCGTCAGCTCCGTCGTTTATGCGAAGGCACAGGAGTTGCTCGCCTCCGGCGCCATCGGCAAGCTCAACATGGTAACCGCCCGGTGGGATCGCAACTCTTCAATCGGCGCGTGGAATTACTCTATCCCGCTGGATGCGTCGCCTCAGACCTGCGACTGGCCGCGCTTTGAAGGCTCAGCTCCGAAGATTCCCTTCTCCGCCGAGCGCTTCTTCCAATGGCGTAAGTGGAACGATTATGGCTCGGGCGTGGCCGGTGATCTCTTCGTTCACCTGTTCAGCGGAACGCACTTCATCACCGGCTCGCACGGGCCGACTCGCGCCATGGCTACGGGTGGTTTGCGTTTCTGGAAAGACGGCCGCGACGCTAACGACGTTCTGCTAGCACTGTTTGATTATCCCCAGGGCTTCAACCTCAGCCTGCATGTCAACTTTGTTGATGGCGGAGAAGAGAGCGAGGGCTTCCTCTTCACTGGCTCTGAAGGACTCATGGAAATTGCCGGCAACACCGTCACCGTGACGCGAACCCCTCTTGAGACGGAGCCCGGCTACACCGTCTCCACCTTTGCTGACGCGATGCAGAAGGACTATCTGAAACAATATCGCGAGAAATATCCCCTTAAGCATCCCGAGGGCCCGCCACCACAGGAAGTGCAGAAATATGCAGCAGCACCGGGCTATTCCGACAGCTATGACCACTTCCATAATTTCTTCAACTCGGTTCGGAGCCGGAAGCCGGTAGTCGAAGACGCAACTTTCGGATTCCGCGCAGCCGGCGCGGCGCTGCTCAGCAATCTCAGCGTCGAAAAGGGCAGCGTCGTCCACTGGAATCCCGAGACGATGACGCTCGCCTAGTCGAACGCCTCACGGAGCTGCCATGAAAACGTTGTCCAAATTTGTCTTCCCTGTCTTTGTTCTTCCGCTGCTTGCGGCTGTGCAGGGTCGCGCGCAGGATCCCGCCCACGCAACCGAGTTTCGCATGCAGCACCCCGGGCCTGGCCCCGGCGGAGAGCCGCGCATCGCTTTCCTTGTGCATCGCCTCGGAACCGATCATGCGGAGGGAATTTCTGTGCTGGACATGAACGGTGACGGCTTCGCAGATCTGCTGAGCGGCGCTTACTGGTACGAAAATCCCGGCGCACAAGGCGGGGAGTGGAAACAGCATCAGTTCCGCACGGTCGGCATCCACAATGAATTCGTCTCCGATTGCGGCGAATGGATCGTCGACGTCGACCATGACGGCCTACCCGATCTTGTCACCACTGGCTGGATTTCGAACGGTGTGTGGTGGTTTCGCAATCCGGGACCTAAGGCGACAGCGGCCGGAGAAATGTGGAAGGCCGAAAAGATTACCGACAGCTTCGACACCGAAGGCGGAGCTTTCGCCGATATCAACGGTGATGGCAAGCCTGACCTCGCGCTCGCGCACTATAACCGTGCCGGCGTTTTGTGGATTGACTTCAGCGGAGACAAGCCGCGCACTCATCACTTGGGCACTCGCGAACAGGATGGTCACGGCATCGGTATTGCAGATATCAATGGTGATGGGAGAGCAGACGTGCTCACCACGCATGGCTGGTTCGAGCAAGTGGACGCCAACAACGACAAGTGGATTTGGCATCCGGACTGGGACCTGGGCGACGCCGGTTTCCCTATCCTCGGCTACGACGTAAATCATGATGGCAGGATGGACCTGATCTATGGCCAAGGCCACGGCTACGGTCTCTATTGGCTCGAACAAACCGGCGATGGCGCGAATCGAAAGTGGGTGCGGCATAGTATCGACGAATCATTCTCGCAGTCGCACGCGCTAGCGCTGGTCGACATTGACGGTGACGGCGTGCCCGAGTTGATCACCGGAAAGCGCTACCGCGGCCACTCCGGCAACGATCCGGGCTCCTATGACCCGATCGTTGTTTACGCTTATAAGTTGCCGACCAAGGCGCAATTTGCCGGCAATGCTGATCCCGTCTTCGCGCGGATCGCACTTTCAGTGAACGGCACAGCGAGCGCAGGCACCCAGTTTGTCGCAGCTGACTTTGACCACGACGGCGATATTGACTTGGCCAGCGCTGGTAAGCTCGGCGTCCACGTCTTCGAAAACCTGCAAATCACCAACGTGCCGAAAGCGGTGCGAGAAGAGATGCAACCCCTCAACCGCGACTGGCCCTTCCCGGGCGAAGGCAAGGATGTCCCACAGGAAGACGGTCCAACGCCGAAGTAACAGCGCGTTACTTTAACGGATAGAGCTTTACATCGCGGAAAAAGACCTCTGCGCCCTCAGATTGCAGAAGGATTTTTCCTTCAGTTGGAAATGGATCCGTGCCTTCGTTCGCCAGCTTCCCGTTTACATATTGATAGACGTGATTTCCTTGCGTCACTAACTCCAGCACATTCCATTCCCCGTAAGGCTTCTCCACTTCATTGACCGGATCGCGGTACCCAACGACATTCTTCCAGGGGCCTTTGCCGATGCGGTCAATCTTCAGCGCTTTGCCTGGAGGTCCGGTCACGCGTGGGCCATCCATCCCAGTCAGCGCGGCGCCGTCCGTCATCCAGAAATCCCCGGTGCAGCCTTCGTTGATTTGAAATTCGACCGACCGCGGCCAGACTTTCTGATCTCCCTGCACGTTGTACAGAATTCCGCTGTCTCGCGCCATCCCTTTGCGTTCGCCAAATGTGCCCTCACCCCACTTAAATTCGGCTCGCAAATAATAGTTATGGAAGGACGACTTAGTGATGACATAGCCCATCTCCGTACCCGAGATATGCAGGGCTCCATTTTCAACCTGAAACACATGGTCGGAGTCAGAGTTCAGGCCTTTGGTTTTCAGGAAGGTATCGAAGTTGTCCAGGTTACGTCCGTCGAACAGGACGATTGCCGATTTGTGCTTCGGTATTTTCTGGCCGGATGCACTTACCACGCAAACTGCGCTCAGGAATAACGCCGCTTTTTTCAAACAGGGTCGCATTGTTTGTCGCCTCACTACTTCTAATGCCTTGAGTTGAATTGTATGACCATGACACTGGCCGGTCCAAGCAGCACAGTATCGGAAGACAATCTGCTTCTAGCGATCCCGCTGAAAGCCATGTCCACGTGTTGTTCCAAGCCACCCTTGGAGCCAGCAACAACAACGGTTTCGCGATCGAGAGTCTTGTTTATCAGCAGAAGTTCCCTCACTCCACGATGGCGGAACGCCTGGCTGAACACCTCCGGCGTGCTGACTGGCCGGTCGCACAGACGATCTCCAGCGCTGAAGTTGCCGATAAGTAGTTGCAAGGCAAAATAGCGCGCGTTAGGAGCACCGGTATTCCAGTCGACTAGTGAAACGCTCGGAAATTGACTTGGATATCCGAGCAATTGCGACGCACCAACTAAGTCGATACCCCTGGCAGAAAGATTTCCGAAGAGATATGCAAACATCGCGCCGCAAAGGTTCCAGTATGCCGGCGAAATTCCTTTTCCGCTCATGCTATCAGCAGTCTTCGAAAGGTCATTCGCTGCGATACAGCCGGTCTCATTGATCTGAGTCTGTGTTTGCGGAGAAAGCCGCGCACGAATCTCTTCAATCTTGTCGACCGTTTGCAGAAAGTTGTCAGCCTGCGCGAAGAAGCTGGCAGCCTGCGCCCCGTCAGTTTCACCGGTCTGGCCATGCGCATAGAAGTGATAGGAAATAGCATCTAACGGGATACCGCGTGCGTGATGGGAGTGGTCCAGAAAGTAGTCAAAGAAGCTGGCGCCCTTTTCCGGTTCCGCTAAAGACATGCCAACAAACTGAAGCCGGGGAGATACGCGATGCACGCGACCGACAACTGCATCATAAATTCTCGTATAGTATTCCGGACTCAGGCTATGTTCAAATTCCGGCTCATTCAGCACCTCCCAGTAGCCAGCCTTATAGTGATGGCCGGAGGCATGCTCGACGCCAAGCTCATCGCGAAATCCTCCGCGAAAATACCAGCGCGCCACGCGCTCATAATAGCTCGCAACTTCCTGCAGACTTTCGTCGCGTAGCCGGCTCCGCTGCTCATAATTCCAAACCGCCTCATTCGGATCAGCAGGAATTTCGACTGGCGCGTCTGTCGCAAACATCCATTGCGGAATTGTGCTGATTGTGAATACTGACCTGCCATTCGCCGCGCGAATGAAATCTTCGATCAGCAGGTCCATCAAAGAAAAATCCCACGATGTCTGACCCTCTGACGGGGCGGCAAGCTCAGCGACTGCCAACCTCGGATACGGATACCAGAATGCCATGCGGGCATCTCGAGCATGAAGAGCACGCATGGACTCCCACGCTGCATAGTGGATCGGAGAGCCGCGTCGCAGCGGCGGATTCGCCACTGCCTGCAGGGTAATCTTCGTCATCGAGACGCGCACAATGGAGGCCCAATTCGGCGCGATAGTAATGGCCAGAGGAGCGGGTGCCTGCGCAGAAAGCCTCCCCGAAAAAAGGACGAGCAGCGCGATGGCTGACGTAACTTTCCAGCGACGACTCATGCCGGCTCGATTGGGGCTTCTATCTATTGCCGGAGGATTCAATCTCAAATTGCCCATGAAGTGTCGCGGCGGAGCTACCACCGACCCAAACATCATAAGTGGAAGGCTCCGTAGCCCATGCTCTCGTCTCCGGGCTCCAGAATTTTAGATCACTGGCGGTCAGTGTAAAGTGAACGGTCTGCGTCTCCCCTGGTGCCAGCGGGATCCGGCGAAACGCCTTGAGTTCCCGAACCGGTCGCGAGGCGCTTCCCCACTGCTGATGCGTGTAAAGCTGCACCACTTCGTCTCCGCTTCGCTTGCCTGTGTTCGTTACATCGACACTAAAGTTGAGGCTCCCTTTTATTGTCATCTTAGGTGTGGATAGATTTAATTTGGAATAACTGAAGGTCGTATAACTCAGGCCATAACCAAATCTATAAAGCGGTGCTTGGGAAGTATCCCAGTAATACGACGCGAACTTTGGCGAGTCTTCATGAACTTGGGTTAAGTTGTGGTTGTAATAAACGGGAATCTGCCCAACATTTCGCGGCCACGTAATCGGAAGCTTTCCGCCAGGGTTCGTAACTCCGAACAACAGATCCGCAACGGCATTCCCGCCTTGAGTCCCCGGAAACCACACCTGTAAAATCGATGGCACGTGCGCCGAAGCCCAGGTGATGTTCAGTGGACGCCCGCTGACCAGCACGAGCACGACTGGCTTTCCGGTTGCGACAAGTTCCCGCAAAAGTAGATCCTGCTTTCCTGGGAGCGCCAGCGAAGAGCGCGATGCATATTCCCCGCTCATATCGTCCTTCTCTCCGAGTACAGCAATCACGACGTCAGCCTGCTTGGCTGCCTCAACGGCCTTCTCCAATTCCTCATCGCTCTTGCGATTTCCATCAGGATCCATCGTGTCTGGATTCACAGTCGCCTGAAGTTCGCGTTTCAGCTCCACACCCGGCTCATATGTAACGCGACCTTTACTTCCCAACGCGTTGCGAATGCCATCCAGAATCGTAACCACCTGTTCTGGAGCACCCGTAAAACTCCACGAACCTTGTAGTTCCTTCTTTACATTCGCCAGCGGGCCGACCACCGCAATCGAAGCAGTATTCTGCGAGAGCGGCAAAAGGCCACCTTCGTTGCGCAACAGAACAGCGCTTCTTGCCGCCGCAGTGCGGGCCAATTGCAAGCGCTTCGGACTGGCCAGTTCACTCTTCGCGAGAGCCTCATCTATATAAGGATGGTCAAACAGTCCTAACTCGAACTTTGCTTTCAGCAGAGGCCGAACTAAGTCGTCAATCTGCACATCGGACACCTTACCATTGGCCACGAGCTTGGGCAGATTGTTGAGATAGACATCGCTGCCCATGTCCATGTTTACGCCCGCCAGCAGGCCACGGTATGCCGCATCTTCCGGATCACGAGCATAGCCATGCGCAGTGAGGTTGTAGACAGCCCAGGCATCGCTTACTACGAAATTCTTGTATGCCCATTCCTTGCGCAGCACATCCTGCAGGAGAAATCTATTGCCGGACGCAGGTACATCGTTAATATCCATGTAACCGCTCATGATGCAGCCAACGCCCGCGTCCACCGCAGCATGGAACGGCCGCAGGTAGACATTTTGCAGCAGCACATCCGGCAGATAGACGGAGTCATAATCGCGCCCCCCGTCCGGTGAGCCGTAACCGGCGAAATGTTTGGCGCATGCAATCAAGTGTCCCGGCGTACCGATTGCCGGTCCTTGAAATCCGCGAACCCGAGCTGCCGCCATAATGCTACCGAGGTAGGGATCTTCGCCTGAGCCTTCGACGATACGTCCCCACCGCGCATCGCGAGCGATATCTACCATGGGCGCGAAGGCCCAATTGATCCCGTTGGCTGCAGCCTCCTCCGCCGCGGCCGACTGTATCTCCTCGACTAACTCTGGGTCCCATGACGCAGCCTGCGCCAGTCCGACTGGAAAGATTATGTGGAAGCCGTGAATAACATCGAAGCCGATGAGTAGAGGAATGTGCAAGCGCGATTGCTCTACCGCAACATGCTGCACCCGATTGATCTCATGAGGATCGGTGAGAAATAGATAGGAGCCCAGCTCCCCCCTTTTGATGCGGTCGTCGGTGAGGGTCTTATCCCAGAAGAGCTGGCTCATCTGACCGATCTTCTCGTCCAGCGTCATTTGACGAAGCAGCTCGTCGACTTTCTTGTCGATCGCGACGGATGAGACCGGCGGCGCCGAAGAAAGAGATGCCTGCTGGGCGACTAAACCAGCAGGCATGAGGAAGGCCACACAGCACATAATTCGCAAATTCATTCGATAGCCAATAATTCAGGGCTAACCTTTCCTGGACTTAGAAAGTGATCTTCCCGGCAAACTGCATAACACGCGGATAGTAGCCGCTTGTAATCTCGCCGAATGTGCCGGTTCCAAAGGTGCCGCCGGGCTGCGAATAATGCGCGATATTCAGTGCATTAAATGCTTCAATACGAAGCTGGAACACGGCTTCGCGTGGCAATGCAAAGTTTTTCAAGAGAGAAAGATCGGAATTCGTATATCCGGGACCATAGACAATGTTTCGACCGGCATTTCCAATTGTTAATCCGCAGGCCGGGGGCACCGCACCACCGGTGCATGTGGTCGGCGCAGGTGGCTTCGCAAATGCAGCTGTGTTAAACCATTCCTTAGTGGTCTTCGGACCGCTATTCGGATTCCCCTTCCCCATCACTAATTCAGGCCGAGGAGTGACGCCACTGTTCGCAGGGGTGGGTAACACTACGTTGATCGGGGTTCCAGTTCGCAGCGATGTGATTGTGTTCAAAGTCCATCCGCCTAGCAGGAACTGCGTCGCCCCCCCAGTATTGGTTAGGAACCGCTTTCCCCTGCCGATCGGGAGTTCGAAAACTCCGGCACCTGTGAAGTTGTTGCGCAGGTCGTAGTTTGCAGGCCCGTATTCTGCGCTCAGATCATAAGGATTTTGAGGATAAGTTCCCGCGCCAATATTGAATGGCCCGGGGCCGTTGTCCATAGTCTTGGCGTACGTATAAGACAGCCTCAGGCTGATCCCAGTGGTCATCTGGCGTTTCAGGGAGACCTGCAAAGAGTTGTAATTCCCCATTCCGTCAGGAGTGAGTGCATTGACTTGGACATTGGGAATCTGGCTTGAAACGGCACCGAGGTAATTCAGATTTCCCACGGCGTAGGAAAGTTTGCGACTTACAGCCCCGACGTAACCAGCCTCGAGGGACGTCTGTGGAGTTATCATGCGCTGAAGCACGAGATTGAAGTTCTCAGAGTAACCCGTAGGAAGATTCGGCTTTTCGTAATACACGGTTTGATTTGCCGTTGCTGCGGTCGTCAAGCTAACAGAAGCTGCTCCAGCTGGAATTGAAACCGAAGTCGGCCGGGGAATTCCTTGGCTTAAGAAGTAAGAGAAGTAGGTGTTGTAGTTCACAAACTGCTGTTCTACGAAGAAAGGGTAATTCTTGGTCAAAAGATCTTCTTTCGCATCATTTTCCGGCGAGAAGAAGGCGCCGAAGCCGCCTCGAACTGAGGTCTTGGAATTGATCTCATAGGCAAATCCTACGCGAGGCGCGAAATTGTTCTTGTCTGAATTGACCAGAGAGCGCGAATTTCCTCCGCGACCGGCCAATTGCATGGAAAGCGTCGTTGGATCGAAATTGGCTGCGTTGTCATTGCTCTCCACATAAGGCTGCTGGTATTCAAAGCGGACACCATAAGTCACGTTCATGTGCGGAGTCGCTTGCCAATAATCTTGCAGATAGAAGGTATGCTCGTTGGCACGAGTGTGGGCAACGGTGAGCTGAAGTCCCTGGTCAACCACTTCCGGTAATCCGAGGAGCAAATCAGCAACCTCATTGCCGCCGTTTGGATAATAGGCAGCCGGATTATAAAACGTGTACGTCGGATCGCTGGTGAAGGCGGAATAAGGGCCACCGAAGTATTCGTACGGTACTGGGAAGAGCGAGAAATCAGGTGTGGACTGCAGAAGCCGGTATTCGTAGCCCGCCTTGAAGTTATGGTTACCGCGAACCCAACTAAGCTGATCAACTAACTGGATGTTGTGATCTCTGAAATCCAACGGCTCGAATGTCGAACCTCCCGTCGTATCACCGGATTCAAATTGAATTTGGGGGAAGCCGTATGTTTGAGGAAAGCCCGGAATATTCGCATTTGCAATTCCAAATTTCGTCGCTAGATTTCGACCATCCACCAGGCTGTTCTGGTGATAAGGCGTCATGTAATAAGATGCGTGGAACTCATTCAATACGTTGGGCGAAAAAGTGTGGTCATAAATAAGACCAACCGTGTCGCTTTCTATGTATTCAGTGTTGCCGCTATCTGCACCGCCGCCGCCCGGCACTGGGATATGTCCTGCAAAGGGATCTCCAGTCAGCGTGTTGATCCGTTCAACGTCATATGTGAGATATGCCCGATCTTTCTGCGAAAAGGTGTAGTCAAACCGCGCATTGCCGACGTTTTGGTTGGCTGTGTATTGCTGCACTGCGTTGAAATTGGTGAAATAGCTGTTGTTTTGCGCCGGAGGAAAGAAGTTCTGCAGGATTGCTTTGCCGCCCGGATCAATATCGCTTGCCGGAATGATGTTGCCTGGAAACTGTTGCGCGTAATAGTTCATCGCGTAAAAGTACGGATCAAAAATCGGATCTTGCTCGCCAGACAACGGGTCGATGAGCCCGGACAGATCGACATCACCATTGGAGTCATAGACGATCTCATTGGAAGGCGGCACGATATCTGCGTAGGAGTAATGCGTCACCTCCCGCACCCCTTCATAGCTGAGGAAGAAGAAGGCTTTGTCGTGAAGGATCGGACCCCCGAATGTACCGCCGAAATTATGCTGCTTGAGGATCGGTTCAACACCTAACCCTGTGAGCGCGGGGTTAGCGGATGTATTGTTGGGGCGAAAGAACTCGTAGACATCTCCATGAAAACTATTCGTTCCGGCTTTGGTCTCCAATAACACGACGCCGCCCGACGCACGGCCCAACTCCGGCGCATACGCGCTCGTAACGATTTTGAATTCCTGCAAAGCATCCACGCTGGGTTGCAACGAGTTGTCGTTATTGCGGTTTCCCTGGACATCAACGCCATTGAGTTCAATATCATTTCCCTCTTCGCGCTGACCGGTGATGGAAAAGTTGGCGTTGCCGTAGCCACCTCCAGACGACACCCCGGGAGTGAGTTCGAAGAGACTCTGGTAGTTACGTCCCTCCAGTGGAAGGTCTAGGATTTCTTTGGTGCTGATTACCGCGCCGGTTTCAGCTCCCTGGGTTTGCAAGAGTGGCGCCGAATCCGTCACCGTGACACTTTGCGAGATTTTGCCCGTCTTCAGCGCGATGTCAATGCGCGCCTTCTGATCAAGATCCAGCGTGAAGGGGCTGGTGTTTTCTACATTGAAGCCGTCTTTGCTCACCGAAACGGTGTACCGCCCGGGAGGCAGGGCAAGCGCGGTGTACTCGCCGGCACCATTACTCGTGAGATGGGTCTCGAGGCCTTTGTCGACATTCGTGATGGTGACGGCCGCCGCCGGAATGATCGCGCCAGTTGTGTCGGTGACGTGGCCGCTGATGGATCCGGTTGTGGACTGGGGTGAGGCGAGAGGCGGAGCCACAAGCACTGGGACCGCGAACAGAAGGGCGAAAAAGATGCTCATGAATCTCATAGGCCGTGCTTTTCCTCAAGTCAGATCACGAAACGGGGAAACGTTTACCTGGAAACCGGGAACATAGTAGAAACCGCAGTTACCGCTGTCAAGTGGATTTCCGGATACGGGGCAGAAATGCATATTTCGTGGCCGAAAACATAGTCTGGACCGTTGTTTTGCAGTTGCCGACGGGAGATATAGCTGGGTCCATCCTGCAACTTTTGAGATAGAGTAGCTAGGAAACATTTACCCAAGATGGCCAGATCCGACACCAATTCGCGGCCGCGCAAGATGGATATTCGTACGGTAGCCGCCAAGGCTGGCGTGTCCATCGCAACGGTGTCGCGAACGATCAACCGAGTCTCCTCGGTGAACCCGAAAATTGCGCGGCGGGTGTGGAAGGCAGTCGAGGACCTCGATTATTTTCCCAACACCCAGGCGCGGGCGCTCGTTTCCGGCAGAAGCAGGCTGCTGGGGCTCATCGTCTCTGAAATCACCAATCCGTTTTTTCCGGAGCTCATCAAAAGCTTTGAGGACGCAGCTGTCGAACGGGGGTACGAGATCCTGATCGGCTCCACGAACTACGATCCCAAGCGAATGGCTCTGTGTGTGCGCCGCATGCTGGAACGCAATGTTGAGGGCGTCGCGATCATGACGTTCGGCATCGAAGAGCCTCTGCTGGACCAACTGTCCACCAGAAATGTTCCGATGGTGTTCGTCGACCTGCGGCCGGAGAAGCCATTTGTTACCGCTCTGGTCGTGGATTATCAGCGCGGCATCCGGGAAGCCGTCCAGCATCTTGCCGTCATGGGCCACCGCGATATCGCTTTCATCAGCGGCCCTTTGCATGTGCATTCGGCTCATGCGCGGCAGGAAGCATTCTGCAATTCGATGAAAGAGATTGGCGTGCGCGTCCCGGCGATGCGGCTGGTCGAAGGCAACCACACGGCCGAGGGCGGCTTCGACGCGATGCAGAAGCTGCTCGCGCAGCGCAAGCTGGCGAGCGCTGTGATGTGCTCGAACGATATGACTGCGATTGGTGTGCTGCGGGCTCTAAACGAGCAGGGATTGCGCGTGCCCCAGGATATTTCTGTCGTCGGCTTCGACGATATTCACATGGCACAGTACACCTCGCCGGCGCTGACCACGATTCGCATGTCCTGTTCGGAGTTAGCCCACAATGCCGTGGACGCCTTGCTAACTCACGCGCATGGAACGACGGAGACGCCACTTCCGGTAACGCGCGATATCTCGACGAATCTCGTCGTCCGTCGGACTACTGGATATCCAAGGACGACACCCCCGGTCACAGCCAAATCAGCCGCGGGATCGCGCAAGAAGTAGTTAGTCTTCACTACGTCGTTGCATGCGCACTTCCGAGGCAATCTCGATAAGTTGCGGCAGCACATTGCCGAATCCCGCAGGCGCTGAGTCAGCCATACCAAAGGAGAAATATATTTTCCGGTATAACTCGAAAAGTCTTTGATAAGTTGCGACTGCATCCGGTTTGGGAGATACGACACGCTGCTCCAGACATATCGCCTCTTGCGCTTGCTCGATTGAAGAGAATGCTTTGGCGGCCAAAAACGCGAAGATGCCCGCTCCCCGGCTGGTCGGAATTCCATCCGGCACCAGCACCGGGCGGTTCAGGACATTCGCGTAAATCTGATTGAGCACGTCATTCTTCTGTGGAATGCCACCCGCGTGGATGACGCGATCGACCGGTACACCAAACTCAGCCATGCGGTCGAGAATAACCCGCGTGTGCATGGCCGTCCCTTCGATGGCCGCGAAAAGTTCGTCTTGCGCGGTGTGCACCATATTCCATCCCAGGGTCATGCCGCCGAGATTCGCATTCACCAGCACGGTCCGGTCGCCGTTATCCCAATCCATGCGCAGTAAACCCGTCTGACCGGCGCGATATTTTTCCAATCCGGCAGAGAGCTCCTTCACCGACTTGCCGGCGCGACGAGCAATGGCTTCAAACAAATCTCCCGTTGCGGACAGTCCAGCCTCGATGCCGGTGTACTGCGGATGGACGCTGCCCGGGACAACTCCGCAGACTCCCGGTACCAGCGTTGCGTCGCTCGACATGGCGATAACGCAGGTCGCCGTGCCGATGACATTGATGACCTCACCTTCGCGACAGCCCGCGCCAATCGCATCCCAGTGAGCATCGAAGGCGCCCACGGGAATCGGAATGCCCGCGCGCAGTCCAAGTTTCTCCGCCCATGCTGGGGCCAGGTGTCCGGCCAGTTGATCCGAGGCGAGACATGCGCTCTGCAATTTTTCTCTGACGCCGTCAAACAGTGGATCGACACGAGACAGAAATTCCTGCGGCGGCAAGCCACCCCACTTCGGATTCCAAAGCCACTTATGCCCCATCGCGCAGACGCTGCGTCGCACCTCGCGCACATCTTGCACTCCGCAAAGTGTTGCGGCCATCATGTCACAGTGTTCGAACGCCGACGCGAAAGCTGCCCGCTTCTCTGGATTGTGGCGCAGCCAATGCAATAGCTTGGCGAAACCCCACTCGTGCGAATACACGCCGCCGCACCATCGAATCGCCTCGAGCCCGGTGGCGTGCGCGAGGCTCGTGATTTCCGCAGCTTCTGCTTTCGCGCGGTGATCACACCATAAGTAATAGTCACCCAGCGGTTGCAAATTCTCATCGACCGGCACAACACTGGAGCCGGTGGTGTCCAGGGCAATGGCCGCGACGGTTTGTCCATCGACCCCGCTGGACGCGAGCACGGCGCGCATGGCTCGGATCAGCGCATCCATGTGATCCTGGTGCGACTGCGTCGCGAAGTCAGGATCACTGGCCTTGCGGTGCAGCGGGTACTCGGCAAGCTCCGTCCCCAGCCAGCCGGCTTCGCTGTTCAACAGCGTCACCCGCACGCTCAGCGTGCCGAAATCAACTCCGGCGACGGTGGCGGATTGCGGCGACAGTTCCGCGGGTGATGATGCGCTCATAGAGAAATCTTCCTACGCGCCGAGGTCCGGATGGTGATGACTCTCCCAGCCGAGATAGCGCGTTGCCGCCTCGTGAATCGCCGGTGCGACCGTGGAGAAATTGGCTGCAACGTGATGCTCGAAGCCTTCGCGACAGATAAATCGCAGCAGCTTCTGCATCTGAGAAATCTCGACGACCCCGGCACCACCGAAAGTCTCCAGCGGATCATTCGTAAACTGGCCCGAGCCGGTATAACCACGCACAATGCCGCGGCGATCGTCCGTTGAATATCTCGCGAAAGTCATGGCGCCCGGTTTCACGCGACCGACACAGGTGCCGAAAGTATTCTCCATACCGACAGTGCCGGCGATGATGGCCTGGAAATCCATCGCGACTTCCTGAAAAAAATGCTTTGGCAGATTGGAGCAGTGGAAGCACACCGCCTTGTCATCAGCGTCTCC
>Ga0302326_10011584_pt1 | contig 18966 bp, 13 predicted proteins | sample Palsa_T0_3_FD_202264 | JGI IMG/M metagenome (GOLD analysis project Ga0302326, IMG submission 202264) | Peat permafrost microbial communities from Stordalen Mire near Abisko, Sweden - Palsa_T0_3 | ecosystem: Environmental > Terrestrial > Soil > Palsa > Peat permafrost | place: Sweden: Abisko...
TCTGGGTGGCCAGGATGGTCCTGAGCGGATGAGGGGAGGGGGCTACGTGGCATGTAACTCCCCGAATTTTGGCCCTGTTGGTCTTCCATGGTCCTTCCAAGTCGCCCGTGGCTGGTGCCCGCTGACGCTTGCCAAGGCGAGGGACGCTGGTTGGTAGTCGCGTGCTCGACGCGGACGCAGAGAAGCGACGCCTGCACCTTCTCGCATACCTCCGGGCGCTCCTCCTCAGGCGGTACGAGGTATTGCGCGCAAGCGCGGGGTTTCGTGAAACGGTGACGGCGTGGATGGGCCTTTGGCCTCCCGAACGGTTTGTGGGGTGGTCCCCAAGGTTTGCGGCGTCTCACGGGTCGTCTTTCCTTGGCCTGAGTTCTTTGTTAGTCTCACATAGAACTCAAAAGGGACTTCCTTCGACCGGCCGAAGCCAATCTGCGGGGCTGGCGTCGGGCGCAGCACGCCGTCGGCTTCGCGGTACCACACCACCGCTCCGACCCACCTCCCCTGGGCGATACGAGAGGTCAACCTGGAGCGTTTGCCCGCCGATTTGTATCCCGCCGCTGGCTTCACTTTGAACCGGTAACGATGGAGGCCCTCTATGGTGTCCCGCGCGAGGTAGCGGTCCAGGCCATCACCAAATTCCTGATTGCAGTCGTCGCAAACAACGCCGCGAAGGACGAGCGGGTCCTTAAATCCCCCGAATGCATCCCACATGACGTGCTCGCGGTTACGGAAGCTCGTCGTTGGTTCCCGACCTCGGCAATAGATGCAGACAGGGGCCATCAGCGCACCGCCAACCGCTTCGGTGTGTCCCCGGCCCAGTGTTCGCGCCAGTTGGCGTCCACCAGCTCGACAGCCTTCCGTCGCCGGTCCAGTGCGCAGTGCATCACGTAGACGCACGCGACGCTCGACAGCCTGACGCCGTTGCCCGTCTCCGCGTCTCCCTCTCTGGACCCTCGCGCATCAGATCACCGCCGCTCTATCCAATTGCGCTGCGAGGCTGGGGCAATTGGCTCGGCACTGCTGCGGCCCAGGGCCGGACATGTGGGTGCGGGGCGACCCATTTGCGCCTTCTGGCTGCGGAGTTGCATTTAGGGTCATCCGATTTGACGTGCAGGAGCCTTCGCCTCCGCAGAAACCTCCCGTTTCGCCTTGATACGAATAGCAAAGGCATTCTCCGTAATATGAAGTCGAGGGGCGTGAATTACGCGCATCCCTCTGGACGGTGGTTCTTGCACCTACATCTCCAGGGTCTCATTCAGGGGCAGGAGAAATCAAAGAAGAAGAATTCACGGAGAGGCGTCGCAATGAAACCCGCAGGCACCCGAAAGGAAGCAAAAGTTCTCGAATCAAGCCCAAGCCCCGCGAGCCCGGAGTTCGCGCCAAGGCTTAGGCTAGTACCAGGCGCATCCCTTCCCGACCCGCCGAAAACCGCTCGCATCGCGGCGCTTCATCCCGCCCAGTTGCCATACCTACTCACGGCTGCCGAAGTAGCCGAGTATCTAAGAACGACTCGCAAGGCTGTCTATGCAATGGCCGAGAGGGGCGTGCTTACGGCTGTGCGCGTCGGTCGCCGCCTGCTGTTCAAGCGCGATGTGGTGGACCTTCTGCTGTCGAAGGGGAGCGCGTCGTCGTCCCAGGAGGAGCGACGATGAGCGTGCGCGTCAGAAGGTACCGAGGAACCTCCGCGTGGGAAGTGGACATCGTCGTGCGCCGACCCAACGGCGAGCACATCCGAGAGAGGCGCAAGGCCCCTCTCGGGTCGAAGGAGGCCGCAAAGAGATGGGGCGACCACCGAGCGGCGCACTTGGTCCACCACGGCAAGGAAGGACCGAAGAGAGCGGAAACGTTTCCCACATTCGCCGAATTTGCGCCCGTGTTCATCAACAGGTACGCGCGGGGTAACCAGGAGAAGCCGTCCAGCATCAAGGCGAAACAGTCCATTCTGGCGCTGTACATCCTCCCGATGTTTAGCGAAAGGCAGTTGGACTCCCTCGTTCAGTCGGATGTGCAGCACTTGAAAGCCAGTCTCAGAAGAAGGTCGCGAAAGAAGAACCATCCCCACGTGCTCGACCCCAGCTTGCCGATGCTCGCCAAGAAGACGGTGAACAACGTTCTCGTGACCCTTAGTGGGCTTCTCAACGCGGCTGTCGCTGAGGGACACATTCCGACGATGCCGGTCAAACTCGCGCTACATAAGCCGCAGAAGAAGGAAATGTGCTTCTACGGCCACGACGAGTACGAGAGGCTCGTCAGCGCAGCCAGAAATTTAGGCTGGCGCTCCGAGGTAATGGTTCTGCTGGGAGGCGATGCCGGACTTCGCTCTGGGGAGATGCTCGCGCTGCTTTGGAGCGACATCGATTTTCATCGTCGAACGCTGACTGTTCGACGCTCGCGCTGGCAGGGGCACGTGACAGCGCCCAAGAGTGGTCACTACCGCACGGTGAGTTTGACCGGCAGGCTGGTGGAGTTACTCCGTGCTCATCGCGGTATTGGCGACCATGAGGTCCTGCGCCGCGACGATGGCCAGAGGGCGACCCGCTCGACCCTTTCCAGTTGGATGAGGGTGACCCAAAGAGCGGCTGGTCTCAAGGTCACCGGGGGGCTCCACATTCTCCGCCACACCTACTGCTCGCGACTCGCATTGGCAGGTGTGCCGGTCCTGACCATCAAGGAACTAGCCGGACACAGCAGTCTGACAACGACTGAGCGCTACATGCACTTGCGTCAGGTCAACAAGGACGACGCGGTGATACTCCTGGAGCGTGCCGGTCAGCGGATGGACGACGAGAACACGCGAGCAGCCGACACCGCATCAGCTACCCCTGGGCGTGGAGAAATAGCGGAGAAGCTGGGGCCGGGCTCGGCCAGCGAATCGGAAACCACAATGAATCCAGAGACCTAGAGCGAGATACGAAGCGAGGAGTACGGGACTTGAACCCGTGACCTCCGGCGTGACAGGCCGGCGTTCTAACCAACTGAACTAACTCCCCAGCACGACTACGACTTGGGCGGGACAGGGGTCGAACCTGTGACCCTCGCCGTGTAAAGGCGACGCTCTACCGCTGAGCTACCCGCCCGACCCGAACAGAGGCTGGGCTCTTACTGGCCGATTCCCCGGAGTGTCAAGGATAGGGCGAAGCCGAGCCATTGGCTTCGACGGGTGCCGGTGGCGAGGCGGCAGCACACCGCTCGACCCCGTTTCTGGAGACTCGCCGTCGTGCGTCAGGCGGTAGGCTGAGGCCTCAGTGAATGACCGCCTCCTCCGCGCCGCGCGCCGTCAACCCGTCGACGTGACGCCGGTGTGGGTGATGCGTCAGGCCGGGCGCTACCTGCCCGAGTACCGTACCATCCGCGGCAAGGTGGAGTTCCTCGAGCTGTGCAAGACCCCGGACCTAGCGGCCGAGGTGACGGTCCAACCCGTCACCCGCCTCGGCGTCGACGCGGCCATCATCTTCTCGGACATCCTCATCCCGGTGGAGGCGATGGGGATGGAGCTCGAACTCGGGGACAAGGGGCCGCATTTCCCGCACCCGCTGCGGACGGCTGCAGACGTGGCGCGCCTCGGCGTGCCGGACCCAGAGGAGGCGACGGGCTTCGTCGCCGAAGCCATCCGCCGCACGCGCGGCGCGCTCTCCGACGCCGTCCCCGTGATCGGCTTCGCGGGCGCGCCCTTCACCCTGGCTGCGTACATGGTGGAGGGAGGTGGCTCGAAGAGCTTCATCCTCATCAAGCGCCTCCTCTTCGAGCAGCCCAAGCTTGCGCACGCGCTTTTCGAGAAGCTCACCGAGACGCTCATTCCCTACTTGAAGATGCAGGTCGAGGCCGGCGCCCGAATTGTGCAGGTGTTTGACTCCTGGGGCGGGGAACTCGGTCCCGAGGACTACGAGACGTTCGCCTTGCCGTACGTCCAGCGGATTGTCCATGCGCTCAAGGCCACGGGGGTGCCAGTCATCGTCTTCGGGACGTCAATGTCGATGCTGCTTCCGCAACTGGTTCGCACCGGGGCGGACGTCATTGGCTGCGACTGGCGCATCCAGCTCGACGAGGCCCGCACGCGCGTCGGCGAGGGCGTCGCGCTCCAGGGGAACCTCGACCCGCTGGCGCTCTTTCTCCCCCAGGCCCAGCTCGAGGCACGTGTGCAAGACATCCTCCGACGCGCGGGCCCCCTCGGACACATCTTCAACCTTGGCCACGGCATCCTTCCGCCGACGTCGCCCGAGGCGGCCAAGGCCATGGTGGACGCCGTGCATCGCTTCGGGCGGCACGAGGTGCCTGCGGCGCGTTGACGTCCGCGGGAAGTCCCCATCGCCGCGCGGTGCTGGCACGTCAGCGCTGAAAGGCACTTGCCCCTGCGTCGCCTCTCGCGCCCCTCGCGTTGACAGCCGAGTCAACGTCTGGTGAAAGCCCGAGGGCCATGGCCTCCCTGGGAGTGGCGGGGAAGACCCGCGCTGCAATCGTCACCGGCCTCCGCACGCCCTTCGTCAAGGCAGGAGGCGCGTTCCAGAATCTCACCGCGCTCGACCTCGGCCGGGCCGTGGTTCAGGAGCTGATGGAGCGCTCGGGCGTCGACCCTGGTGCGCTCGACCAGCTCGTCTTCGGACAAGTCATCCCGACGCTGTTAGCTCCCAGCATTGCCCGGGAGGTGGTGCTGGCTTCTGGCCTTCCGCGAAACATCGACACGCACACCGTCGCTCGGGCCTGCGCCACGAGCCTCCAGGCCCTGACGGATGTCGCCTCGGACATCGCCCTGGGGCTCTCCGAGGTGGCCATTGCCGGAGGCACCGAGTGCATGTCGGATGCGCCCGTCTTCGCGAGCCGGCCGCTGGCGCGGGCCCTGGTGCGGGCGTCCCGGGGGAAGACGTTGCCGGACAAGCTGCGGGCCTTCGAGGGGCTGCACGCGAGTGACCTCGTCCCCGTCCCACCGGCCATCGCCGAGCACTCGACGGGACTCACCATGGGGCAGAGCGCGGAGAAGATGGCGCAGGAAAACCACATCTCGCGCGTGGAGCAGGATGCGATTGCGCTGTCCTCGCACCACAACGCGGCCGAGGCCTGGAAGGCTGGCCACTTCGACACCCAGGTGTTTCACCTCGCCATTCCCCCGCGCTACGACAAGGTGGTCGAGCGCGACGACATCGTCCGCCCCAACGCCAGCGCGGAGAGCCTCGCCGCGTTGAAGCCCGTCTTCGACAGGAAATACGGGACTGTCACCGCCGGCAACTCGTCACCACTCACTGACGGGGCAGCCGCGCTTCTCGTCATGAGCGAGGAGCGGGCGCGGGCGCTCGGCCTCGAGCCCCTCGGGTACGTGCGTGCCTTTGCGTATGCCGCCACGGACCCGGCGGACCAGCTCCTGCAAGGCCCGGCCTATGCCGCGCCGGTGGCGCTGGACAGGGCCGGCATGACGCTGAAGGACATGGACATCTTCGAGATGCACGAGGCCTTCGCCGCGCAGCTGGCGAGCAACCTCCAAGCCTTCGCCTCCGAAGCCTTTGCCAAGAAGCTTGGCCGGAAGGCGCCCCTTGGTGAAGTGGACAGAAGCCGTCTCAATGTGGACGGGGGTTCCATCGCGCTCGGCCACCCGTTTGCCGCCACCGGTGCCCGGGTGGTGATGCAGGCCCTGCACACCCTTCGCCGGAGAAACCTCAACACCGCCCTCTGCACCATCTGCGCGCAGGGCGGCCTAGGTGCGGCGCTCGTCCTGGAGCGGACGTAAATGGCCGAGGGACTCCGCTACGAGGTACGGGACGGCGTGGCCGTCCTCACCCTCGACTTGCCGGGCGAGCCCGTCAACACGCTGTCTCCAGCCACGGGCGCCCTCTTCGACGCGGCGCTTGCGCGGGCACTCGAGGACGCGGCCGTGCGCGCGGTGGTGTTCATCTCCGGAAAACCCGACGGCTTCGTCGCCGGCGCGGACGTGAAGTGGCTGAATGGCCTCCGGACGAAGGAGGACGGCGAGAAGGCATCCCGGGAGGGGCAAGTTGGCTTCGCACGTCTGGCCGCCTACCCGAAGCCGGTGGTGGCGGCCATCCACGGCGCCTGCCTCGGTGGCGGGCTCGAGTGGGCGCTCGCCTGCACGTACCGCATGTGCAGTGACGCACCCAAGACGCAGCTCGGGCTTCCCGAGGTGCAGCTGGGCCTCTTGCCCGGCGCCGGCGGGACGCAACGGCTACCGCGCCTCATCGGCATCGCCCAGGCTTTGGACATCATCCTCACCGGCAAGTCCGTCCGTCCGGCCAAGGCGAAGAAGCTTGGCCTCGTGGACGAAGTGGTGCCGCCGGCAATTCTGCTCGACGTCGCACTGACGCGCGCCCGGGCGCTCGGGGATGGGAGCCTCAAAGTCGACCGCTCGCGGCACAGCGCCCCCGCCCCGGGTCTCGCCGGCGCCCTGTCCGCCCTCGGGCGAAAGGAGACGTGGACGGAGCTCGCGCTCGAGGACAACCCCCTCGGGCGTGCCTTCCTCTTCGACCAGGCGAGGAAGCAGCTCCTCAAGAAGACGCGCGGCCACTACCCGGCGCCCGAGCGGGCGCTGGAGGTGGTGCGGATTGGGATGGACAAGGGCATGGAGGCCGGGCTGAAGGCCGAGGCCCAGGCCTTTGGTGAGCTCCTGGTGACGGACGTGAGCCACCGCCTCCGGGAGATTTTTTTCGCCACCACGGAGCTCAAGAAGGACCGAGGCGTCGCGGACGCGGCCGTCAAGGCGCACCCCGTGCACAAGCTGGCGGTGCTGGGCGGCGGGCTCATGGGCGGGGGCATCTCGTACGTGAGCGCGGTGACGGCCGGCATTCCCGTCCGCATTAAGGAGCGCGACGACGCCGCGGCCGGCCGCGCGCTGGCGCACGTCCGGACGCAGCTGCAGGGGCAGGTGGACAAGCGCCGGCTGACGGCGCGGCAGCTCGAGTCGCGCATGTCACGCGTCACGGCCGGCGTGGACTTCGCGGGCTTCGCGCGGGCGGACGTGGTGGTGGAGGCCGTCTTCGAGGACCTGGCGCTCAAGCGGCGTCTCCGCGACGAGGTGGAGGCGGTGACGCCCGGGGAGAGCATTTTCGCCTCCAACACCTCCTCCATCCCCATCACCCGGCTGGCGGAGGGGGCCCGGCGGCCGGCGCAAATCATCGGGATGCACTACTTCAGCCCGGTGGAGAAGATGCCGCTGTTGGAAGTCATCACCCATGCCGGGACGGCGCCCTGGGTGACGGCCACCTGCGTGGCCCTCGGAAAGCAGCAGGGGAAGACCGTCATCGTCGTGCGCGATGGCCCGGGCTTCTACACCTCCCGGGTGCTGGCGCCCTACCTCAACGAGGCCGCGCACCTCCTCGTCGACGGGGCGGACGTGCGGACGGTGGACGAGGCGCTGGTGGACTTTGGCTTCCCGGTGGGGCCCTACCAGCTCCTCGACGAGGTGGGCATCGACGTCGGTGAGAAGGTGGCGCACGTGCTGCACGCTGCCTTCGGCGAAAGGATGCAGGCCCCCGAGGCCATGGTGGCGCTGGTGAAGGAAGGCCGCCTCGGCCGCAAGGCGAAGAAGGGCTTCTACACCTACGACGGGAAGAAGAAGGTGGTGGACGAGACGGTGTACGCGGTGCTGCCAGCCAGTACCAAGCGGCGGCCAGTGACGAAGGAGGAAGTCGTCGAGCGCTGCGTCTACCCACTCGTCAACGAGGCCGTGCGCTGCCTCGAGGAGGGCATCGTCCGGAGCCCCCGCGACGGGGACATCGGCGCCGTCTTCGGCCTTGGCTTTCCGCCGTTTCTCGGCGGGCCCTTCCGCTTCGCCGACGCCTTCGGGCCAGCGGCGCTGGCGAGTCGCCTCGAGTCCCTGGCCAGTAAGCTTGGGCCCCGCTTCGAACCCGCGGCCCTCCTCCGAGAGAAGGCCGCCAAGGGCGAGCGCTTCTACTAGAGAGCAAGCGTTGCTCGGCCGTGTAAGCGGCAGGCCGCGGCCTTCACGCCCGCGCAGCCAGGCTTTGCCACCTTCCTCCTCGAGGCCTGCAGCGCGGCCGTGGCGCGCTCGAGTCCTCAGGCCGGCATGGCGTTGGGCTCGAGCATCCGCACCGGCAGCACCATGGCGTTGAGGCCCGCAAACTGGAGCCTTCGCTGCAGCTGGTAGGCCGTCTCGTTGTGGAGGAGGCGCTGGTACCACTGCTCCGACTGGAAGATGAGCTTCCCGGCGAAAAACATGGCCCGTGGAAACTCCTTCCCCACCTCGCGTGCCACGCGGGTGGCCACCTCCACCGCTTCCGTCCCGATGGCAAAGCGCATGTCGGCCGCAAGGCCGAGGCCGCGGGCCAGGGCGACGTAGCGCTGGAGGCTGTGCACGGTGCGCTCCTTCACCTCGCGCACCTCGTCGCTGTCCTTGAAGGTGGCCGAGTCGATGACGCCCACCGAGATGAAGATGAAATTCTTGTAGTAGCCGGGGAAGAGGCGAAGGACGCTGAGGAGGCAGTGGACGCCGAGGCCCGCGTAGCTGCCCACGAGGAGGACGGCCGTCGGCTCCTTCGGGTCGATGGGGTGGGGCGCCGCCTCCGTCCGCACCGTGACGGAGGGGAGGATTTCATCGAGCCGCAAGAGGCTCTTCTGGACCGTCCGGTAGTGGCGGCGGATGACAACGCACAGGGCGACGAGACCGCCCGTCACCACCACCGTCACCCAGGCCCCCTGGAGAAACTTCTCGTAGAGGTTGACGACGAGGATGCCGGCGCAGAGGACGAGGCCTACGACGTGAACGGCAATGCCCTTGGCCCACGTCCTGTCGTGGCGCGCGCGGCGCCGTAGCCAGAAGCGGCACATGGCGGCCTGACTCAGGGAGAAGGTGAGGAAGACGTTGATGGCGTACAGCGTCACCAGGGTGGAGATGTTGCCGCGCGTGTAGAGGAGGGCGCCCACCGAGGCCATCCCCATGAGGAGGACGCCGTTCTGCATGGTGAGCCGGTCCGACAGCTGGGCGAAGCGGTGCGGGAGCCAGCTGTCGATGGACATGTTGGCCATGACGCGCGGGCCGTCGATGAAGCCCGCCTGGGCGGCGACGAAGAGGAGGAGAGCCTCGGAGACGAGGGTGAGCCAGAGGAAGCCGCGGCCCACGGCAATGCCCCCCAGCGTGTAGTTGCCGGCAAACTTGTCGGTGAGGATGGCATTCATCGTGCGCCCCTCCTCGGGGTGCACGTGGAGGAAGAGGTAGCAGATGGTGATGCCGCCGGCGGTGATGGCCAGCGAGGCCGCCATGAGGGCCATGGTGCGCTTGGCGGTGGCGACCTTCGGCTCGCGCATGATGGCCAGGCCATTGGAGACGGCCTCGATGCCGGTGTACGTGCCCGCGCCCATGGAGTAGGCGCGGAGGAAGAGGGCCAGAAGTCCCATCGCTCCCAGCGTCCCGAGGTCCTGCCGGAAGCCATGCTCGACGTGGGCGATGACTTCGTGTGACGTCCGTGCCGTCGAGCCCAGTGCCCCGAAGATGAGAATCGCGTGGGTGAGAAGGAAGATGAGGAAGATGGGCGTGAGGACGGTGACGGACTCGCGGACGCCACGGAGGTTGAGGAGGACGAGGAGGCCGATGACGGCCAGCTCCACCACCAGCTTCACGCCCCCCCAGCCGGGCGGAAGGAGGCTGAAGACCGCCTCCGTCCCGGCGGCGATGGAGGTGGTGATGGTGAGGACGTAGTCCACCACCAGCGCACTTCCGGAGACGACACCGGCCCCGGGCCCCAGAAGCCGCGTGGCGACGATGAAGCCGCCGCCCCCGAAGGGGAAGTGCTCAATAATTTTACTGTAGGACAGCGAAATGATGAGGACAGTGAAGGCCGTGGCGAACGCTAGGCCCACGGCCAGCGAGGTGTGGGGCCCGAGCGCGCGAAACATCTCCTCCGGGCCGTAGGACGAGGACGAGAGGCCGTCCGCCCCGAGGCCCACCCAGGCCAACAGGGTGACGAGGGAAACCTTGTGGAAGACGCTTGGGTCCTCGACGCTGCGCGGCCGCCCCATGAGCAGCCGCGTGAGGCGCTCCCGGAAGCCCAAGGAGTCAGGGGGCGGCACGGGGGCGCCGCTCTCGTCATTTGGTGTGCCGGGCACCGCGGGCGTGAGTCGTAGCCCGAGTGCCAGACACCCGGCAACCGGCACGAAACCCCCCTGTGAGGGTGAGGAGGCTGCTAGCGTCCGCCGCGGGGAGAGAGATGGAGCTCTGGGTCGCCAGTACCCGTTCCAGCACCCGGGGGTACGTGGTTCCTGCACTCGAGCGGGGCGGGTGGGTGTGTACCCTTTTCGACGACGGCGCGGCCGTCATGCGCCGGCTGGACTCCGAGCCTCCGGACGCCCTCCTCCTCGAGGACCCGCTCGGGACGGAGGACGCCTTCAGCGTCCTCAGCCGGCTGCGCCTCTCCGAGGCCCGTCTGGACCTCCCGGTGGTGGTGCTCACCCAGACGCCCGAGGCGCTGGTGCAGGCATTCGAGCTCGGCGCGGACGACGTCCTCACGGCGCCGGTGGAACCGGTGGAGCTCTTGGCGCGGCTGGCCAGGCGCGGAGCGCTGAAGCAGCGCACCGACGCGCTCCTCGTCCAGGGAGAGCGTCTGGAGAAGCTCGCCCTCACCGACGGTCTCACCCAGATTCACAACCGGCGACACTTTCAAATCCGTCTGGCCGAGGAGTTCCGTCGAGCGCAGCGCTACGACAACCCGATGGCCCTCATCCTCGCGGACCTGGACCATTTCAAGAGCATCAACGACACCGCCGGGCACGTGGTGGGGGACCTCGTCCTCCGCAAGGTGGCCGGCTGCTTCACGGCCTGCATCCGCGACACGGACACCGCCGCCCGCTGGGGCGGCGAGGAATTCGCCGTGGTGCTGCCCCAGACGCACCTCGCGGGCGCCCTCACCGTGGCCGAGCGCATCCGGAAGGACATCGGCGCCCTCCGCCTCGGGCCCGGCGACGCCCTCGGCGTGACGGCTTCCCTGGGCGTCGCCAGCTACCCCGCGGCGCACGTCCACACCACCGACGAGCTCGTCCGTGCCGCCGACGAGGCCCTCTATCGGGCCAAGCGGGACGGCCGAAACCGGGTCTGTCTCACTGACCCAGCGGGTCCGGCCGAACGCGAACGTCTTCCAGGCTAAGAGTTTCAAGCGCTTGGAGTGACCCTCCCCGTCCAGGGTGGGAGACTTTCCCCGGGTCGACCCTGACTTCAAACAGGCCAATGGGTATAGGATGACCCCGGGCTTTTGGGGCGTCAACAGGCCTGAACCCTTGGAATTCCAATGCCTTCGGGAGGAGGCCGGGTATGGCCGAACCGTTGCAAACAGAGGGTGCAGTCCCGACCCCCATGCAAACCGCACTCAGCACCGCGAATTCTCCGGGCCGCCTTCTGGTGGTGGACGACGAGGAGAACATCCTGCGTTCGCTGCGCCGGGTGCTGCGGCACGGGGACTGGGAGATTCGGACGGCGCTCGATGCGGAGCGCGGCCTCGTGGAGCTGACGAAATTCACCCCCGAGGTGGTGCTCAGCGACTTTCGCCTTCCGGGGATGAATGGCGCGGAGTTTCTGGCCCTGGTGAAGGAGCGCATGCCCAGGGCGCAGCGCATTCTCCTCACCGGGCATGCGGACCAGCGGGCCATCGAGGAGGCCATCAACCGCTCGGAAGTCTTCCGTTACATCGCCAAGCCCTGGAATGACTCGCAGCTTCTCCTCACCGTCCAGAGCGCCTTCGAGCAATTCGCGGTGGTGGCGGAGAACGAGCGCCTCAGCGAAACCACCCGGAAGCAGAACGAGGAGTTGCGTCTCCTCAATGCCGAGCTCGAGGAGCGCGTCGAGCAGCGCACCCGGCTTCTGACGGTGGCCAAACGGGAGTGGGAGCTCTCCTTCGACTCCCTCGACTTGCCCCTGGCCGTGGTGCGGGGCACGGACTACGTCGTCCGCCGCGCCAACGTCGCCTACGCCCGGGTGAGTGGGCACCGCGTCCAGGACGTCAGCCAGGGCCCCACCTGCCACCAGTTTCTCTTCGGACGGCAGTCTCCCTGCCCGGGCTGCCCGCTGCAGAAGGCCCTGGGAAGCGGCGAGGAGGGCCAGGCCGAAATCGCCCACAAGGGCCGCACCTACGTCCTCAACGTCTACCCCATGGCCGAGGCCGGCCAGGCGGTGTGCGCCTACCGCGACGTCACCGAGGAGCGGGAGATGACGCGGCGCCTGGTGGAGAGCGAGAAGATGGCCGCCGTCGGCCAGCTCGCGGGCGGCGTGGCGCACGAAATTAATAACCCGTTGGGCGGCATCCTCGCCTTCAGCCAGCTCATGCGGCGGGACGCGGGGCGGAATGCGAAGGACCAGGAGGCGCTGCAGCTCATCGAGGAGTCGGCGCTCCGCTGCAAGCGCATTGTCGAAAGCCTGCTGCAGTTCAGCCGGCGTCCCCGGGTGGAGGACAGGCGCACCTTCGACCTCTCCTCATGCGTGGACGATGCCTGCTTCCTCTTCCGCGGGCAGCTGAAGCAGGCACCCTGGGCCAGTCTCGACCTCCACATCGAGCGGGAATTGCCCCAGGTTTTCGGAGACCCCGCGCAGCTCGGTCAGGTCGTCCTCAACCTGCTTCAAAACGGACTGCACGCCCTGGCTGGAGTGGACGGGACCCTGTCCGTCTCGACCGGCCGGCGCGACATGACGGTGTACTTCAGCGTCACCGACAGCGGCACCGGCATCTCCGCCGACGTCCTGCCCCGCATTTTCGAGCCGTCCTTCACGACCAAGCCCCCGGGGCAAGGCACGGGCCTCGGCCTGGCCATCGCCTACCGGATTGTCGAGGACCACGGCGGCACCTTCGAAGTGAAGACGGAACCAAAAAAGGGCTCCACCTTCACCGTCCTTCTCCCCATCCCCCTGACGTCGCTGTCCCCGAGGAACTGAAAGCAATGAATAAGCGAATGGCAAAGGTGCTTGTCGTCGACGATGACAAGGTGGTTCTCCGCGCAGTGACGGAGATTCTCCAACGCGAGGGCTACTACGTGGTGGCCATCGACGACGCCGTGGAGGGCCTGGCCGCTGCGCGGGACCCCTCCATCGACGTGGCCATCCTCGACATCCGGATGCCTCACCTCTCCGGGATGGACCTCCTCAAGGCCATCAAGCAGGCCCGGCCCGAGGTGGAAGTCGTCATGATGACGGCCTTCGCCACGGTGGAGACGGCCGTCGAGGCGGTGAAGGCAGGCGCCTACGACTACCTCACCAAACCCTTCAACAACATCGACGAGGTGAGCCTCACCGTGGCCAAGGCCGCGGAGAGGAAGGCCCTCAAGGACAGGACACGCGTCCTCGAGGAGCAGCTCACCGCCAAGGGCCAATTCGAGGACCTCATCGGCCAGTCCAACACCATGCGCGCCGTCTTCAAGCTGGTGGAGACGGTGAGCTACTCCTCGGCCACGGTGCTCATCCAGGGGGAGAGCGGCACGGGCAAGGAGCTCGTGGCCCGCGCCATCCACTACCGGAGCCCGCGCAAGGACAAGCCCTTCGTCGCCGTCAACTGCTCTGCCCTCACCGACACCCTCCTCGAGTCGGAGCTCTTCGGCCACGTGAAGGGCAGCTTCACCGGCGCCACCGCCAACAAGAAGGGCCTCTTCGAGGCGGCGGATGGCGGCACCATCTTCCTGGATGAGATTGGCGACGTCCCGCCGGCCACCCAGGTCCGCCTCTTGCGCGTTTTGCAAGAAGGCGAGGTGAAGCGCGTCGGGGCCAACGAGACGACGAAGGTGGACGTCCGCGTCATCGCCGCCTCCAACATCGACCTCGTCCGGGCCAAGGAGCAGGGGAAGTTCCGCGAGGACCTCTTCTACCGCCTCAACGTCATCACCGTGACGCTGCCGCCGCTCCGGGACAGGCCCGAGGACGTGCCGCTGCTCGCCCAGCACTTCCTGCGCATGTACCAGGCGAAGATGGGCAAGAAGGTGACGAGCATCACCCCGGCGGCGATGGAAGCCCTCGTCTGCCACCGCTGGATGGGCAACGTGCGCGAGCTCGAGAACGTCATCGAGCGCGCGGTGGTGCTCACCTCGCGGGAGCTCGTCGACATCGAGGACTTGCCGCCCGGCCTCAGGGATGCTCCCGGCGGCGGCGGGGACATCGAAGTCCTCAGCCTTGCGCACCTTCCCTACGCGGAAGCCAAGCGGCTGGCCATGCGGGCCTTCGAGCGCCGGTACCTCTCGGCGCTCCTCGAGCGCAGTGGCAACAACGTCTCCTCCGCGGCCCGCGCCGCGGGCGTGGACCGAAGCAACTTCCGCCGGCTTCTCAAGCAGTACGAAGTCGGACGAAACCCCCTGGGCGGGCAGCCGCAGTCGTCCAAGGCCGAGCCGATGAGCGCCTGAGGCGCTCCTCACTCGCACCCTGACGCGTGGGCGGGGAGGCTCCGGCCTGGTGCCGGAAAGGCCTCTCCGCCCGTTTGCGTTTTGCTGACTGACGCCCAGTGCACGTGGCCTTGCGCCTCTGTAGGGTGCGCGCCCCGTGGCCAAGCCGAAGCGTCTGCGCCTCCTTCTCCTCGTCGTCCTGGGCCTGGCTGCCCTGGCGCTGGCGGCCGTCGCCTGGCGCACGGACACGCACGGGCTGAAGCGGCGCCTCGTGGACGATGTGAAGGCTCTCGCCGCGGCGCTCTACACCAGGGCCGTGCATGCGCCGCCGACGCTGGCCGGGCGCTTCGGGGCACAGGCGGCGGACCCGTGGACGCAGCTGGCGGCCCTGGAGGCCGTCTCCACCGACGTCGAATTCTGCCGGGCGGTGCGGGACGGTGAGACGCCCGTCGGGATGGCGCCCCCGAGCTGCCTCCGGGAGCTCGCGCGCGGGGAGGTGCCCCTTCAGGCGCTGCTTCTCGCCACGCACGCCTCGGCGGGCGGACCGCCCTTGGGGCTGGGCACGCTCGACTTGCCCGCGCCAGCGGAGGCTCCACGCACCTTCGTCACCGCGGCCTACGCCGCGCGCATGGCGGCGCTTCAAGTCCGCGTGCAGCTGGGCAAAGGAGACACCCAAGGCGCGCTGTCCACCTGCCTCGACTTACTGGCGCTGGCGCGGGACACGAGTCTCGGGACGGCGTTGCAGGGACGGCTCGCGGCCCTCAGCATCTCCGAGGTGGCGTTTGCGCCCTGCGCCGCTGCGCTGGACGCGGCCACAGTCGAAGAGAAGCGCGCCGCGGCCGTCGCCCTGTCCAAGCTGGCACAAGGGACGCCGCCCCTTGCCGAGACACTGTCGGAATGGTCCACGCGCGTCCGGGCGCTGCGCTTCTCCGTCTTCTTGTCGCCCGACGTCCTCTCCACGCTTCCCGAGGGCGTCAAGGCCTGGGCGCGCGCCGAGGACGTCCCACGGCACCTCGACGTGGAAGAGGCCCTGGCGCTGGGGAATGCCTGGCACGCGCTTCAGTCGCGCCTCGACAGCGTCGTGGCCGCTGCGCGGCTTCCTGCGCCCCGGGCTGCGGAGCGGCTGAGTGCCCTCAGCGCAAGGACAGCGCCGGACTTTGCTGGACTCGGGCACGTCGAGTTTCCGGAGCTCGGGTGGATTGCGCAGAGCGACGCCCGCGTGCGGGCCGAGCTCCTGCTCCTGCGCCGGGCGGCTGAGGTGGACGTCCTCCGGGCCGAGACAGGCGCCTGGCCGCTTCCGGAGGCGCTGCCCGAGGCTGTGCGTTCCACGTCCGAGAGGCCCTTCTCCCTCGAGTCCAAGGGGCCGGAGGCCGTGCTGCGCGACGGCACGTCTCCCCGCGGGGGGCTCGAGCTCCTCCTGCACGCGGACCGCTGAGGCGCGGGCCCGAGAGGCGTTAGGGCTTGGCCTTTTTCGCGGACGCCCTGGCTCGCCTTATGGCCTCGAGGCGCTCGGCGAGCTCCTTCTCCTTACCCTCCGGGCCTGGCCGGTAGAAGGAGGCGCCAGCCAGCGCCTCGGGCAGGTACTCCTCGGCCACCCAGTTGCCCTCGAAGTCGTGCGGGTACTGGTAGCCGCCGCCGTAGCCCATCTTCTTCATGAGAGGCGTGGGGGCGTTGCGCAGGTGCAACGGGACGCCGAGGGCTCCCTTCTCGAGGACGGCTTCCCGTGCACGGCCGTAGGCCGAAATGACGGCATTCGACTTGGGCGCGAGCGCGAGGTACGTCGCCGCCTGCGTCATGGGCAGCGTGCCCTCGGGCAGCCCCACGAGCTCGAGGGCCTGGAGCGCGGCCACGGCGACCTGCAGGGCCTGGGGGTCCGCGTTGCCGATGTCCTCGGAGGCGAAGATGACCATTCTCCGGACGACGAAGCGCGGCTCCTCGCCGGCCTCCAGCATCCGCGCCATCCAGTAGAGGGCCGCGTCCGGGTCCGAGCCGCGCAGGGACTTAATGAAGGCCGAGACGACGTTGTAGTGCTCCTCGCCGGCCCTGTCGTACAAGAGCGTCCGCTGCTGGACGGCCTCCGCCACCCGGGCCTCGTCGATGGGCCCGCCTCCGCTGGCGGCGACTTCCAGGGTGGTGAGCGCCCGGCGCGCGTCCCCGCCCGCGGCGCGGGCCATCGCCAGGACGGCGGCGTCGCTGGCCTCGACTTTTCCCCGGAGGCCCTTCTCGGAAGTGAGGGCCCGGCGGAGGAGGGCCACGAGCTCCTCCTCTTCGAGGGGCAGCAGCGTCACCACCCGGGTGCGGGAGAGGAGGGCGGCATTCACCTCGAAGCTCGGGTTCTCGGTGGTGGCCCCGAGCAGCGTGAGCGTCCCCTTCTCGACGTGGGGCAAAAGCGCATCCTGCTGGCCACGGTTGAAGCGGTGAATCTCGTCCAGGAAGAGCACCGTCCCCTGGCCGTGCAGCTTCCGGCGCTCGAGCGCCTCGGCCACCACCTCCCGGACGTCCTTGACGCCTGCGGAGACGGCGGACATGCCGACGAAGAAGGCGCCGCTGCCGCGCGCCAGCAGGCGGGCGAGGGTGGTCTTGCCGGTGCCGGGCGGGCCCCAGAAGATGAGGCTTGGCAGCTTCCCTGAGGCCAGCGCCTGACGCAGAAGCTTTCCTTCGCCCGTGAGGTGCTCCTGGCCGACGAAGTCGTCCAGTGTCTCCGGCCTCAACCGCTCCGCGAGTGGTGCGCTGGCCGCGGTTTCGCGCTCGGCCGCTTTGGCGAAGAGGTCCATTTCTAGACGCTTGTAGTAAGTACTTTTCCCCAAGGTGACAACGCTCGCGGTGGTGGCCAAGAAGGGCAGCGCCGACGCCGCCGTCCTGGCCCGGCGCCTGCGTCAGCGCCAGCCAGCCCTCACCCTTCTCGCCGAGCCGGAATTTGCCCAGGAGCTGGGCTGGCCCGTTTACCCGGTGGAGGAGGTGGCGGCCCGGGCGGAGCTGGTGGTGGTGCTGGGCGGGGACGGGACGCTCATCCGCGCCGCCCGCCTCCTCGGCGGCCGGGCGGTGCCCATCCTCGGCATCAACCTTGGCTCGCTGGGCTTCATGACGGAGGTGCCGGCCTCGGAGGGCCTGGACGTCCTCGAGGAGGTGCTGGCCGGCCGGGGCACCATCCAGCCCCGCATGAAGCTTGCCTGTCGGCTGTACCGCGGCGGCGAGGTGGTGGTGGAGGACGAGGTCCTCAACGACGTGGTCATCAACCGCGGGGCCCTGAGCCGGATTGCGGACCACGAGACGCGCATCGACGGAAAACTTGTCGCCACCTTCAAGTCCGACGGCCTCATTGTCGCCACACCCACCGGCTCGACGGCCTACGCGCTGGCGGCAGGCGGCCCCATCGTCCACCCCGGCCTCGACTGCGCCGTCATCGTCCCCATCTGTCCGCATGCCCTCACCCAGCGGCCCCTGGTGGTGCCCGGAGACAAGGTGGTGAGCATCCACCTCGGGCCCGAGGCCCTGGACGTCTACCTCACCATCGACGGGCAGACGGGGCATGCGCTGTTGGCCGGAGACCGCCTGGAAGTGCGGCGCTCGGACAACCGCGTCCTCCTCGTCGCCAACCCAAGGCTCGACTACTTCGCCGTGCTTCGCGAGAAGCTGCACTGGGGCGCCCGGTAGGCCGCGCCCACAAACGCCCCCCTCGAGTCCCGCCTAGCTCCAGCGAAAGAGGCGCAGCGCGAGCAGGAAGGTGGCGGCGCCCCAGACGAGAAGGACGAGGAGCGGGCCGCCGAGGGTGAAGACGGACGTCCCGTCGATGGAGATGGCCCGTAGCGCGTCGATGACGGCGGTGAGGGGAAGCGCCTTCACCAGGGGCTGCATCCACCCGGGGAAGAGGCTCGCCGAGAAGAAGACGCCGGACAGCACCATCATCGGCAGGGTGGCCAGATTCATCAGGCCACCGGCCGTCTCCGAATTCTGGGCCCGCGAGGCGACGAGGAGGCCCAGGCCTCCAAACGACAGCGCGCCGGCCGCGGCCACGAGGAGGAAGGAGGGAAGGCTCCCGGCGACGCGGACGTCGAAGATGAGGCGGGCAAAGGTGAGGAAGAAGGCCGTCTCCACGAGGGCGATGAGGAGGCGGCTGAGGATGAAGGACGCCAGGAGGTCAGACTTCCGCATGGGCGTCGCCACCAGGCGCTTGAGCAGCTTCCCGGTGCGCATTTGGACGAGGCCCCACCCGAGCCCCCACACCGAGGAGGACATGAGCCCGAAGCCGAGGAGGCCGGGGATGAGGAAGTCGATGTAGCGGCGGCCGGGCGTGCTGACGTGCTCCTCCGGAAGGACAATCGCATCCGTCCGGCCGGCGAGACGCTGGAGCGTGTCGACGGCCAGAAGCTGGGCCGTCCGTCCCTCGGGGACGAGCGGGTCCACCAGCAAACTCGGTGGCGGGCCCGCCACGACGACGAGGGCCACCTTGCCGCGGGAGAGCGCCTGGCGGGCCTCGGGCAGCGGAAGCACCTGCGTCTGGAGCCCGGGCGTCGAGGACAGCGCCTGCAGCACGGCCGCGCCCCCTGGGCTCTCCACCACCGCCACGTTGAGTTTCCGCAGCGTCTGGTTCCGGAAGGCGAGGCCGAGGACGATGGACAGAAGCATCGGGAAGATGAAGACCCAGAAGATGGCGGAGGGCTCCCGCCACAG
>Ga0302326_10011586_pt1 | contig 18961 bp, 19 predicted proteins | sample Palsa_T0_3_FD_202264 | JGI IMG/M metagenome (GOLD analysis project Ga0302326, IMG submission 202264) | Peat permafrost microbial communities from Stordalen Mire near Abisko, Sweden - Palsa_T0_3 | ecosystem: Environmental > Terrestrial > Soil > Palsa > Peat permafrost | place: Sweden: Abisko...
AGGAACGCCGCTCCAAGGTCGCCCCACGCCGCCGGACGCGCCCATCCCGGCGGCAGGATCCCCGCAACGACGCCAGGCACGAGAAAACCAAGCCCGATAAAGCGAAACATATGGGGCGCCATAAGCGCCATTAGGGCCGCCCTCTTTGTGATCGTTTCGACCTCCGGCGATAGATAAAGACAGACGACGATGCCCCAGGCCACGAAGCTGAAGAGCATGCTTAAACCGAAGAGCGCACGCATCTTAATCTGATCGAACCGCAAGTGTGGCGGTACGCGGCGACAAGAAGAGAGTGACCGCATACCCGTTTCGAGAAAGATGAAGACAGCAATCAAACCACGGTATTTGGGCACTCCCCTCGACCGCGTTATAGTGTACTAAGACCTCGCCGTCGTCTTCGATCGCAAAATAGAACCCTTCCTGAGTCTCTTCCAATGACTCCGGTACGCCGCTTTCCGCAAACCTGGCGCGCAAGGTTTCGGCAATCATCGCTTCCCTCCGGGGTGGCCTCCCACCGCGCTCCGGGTCACGGCGTCGAAGCCTTCGTTCGTTCCGTACCAATCACCGCGCCCGGACGGCGTGAGATCGAAGAGATGCCAGACCGGCGAGAGCAGGTCGATGCCGCGCTCGCGATCTTCGAGCATTGAATGCGCGGTATAAAAATGGTGCACTTGATCACCGTTTTTCTTGAAGACGACGATCGTCGAATCAGGTCGACCCTCTGCGTCTTCGGCGTCGATTTCGCGCGCGAATGCCGGTCCGTCGTCCGAGAGCAGGCGCAGACGATTCCATCCCCGATGCGCACTCCATGCGCGCAGCTTATCGAACGGCGCGCGGGAGGCGATCACAAAGTTTGCGCGCTGCGTGACGTGTGGGGCGACGGCGTCGTAACCGTCAATCCAGAGCGAACACATCGGACAGAACTCGTCGTCGTCGGCCCAGTACATCAAATGGTAGAGGATCAACTCGGTCTTGTTGCCCTCGAACAGCTCCGAAAGGCGAACGCGATAACCGTTTTCGATGAACGTGTAATCGGGAACGACCGGCCCGGGCGGTAAGCTGCGCCGCATCGCCGCCACGGCTTCGATCCTGTCGCGCAAATCGATCTCCGCCGCACGCAAGCGTTCGCGCGATTGGCGATACGTGTCGTCGGCTCCGGGCATCAGGAGATTGGAATCTACCATGTCATTTCTTTTGGATGAAGCGAGGAAGAACGGCGGACCCGAATAGCATAAGCGTTGCGGCTCCCGCACCAGAACTGATCCACGGCAGCAGCGTTTCCTCGACCGGAATGCCGAAGATGTGCGCAAGCATCATCCTCATCTTTGCGCTTTCCGCTTCGAGGCAGCGACTCCAGCTTGCGACACCTCGTCCCGCTTCACGTTAGGTGTGCCCTCGGCGTCGTAGTTATCGTGCCAGTTCCACCACTTGTACGGTTCGCTTTGCGGGTAGCCTTTGGGCGAATCTTCCCAAAGTTCTTGTCGCCCGAGCGGTGTGATGTCGAGGTAGTTCCACGTGTTGCCCATCTGCTCGTCGCCGCGGTCGTTGATAAGGTACGTGCGGAAGATGCGCTCGCCGTCGCGGAAGAACACGTTGTGTCCGTGCCACTCGTCGACGCCGAAGTCGACGTCGAAGTCGTCGGTCATCGTGTACCACGGCACGTTCCAGCCCATCCGGGCTTTTACGCGCTGAATGTCGACCTGTGGGGCGCGCGAGACGTAGGCGAGCGTCGTGTCGCGGGCGTTTAGATGCGCCAGGTGTGGGACGTGGTCCGCGCCGAACGAGCAGCCAAGACAGGCATGCTCTGGCCAACCGTACACGCCGGGCTCGAAGAATGCGCGATAGGCGATGAGTTGGCGGCGACCTTCGAAGAGATCGAGCAGGCTCACCGTACCGCTCGGCCCGTCAAATTGGTACGGCTTTTCGACCGCCAACCATGGCATGCGCCGGCGCTCGGCAGCGAGCGCGTCGCGTGCGCGCATCTGCGCTTTTTCCTTCACGAGCATCTGCCGGCGCGCAGCTTCCCATTCTTGCGGTGAAACGATCGGAGGTGTTTTCATGCTACCGCCGCACTTTGCACGAGCATGGCGGCCTCGCGTTCCAACGCCTTTAGCGTGCCGGTACGCCAGCTGTCTGCCAGCGACGCGGATAATGGATCGGGAAAAATCTCTTCCTCTCCGCGCTCGATGCCGTCGATGATGTTTCGTGCGACTACCTGTGGAGACTCTTTACCGTACGGTACGTCGAGACCGCGCGTCATGTCGGTGTCGACGGGGCCAGGGAGTACGATGTGGACGGTTACGCCACGCGAGGCGAGAAGAGCGCGCAACGATTGAGAGAGCGAGAACGCGGCTGCCTTTGAGACCGAGTATGCCGGAAGGATCGGCAGTGCGGCGAGCGCGCCCACCGAAACGATGTTGACGATTGCCCCGCGAGAACGCTTTAGGAGCGGCAAGAACGTCTTCGTCATGTAGTACGTGCCGAAGAAATTGACGTCGAGGTGGCGATCGAACGCCGCACGATCGCTTAAATCGTCGGAAAGCGATATGCCGGCGTTATTGATGAGGATGTCGAGAGAGTGCACCTGCTCGAACGCCTGCTGAATCTGTTTCTCGTCGGTCACGTCGATCGCGAGCGGTATCACACGCTCGTCGATGTGCGTGAATGGTTGGCGCGTGGCGGCGTACACGCGCTTGGCACCTTGCTTGAGCGCTTCATTTACAAGCGCCAAACCGATGCCCCGATTTGCGCCCGTCACCAGGACGGTTTTGTCGGCGATAGTCATCAGCTGTTAGTTCCTTTCGCCCCCAGTATCCCGGCTCGCCGAGCGAAGGACCAGCAACAACTCGAACAGTTACTCGAACATTTAGCTCGTTCCGGCCGCGTCCGTAGCCGGGAGGCAGGCCAGCGACGCCGACACAGCCTCCTCAAATGTCCGCTTCCCGCCATTAGAAAGCAAAGACTCGAGCCCCGCGGCAGTCAGGCGACCCCGCAGACCCTCGAGCAGCCGTTGCATTGCAGCGTTGTGGAACCGAAACATCGCAGGCGGTTCCGAACAGCCTATCGAGCGCGCGCCTTGGACGGCGCCGAGGATTTTCGCCGCATCCTCCGGCCGATCGTCGCGTAGTGCCGCGTCCGCCGCAGCCAGATGCGCGCCGAAGAGCATTGCCGGCCCGCAGCGAGCCTCCGAGAGCGCCTCGCGCGCATCGCGGAAAGCCTCTTCAGGTTTACCGACGGCGACGGCCGCCGAGGCGGCGAGCGCGAACGCCCAGCCCGCGAGGTTTGCGCCGACACCCGATCGTCGCAGTTCCTTCGCTGCGTCATGTGCACTCGCTCGCGCACGCTCGATCTGCTCGGAATCGAGCTCAATCGCGCAACGTCCAATATGAATGAGGCCGCCCGTCAACATCCCTGGCGTGGCACCGTCGAGTTCCCATGCCTCGTCGAGAAACAGACGCCGCGTCGCGAAATCGCCCGGATCGACCGTATGAGATCGAACGATAAGCGCCCATGCGAGCGCGCTCTTGCGAGGCTGAGCGCGCAAGATGCGCACGGCTTCCTCAGCCGCGCGATCGGCCTCGTCGCGTCGCTGCACGCACGACAACGCCCACGCAACAAATGCGAGAACTCTGGCAGCTGCAACGAGCACGTCCGGACGATCGCCCGCCTGACCGGCTGCGCGAAGCAGCTCGACGGAGCGAAGTCCCGCTGCGACAGCAAGCTCGTCCCGGCTCGCAAAGACAAAACAGCGGCACAATGCGAAGTGGAGCCATCCCTCGAGCTCACGAACTCCTGCGGGGGCAATAGCTTCGAGGGCAGCTTCACACCAGCTCGCGCTCTCCGTCCAGCGCGCGAGCAACTCCAACGCCTGTGACTGCAAGGCGGTAAGCGTTGCGCCAACCACGACGTCGTTGCGATCGACGAGCGACCACTGTAGCGCTGCGCGGAAGTTGTCCAACTCCGGCTCAATTGAAGCCAACCACGGAGTCGCTGCGGATCTGCCATAGTTCTCATCGGCATCTTTTGCCAGAGCGCAGTAATACTCGGCGTGTGCGCGGGCCGCTCGAGCATCTTCGCCGTGCTCGACGAGCTGCTCCCGGACGTATCCACGTGTCGTTACCAGGAGATCGTAACGCGCGTCTTCTAGGCGCGTGTCCGCGACAATGAGGGACTTCTCGACAAGGGATAGGAGCGTTGGCAGTACCTGAACCCGGTCAACGATGCCGTCGCATAGCGCTTCAACAGCGTCCAGCGTGCAGCTGCCTGCGAATACTGCTAGCTGACGCAGCACTCTTTGCTCAGTCTGGTCGAGTAAGCCATAGCTCCAGTCGAGGAGACTCCGCAGCGTTTGGTGGCGCCGCGGTGCGGAGGGAGCTCCGGCGCTCGGAAGCTCATTGTGTCGCTCGAGCGCCCGCACGAGCATCTCCGGGCTCAGTGCGGCTGCGTGCGCGGCAGCCAGCTCGATTGCTAAAGGAAGACCGTCGAGCCGGCGACACAGTCGCTCGATCGTGATTAGGCGAGGATCTTTTCCATCGATCTGTGCAAATTCGGGTGCCACATCGCTCGCTCGATCCAAGAACAACCGAATTGCCGGCGCCGCATCCGCATGTGGGTGAGCGAGTGGCCGCAGGCGCACGACAACCTCACCGGCAATTCGCAGCGGCTCGCGACTCGTCGCGAGGATGCGCAAGTTCGGGCAACGTTCGAGGAGCGATTTTGCGACCGCAGCGGCGGAGACGAGCACGTGCTCGCAGTTGTCGAGGATGAGCAGGAGGTTCTTGCCGGCAAGCGCCCCGATCCATGCGTCGCCCGACGCCGGCGCCATCTGCTGCGAAACACCAAGGGTAGCGGCGATGCTCGCATCCACCGAAGAAGAGCCATCCAAAGCTGCTAATTCGGCGAGCCAGACGCCGTCGCGAAAGGGCTCGATGAGATTTCGCGCGGTTTCCAAAGCGAGCCGGGTCTTGCCGACGCCGCCTACGCCACAGATGGTGACGAGACGGCGCTCGGAGAGTTGCTTGAGAAGTTGGTCGCGTTCTTGCTCGCGACCGAGAAAGCTATTTAAAGCCAGCGGCAGGTTGTGGTGATCGGCTTCTCTTTCGCCTTCTACAACCACGCTGCGGCGACGCGTTCGACGCGGCCGCGCTGCCGATTCTTCGAGACGTCTGCGGTCGGCTTCGGAGAGGCCGAGAGCGGCAGCGAGCAGCGCGATCGTCTCGCGGCGCGGTGCCGTGCGTATCCCGCGCTCGAGGACGCTGATGCCGCCGGCGCTCATCCGCGCTGATTCGGCCAGCTCGTCCTGTGTTAGCCCGACTCCGACGCGAAAGTCGCGCAACAGCCGACCGAAGGGAACGCGGTCGCTCATGTTCCCCAAATCAGTGGCAAAGATGATGACGGTCGCGGGCTTGGAGTTTCCTTCGACTTGGCAAGCGCCGACGGCATATGGCCGTCCTCCGTTTGCCCTTCGACTCCGCGCCTTCGGCGCTCGCTCAGGGTGACACGATTACGCGGTGGGTGTTGTGGATGGTGCCGTCGTGGGAGACGAGCGAGCCGCCGGGGCGGCCGCGGGCGTCGGCGACGATTTCGGCGAGGATCGAGACGGCTGTTTCGGCCATGGTGACGCCGCCGAGGTCGAGGCCGGCGGGGCCGTGAATGCGCGCGAGCGCGGCATCACTGAAGCCGTCGGTGCGCAGGACTGAGCGGCGGCCATTTTGTGCGCGACGGCTGCCGAGTAAGCCGATGTACGGAGCATCGCTCTCGAGACCGGCGCGGAGTGCCGGTAAATCGAGCTTGGGGTCGTGGGAAATCACGAGCAACGGCGTGTTTGCGCCGAGCATCGCGGGGAGCACCTCATCGGGCCACGCGACCACGATCTCGTCGACGGCGGCCAGGCGCTCCGACGTCGCGAATGCCGGGCGCGGGTCGACGACGACGGTGCGAAAATCTAAACGCGCCGCAATCGATGCGAGCTCCTGCGCGAGCGTCGTGCCGCCAACGACGATCAGCACGCGGCGCGCGGGGATCGTTGCCGTGAATTCTTCTGCACAGCCGCTACGTTCGTAAGTGATCGGGAAGCGAACGTCCGTCCGCCCGGCGACGATGTCTGCGGCGACCGTGGCGAACTCGGGGCCAGGGCGCCAGGTGACGACCTCTAAGAAGCCGCCGCAGCCGCTGCCGCCGCTGATGAGGTCGTCGCTCGTGAGGTCGATTTCGAGCAGGCGGGCCGTGCCGTCGTGGGTGGTCTGGATCGTAGCTTCGACGATTTCGCCTTCGTAGCAGCCGGCGCCGATGTCACCCGCAATCGTGCCGTCGATCGTTACCGCCATCGAGGCACCGAGCGGAGCCGGCGCCGCGTTGCGCACGTCGACGAGCGTTGCCAGGGCGAACGGTATTCCCTCCGCCATCCATGCCGCGGTTGCGGCGAAGACGTCACGCACGCGAATGCGCGTCGCGTTCGCGCGCCCGCTCGGAGAGCAATCGTTGTTCCGCGGCGCGCCAGGCTTCAGGCGTGTCGAGATCGATGAGGATGCCGGAGTCGCGGCACTCGACGGCGACGTGTTGTAGCGACGGATCGTCGCGGACGGCGCGCAGCGTGTCGCCGGCGGGCACTTCGGTGAGGCGCGCTCGCGCCTTCGGACCGAAGTAGACCGGGTGGCCGCGTTCACCGCGGGTTACGGGGAAGAGGACGTCGCAAGCGTGCGCGGCATTGAGCGTGCGCTCGCAAAGTTCGAGCGTGTCGCGTCGAACGAAGGGCTTGTCCGCAAGCAGGACGCCGAGGGTCGCATCGGGTTCGGTGGCGCGGTGAGCGACGAGCAACGAAGACGTCATACCCGCGAGCGGGGTTGCGTTAACGAGCACTGCGGCCCACGGGATCATGGCCGAGACGGCAGCCTTCAGCAATTCGTTCGTGACGATCTCGACGGCGCGGCCCTCAACGACGTGGCCGAGGCGTTCGAGCGGCGACTTTCCGGCGAGCGGCTCGGTTGCTTTCGCAAAGCCCATGCGCTGCGCACCGCCGGCAGCGAGGATGACGTAGATGATCTTACGCTCGGCCACGACCGCCTCGGGCCAATCGCGTCGCGATGCGTTCGACGTCCGCGGCATCGGAGATCGTATCAAGGACGTCGATGAACGGGAGGGCCGAACGCATGCCGGCCGCCGTCGGCGCGAAACCACGGGCACGCGCGTGCGGGTTTAGCCAGACGACGCCCGCGCTGCGCCGCCGGATCTCGCGCATCGCGCGCTCGAGCTGCGGAACGTCGCCCGCATCGAGGCCATCGCTTGCGACGATCACGAGCGTCTGGTGGTCGAGCATGCGCGCGGCGTGGTCGCGCACGAATTCTGAAAGACTGGCGCCGATGCGGGTGCCACCGCCCCACGCCTCGCCAAGACTCGGCAACTCGCTGCCGGGACGCGCTGCGGAAAGAATGCGCGTCAAATCGTGAAGCTCGGTGCTGAAGGCATAGGTCCGCGCTCGCACCGTCGCGCGTTCGAGGGCGTAGGCAAACTGCATGAGCACGGCGGCATTGTCCGACATCGAACGGCTTCCGTCGACGAGCAAGACGATGCGCGGCGCGCGGCGCGGCGGACCGAGGCGGTGCAAGACCGCGGGGTCGCCGCCCGTCTGCAGACTCGCGCGCAAGGTTCGGCGCACGTCGAAGCGCGGACCGTGCGGCTGCGGCGTCCAGCGCCGCTCGCGACCCAAATGCACGCTGCGGACGAGCTTGCGCGCGGCCGACTCCATCGCCTCGAGCCCGCGCTCCTCGATTGCCGGCGGTGCGCCGGTCGCGGCGGTGGGGCTGACGCGCGCGCGCATCGTCAGCCAAGCGGTGACGGCCTCGTTCTGCTCTTCGGTGAGGCGGCGCTCGCGGGCTGGGCCCTCGCCGGCCTCGCGGTCCTCGTCGCGATCGTGCGGGTCTTCGGCGTGTTGCTCCGCGGGGGTCGCGGTTTGCGCGGCGGAGGGCGGACCGGGGCGGGAGTGGCGCGGGCGGTACGCAGCTTGGGCGGCGCCCTCGTCCGCCGCGAGGAACACGTCGTCGTAAGCTTCTTCGAAGATTGCGATTTGTTCGGGTGACGCGCAGGCGACGGCGCGCAGCGCGGCGCGTACGCGCGCGGCGTTTGAGAGGCCGAGCAGGTCGAGCGCGCGCAGCGCGTCGTGCACCTCGCGCTGGCCGATCGAGAAGGCGTGCGTTTCGCGCAGGACGGCAAAGAAGTCGGAGACGCGGAGCGACAACTTCGAAGAGCGTGAGAGCATGTTGCGGCTGTCCTTCGACTACGCGCCTACGGCGCTTCGCTCGGGATGACATGGGGGCTTAGCCACGGCGGGCGTGGACGGAGCCGATGCCGTAGTCGGGCTCGAGGGGGGCGGGCTGTTCGGGGCTCGTTCCGTTTAGGAGGGGGACGTAGCGTAAGCGCTGGGCTTGGAGGAGTTCCCAATCGTGTTGGACTTTGAGGATGCAGCCGTGGGTGAGCTCGAGGGTGCGTTCGTCGAGGGCGGCTTTGTGCAGGCGCACGAGCGCGAGCGCCCAGTCGAGACTTTCGGCGACGCCGGGCACTTTTTCGAACGGCTGGGCGCGCAGAAATTCCATGAAGGACGCGATCTGCTCGGCGAGCTTGACGTCGATGCCGGGCAGCCGCGCGCGCAGGATCTCGATCTCGCGTTCGCGCGTTGGGTACGCGAGCCAATGATAGAGGCAGCGGCGGCGAAGCGCGTCGGAAAGCTCGCGCGAGCGGTTCGAGGTGACGATCACCGCGGGACGCGAACGCGCGCGGACCGTTCCGAATTCGGGAATCGAAACTTGAAACTCGCCGAGCAGCTCGAGCAGGAAGGCTTCGAAGGCTTCGTCCGCACGGTCGATCTCATCGATTAAGAGAACCGGCGCCACGTCTTGCGTGATCGCCTCGAGCAGCGGGCGCTTCAGCAAGAAAGCCTCGCTGAAGATTTCCGCTTCGCGGGCAAGCGTGCTGCTCTCGTCGCCTTCGGTTAGGCGGATGCGCAGCAACTGCTTGGGATAGTTCCATTCGTAGAGCGCGCTTGCAGCGTCGAGACCTTCGTAGCATTGCAGCCGAATCAGGCGCGTGTCTAAGACGGCGGCGAGGACCTTCGCGCTCTCGGTTTTTCCGACCCCGGCCGGACCTTCGATCAACAGCGGCTTCTCGAGCGCGAGCATCAGCTCGAGCGAGGTTGCGAAGTCCTCGTCGACCACGTAGCCTTGCGCGGCGAATCGCCCCTCGAGGTCTGCGACGTTCAAGCGTTACCCGATGCAGCGAGTGCGGCTTGGGGGTCCGCGGCGAACGTCGCGCGACAACCGGCGCAGCAAAAATAATAGGTCCGCCCGTCGAGCTCGAAGCGGTGGCGCGCGCCATCGATCTCGACGTCCATCCCGCAGATCACATCGACCCCGGTCGCAGGCGACGTTGCGACCACCTCTTGCGGGGTCGCCGGTGCGCTCACCGGCAGCGGCGCCGCGACGATTTCGGCGAGGATCGAAATCGCGACGTCGCCGGCCGCGCGCGCGCCGATATCGAGGCCGACCGGATTGTGCACCCGCGACAGCACCGCCGCGGAACGGCCTTCCTGCTCGAGCACGCCGAAGACGCGTGCGGCGCGTTTACGGCTCGCGACCAAACCGACGAACCCGAGTTCTACGTCGAGCAACGCGCCGAGCGCCGCCTCGTCGTAGTGGCCGAGCGAGGCGACGACGGCCGCGGTGCGGCTGCGCTCGGTAGCGGACAGCGCGCGCACGAACGGCGCTAAAGCGCCGAGCGTCAGGACGCGCTCGTCGCTCCCCGCGAACTCGGCGACCTCACGGTCGTCGACGACGCGCAGGACCTCGTAGTCGAGCGCCGAGCCGACGCGCGCGAGAGCTTCCGCGACGGGAGTGAAGCCCGCGACGATCAGGCGCCGTGAGGGCAGATGCGGCTCGAGGTAGACGTCCGCGGCCCCTTCCGAGGCGCAACTCATCGGAACGAAGATATGTTCGGCGCCCGGCGCGTCCGCGGATGCCGGGTCGTGCTTTGCGTCGCCCCTCGACAAGCTCGGGGTGACAGGGCTGATGTGTAAGAGGCGCGGGGTGCCGGTGCGGAGCGCTTCGACGCCGTGGCGACGGACGATGTCGCGCGAACACGAGCCGCCGACGAATCCTTCCATGCGCCCGTCGGCGAACACGACCGCACGATCGCCGACGTGCGAACTGACCGGCGCGCGCCGGGACACGACGAGCGCAAGCGCAAAAGGAACCCGATCGCGCTCGAGTTCCGCTACGCGCTCGCAGAAGCGCATCGCGCTTTCACGTTCGCAAACGTCGTCGTGATCACGCGCTGCGCCTGCGCATCAATGACGCGCCCCGCTAAGCTCGCGATTTTTCCGCGCATCGTCGCCGTCCCAGTCCAATCGAGGGAAGTGGTCGCGCCATGGTCGGTGAGATCGGCACCTGCGAGCAGGTCGACCGTGCTCCCGAGGCCGCCGCCGCTGATCTTCATGTTCATCCGGTTGCCGTCGGACTGGGGTTCGAGTTCGATCTTCAGCTTGAACTTGCCGCGGACGGGGCCAACGCCGACCGAGACGATCGCATCGAAGTGGGTGGCGTCCTCGACTACCGCCTCGACGAGGTCGGGGACGCAATCCGCGACGCTCTTTGGGTCGCTGATGAACGCCCAGAGTTGCGCCTTGCTCGTCCCGACCTCCTCATGCCCGTGCCACTCGAGGTTCACGCTTTGGTCGCCTCTTGGATTGCGCTCCAAACCTTGGAACGCGTCAGCGGCATGTCGATGTTCTTGATACCGAGCGGCGAGAGCGCGTCCATGACCGCGTTGACGAACGCCGCCGGGGAGCCGACGTTCGGGCTTTCGCCGACACCCTTCGCCCCGATCGGATGGTGCGGGCTTGGGTTACAAGTGCTGTCCGTCTCCCAATGCGGAGATTCAAGCGACGTCGGGATCAGATACTCGGTGAAGTTCGGTTGCAGGTTGTTGCCTTCCGCGTCGTAGGCGATCTCCTGCATGAATGCGATCGCGAAGCCTTCGGTCAGGCCGCCGTGGATCTGGCCCTCGACGATCATCGGGTTGATGACGGTGCCGCAGTCGTCGATCGCGAGGAAGCGACGAACTTTGGTTTCACCGGTGTCCTTGTCGACGTCGACGACGGCGATGTACGCGCCGTAGGGGAACGTCAAGTTGGGCGGATCGTAGTAGTACGTCGCCTCCAGTCCGGGTTCGTTCGGTCCCGGGTTCGTGTAGGCGGCGAATGCGATCTCTTTCATCGTGACGGTCTTGGACGGCACGCCCTTGACCTGGAATTTGTAGTCGACCCACTCGACGTCGTCGAGCGGCGCTTCCATCACGTGGGCGGCGATGTTGCGCGCTTTTTCGCGCACCCGCCGCGCCGCCATCGCGAGGGCCGCGCCGGCCACCGGGGTGCTGCGGCTTGCATACGTGCCCAAGCCGTAGGGCGCGGTGTCGGTGTCGCCTTCTTCTACCAAGAGGTTTTGCGGGTCGAGACCGAGCTCTTCGGCGACGATTTGCGCCCACGTCGTCTCGTGGCCTTGGCCCTGAGATTTCGTTCCGGCGCGGACGATGCCCGAACCCGTCGGATGGATGCGGATCTCGGCGCTGTCGAACATCTTGATGCCCATGATGTCGAAGTGCTTGCTCGGGCCCGCACCGACGACTTCGGTGAACGTCGAGATGCCGATGCCCATCAGCTCGCCGCGGGCGCGCTTCTCGGCTTGTTCCTTGCGCAACTCTTTGTAGCCGACTTTGTCGAGCGCCTTCTGCAAGGTCGTGTGGTAGTCGCCGCTATCGTACACGAAGCCCAGCGGCGACGGGTACGGGAACTGATCCTTGCGCACGAAATTCTTCATGCGAACGTCGGCCGGATCCATGCCGAGGGCGTTTGCGAGTAAGTCCATGCCGCGTTCGATCGCGTAGGACGCTTCGGTGACGCGGAACGAGCAACGGTAGGCGACCCCGCCCGGAGCCTTGTTCGTGAAGTAGGCATCGAGTTCGGTAAACGCGACGGGGAAATCGTACGAACCCGTGCAGATGCCGAACATGCCGGCTGGATACTTGGTCGGGTCGGCGGCTGCGTCAAACGCGCCGTGGTCGGCGTGGGTCGTGACCTTGAGCGCCGTAACCTTGCCGTCTTTGGTCGCGCCGATCTCGACGTCCATCGTGTAGTCGCGCGCGAAGCCGGTCGTCGTGAGGTTCTCGGTGCGCGTTTCGATCCACTTGATCGGATGGCCGGTCACGATCGAGGCGACCGCACTGCAGACGTAGCCCGCATAGACGGGAACCTTGTTGCCGAAACCGCCGCCGATGTCGGGCGAGATCACGTGGATCTTGTCCTCGGGGATGCCGGTGACGAGGGAGACGACCGTGCGGTGCGCGTGGGGCGCCTGCGAGGTCATGTACAGCGTCAACGTGCCGGTTGCCGGGTTCATGTCGGCAACGCATCCGCACGGCTCGAGCGGCGCGGGGTGGCAGCGCTGGAAGTAGACGCGCTCGTTGATCTTCACGTCGGAGGCGGCGATCGCGGCATCGGTTTCGGCGCGCTTGCCGACTTCCCAGTGGTAGATGTGGTTGGTCTTGTTTTCGCGGTCTTCGCGAACGAGCGTCTTGTCGGTTTTCGCCGTAAACGGATCGACGACCGGGGTCAGCTGTTCGTACTCGACCACGACGGCCTCGACGCCGTCGGCCGCGGCAGCGCGCGAGGTGGCGACGACGGCGGCAACTTCCTGATATTGATAGAGCACCTTGCCGACGGCCAGCACCATCTGCTTGTCGTAACCGTGGAACGTCGGGATCCAGGCGAGCCCGACACCCGCGAGATCGTCGGCCGTGATCACGGCCAAAACTCCCGGAATCTTCAGGGCGGCGTCTTTGTCGATTTTCGTGATCTTTGCGTGCGGATAATCGCTATGCACGATCGCCAGATACAACATGTTGGGCAGAACGATGTCGTCGATGTACCGGCCCTTGCCGGCGATGAAGCGCGCGTCTTCCTTGCGCTTCATGGGCTGGCCCATCGAGTGACGGCCGTTGGCGGGCGGGGCTTCAGTCGTGCTCACCTAGGATGCTCCTTACGACGCAGCGACCGGCTCGGCAGCCGGCGCCGACAATTCGGCGGCGGCTTGCTGAACGGCCTTGACGATGTTGTTGTATCCGGTACAGCGGCACATGTTGCCGGAGAGCGCGTCGCGGATCTCCGCTTCGCTCGGATCCGGGTTGTGCTTGAGGAATGCGATCGCGGTCGCCATCATGCCGGGCGTGCAGTAGCCGCACTGCAAACCGTGCTGGTCGGAGAAGGCCTGCTGCATCGGGTGAAGCTTGCCGTCCTTCTTCATCCCTTCGATCGTCGTGATTTCGTGGCCGTCGGCCATCACGGCGAACATCGTGCACGATTTCACGGCTTTCTCACCGTCCATCAACACGACGCAGCAACCGCAGCTCGAGGTGTCGCAGCCGACGTGCGTACCGGTCAGCCCGAGGTCCTCGCGCAGAAAATACGCGAGCAGCACGCGCGGCTCGACGTCGCGTTCGTAGTCGGCGCCGTTGACTTTGAGCGAAACCTTCATCGAATGTCCTCCACACCCAAGCGGGCGAATGCTTTGCGCAGCGCGCGCTCGACGAGCACGCCGGCCATCTCCTTCTTATAGGCGACGGTGCCGCGCGTGTCGGACACCGGGTCGGCGGCCTTGCGCGCCGCATCCGCGGCGGCGGCGATTGCCGCGGCCGACGGTTTTGCGCCGACGAGGGCGCGTTCGGCTTCGGCAACGCGGAAGCCGCAGGGACCTGCGGCCCCGAGCGCGATCGCGGCTTTAGCGACCGTGCCGTCTTGCGCCAGCGTCACCCGCGCGGCGGCGGCGGCGGTCGCGAAGTCGCCAACTTTGCGTTCGATCTTGAAGTAGGCGCCCGCCGTCCGGGCATCCGGCGTCGGGAAACGGACTTCGATTGCCATCTCGCCGTCGCCGACCGCGGTCGTGTACGAATCGACGATGAACTCATCGATCGGAACGACGCGCTCGCCGCCCTTGCCGCGCACGACGATCGAGGCATTGCCGGCAAGCGCCGCGACGGGCCAATCGCCTGCGGGATCGTTGTGGCAGAGGCTGCCGACGACCGTTCCCATCTGGCGCACGACCGGATCCGCCACAACCGCGCAAACGTCGGCCAGCAGCGGGTAGCGGCCCGAGAGGATCTGGCCGGATAACTCGAGGCCCTGGTCGCGCGCGCCGGCGCCGAGTCGTAGCTCGCCGTTGTGCTCGCCGATCGTCGCGAGCTCGGCGATGCGGTTGATGTCGACGAGCACGGCCGGCTTCGCCAGCCGGAAACGCATCGCCGGAATTAAGCTTTGGCCCCCCGCGAGCACACGGGCATCGCCGCCGTACTGTGCAAGGACCGAAAGCGCTTCATCCGTCGAGCGGGCCGGTATGTAGTCGAACGCTGCTGGAAACAATTTTTCTCCTTATGCAAAGAGTCCGGAAGCGGCCGTTCGCAATCCAACTTTTGTTTCCTTCGACAAAAGTCTGAACTGCCATTCGGCCCCCCTAGCGGGCGGCCGCGAGGGCGTGACGGATGAGCGCTATGAACTCACTTTCGTCTGGGCTGGCGCTGGGCGTGCCGAGCGAGGTTGCCTTCTGGGGCGTCGTCGTTTCGCGGCCGCATTTTTTCTTCGGCCGCAACACCCAAGCGATGCATGAGGCCTTCGACGTGCGCAGCGACGACGGCAACCGCGTCGAGATCGTCGACAACGTGAAGCTCGCGCCGCGCGTGCCGGTCGCGGTCGGCGATCGGATCAGCGTGCAGGGCGAACTCGTCCCGCAAACGGCGTACGGGCCGCTCGTTCACTGGACGCACCGCGATCCGGCCCATAACCATGTTGACGGGTACATTGATTTCGCGGGACGGCGGTATGCGTGACGCGGCGCGCATACGATCCGTCGACGGTATTGATTTGGGCTGCAGTCCCCGCATCTTCGTCCGGGAGGTGGCAATCCGGCGTCGAAAATCGCGGTCATTTGGACGGCTGATTGCCGGCAGAGATGCGTGGAGACGGAGATGGGCATAAAGGTAGCTATCGCGCTTTACCTGGTGGCGCTGGTAGCCGTCATAGTCGGTGTAGATTTCGCGTTCTTCAGAAACCGATTCTGGGAACGGCTGATAGCGAATATTGGAATCGTCTTGGTGTTCGCAGCGTTCTACTTAAGATTCCTGAGGCGTCCATGACACGCGGCGAAAGATTCGCGAACCGTTCGGGTCAAAAGCTTCCGTCGGTATAGCCCAGCTTGAACGCGTATCGATCCTCATTCAGATACGACGGGCCTTTCTCAACAGTATTGAAGAGCCACTGCAAGACCGGATTTCCGAGATTGGGCTCGCCGCCGCCCGGAGCATTCTTCCACACGACGTTTCCGGATGGCCCGTCGTTCAGTTGGTCGATGAACGCGTTTGCGCTTACCAAGCTGTTAAACGCGTTGCCGCCGGTGTTCGCCAACACTCCGAGTCTAATCGTTGCGTCCCCTACGGCGATCACGGGATCGGCAAAACTGCCCACGGTCAGCGCCAGGTTGGCGGCCAGGCTGCCGACTGCGACCCAAGACATGTTGGACTTGTCCGGCTTTTGCGACGCTATTTGATCGTTCAGATCGTCCATCGCGGACTTGGCTGACGAGAGAATCTGACCAAAAACGTAGAAGCCGTTTTGTAGCGGATCGTTTCCCGTTGCGATGCTGCCCGCGCCATTGTTGGACGGCGGGCCGAAGATCGTGCCGTATGTTTTTTCGAACGTTCCGATGTCGTGCGTCCTGCCGAGGGCTGCGAGGTCACTAAGGTAGCCGCCGAGGGTCGCCCCGACCGCTCCGCCGATCTGCGCGGCCTCTTGCTTGCTCGCGTACTGCGGTGTGAACGCGAGTTGCAGAAAGTTTCTGATGGGGCTGGGATTGATCTGCGTCTGCTGGCCCGCGAGGCTCGTCTGCAAGATGCTCGGGAACGCATTTTGGAAGAGGTGCGAAGCGGCGACGCGCAGGCCCGAACCGGCAACGTCGGCGTGGACCACGGCGTTCTCATCGCCGAGCCCGAACCGGTCGGTGCCGGTGGTACCGTCGCTGACGCCGTTGAACGCCGCCGCAGCGCGATTCGCCGCGGACGAGCCGATGGGCGCGCCCTTTGCGTCGCCGGCGATCCGCTCGAGCAGTGCCGCCGTTCCCTTATAGGTTTCAGGCGCGCCGGGATTAGGCGACATCTGGAAGATGTTCGCCTCACCGCGAACCGAACCGTCGACGATCGCTTCAAGTGATGACGGTTTCCCGTTCGAGGCGTTCGTCGATGCGTATTTGCTTTGCAGAAAGTTCTCGATGCCGGCGCTGCCTGTCGATGCCACGACGTTCGTGCCCTGCGCGTAAAGCAGCGAGACGGCGTCGGGATGACTCTTGCCGCGAGCAAGTGAGAGCGCGTTGCCCGAATCGTAACTTGCAGCAGCGAACTGATTCTTGAACGCAAGCCCCTTCGGATCGTTGTGGAGCGCGGAAACGAGATCCGTCATCGCCGACAGGTCGGCACTGCCGTTCGCGCCGAGGCTCCTCGTGAAATTACCGGCGGCCAGAAGCGTGCCGGGGCCGGCGGCGAGCGCATCGACGTCCTTTGCGTTTAGCGCTCCCGAATTGACCAGGCCTTGGAACGCATTTTGCACGACGGTTTGCGAGCCTTCGGGGAGTGTAAACGATCCGCCGCCGCCACCGCCGATGGTCTGCGCTTTGATTTGGCCGAGTAGACCCGCAAAAGCGGCCGGACCCAGTTGACGCATCACGAGGCCCAGCCGCTGCGAGGGGCTCATCTTGTCGTATTCGCTCACTTGGGCCTTGGTGAGGCCGGTGGAGTCGTACCGGTTGAGCGAGAGGCTCTTGCCCGCGATGAAGGCGACGGCGGGTACCGGTGCGCCGGGTCCGCCACCTGGCGCACCGGTCGTTAGCGCGTTGACGATTTTCATGTCGTCACTCTGGTCGCTGTTGCCGGTGAAGACCTTACCGCCTTTGACTGCCGTGTTCGTCATCGTGGCCGAAGAGACGCCGGAGTTTCCTCCGGGGTTCGATGGGAACGGTACGTTGGCATCGGCGCAGCTCGCGGTAACGCCCTGCGCGCCGAGCACGGCGCGCATGAGGTCGAGCGACCGGAGTACGTCCAATCGAAAGGTGTCGCCCAGCGTGATTTTGTCAGCACCGATGCGAACCGCTTTCGTCGTCGCATGCGCAGTGGAGATCGAGCCGGGCGGCGCGTTCGATGAAGCGGGCGCGGCTTTCTTCGGCTTCGGTGGAGGCGGTTTCGCGGTTATCTTTACTGCGGGAGCGTGAATCGCGACCGGTCCGCAGCCATCCGAGATTAGCATCGCCAGCCTCCCAGAAACTTCAGATTCTTAGAGGGTAATCACGTGAATGGGGCGTTTCCACAAGTGGTCGGGGGCGTTTGGTCACGGTTTTCCGTGAGAAGGGACGCCGGCGAAGCGAACGCCGGTTCTTCGGCGAAGCGACGTCTCCCGTTCGACTGCGCGCCTGCGGCGCTCCGCTCACGGTGACATGGAGGGGGTCAGACGGGGCGGTCGCCGAGGATTGTGGCGCGGCGCATGCGGCGGTGGTGCGGGAAATAGTCGGAGAGCGCGTAGTGCTGGGTCCAGCGATTGTCCCAGAATGCGACGGCGTTCGGCTTCCACTGCCAGCGCACTTGGAACTCGGGCTGATTGAGGTGATCGAGGAAGAAGTCGAGCAGCGCGCGGCTTTCCCGCTCGCTCACGTCCGCGATGTGCGACGTGAAATTTTGGTTGACGAAGAGCGCCTTACGGCCCGTCTGCGGGTTGGTGCGAACGACCGGATGCACGACCGGAGGGTTTTCCTCGTAAACTTTGTCGATACGATCGGCGATCCCATATTGCGCGAACCGCTCGGGGCGAAAAGCTTTGGAAAAGTCGTGCACCGCGTTCAGACGCCCGGCGAGCGCCTTGAGTGGTTCCGAAAGCGCTTCGTAGGCAAGATAGGTGTTTGCCCACAGGGTGTCGCCTCCGATTCCGGGGAGAACCTCGGCGTAAAGGAGCGACGCTTGCGGCGGGGTCTGGATGTAGGTGACGTCGCTGTGCCACACGTTGTTGTGGCCTTTACGGTTCTGGTCGTACTCGAGGATCATGATCTCGGGCAGACCGCTTTGGCCGGGATAGAGCGGGTGCACGTAGAGGGCGCCGAAGCGCGCGGCAAAATCGCGCTGCTGCTCCGGCGTGATCGATTGATCCTCGAAGAAGAGCACGAGATTCTCGTCGAGCGCGCGACGAATCGCCGCGATCGTACGGTCGTCATGCTGCTGGGCGAGATCGAAGGATTCGACGACCGCGCCGAGCGCCGGCGCCAACTTTCGAATCTCGAGCTTTGCGCTATGAAGCGGAACGTCGATCGTCGCCATTAGTGCTGTGCCTCCGCGCCTGTTGCCGTCAGCGTCCTGCCGCTTGGCGTCCAAACGGCGTCGCCGATCTGAATCGGTTTGGGTATCAGCCCGAGCTTGCTGAACGTATCGGCGATCGACTGTTGCCGGCGGATCACACCGGGGCCGAGATACGAAACCTGATAGTTGCCGCGCGCGGCTACAACCCTCTCGTCCGCAAGATCGACGCCGGACGCGTCGGCGAGCGTTTGCGCGAGCTGATCCTGGTGGCTTTCCGACCAACGCCAGGCCCGTTGCGCCTCATCAACGACGGCTTGAATCGTCGCGGGGTATCGCGTGGCGTAGTCGCGCGAAGCGACGAAGAACGAGTTCGACGGCGCGATCCCCTCGGCGTCGGTTAGGACGCGCACGTTCGGGTAATGCTCGGCGACGGCATAGAACGGATCCCAGATCGACCACGCGTCGACCGCACCGCTCTGGATGGCGGCGCCCGCGTCGGCGGGTTGCAAATACACCGGGGTGATGTCCGACCACGGCACGTTCG
>Ga0302326_10011587_pt1 | contig 18959 bp, 20 predicted proteins | sample Palsa_T0_3_FD_202264 | JGI IMG/M metagenome (GOLD analysis project Ga0302326, IMG submission 202264) | Peat permafrost microbial communities from Stordalen Mire near Abisko, Sweden - Palsa_T0_3 | ecosystem: Environmental > Terrestrial > Soil > Palsa > Peat permafrost | place: Sweden: Abisko...
AGGGTCTCGTCGATCAGCTTCCTGCGCCCGCGGGACGGCAGCGGGACGCCGAGCCTGTTCCCGTCCAGGCCCAGCCCGACCAGGTCGCGGGCGCGAAGCGGCATGTCAGGGTCCAGCACCACCTGCTGCGGTACGTACCCGATCGCCGGAGCGTGCCGGGTCCGGGCCGCGCCGTCGATGCTGACCGTGCCCGCCGACGGCTGCTGCAGCCCGAGGATGACCCGCAGCAGCGTGGTCTTGCCCGCGCCGTTCGGCCCGATCAGGCCGACGAACTCGCCGGCCCGGACGGCGAACCGGACGTCCCGCAGCACCTCGCGGCCGCCCAGGCGCACGCTGACGCCGTCCACGGCCAGCATGTCCGCGCTGCTGCCGGTGAGCTGCCGGGCCGTCGTCACAGCTTCTCCGTCGAGGTCGTCACAGCTTCTCCGTCGAGGTCGTCACAGCTTCTCCGTCGAGGTTGTCACAGCTTCTCCGTCGAGACGTTGCCGGTGACGGCGCGCCGCAGCGCCTGGACTTCGGCGAGCATCCACGACTGGTAGTCGTAGTGGGCCGGCATGGTCTCGTACACCCCGACCACCGGGATGCCGTAGCGCCTGGCCGCGCTCAGGAACGACTGGGTGAGCGAGTCGGTCACCTGCTGGTTGTAGACCAGCACTTTTACCTTGTGGGCGGAGAAGAAGCTGTCCTGGAGCGCCACGTCCTGCGGTGCCGGATCTACCCCGTTCATGATGTCGGCCTGGAAGCTGAATGGCGTCAAATTCCTCGTTCCCGCTGCTTGGAGCATGTAGTCCCCGACTGGTTCCGTGGTCGCGACGGGAGTACCGCCGAAGTCGGCTCTGAACTGCGCGATCGCGCGGTACCAGGGCTGAAGTGAGCGGTCGAACGCGCGCTGGCGTGCGCTGAAGTAAGCGGCGTGCGCGGGCTGCAGCGCGGACAGGTCGGTGGCGAGCGCCTTCGCGACGGCCGGCATGGTGGACGGCTTGTACCACAGGTGCGGGTTGGGCGTGCTGTCCGGAAGGCCCAGCAGGTTCTGCACGTCGATGACCTTGCGGGCCGGGTTCGGCGTCGCGTCCTCGATCTTGTTCATGTAGGAGTCGTAGCCGACGCCGTTCTGCACGACGAGCTGCGCGCCGTCGATGGCGCTGGCCACGCTCGGGCTCGCCTCGAACGTGTGCGGATCGGTGTTGGGGTTGCTCTGCACGGCGGTGACCTGGACGTACCTGCCGCCTATCTGGCTGATCACGTTGGCGTACTCGTTCTCGGCCCCGACCGCGGCGATGACCTTGGCGCTGTCGGCCGTGGCGGCCGGCCCCGGCCCAGCCGAGCAGGCCGTCGCGAGCAGGACCGCCGCGAGCAAGGTCATCACCAGCCCGGCTGTCGTGCTCAGGCCGGTGGCAGGCGCCGCCTGGGCGAGCCCGGCGACGCCGCTGCGGGGACGAGGTGGCATGACGAACGTTCCATTCCCTGTGGCTGTTGTACGCACTGTGGCTGCTGGCTGGAGCGCCGGGGTCTGCACGACCGGTACAAATGAAAACGATAATCAGTACGGTTAGGCGCGTCAAACTGGCGCGGCCGGCCCGGCCTCAGCAGCTATCAGCGATCGCGGCCACTACGTCGTACGGCAGGTGCCGCGGATGCACGAGCAGCGCCCTGGCCACCTGCCTGATCGTCAGCCGCAGCGGGGTCAGCAGCTGCTCGCTGTAGCGCCATGCGCCGCACTCGTCAGAGCCGAACCGCCCGCCAAGTGCCCGGCGGAAGTGCCGCGCGTCCCCGCCGTCGCCCTTCCAGGTGGGCAGCCATGCCCGCAGCTCGTCGTCGCGCTCCAGCATGGTCCAGCTCATCAGCCGTTCGGCGATCTGGCCGGCCGCATCGACGACGAAGGCCAGCTCGCCGGCCCCCCTGATGCCGTGCACCCGGCCCTCGCTGCGGCAGCCGTGATGGATGCTGGCCGAGCTGAAGCGGGCCCCTACGGCTAGCGCCGCCACCGCATGACCGGCTTCGTGCCAGGCCGTCCCGACGGTCGCCTTCCTGGCGGCGGCGAGGCCGGGAAAGCAACCGCAGTCGTAGCGCTGCCGGATCCATCTCGCACTGGCGATGGACTCGTCGTCGTAGCGGATGACCCGGCTCAGCTCGGCCTCGATCCCGGCCAGGACGCGGTTGTCCGCAGGCTTCATGACGAACAAACAGTAACGTTCGCAACCCCTGGGCGGGCAGGCGCTGGGCAGGCAGGCGAGCTGCGGCTGTCAGGGTGCTGCCGGATCGGCGACCCTGGCCAGGAACAGCGGCTCCCCCGTTGCGGTGTCGGTCACCATCAGCAGGTAGGGACGGTCGAACACGATCTGGGGCGGCTGGACCCGCGCCGCGCTCGGCATCACGCCGACCGCGGTCGCGGCACTGGCCACCGTGCCCTTCTCGTCGACCCGCAGAGTGGCCGCCTGCTCCACCAGGCCGATGCAGCACGCCTGCGGGGACAACCCGGTGAAGTCGGCGGCCTGGCTGAACGCCAGGCCCATGCCGAGCTTGCTCAGCAGCAGGTTCATGGTGGTCCGGGAGCTGAGGTCCACCTTCGGCAGCGCGATGCCGCTAAGGCTGGCGCCGGCCGCCTGGCCAGCCGTGCCGCTAGCCGGGCCGCCCGGCGCCAGCCTGGCGGTGATCCTGCCCAGCGCCGCCGCGCCGGGCATCGGGCAGCCCCGGGCGGTGGAGCCGGGCAGCAGCGCCACCATCGCCAGCTTGCGACCGCGGTACGGAAGCGAGACAGCGGTCCAGCCGCCTGCGCTGGCCGTGCGGAAGACACCCCCGTGCATGAACTTCACGCTGATCCGCCGGCCGGCCGCCGTGGTGAACGGGCCTGGGCCGGACTGGCTGGCCTGGAACGGGTTGGCCCAGTCCGCGTGCAGGTAGAGCGCGCTGGTAAGCACCCAGGTGGCGCCGCCGAGCGATGCCGGGCTCAGCAGCCGGGGGATCTGCCCCCTGGTGGCGGCCGCGACCGCCTGGTCGATCTCCCGGGCCGCCTGATCCGGGTCCTGCAGCAACGGCACCCGCCGTACCCCCGCGCCGTAGCCCGTCGCCACCGCGTTCAGGTAGCTACGCAAGGCCGGCATCGACGGGTCGGCCCACACCTGGTTGCTGCCGGCCACCGTGACGCCCCGGCTGTCCAGGCCGCCCAGCGCTGCCGACCGGGCCTGCAGCCCGGCCTCGAGCCGCCGGCCGCCAGCGGCCGGCAGGTGCAGCACGCGGGCCATGGTCCGGGCGGTGGCGCCGCGGGCGCCGAGGTAGGCCATGCCCAGCCCGGTGGCCAGGCTGGCCGGCGAGAGCACCAGGTTGGCTCGCGGATCCGCCTGGCACCAGGCCCGCATTACGTTCAGCCCGAACGCGGTGTCCGCCGCTCCGTAGGGACGCGGGTCCGCCGGGCGCTCCCTGGCCGCCACGCCGCGGCTGATGACGGGAGGCGACTGCGGTCGCGGGGCCTGCGCCGACCCGCAGCCGACCGCCACGAGCGCGGCTGCTACCACCCCGGCGATAATCCGAAACTCGTTTCTCATGCTGCTTCGACGGGGCACCACCCCATGCGGTTCCCGATAGCGGGCGATTCGCGGCGAGATCCGTGCCGGTAGTTCCATTGACGGGGCTGCGCGGCCACCATGGGGTTCATGGCGAAGCGCCGCAGGGCGCTGGTTGTTCTTCCCGGCGACTTTTGCCGGGACCCTGGTCCCGGTGCGCGGTGAAGCATCGTGCAGGCAGCGCTGATCGGCTTTGGCCATTACGACGATATTTGCTCTTCTTCATATATTTTATCCCGCATCTTTGAGCGCTGGACGAGTACCTTTCCTCCGCCGGGTCGAGGACAATGAAGTGCCGCTGCGAATCATCGAGGTAATCACGTTGCGGACGAGTCTCGATAATCACGGCATAGAGGTAACTGCGGCATTGAGGTAATTGCGGCGTTGAGCCGCGCGGATGGCGGGCCGACTACCCCGCTCCGATAGGAAGGGTGACGACATGGGGATGAAAGGCATGCTGGCGACCGTGCCCGCCGCGGCGGTGGCTGGCCTGCTCTTCTTCCTGTTCGGGCCGACCGGGGGCCCGCCAGGTAAGGCAGCGGGTACCGCGACCGGCCGCACTACCCCTGACCCTGCAGTGCCCAGCCTGGGCATCTCCAGCAGGCTGCAGGGCGTCGCCTGCACCTCAGTCCGCAACTGCTGGGCCGTCGGAAGCTACGAGACCGGCATTGCCGAGCTGAACGAGGCCCTGCACTGGGACGGGCACAGCTGGTCCGAGATCGCCACCCCCGACCACGGAACCAGCCCGGGCCACCAGAGCAGCCTCACCGCGGTCACGTGCACCTCGGCCAGCAACTGCTGGGCGGTCGGAAGCTATGACCGCGGAACCGTGCAGCTGAACGAGGCGCTGCACTGGGACGGCAGCAGCTGGTCCGAGATCGCCACCCCCGATCCAGGTTTCCCGGAAACCGGCGTGCACATCCTTGATGGTGTCAGCTGCGCCTCGCCCGCCAACTGCTGGGCTGTCGGGATCCACATCAGTGACCGCGGGATCAGCCGGAATGCGGAGCTGCGGTGGAACGGCGCCAGCTGGTCGGCCGTCAACGTACCTAACCCCGGCGCGAACGTCGCCGGGGACGGCAGGAAGCTCTCTGGCATTGCCTGCACCTCAGCCAGCGACTGCCTGGCCGTCGGAGGTTACGTCGACGTGGCCAATGCCGAGCGGAACGAGGCGCTGCGCTGGAACGGAAGCCGATGGCTGAGGGTCGCCACCCACGACCGCGGCGCACTGACCAGTGCCAGCTGCACGGCCGCTACTCGCTGCTGGGCAGTCCGGGGGCAGGACAGCGGCCATGGGGCCATCCGCTGGAACGGGACCAGATGGTCCGCCGTCGCCACTCCGGGCCGCGCCGAACTCAACGGCGTAGCCTGCACCGCTGCCGCTACTTGCGTGACCGTGGGCAACTACGGTCACGCCGGGGCACTGCTGAACGAGGTCCTCGGCTGGAACGGCAACAGCTGGTCCGCCGTCGCGGTCCCCGACCCTGGCGGTACCAGTGCCGGCTCCCAGAACAGGCTCGCGTCGGTCGCCTGCACGTCCGGCGTGAATTGCTGGGCAGTCGGGAGCTACTGGAATGACAGCGCCGGGGCGCACCAGAACGTTGTGCTGCACTGGAACGGCCACGCGTGGGTCTGGTGGTCTGGTCGTGGCCAGCGAGTCGGCTATGACGCCTGACTGACCTGCCGCCGGGCAGCCGTTTGAGATACGCGACGACCAGTGCGCTCAGCGAGGTATCGCGCTGTGCTGCGCCCGGACGTAGCGCGAATCTCTTCGTGACGACTGGTGTTAGCGGCCACGATGTTTGCACATGAGTCGGCAGCGTTCGATGTGGATGTTCTGGCAGGTCTGGGTGGTGATGTCGGCTGGGCGACAGGCTGCTCTAGAGGGTAGGTGCTTGCTGGGCTGGTCAGATGGCCGGGGGGTTGCCGGGGTGGCGGGGTGTGTCCAGGAGGCTGGCGAGCGCCGCGATTGCCTCTTGCAGCAGCGCGTTGATCCGGGCCTGGTGGTCGGCGTCGTGCTGGGTGCGGAACTCGTCGATGGCGTGGCGGTGCTCGGCGTGGGCGGCGAGCTGGCGCATCCTGGCGGCGACGGCCGGGGTCATGCGGGCGGCGGGGCTGCCGGGCGGGGCGTGGTCAGTCGCGGGTGAGCTCGGCGACGGCTTTTTTGGCGCAGGCATCGTCGATGAGGTCCTTGCCGTCGGCGGCGGCGGCGATGAGCGCGGCGGTGGCGGCGTTGTTCAGCGCGCGGGGCAGCCCGTTGGAGACGCGGTGCAGCCGGGCGGTCGCGTCGTCGGCGAACAGCGGCTCGTCGCGGCCGGCCAGGGCCAGGTGGTGCTTGAGGTAGGCGGCGGATTCGGCCAGGTCCATCGGCTTGATGGTGAACCGGGTGGCGATCCGCTGGTCGAGGGCGGCGAACATGCCCATCCGCAGCTGCCGGTTCAGGGTGGGCTGCCCGGCCAGGATGGCGGCGAAGGGCGACGCGGAGTCCATCTCTGAGTTCGTCAGGAGCCGGAGTTCCTCGAGCTGCGCGGGGTCCAGGAGGTGGGCTTCGTCGCAGATCACTACGACCCGGCGGTGCCGCTCGGCGGCCTCGGCGGCGAGCAGGTCAGATGCCTGGGCCATCAGCTCGGCCTTGAGGTAGCGGGGCTGGGCGCCGAGCGCGCGGACGATGGTGACGTAAAGCCCGCGGGTGCCGAAGGCGGGGTTGGCGATGTAGATGACCTGGTGGCGGGTGGGGTCCAGGGCGGCGACCGCGGCGCGCAGCGCCACGGTCTTCCCGGCGCCGACGTCTCCGGTGACCACTCCGAGAGCGGACTCCACGACGCAGAAGCTGATCCGGGCTATGGCCTCGGCGTGCGCGGGCCGGGGAAACAGGTCGCGGGCCGGGATGGATTTGCCGAACGGGGTGCGGGCCAGGGCGAAGTGCGCGGCCCAGGGTGCCGGGCTCATCGCTGTTCCTCCTGGTCGCGGCCGGGCAGCATGGCCAGCCGGGTGAAGTCGATCTTGGCGCCGGTGCCGGCGGCTTCGTCGTGGGCGGCGGCGACCATGGCGAGGTAGTCGATCCCGGTCGGGGCCGGCCCTGGCCCGGTGGCCTGCGGGACGGCCCGGTGCACGTGGCGGCGGGTGATGAACGGCACCGCGGCGCCGGCGGGCTTGCCGTCGAGGAACACATCGAGGCGGGATAGGTTCTCGGGGTCGTAGCGCAGCTCGACCCGGCGGCCGGCCAGGGCCGGGTCGACGGCGTAGGCGTTGCCTTCCAGGGGGACGGTCGCGGTGCGGGTGACCTTGCGGGTCACCGACCAGCGGAACGCCTCGCGCAGCAGGCCCGGATCGGCCTGGCGGGGCGGGCCGCCGGCCTCGAACCGGCAGATGGGGGCCTGACCGGTCTCGGCGTGCGCCCGCCGGTTGGCCACATGCTCGGCCCAGGCGAAGAACAGGTCATTGAGCTGCTCCAGCGACTCGATGCCCTGATGGGTGGCCTCGGCCAGGAACGCTTCGCGGATATAGCGGTTGAGCCTTTCCTGCTTCCCCCTCCCTTGCGGTGAGTAAGGCTGGCTGTGGACCAGCCGCACGCCGAGCACCGCGCAGGTCCGCGCCAGCCACGCATTCGAGAAAGGAGCGCCGTTATCGGCATATAGGACATCGGGGACACCGCGGCGGGTGACGGCCCGGCGCAGCAGGTCCTGGCACGCGCGGGCGTTCTCGTGCGCGAAGAACCGGCCGTCGACCAGCAGCCGGGAATGGTCGTCGACGATGAGGAACAGCCGGGCCTGCGCCGAGCCTTCCCTTCTCGGCCAGGGCACCCACGGGCCCACCAGGACATCGGTGATCCACCGCTCGTTCGGCCGGGCGGCCTCGTAGCGGCCGTATATCTTCGGCTCGGCGGCCAGGGCCTCGCGGTGCAGCCCGGCGCGGCGCAGCTGGCCGCGGACGGTCCGCTCGGAGACGGCGATCCCGTGGCGGTGGAACAGGATCGAGGCGATCTGCGCGGCGGAGCGGCCGGGCAGTTCCAGCCGCAGCGCCGCGGCCTCGGCGAACAGCTCCGGGTGAGCGCGGACCGTCCCGGTGTCGGCCCGCGGCGATGGCCGCAGCGCCTCCAGCCCGCCCTTGCGCCACGCCCGCAGCCACCGGTCGATCGTGCCCCGCGAGTAGCGGCGGGACGACCCGTCCGGGTGGGTGTGAGCGCGCGCGGCGATCTGGCGGACCAGCGCGCCCCGCTCCGCGGCAGTCAGCTTCTGCCCGGCCGCCTCGGCGATCACCGCCCAGCGGTGCAACGCCACCTGCTCTTGCTGCTTGTGATCCATGTCGTTCTCCTCTCTCGCCGGTCATGGCGGGACAGGAGGCATGAAACGCCGTTTGCCGACCACAAGGTAGGGCGAGGTTGCGTTGGCCGCGATCAGCCGCCCGCCGCTCACCGAGCACGCGAACCGCCACACGCCCAGCGCGAGCCATCCCGGCAGGCCCGCGGCCGCGCCGAACGCCGCGCCGATCGCGGCCAGCGCGAACCCGCCGGCGTCCGCCGCCGGCCGCAGCGCGTCCCCGCCCAGCTCCACCGCCAGCGCCGCGAACCCTGTGCCCAGCTCCAGGGCACGGCGCCGGAACCGCCGCACCCAGCCGCGCGCGGTCGTATACGGCACGCCCGCCCCCGCCGCGGCCGGGCGCACCCCGCACGCGCCGCTGGCCACCTGCCCGATCACCGCGCCGACGGTCTCGGCCACATCCAGCCGCCAGGCCAGCACGAACGCCGGCAGCAGCGCATGGCTCACCCGGCACGCCGGGCATCGCAGCCGCGGCACGAAGATCTTCCGGCAGCGGCACGTCTCCCGGACATGACGCCAGTAACCCGACCACAACACCAGCGGCCCGGCGCACAACGGGCAGTCCGGACGGGGGAACTCCACCTCCCGGCCGGCCGCCGCATACGCACCGGCAGAAAGCGGGCACGGCCATACGATGGACACGGGCGACACACCGCCTCGGATCCCTCCTCGCCACCGCGACCAAACGATGCGAGGAGGGATCTTTACTTTCAAACGGGACAGATGAATCATGACCCGCCGTGACCGCAGGGCAGCAGGCATCGCGAAAGATCGTGGCCGGACACCCAGCCGGGATGCTCAGGAAATCAGGCCGTCAACAACTGGTCGACCGTCGCCTCGGCGCTGACTCCGTGTCTCCGCTGAACTCACGTCAGGCTGAAAGGCGGGACCGGGAGCCGAGCTCGGCCGCGCGCGCCTGCAGGTCGCTCAAGGCCGCTGCGGCATGCAGCGGGAACGGTTCGTCGTCGCCGGACTCCATCCAGCGCTCGACGGCGATCGTGAAGGCGAGCATCCCCACTTCCGCCCCCAGCCGGGCGGTCAGCTCGTCTGCGCCCCGTTCGCGCAGGGCGGCGTTGATCGACCTGGCGATCCGGGCGTGCTTGAGCAGTCCCCGCTCCTGCAGTTCGCTGTTCGCCGCGACCACTGCCGCGCGCTGGGCGGCCTTGGCCCGCCGCGGCGGGGTCATCGCGGACCCGGCGGCCGCGAACGCGGCCTGCAGGCACTCGGTGAGCGTCGCATCCGGGGAGGCAGCCCGGATGGCGCCGGCGAACAGCCCGGCCAGCACGTCTTCACCGCCGAACAGGACCTCCCGCTTGTCGGCGAAGTGCCGGAAGAACGTGGCGCGGTTCAAACCGGCGCGATCCGCGATCTGCGCGACGGTCGTCTCCTCGTACCCGTTCTCCGCGAACAGGTCCAGCGCGACCCGCGACCGAACGCGACGAACTCATCGCCGCCGGACCTGTCGCGGCCCGCATCACCAACATGCAGGCCGCGCTGGCTGCCGCAGGCAGGGGCGTCCGCTCCTGCCTGGTCATGCTGCCCCGCTCGGTGCACGGCCAGGGGGAACGCCACGGCTTCGTCCCCCAGCTCATCGCCATGGCCCGGACCAAGGGCGTCTCCGGCTACATCGGCGACGGGGCCAGCCGCTGGCCCGCCGTCCACGTGAAGGACGCCGCCAGCCTTTACCGGCTGGCTGTCGAGCAGGCGCCCGCCGGCGCAGTGCTCAACGCCGTCGGCGACGAAGGCGTGCCCGTCCGCGACATCGCCGAGGCCATCGGCCGGCACCTGAACATGCCGGCCAGGTCCCTGCCCGCCGAAGAGTTCGGCGGCATGCTCGTGCACCTGCTCAGCACCGACATGCCCGCCTCCAGCACCATCACCCAGGAACTCCTGGGCTGGAAGCCCACCCACCCCGGCCTCATCCAGGACATCGAACAGGGCCACTACTTCACCTGACCAGCCCGGCCGGGACACCGCCGACCTGTCGATCAGCCAGGTCCCACGAAAGACCGGTAAAGTTCCGTCGGGCAAGATGCCAATCGTCTAGGCCGGGAGTCTGAAGTGGTGGATAGGCGCTTATGCACCGGGCTCATGGGCGGGGCACGGGTCGGCGGGCTGCGGCGGGTGTGCCCGCCCGGCGGCCGGGCCCGCTCCCGTCCGGCGCGTGTCGCCACCAGTAGTTCCCGTACCGCCTTCCCGCCTCGTGGTCTGGCGGTGGCCCGTCACGGCACCCGGCCCGTCCGCTTACCGGGCGGCCACAGTGGAGTACCTGACGGCAGTCCCGTGTGTACTCTGGGTGACGTCGGGCGATGGTTACACCCGAAATGTCCGGACAGTTGCTGGCTGGCGTGTGCCGTCATGACCGCTATGGTTGTGATCGGCCTCATTGTGGAGGTCTATACTCAGGTGTCCGTGATCGCAGGGATAGATACCATTGAGTGATGGAATCCGCTCTACTTTTCTCTTTGCGCTTTCAACTTGGCAGGAAGGCGTCGGCCGGCTGGTGGACTTCGGCGATTCGCTGACCGAATACAGCGCTGCGCAGGCGCCAGGCGACGCAGACGCGCGTGCTATTGCACAGGACTTCCTCGCCGTGGGGGAAGAGCTTCGGGTTGCCTTGTGGCGGTATAGCCTGATGCAGGATCCCAAGGAATGATCTTGTGACATATTTGGCCCATCATGTTCAGCTGTAACTGTGGCTTCACTGCACGTGAACAGCTACTGTGACCTGCGTGAAAGGGAACGGGGGGCCCGGGCACGAAGCCTCCGCCGGACGGCCGATACCTCCTGAGATCCTGGAGGGTAGTCCCGCGCTCCGGGAAGCCCTGAAAGACCCTGGTGCAGAAAGGGCGTTTCTGTCCCTTACCACCGCATTCGCGGGCTGGTCCAGCCCGTACCCGCCGCCCGAGCTTCTCCGGGGATATGAGGACGTCGTGAAAGGCTCGGCCAACCGCATCATCTCTATGGCGGAAGATCAGCAGAAGCACCGTCATTTCCTGGAAAAGACAACAATTACCGGTGCCAATCGACGGGCCTGGTGGGGGCTCTGGCTTGGCTTCGTCATCTCACTTGTCGTGCTTGGCTTGGGCACCCTGGTCATCTTGGAGGGCCACAGCTGGGCGGGCGCCTCCATCATGGGCGTGGACGTGGTGGCGCTAGCAGGAATATTCGTCTACGGACGCCGTGAGCAGCGTAAGGAACGAGGGGGGAAGGACGAGCAGGCGCGGCCGCCTCCTGCGCTGCCTGGGCCGCGGTTGTCACACTCCAACTAACTCCACGCCCGGCCGGATCGCCGATGTCGTGCCGCTCTCCGCGGGACTCGCGCAGCTCAGCGGGGTCGAGGCCGGCGGCCTCGCAGGCAAGGTCGTGCTCGACACGACCCGCTGACTTCAGGACGAGCCCGTCAGGCGAGCTTCAGGACCTTGCGCGCGTTCTCCTTCAGAATCGCCGGCAGCACCTCCGCGCGGATGCCGAGGCCGGTGAAGTCGTCAATCCAGCGCTCCGGGGCGATCAGCGGGTAGTCGCTGCCGAACAGGACCTTGCCGCGCAGCATGCCGCCCGCGGCCGCCGTGAGCTCGGCCGGGAAGTACTTCGGGGACCAGCCAGACAGGTCGATGTACACGTTGGACTTGTGCACGGCCATCGATATCGCCTCTGCCTGCCACGGCACCGACGGATGCGCGAGGATCACCGTGAGCCCGGGAAAGTCCGCCGCGACGTCGTCGAGCAGGATGGGGTTGGAGTAGCGCAGCTTGATGCCCCGCCCGCCGGGCAGCCCCGCCCCGATCCCGTTCTGCCCGGTATGGAACAGCGCCGGGACGCCCAGCTCCTCGATGGCCCCCCACAGCGCGCGGAAACGCTCATCGTCGGGCGAGAAGCCCTGCAGGCTGGGGTGGAACTTGAAGCCGCGGACGCCGAAGTCGCGCACCAGCCTCCGGGCCTGCTCGACGGCCGCCGGTCCCCGGTGCGGGTCCACCGACCCGAACGGGATGAGGACGTCGGCGTGCCCGGCCGCCTCGGTCGCGATGTCCTCGCTGGACAGCGCGGGATGCCCGGTCGCGGTGGCGGCGTCCACGGTGAAGACCACCGCGGCCATGTTCGCCGCCCGGTAGCGCCGGGCCAGGTCGGCGACGGTCGGAGTGCGGTTGTCCGCGGACTTGAAGTACCTCGCGGACGCGGCCATCAGCTCGTCGTCCAGCGACAGGCGGCCGTGGCTGTCCTGCTCCACGTGAACGTGCACGTCGATCGCGACCAGCGACTCCGCGTCGATCCGGGGCTCGTACCTCGCCACGGCCTGTCCCTCCTCGTGCAGCGGCGGCGCCGCGGCATGCCGCGGGCCAGGTCAGGTGACCTGCCGACTCCGCTGTACTGCTCCGGCACGACTGTAGACAACTAGATTTAAACGACGCTAACGTGCCCAGACGCTCTGCTCAGCAGGCTGCCCCACGCTGGATCGCAGCGTAGAGACGATTACACCCGCGCCGTCCCAGAGGAAAGAAAGTGCAGCGGGTAGCCGTTACCGGCAGTGTCGGCAGTGGCTATCCAGGCGTCCGCATCGGATTCGAGCCGACCCAGCGTGTCGCGCTTACGCTGTTGCAGGCTACGTGGCGGATCCATTGGCTCAACGCTGTTCTTGGATGCGAATCAAGTTGCCCGCGGGATCGCGGAAGGCGCAGTCGCGGACGCCGTACGGCTGCTTCGTTGGCTCTTGCACGACTTCGGCGTCGCTGGCCTGCAGCCGCTCGAAGGTGCCGTCGAGGTCCTTGGTGGCCAGGAGGATCCAACCGTAGGTGCCTTTGGCCATCATCTCGGCGATGGTGCGGCGCTCATCGTCGGTTGTGCCGGGGTCGGTGGCCGGCGGCGCCAGCAGGATGGACGTGTCGGGCTGGCCGGGGGGGCCGACGGTGATCCAGCGCATCTTGCCGGATCCGACGTCGGTGCGGACCTCGAATCCGAGGGCGTCGCGATAGAAAGCCAGGGAGGCTTCCGGGTCGCTATGCGGGAGGAAGCTCGCGTGAATGGTGATGTTCATGGCGGTCAGGCTAGCTGCGGCTCGGTGAGCCGTGCTTCTCGATTCCTGACCGGTCTGGTGACCTGTCTCGCCAGGCACGGCGGCATCCCCGCCGTCGCGCGAGCTGCGTGGCTCCGGTAGGTGCTGGGCGGCATACCGACCAGTTCGGTGAAGCGAGTGCTGAAAGTGCCCAGCGATGAGCAGCCGACCGCGAAACAGACCTCGGTGACGCTGAGGTCGCCACGACGCAGCAGCGCCATCGCGCGCTCGATGCGCCGCGTCATCAGGTAGCCGTACGGCGACTCGCCGTAGGCGAGCTTGAATTCGCGGCTGAGGTGCCCGGCCGACATGTGCGCGCCCCGGGCGAGCGCCTCTACGTCCAGCGGCTGCGCGTACTCACGGTCGATCCGGTCGCGCACGCGGCGCAGCCTCGCGAGGTGGCGCAGGTGCTGCTCCGAGGCAGGTCTGCTGGTCACATGCGAGATCGTACGTCACGCCGGAACGGGCCTGGCCCGGTCGTGCGCGAACTGGGTGCGGTAAGTGCGTGTCTCGCCGGGGGTGCCCGCGGTGAGCCGGGCTAAGCGAGGTGCTGGTCTAGGGCGTAGCGCACGGCGGCGGCCCGGTCCCTGGAGCCGGTCTTGGCGAAGATCCGGTTGATGTGGCTCTTGATCGTGTGGCTGCTGAGGTAAAGCTCAGCGGCGATGTCGGGGTTGGTCATGCCGCGTGCCATCATTGCCAGGATTTCCGCCTCTCTTCTGGTGAGCCCGTCGGGCAGCACTTCGGGGAGGATGGGAGCGGCTCGGCGTGGCGGGGCGTTACTCGTGGCGGCGGCCAGGAGGGCTGCCGGACGGTCGGGCCGAGGACGGAGAGGCCGGAAGCTGCGCTGCGAAGGGCGCTTGCGATCTCGACGCGGTCGGCGCCTTTGGTGAGGTAGCTGCGGGCTCCGGCCAGCATGGCGGTGAGGATGGAGGTGTCGTCGGCGTAGGTGGTGAGCACGACGATGGCCACGGCGGGGTGCAGTTCGGTGAGCTTCCGGGTGGTCTCGATGCCATCCATGACCGGCATGTACAGATCCAGCAGGATGGCGTCGGGCTGGTGCTGGGCCACGAGGTCGATGGCTTGCCGGCCGTCAGCGGCGGACGCGACGACCTCGATGTCGGGAAGGAGCCCGAGCAGCAGGACGAGGCCCTCGCGGACGCTGGCCTGGTCGTCAGCGATCACGATCCGCAACGGCGCAGGCTGGCCACTCACTGCGGGACCTGTGCGGTGACGACCCAGTTGCCGTCGTGGGGGCCGGCGTGGAGCGAACCGTCGATCAGCAGCAGCCGCTCCCGCATTCCGGCGAGCCCGTAACCGCCGTTGACCGTCTCCAGCGCCGGGTGGCCGTCGGCAGGGCCTGCCAGCGGGCTGACGACGGTGAGCGCGGTACGGCCTTCGTGGTAGCCGAGCTGGACCTCGACCGGTTGATGCGGTGCGTGCTTAGCCGTGTTGACCAGGGACTCTTGTGCCGTGCGGGTGAGCGCCAGGCCGGCGTCGGCCGACAGTGACCGCGGCGCGCCGGTCATCTCGAAGCGCACCTGGGCTCCGTACCGTCGCTGGTGGTCGGCGCTGAGTCCGGCCAGGGCTTCTGGCAGCGGCGGCGTTTCTGCGCGCAGCGCGTGCAGGGCCTGGCGGGTCTCGTTCAGCCCTTCTGCCGCCATTCTCCGGGCATGGCCCAGCAGTTCGACGGCCCGGTCGATGTCGCCCTGGTCGGTGAGGACGGCCTGGGCGGCTTGGATCTGGACGCCGAGGGCACCGAGGGAGTGGGCCAGGAGGTCGTGGATCTCCCGGGCGATGCGGTTGCGCTCGTCCAGGGTGGCGGACCGGTTCTGTTCTTTGCGGATCTGCCCGGCGCTGGAAAGCAGCGCGGCGGACTGCTCGGCTTGGAGGCGGTAGCCGCGTTCGAGGCGGCCGAAGAGCAGGCCGAGTACGAGGATGAGCGGGTAGAAGAACACCTGCCAGGTGGGGACGCCGAACGCCAGTCCGACCGAGCCCACGGCAAGCACCCCGACCCCGGTAATGGTGCCGGATACGGCCAGGCTGAAGGCGTTCCCCGCCCCGACGGTGGCCATGGCGCTCAACAGGCTGAAGGGCCCTCCGCTGCTGGTAAGCGCTGCGCACCCGGAGGTGATGGCCATCGCTCCCCAGGCGTACGGCATCAGGCCGGCGAGCCTGGTTCCCCGGGCGGGAGAGCGGTCGGTGGCCGTCCACAGCGCCAGGACGAGCACGGCGATGGCGAAGGCGGTGACCTCGGAGACCATGTTGCGTGTCCGGCCGAAGGGCTGGGTGAACGTCGAGACGCCCACAACGGCGAGGGCGACGGATGCGGCTGCCCAGCTCAGCTTCTGCAGCACCAGCCCAGTATCCCCCACCGGCATAGCCCGTGACCGTGCGCGCGCAGGACGCTGGCCAGCAGGGTCGTCCTTACGGGTCACGGCCGGATTACTGCAACTTCGTTCATGAGCCACTTCCTTTCCCGGCCGCAAATCCAGACAGCCAGTCAGGTCAACCGTAGAGAGGCAACCAGCGGGAGTGCATCAACCCGCTGGGTGGACCCGCGGTATGGGATTTCCGCCGCTTCTCATACCGTCACCTGATGAGCTCATACCGCTGGCAGGCGGAACCAACCAGTGAGCCGATGGCAATCCGCCGGCCGGGGTACGAGGCTTGTCCCATGGCACTCCGCAGCGCGAGTCGTTGCCGTGGCCGCCGCGAACTGACCGGGAGCCACACAACGGACCCGGTCGCCAATGGAAAGGGATCCGTTATGTCTACGATCACCATCCCGAGGCCCGACGTTACGACCGAAGAGGTCGCCGAGGTGCTCCGCCGGGGGCTCGGGCCCAGGTACAACGTCCTGGCGGGGCAGGGGATGAACTGGAATCCCGCCGGCCGCCCGCGGGCGCATCTGCCCGGCAAGATCGTGGTCGGCACCGGCTCAACCCGGCTGTTCCGCGCCCAGGTGACAGTCTCCCGGGATTCCGGGCAGACCGACATGCGCGTTGTCGCCGGTGGCCTCACCCTGCCGGTAAGGCTCACCAACAGGCTCTGGATCGGTGAAAAAGTCCGCCGGGTTCTGCAGGCTGCGCCCAGCCTCCACTGAAGACCCCTTACCGGCCGGTACTTCTCGGCAGGCCACACCGCAGGAGGCATCGCCATGGATCAGCCCGACAGCAAAGCCGCCGAATCACAGGCTGCGAGTCCTCGGACGGCTGACCCGGCAGGCGGCCCGGCCGCGCACACGCCGGTTCGCCGCTCTGATCGCGTGCCCCTGCTCGCATGGCTCACCGGCGCCGTCTTCGTAATGGTCGAGCTCGCCGTCAGCGGCCGGTACGGCTTCCTGCAAGACGAGCTGTACTTCATCGTGGCCGGGCACCACCTGGCCTTCGGCTACGTCGATCAGCCGCCGCTCGGCCCGCTGCTCACCCGGAGCACCGCCGTCCTCGGCGTCAGCCCGACGGCGGTCCGGATCATCCCGGCGCTGGCCGGCGGGGCGGTCGTGATCATGGCGGCGAGGCTCGCGGCGCTGTTCGGCGCTGGCCGGTTCGGCCGGGTGCTCGCCGCCCTTACCATGGCGTGCGCTCCGATCCTCCTCGGCGCCGTGCACATCGGGAACACCACGCCGCTGGACCTGCTCGCCTGGGCAGCTGTCCTGCTGACCGTCACCACGGCACTGCTGCGGCACCGGCCGCGCTGGTGGCTCGCTGCGGGGGCCGCGGCCGGCCTCGGGCTCGAGGCCGACAACCTCGTTGCCTTGCTGCTGATCTGCCTCGCCGTCGGCCTCCTTGCCTCGGCGCAGCGCTCTGTGCTGCGGACAAGGTGGCCATGGCTCGGCGCCGGCATCGCCGTAGTGATCTGGGCGCCGAACCTGATCTGGCAGGCCACGCACGGGTGGCCGCAGCTGGCCATGTCCGCCGCGCTGCACCAGGAAAACACCTCGCCGGCCGATTACGCTGGCGCGCTGCCCGCCCAGCTCCTTTACCTGGGCCTGCTGATGGCGCCGCTCGTCGTCGCGGGCTTCGTCGTCCTCTGGCGAACCCCGGAGCTGCGGTTCCTCGCCATCACCGCCACCCTCGTCCTGCTCTACGTGCTGGCCTGGGTACCGGGCAAGGTGTACTACGCCGACGGAGTGGCTCCGGCGGTGCTGGCAGCGGGCGCCGTGGCGGCCGAGCGCTGGGTCGCGCGCGCACGCCGACCGCGGGCACGGCGATGGCCGGTGGTAGCCGCATCCCTCATCGGCGTGGCCGTGACTTTGCCCACCGTGCTGCCCATACTTCCGGTCAGTGACGTACACGACCTGCCGGTTTCTTCTCAGCAGAGCTCCCTCGGGGACACGATCGGCTGGCCGCAGCTCACCCGCGCGGTCGCAGTGCAGGACGCAGCCCTGGAGCGGGCCGGCCAGCCGCCCACCTCGATCTTCACCGGCTACTACGCAGAAGCCGGCGCGCTCAACGTCCTTGGCTCCGCAGATCACCTGCCGCCCGTGCTGTCCGGCCACAACGCCTACTGGATGTGGGGACCCGGGCGGGCCAAAGACCGCACCGTGCTCGTGATCGACGCGCTCGGCCAGCTGCGGCCCTACTTCGCCAGCTGCCGCCTCCTGACGACCTACTACGCCCCGTACCACGTGCACAACGACTGGACCGGCCTGCAGATCGGCGTCTGCACCGGCCCGGTCGCGAGCTGGCCCACGCTATGGCCGCACCTGAAGCACTACGGCTGACCGCAACCGCGGCGTCAGGACTGACACCGAACTGACCTTCACGGGAAGCGCGTATTGCGGCGAATCCGGCTAATTCTCGGCTGACCTGCTACCGGTGGAGCCGGCCCGCCAGGCGGCAGGACAGTGCGTTCGGCGGCGCCGCCGATCACTACCAGCCACCCTGCCAGGCGGCACGCCGGTATCACATGTGCGAAGCTGTGGATATAACCGTCCCGGGAGGAGGTCTGCATGACTGACGCCGCGCCGGAGCCTGAAGGTTCCGAGGAAGAGATCAAGCGCAAGTTCCGCGAGGCGCTGGAGCGCAAGCATGCCAAGCGTGCGGACGCGGATGCGGCCCGCGGTGGCAAGGACGCCGGGAAGGTCCACGGCGCCCGCGGCCTGGCCCGGAGCCGACGTTCGTTTCGGCGCAAGACCGGCAGCTGAACGGCTAACTGAGCGCATCGTGCAGCGGCCGGACGAGCTGGTCGGGCGCGAGAGCATGGCCTCAGCTACTCGGTGATCGTCTTCCGGGATCCTGACAACATCCAGCTCGAGCCGACTCGTCCACCGAGCCCTGGCAAGAACGGGCCTGTTCCCGGTCACCGGGCACCTGGCGTTCCAGCCCGTCGACGCGGGCGAACTGGCTGACCGCCTGGTCGATCTCGTCGAAGCAGGCCCGTCAGGCCGCGCCGAGGACTTCGGCGGACCGGAAATCCTGCCCCTGCGCACCATCGCTGCCACCCGGCAAGCCGCTACCGGCCGCCGCGTAACCGTCATCCGCGTGCCCGCAGCCGGCCCTCTGCGCTCCATGGACGCCGGCCGGCACCTGTGCCCCGGCCAGGCTCGCGGCACGCTCACCTGGCAGACGTGGCTCGCCCATCACCCCTAGGCAGAAAGCCACCACCAGGGACTGAACTCGCCCCGGGGGGCGGATCTTGCTCTGGCCCGCCTCCGCTCCAATCCTCGGGGAGCGCTCCTCCTCCGCCGCGGCCAGCTTCTATGCTCGACTGGCCCGCTACTCCAGCCAAGGAGGCATCTGCACGTGGGGTCTGCTCGCCATCATCGTCGGCCTTCGCCGCGGCCCGGAGGACAGATGGTGGCGGCAGGCGGTCAGGTGCCGCTGATCGGCCGCATATTTCCCGCTCCCGTCGCCGCGAAGGTCCCTGAGGTCATCTTCCTGTTCTGGGTGGTGAAGATCCTTACTACGGCCGGCGGAGAGGCCACGTCGGACTACCTGAAGGCGTTCGGCAACATCAAAGGCGGCGGCATCGAGGTGGTCCTGTTCGTCGCGGGGCTGGTGCTGCAATTCGGCACCCGCCGGTACCGGG
>Ga0302326_10011588_pt1 | contig 18958 bp, 11 predicted proteins | sample Palsa_T0_3_FD_202264 | JGI IMG/M metagenome (GOLD analysis project Ga0302326, IMG submission 202264) | Peat permafrost microbial communities from Stordalen Mire near Abisko, Sweden - Palsa_T0_3 | ecosystem: Environmental > Terrestrial > Soil > Palsa > Peat permafrost | place: Sweden: Abisko...
CCCCGTTCGTAGCGCCCAACGCCACGGCAGGTGCGCCGCTGGTCACCGGTTCGGTCGCCATCCTGGCCACCTGCCTGGTGGCTGCGGCCGGGTTGGCCGGGCTGGCTTGGATGTCCGCGGGCAACGTGCCCGCAAGCGGGCGATTGGTGACGATGCTGCTCGTCGGCGTGGTGCTGCTGGGCGTTGGATACAGCGGCGGACTGGGCTCACCGGTGGCCCAGCATGTACAGGCTTTCCTGGACGCCGGCGGCGCACCGCTGCGCAATGTGCACAAATTCGAATCGTTGATCCGCATCCCCGTCGTATTGGGGCTGGCCCAGCTGCTCGGCCGGATACCGCTACCGGGGAGCGCGCCGAAACCTTTGTGGCGCAGCGCGTTTGCTCATCCGGAACGCGACAAGCGGGTTGCGGTCGGGATTGTGGTGCTGACCGCGCTGATGGCCGGGACATCGCTGGCGTGGACTGGGCGGATGACCCCGCCGGGCACGTACAGCGCGATACCTCGGTATTGGCACGACACTGCCGACTGGCTGTCCGCGCACAACACCGGTGTGCCGGCGCCCGGGCGGGTGCTGGTGGTCCCCGGCGCGCCGTTCGCCACTCAACTGTGGGGCAACAGCCACGACGAACCACTGCAAGTGCTCGGCGAAAGCCCGTGGGGTGTGCGCGACTCCATCCCGCTGACTCCGCCGCAGACCATCCGCGCGCTGGACTCGGTCCAACGACTGTTCGCCTCCGGAACGCCCTCCGCGGGCCTCGCCGATACGCTTGCTCGCCAAGGCATTTCGTATGTCGTGATGCGCAACGACCTGGACCCGGACGGTTCGCGCTCGGCCCGCCCGATCCTGGTGCACCGGGCCGTCACCGGATCGCCGCGACTGCAGAAGGTCGCTGAATTCGGCCCGCCGGTCGGCCCGGGCCCGGTGTCCGGATTTGTCACCGACAGCGAATTGCGTCCCCGATATCCCGCCGTCGAGATCTACCGCGTGACCGCCATGGCCGGCGATCCCGGAGCTCCGTACTTGGCCGACATCGACGGGCTGCCCCGCGTCGACGGCGGACCCGAGGCCTTGCTGCGACTCGACGAACGTCGGCGGCTGGCTGGCCGGCCAGCGCTCGGACCGGTGCTGCTGACCGCCGATGCCGTCGGTGCGGGCCTGCCGGTACCGGTCGTCACGGTCACCGACACACCGCTGGCCCGCGAGACCGACTACGGCCGGGTCGATGACCACTCGTCGGCGATCCGCGCCGTCGGCGACACCCGGCACACCTTCAACCGGGTGCCGGACTATCCAAGCCCGGGTGCCGACACCGTCTACGGCTCATGGACCGGCGGCCGACTGACGGCATCGAGTTCGTCGTCGGACTCGACGGTTTTGCCCGACGTCGCCACCGCCGCGTCGCCGGCTGCGGCGATCGATGCCGATTCGGCGACCGCCTGGGTATCCAATAGTCTGCAATCGGCCGTCGGTCAATGGCTTCAGGTCGACTTCGACCACCCGGTGACCAACAGCATCATCACCATCACCCCCAGTGCGACCACCGTCGGTGCGCAGGTCCGACGTGTCGAGGTCGAAACCGCAACCGGGACAACGACGTTGCGGTTCGACGAGGCTGGCAAACCGATCAGCGGGGCGCTGCCGTACGGCGAGACTCCGTGGGTCCGCATCACCGCGATCGGCACCGACGACGGGTCGCCAGGGGTGCAGTTCGCGATCACCGACTTGTCGATCACGCAGTACGACGCCCGCGGCTTCGCGCATCCGATCAATATTCGGCACACCGCGCTCGTCCCCGCTCCCCCACCGGACGCCGCTGTGGCGCAATGGGATCTGGGTTCGGATCCGCTGGGCAGGCCGGGCTGTGCGACGGGTCTGACGAACGAGCAATGCGCGCCGTCGATGGCGTTGGCGACGGAGACACCCGCGACCTTCAGCCGTACGCTGAGCGTCCCGCAGCCGGTGTCGGTGCTGCCGACGATCTGGATCCGCGCCCGGTCGGGACCCAGGCTGGCCGATCTGGTCGCCGAGCCGGACACCACCCGGGCTCACGGCGACTCGGATCTTGTCGACGTCCTCGGCGCGGCCTCTGCCGCCACCGACGGCGATCCGGCCACCGCGTGGACGGCACCGCAGCGAGTGGTGCAGCACAAGACGCCCCCGACGCTCACCCTCACCCTGCCTCAACCCGCCGAAGTGACCGGTCTGCGGGTCGCACCCAGCACGTCGCCGGTGCCCGCGCACCCGACCATGGTGGCCGTCGACTTGGGCGACGGTCCGCAGGTCCGGGCGCTGAAAACATCGGGGCCACAGGACCTGCCGCTACAGCCCCGGCTGACCGACACCGTCACGGTCAGCCTGCTCGACTGGAAAGACGTCATCGACCGCACAGCACTCGGCTTCGACCAGCTCAAGCCACCGGGGCTCGCCGAGATCGCGGCGCTGGGCACCGACGGCAGACCGATCGCCGCGGCCAACGCGGCGCGCAACCGGACTCGCGAGGTCACCGTCGACTGCGAGCACGGACCAGTCATCGCGATCGCCGGTCGCTTTGTGCACACCTCGGTCAACACCACGGTCGGCGCGCTACTGGACGGCGCTCCGGTAACCGCGCAGCCCTGCGACGCCGAGCCGATCACGTTGCCGACTGGCCAACAGGAGCTATTGGTAAGTCCCGGGCCACAATTCGTCGTCGATGGCGCGGAGTTGTCCGGACCGCTCGCAGGCCAGTCAGCCACCGCCCCGGCGACGCCGGCCGCCACCGGAGCGTGGGGTCCGGCCCGTCGCGAAGTGCGGGTGCCGGACGCGACGACGTCGCGGGTGCTGGTGGTTCCGGAGAGTATCAACACCGGTTGGGTGGCCCGCACCAGCGCTGGAACTCGGTTGACACCGTTGGCGGTCAACGGATGGCAGCAAGGATGGGTGGTGCCGGCCGGAACGTCGGGCACCATCACGCTGATCTTCGCGCCCAACTCGCTGTACCGGGCCGGCCTGGCCGGCGGGTTGGCGCTGCTGCCGCTGCTGGCGCTGCTGGCGTGGTGGCCACCGCGACGCCGGCCGACCGATTCCGCTGCGCGCCCGTGGACGCCCGGGCCCTGGGCCGCCGTTGCGATGCTGACCGTCGGCGCGCTGATCGCCGGAGTGTCAGGCGTCTTGGTCTTCGGCGCCGCACTGGGTATGCGGTGGGTGCTGCGCAATCGTCCACGACGACGCGACGTCGTCACCCTGTGGTTGAGCGCCGGCGGCCTGATCCTGGCCGGCGCGGCGTTGTCGCGGCATCCGTGGCGATCCGTCGACGGATACGCGGGCCATTCGGGTGCAGTGCAACTGCTTGCGCTCATTTCACTTGCGGCACTGGCCGCTTCAACGGTGACGCGGCCTGCTGAGCGTTAACACCCAGCTGTGCATGAGCGTCCCGTTCCACGGGTTACGCACCGACAGGTGAGTTGCAGGGCGTCTGCGCTGCTGTTACGGGATAGGCAGCGCTTCTTCCGGTGAGGTGGTGAGATGTGGCGTTGACGGTGGCCGACATCGATCGGTGGCGCGCCGAGGCGGTACGCGAGGTGTTCCACGCGGCCGGCGCGCGTGGGCACGCAACCCTGCAGGCCGCGCGAGAACTGGCCTCGCTAGCGGTGTTCGACACTTGGCAGGGCGCCACCGCGCAAGCCCGCAGACACAGCAGCGCCTCGATTAGGTCGGACCTCGACGCGCACGGCAACGAGTCCCTAACGGTGGCCCGGGCGGCCGGCCGAGCGGCCGACGACATCGTGCGCGTGCAGTCCCAGCTGAGCGCGTTGCGCCGCGACGCCACTGAACTGCAGATGACCATCGACTGCCGCACCGACAAGGTGGTGCCGAGTTCGAATTTCGACGGTCCGCCGACAGCAGCGCTGATCGCCGAGATTCAGCTGCAGCACCGGCTGGATACGATTGTGGAACAGGCTAATTCAGCCGATCGGGAGTTGGCGCAAGCGATCAACATGGCCGACGGGGATCGGCCGATTCCGCCGGGACCATATGACAATCGGCCACTAATCCAGGACTCGCTGTCGCGGCCATTGCCCGACGATCCGAAGCAGTTCAACGAGCTGTGGAATCAGCTCAGCCCCGACGAAAAGGATTGGCTGTACAGCCAAGACCACGACATCGGCAATCACGCCGGGATGCCGTGGGATTCGCCTGACCACTTGGGCAGGGATCACTACAACCGGTTGCACCTGGCTGAGCTCACGCAGCAATCCCAATGCGACGTCACTCGAATACAGCACGACATTGATCAGTTGATGGCCGAACCCAACGTCGACGACGGCGCGCTCTACGCGTTGCAGTCACAACTGGCCGCGGCCCGACAACACTTTGCCGGTTATCAGGCGGTCCAAGCGAGCTTGAACTCCGCCGACGGACCAAAGCGTTACTTGGGTCTGCTCGACGAGTTCGGCCACGGCGCCGTGTCGATCGCGAACCCCGATACCGCGCGCCGCAATGCGATCTTCGTACCCGGCACCGGACAAGACCTGAGCCGACTGACGTTCAGCGACGAGAAGGCGATGGCCATGTATACCGCGGCCTTGACTGCCGACCCCGGCCTGGAACCGGGCGATGTCTCAGTGACGACCTGGATGGGTTACGACCGCCCCATGGATCTCAGTCGCGCGGCTTTCCCGCAGCCCGCGCAGGGAGGTGCGGATCGGTTGTCGACATTCGAAAACGGCCAGCGGGCCTCGCACCTTGGACCACCGTCCGTCGATACCGTGATCGGCCACAGCTACGGCTCCGCCGTGATCGGCGCCGCCGCCGACGGCGGGCGCCACCTCGACGCCGACAATGTCATCGCGGTCGGAAGCCCCGGCATGCTGGTCGATCGTGCCGGCCGGCTGAATCTGCACCCCGGCGGCAACGTCTTTGTGATGCGTGCCGTCAACGACGTGATCGGCGTGGGCGGGATCGTCACCGAATGGACGTTGGGCGCCGACCCGGCGGACCCGGGTTTCGGTGCCCGCCGACTGGCCGCCGATCCCGGGCCGGCCGGTCCTTTCGGGCTGCCCAGCGTCGCCGCGCACAGCAGTTACTGGTTGAGCGGCAACACGGCGCTGGCGAACTTCGGTGCGGTGATCGCCGGTGTGCCGCCGCCCCACCTCGTCGGGCAGCGATAGTTGCAGGCTCGGCGGTTTTGCGGTCTGCCGGACGGGTAGGCGCGACAATGGGATTTCCACTCCTCACCAGGAGCGACGGACATGGGCTGGTTGAGCGCACCGGAATATTGGTTGGGCAGGCTGATATTGGAGCGCGGCACCGCGATCGTCTATGTCTTCGCATTCGCGGGGGCCGCGCGGCAATTCCCGGCGCTGATCGGGGAGCATGGGTTATTGCCGGTGCCGCGTTATCTGGCCCGGCACTCGTTCATCCGAACTCCGAGCATCTTCCACCTGCACTACTCCGATCGGTTCTTCGCGACCGTCGCATGGTTGGGTGCGGCGTTGGCGTCAGGGATGGCCGCGGGACTGGCCGACGTGGTGCCGCTCTGGATGGCGGTGTTGCTGTGGCTGCTGCTATGGGTTGGGTACCTGTCGATCGTCAACGTCGGCCAGACCTGGTACTTGTTCGGCTGGGAGTCGCTGATGCTGGAAATGGGTTTCCTGGCAATCTTTCTCGGCAACGACCGGATCGCGCCGCCGCTGCTGGCGATGTGGCTCGCACGGCTGCTGCTGTTTCGGCTCGAGTTCGGCGCCGGCCTGATCAAACTTCGCGGCGATACCTGCTGGCGGGATCTGACCTGCCTGTACTACCACCATGAAACCCAGCCGATGCCGGGGCCGCTGAGTTGGTTTTTCCATCACCTACCCAAGCCGCTGCATCGGGTGGAGGCCGCAGGAAATCACTTCGCGCAACTTGTGGTCCCGTTCGGTCTGTTCGCCCCGCAACCGGTGGCCAGCACCGCCGGCGCGATCGTCGTGGTCACTCAGCTGTGGCTGGTGGCGTCCGGTAACTTTGCCTGGCTTAACTGGCTGACGATCCTGTTGGGTTGCAGCGCGATCGACACGACGTCGCTGGCGACGCTGTTGCCCATCCCCCGCCAGCCCGCACTCGCCGAAGCTCCGCGCTGGTTCGCTGCCCTAGTGATCGTGTTCGCCGCGCTGACGCTGATATTGAGTTACTGGCCGGTGCGCAACATGATCTCGCGTCGTCAGCGAATGAACATGTCGTTCAACCCGTTTCACTTGATCAATACCTATGGGGCGTTCGGCAGCATCGGTCGAACGCGCCGGGAGGTGGTGATCGAGGGTACTGACGAGCCGACAATCACCGAACAGACGGTATGGAAGGAATACGAATTCAAGGGTAAGCCGGGAGCGGTGCGGCGACTGCCGGGGCAGTGGGCGCCGTATCACCTACGACTGGATTGGCTGATGTGGTTCGCTGCGATCTCCCCGCAATACGCCTACTCTTGGCTGGAACCATTCATGTTGCGGCTCTTGCAGAACGATGCGGCGACGCTGCGTCTGCTACGTGCCAATCCCTTCCCGGATTCCCCGCCGCAGTACGTGCGCGCGCAGCTGTACCGGTACCGCTTCACCACCCCGGCTGAACTACGGCGCGACCACGCGTGGTGGCATCGCACGCTGGAAGGCGAGTACGCGGCGCCGATGTCGCTGGACCCGACGTATTTCTGAGCCAGGCAGTTACATACTTTCCGCGCGCCCCAAGGCGAGGGATATGCACGGTGTGCCCACCTTCGAGCGACAAGTCACTCAACAGATCTGAGTTGTCGCTCAGAGGTGGGCAATTCGTCGACCCCCGCGAAGCAGAGGCCGAAGTGGCGGATGTGACTCCAGCCGGGCTATACGGCTACAGCGACTCGTCGAGCTCGCCGAGCCGATCCGTCAGCCGCAGGTTTTCGGAGTAGTCGACCGGACAGCAGATCAGCGATACCCCGTCGTCATCGAGGGCGGCCCTCAACGTCGGCAACAGTTCGTCGGCACTGTTGATCCGATAGCCCTTGGCGCCGAAGCTTTCCGCGTACTTGACGATGTCAGGATTGCCGAATTTCACGTAGTGATGCTCGCCGAGCTCGAGATCCATCTTCCACTCGATCAGACCGTAGCCGCCGTCTTCCCAAATCAGCACGACCAGCGGTATCTTCTCGCGGACTGCGGTTTCGATCTCCTGCGAGTTCATCAGGAAGGCCCCGTCACCCGCCACGGCCAGCACCTTCGAATCCGGCTTCGCCAACTTGACCCCAAGCGCTCCCGGTAGCGCAAAGCTCATGGTGGACAGGCCATTTGAGACCAGACAAGTGTTGGGCTCGTAGGTCGGATACAGCCGGGCCATCCACATTTTGGTGGCCCCGGTGTCCACCAGCACGACGTCGCTGCGGCCGAGCGCCGCACGGATATCGGCGACTAACCGCTGAGGGGCCAGCGGGTATCGCGAATCCTGTTGTCCGCGTGCGAATTCCTCGTCGAGCAGGCCAGCGCCGGGGATCTCCGGATCGGCGACGAAGACGTGATCGTCGAGCCCTTCGGCCAGCTCGTCCAGCGACTCGCTGATATCACCGATGATGCCGACGTCCACCGAGTAGTGCGCGTCGACCTCGGCCGGGAACCGATGGATGTGGATGATCTTCTTGTCGGCCTTGGGATTGATCCGAACCGGGTCGAACTCCTGCAGCTCATAGCCGACCGCGATGACGACGTCGGCGTTGTCGAACCCAAAGTTGACGTAGTCGTGCCGCATGAACCCGAGCGCCCCGATGCTGTTGGGGTGGTCGTCGGGCATGACACCTTTGCCATGGAAGGTGTTGGCCACCGGGATGCCGAACTTCTCCGAGAAGCGCACCAGGGCATCGGTCGCGCTGGAACGAGCCGCGCCGTGTCCGGCCAGCAGCACCGGCCGAACGGCCTTACGCAGGATGTCGACCGCGCGCGCCACCTGGCGGGTAGCCGGCGCGTCAGCGCGAACAACATTGCGCGGCAACGGGATCAGGTCGGGATAATCGGCGTCGTCGGCGTCGATGTGTTCTGGCACCGCGAGATAGACTGCCGCCGGGCGTTCGGTCTCGGCGAGCTTGAACGCTTTGCGGACCATCTCCGGTATCGCCTGCGCAGTGGGGATACCGGCGGCCCATCGGGTGATCGGTGCGAACATCGACACCAGGTCGACGTACTGGTGCGACTCCTTGTACTGCCGGTTCTGGCCGACCTGGGCGGAGATCGCGACCAGGGGCGTGCTGTTGGTGGTGGCGTCGGCGACGCCGAGCTGCATGTTGATCGCCCCCGGACCCAGCGTGGCGGACACCACCGCCGCCCGCCCGGTGACCCGGCCGTACATCTCGGCCATGAACGACGCCGCCTGCTCATGCCGGGTCAGCACGTACCGGATGTTAGACGAGGCCAGCGCCTGCATGAAGCGGATGTTCTCCTCACCCGGCAGCCCGAAGACCACCTCGACGCCCTCGTTTTCCAGACACTTGACAATCAGCTCGGCCGCTTTGCTCATCCGGCACCTCCCTTATGGGAACGATAGTGGCAGGCTAAGTGTTGGACGTTTCACAACCTCGTAAGCGAAGGATGTCAGTATGGCGATCGCCACCATCAACCCCGCCACCGGCGAAACGGTCAAGACCTTCACCGCCGCCACCGACGGCGAAGTCGAGGCGGCGATCGCCCGCGCCCACGAGCGCTTCCTGGACTACCGCCACTCCACCACGTTCGCTCAGCGCGCCGAGTGGGCGAACGCGACCGCGGATCTCCTGGAGAAGGAGGCCGATGAGGTCGGGGCGATGATGACCCTGGAAATGGGCAAGACTCTGAAATCGGCCAAGGGCGAGGCGATCAAGTGCGCCAAGGGTTTTCGTTACTATGCCGAGAACGCCGAGAAGCTGCTGGCCGATGAGCCGGCCGAGGCGTCGAAGGTCGGCGCCAAGCGGGCCTACACCCGATGGCAGCCCCTCGGCGTGGTGCTGGCGGTGATGCCGTGGAACTTCCCGCTCTGGCAGGCCGTCCGGTTCGCGGCGCCCGCGCTGATGGCCGGCAACGTCGGTCTGCTCAAGCACGCTTCCAATGTTCCGCAGTCGGCGCTGTATCTGTCCGACGTCATCGCCCGCGGCGGTTTTCCGGAAAACTGCTTCCAGACGCTGCTGGTGTCATCCAAAGCCGTCGAGGCCATTCTGCGTGATCCCCGCGTCAAGGCGGCCACGTTGACCGGCAGCGAGCCGGCCGGCCAGTCCGTCGCCGCCATCTGCGGTGACGAGATCAAGCCCACCGTGATGGAGCTCGGCGGCAGCGACCCGTTCATCGTGATGCCGTCGGTCGATCTCGACGAGGCGGTAAAGACCGCGGTCACCGGGCGGGTGCAGAACAACGGCCAATCCTGTATCGCCGCCAAGAGATTCATCGTGCACACCGACATCTACGACGCGTTCGTCGACAAGTTCATCGAGCGGATGGCGGCGCTCAAGGTCGGTGACCCGACCGACCCGGACACTGACGTGGGTCCGCTGGCCACCGAGTCGGGCCGCGACGAGATCGCCCAGCAGGTCGACGACGCCGTCGCCGCGGGCGCTAAGGTCCGCCTCGGCGGCAAGACCCCCGACCGGCCGGGCTGGTTCTACCCACCGACAGTGGTCACCGAGATTACCAAGGACATGGCGCTCTACACCGAAGAAGTATTCGGACCGGTCGCCTCGATGTACCGGGCCTCCGGCATCGACGAGGCGATCGAGATCGCCAATGCCACCACCTTCGGGCTCGGATCCAACGCGTGGACCAACGACGAAGCCGAGCAGGAGCGCTTCATCGACGACATCGAGGCCGGCCAGGTCTTCATCAACGGGATGACGGTGTCCTACCCCGAACTCGGGTTCGGCGGCGTCAAGCGGTCGGGCTACGGCCGCGAGCTTGCCGGCCTGGGTATTCGTGCGTTTTGCAACGCTAAGACCGTGTGGGTGGGCTGACTAGACTGCCGCCAATGCCTTCTCGTCCTCGGCCGCGAAGGTGTCCTCCAGCTGCACCGGCGAGTAATCGAGGTCGATCTCGCCAAGTGGCCGACCGCGCGCACTGGAGATGGTGCCGAACCTGCGTATCCCCTTGTCGGCGGCATACTGCGTCATTTCGTCCTGAACCAGACCGAACGGCGGCACGTCGAACAGCGCAAAACCCTGCGCGGTGGCGTCGAGAGCGAGCGGCATCAACTCGTTCATCCGCGATTCGAAGACGCCCCAGTTGGCGTCATCAGCGGCAACGTGACGCCGACAGGTGAACGTGCCCCACGCCATGTGGCGGCGCTCGTCGTCGCCGATCCGCCGGACCAGTTCCCGCATACCGGGCAAGATGTTGCGGTCCACGCAGATCTTGTGCCAGGCGTAGTAGCCGGTCAGCGCCAACATGCCCTCGACGACGTGGTTGTAGGTGACCGACGCCCGAATCTGGGCCGCCGGTGACGAATCGGATGACAAGGCGTTGAGGCAGTCCGGCAGCTCGTCGTAAAACATCGTTCGATACGCCGGCAGCGGTTCCAGGTAGGTCTGCAGGTCCTCGGTCATCCCGACGGCGTCGAGCCACAGCCGGAACACCTGGGTGTGCTTGGCCTCTTCGAAGGCGAACTGAGTCAGGTACATTTCGTCGCCGAGCCGTCCTTCTTCCCGCATCGCGGACATGAACGGCTGGATGTCCTCGGTAACCGCTTCCTCGCCGGCGATGAACTGCGCACACAAGCGGGTGGCGAAATCGCGTTCGTCCTCGTTCAGTCGCTCCCAGTCGGCACGGTCCCGCGAGAAGTCGATGTCGGCCGGATTCCAGAATTTCGCGTTGCCACCGGCGAACAGCTTGAGCGGCAGGCTGTCCCAGTTCAGCCCGCCGGCAGCCAGTGATCCTGAATGTGTGCGTGTCATCAGATTCTCCTCAGATCTTTTGTGAGCGAATTGTTCTGCTGTCAATGGGAATTGGAGAAAATGCCGCGCCCAACACAGCCACCAGCCTGCGCACCGCCAGCGCCGGCTGCTCCGGGCTGGGTTCGTCAAGCCCGAGGATCGGATCCAGCCCGCGCATGTAGGGCGCCAGAGCCAGGTGCGGAAATATCAACAGCAACAAGGACATCAGCGCCTCCGTGTCGGCGTCCTTGCGGAAGTCGCCCCGGCCCTGGGCATCGTGCACCAGCGGCCGCAGTACTTCCAGGTAATGACGGTGGATGACGCTGCGCACGCTGACGCGGGCATCGGTGTCGACCTCCAAGCTCGCCGCCGCATGCAGCGCGCGTTCGTGCGGGTGATCGGCGAAATAGGCGACCCACACGTCGAGCCAATCGGTCAGGAATTCGAAGAACGGCCGGTTCGGATCGAGCTGACGAATCTGGTCTTCCATGTATGCCCGCACCCGCTGGCTGGCGACGTCGGTGATGAACGCGTAGAGGTCGCGCTTGTCGGCGAAGTACTGGAACAGGCTGCCTTTGGCCACGCCCGCGCGGCGGGCGATGACGTTCAGGCTGCCGCCGGAGAAGCCGTGCGCCCCGAATTCCGCCTCCGCAGCCTCGACCACCGCTGCGCGGCGTGCGGGGTCGACGCGGGCCCAAGTCACCGTCGGCATCAGCCCTCCCGAGGTTGGATGACCACTGGTCACTTTACTGTGAGCCACGTCACTTCTCAAGGGTCTACGCCAAACAATCGCCGGCAGCGCCCGCCGCGAACCCGGGAGGACGCGATTCCCGAAACCCCGCCACGAACGCCGATTCGTCGTCCTAGAGTCGGCTACGTGTCGTCAGTGAATACCGCTCAAGGACCTGTCACTACCACCGATATCGGCGTCACGCTGATGCACGAGCACGTGTTCATCATGACCACCGAGATAGCGATGAACTATCCGGAAGCGTGGGGCGATGAAGACAAACGGGTGGCCGACGCCATCGAGCGGCTCAACGAGCTGAAGTCGCGCGGCGTCGACACGATCGTCGACCTGACCGTGATCGGGCTGGGCCGCTACATCCCGCGCATCGCCCGGGTCGCCGCGGCCACCGACCTGAACATCGTCGTCGCGACCGGTCTGTACACCTACAACGACATCCCTTTCCGGTTCCATTACGAGGGCCCCGGCGGATTGCTGGGCGGCCCGGAGGTGATGTCCGACATGTTCGTCCGCGACATCGAGGAGGGCATCGCCGACACCGGCGTCAAGGCGGGAATCCTCAAGTGCGCCACCGACGAACCCGGTGTCACACCGGGTGTCGAGCGGGTGCTGCGCGCGGTCGCCCAAGCGCACAAGCGCACCGGGGTGCCGATCTCCACGCATACCCACGCCGGGCTTCGTCGCGGGCTCGAACAGCAGAAGATCTTCGAGGAAGAGGGCGTCGACCTGAGCCGGGTGATCATCGGACACTCCGGCGACAGCACCGACATCGGCTATCTCGAAGAGCTGATCGCCCCCGGCTCCTACCTCGGCATGGACCGTTTCGGCCTCGACGTGATCTCGCCGTTCGAGGACCGGGTCAACATCGTCGCGCAGATGTGCGAGCGCGGGCACGCCGACAAGATGGTGTTGTCCCACGATGCCAACTGCTACTTCGACGCGATCCCCGAAGAGCTGGTGCCACAGATGGCGCCGAACTGGCACTACCTGCACATCCACAACGACGTCATCCCCGCGCTCAAAGAACGCGGGGTCACCGACGAGCAACTGCACACCATGCTCGTGGACAACCCGCGCCGCATCTTCGAGCGGCAGGGCGCCTACTCGTGACGGGAGCCGAGCTGGTCCCGCCGATTGGTGTACAGATCTCCGCGCTGGCCTCGCTCGCTCCCGACGAACCGGCCGTCACGTGTGACGGGCGCACGCTGACCCGCGGCGAACTCGACCGCTCGACGAACCGGTTGGCCCGCGCCTACGCCGCGCGCGGTGTCGGTGTCGGCGACTACGTGACGATGGTGCTGCCCAACTCGATCGAGTGGATCCAGGCCGCGGTCGCGTGCTGGAAGCTGGGCGCGGTGCCCCAGCCACTGTCGGCGCGGCTGCCCGACGCCGAGCTGGCCGGCCTGCTGGAATTGCGGCCGCCGACCTTGCTGGTCGGCCGCGAGCACCCCGAAATAGCCAGCGTTCCAGCCGGTTTCACTCCGGACCCGGGATTGTCCGACGAGGCACTACCGGAGGCGGTGTCGCCGGTTTGGAAAGCGATGGGGTCAGGCGGCAGCACCGGTCGGCCCAAACTGATCGAATCCGGCGGCGACAGCCGGATCCCCGCCGCCATCGGCTATCCGCTGGGCGCGCAGGAGGGCGACACTACGTTGGTGCCGGTGCCGCTGTCGCACAACACCGGCTTCACCACCGCGACCATGGCTCTGCTGATGCGCCACCACCTCGTGCTGATGAGCCGGTTCGAGCCGGAGAAATTCCTCCGGCTGATCAGCGATCACGGCGTCACCTTCCTGACGACGGTGCCGACCATCATGCAGCGCGCGCTGCCGGTCTACCACGACGACCCCGACGCCTACGATCTGTCGTCGCTTCGCCGGTTCTGGCACCTGGGCGCGCCGTGCCCGCCCGCCATCAAGCAGGCGTGGATCGACCTGCTCGGTCCGGAGAAAGTCTGGGAGCTCTACGGCGGCACCGAATTACAGGCGCTGACGTTCATCTCCGGTGACCAGTGGTTGGCTCACCGCGGCTCGGTCGGCGTCGTCGTGGCCGGCGAGATGAAGGTGATCGACGACGATGGCAACCCGTGTCCGCCCGGCGAAGTGGGCGAGATCTACATGCGACCCAGCCCGGGTAGTGCACCCACCTATCGCTACGTCGGCGCCACCGCGAAATCGCGCGACGGCTGGGACTCGCTCGGCGACCTCGGCTACTTCGACGCCGACGGGTTCCTGTACATCTCGGACCGCCGGGTCGACATGTTCACCGTCGGCGGCCGCAACGTGTACCCGGCCGAGATCGAAGCTGCGCTCTCCGAGCATCCGGATGTGCTGTCTTGCTTGGTAGTTGGTGTGCCACACGAAGATCTGGGGCAGGTGCCGTACGCGTTGGTTCAGGCCGGGTCGGCACTGGACGAGCAGACGGTGCAAGCGTTTTTGCGCGAGCGCATCGCCGCTTACAAGGTGCCCGAGACCGTCGAGTTCGTCGACACCCCGTTACGCGATGACGCCGGCAAGGCACGCCGCTCCGCGGTCCGCAACGAGATCATGGCGCGATTGCGTCTTCTTGACGCGGGCTGACGGCATCGCCACCCTCAGGGCTGGGTGGTTGTTTGGTACGGGATTCCCAGCGCCGCAACGCTTCCCGGCACGGTGATTCGACGAGCGCATAGCTCACCGCGGCGATGGCGATACTGAACACCATGGTCAGCGCCAGCACCTCGGGCATGTGTCCCCGGAACGAGAACTGACCGATCACCGGGAACACCATCGTCAGCGCGGCAAGGTGCCAGATGAAGATGCCATACGACCAGCGTCCGAGCGTCACCATCGGGGAGCTGCCCAGCAGCCGATGGCTTTCGTCGGGCCGGTCGAGCACCAGCGGCGCCACCAGACCCGCCGCCACCAACGCCCCCATCGCGGTCTTCACGGTGAATTGCGCGGCGCTGCTCGGAACCAACCCGGCCGGGCCGGCCAGCGGCGAAGCGGCCACCAGATAGGCCGCCACCACCCCGACGGCCACCACCAGCCGGCGTCGGGCCAGCCGGTGCGGCCAACCGAGCGGGGTGTGGATGCACTCGGCCAGCAGCATGCCCGCGGCGAACCAGGAGAAGAACGCCGGCGGCCACGTCAACGGGTTGAGACCGGCCGGAGCGGCGAACGGGATCCAGCCCCAAAACCAGCTCGCGACAGCCAGAACGGTGATCGCCGGTACCCGGGCCCGAACTGGTAGTCGCGCCGCCAGCATCGCAAGGATCGGCAACGCCAGGTAGAAACTGACCTCGACCGACAGGCTCCACATCTGAGTCAGTCCGGCGGTCAGCGTCAACGGGACGTACACCTGGGTGAGCGAGAGATTCGCCAGCCACACGGTCGCGTTCGGGTGATTGCCGTCCGGCAGCAGGGTCAGAATCACCACGACGGCAACCACATAGGCCGGCATGATGCGGACCACCCGCGACCGCAGGTAGTGACCGGTGGATGGGCGCGACGTCAAACCGCGCGCGGCCGCGGCATGACTACGCCACAACAGGAAGCCCGACAACGCGAAGAACACCGCCACCGCCAGGTCGAAACGGCCGAACAGCCGACCGTCGATCCCGTTGGAGTGCCCGGTGTCAAACGCGACGTGGGTGATGACGACGCCGATCGCCGCGCAGGCTCGCATTCCTTCGACCGCGGGCAGGAAGCGGCGAGTGCCGCCGACCTGCTCGCTAGGGTTTATGCGCCGCTCTCCCCCGCAAGCGGGAGGTGCCCCCACCCCTTCGTTTCGCTCTGCATCGTCGCCGGCGGCCGTCATGGTGACAGTCTGCCCGGTGAATGGGTACACCCGATTTACCCACCGTGGGGACATAAAGGGCGACCTTAAATAATGCTGTTAGGGTCGAACGAGTTTTGCTTGGCTGCTGCAGCGTACGCGGGTAGAACCCCAGGTCGCGGGGGTTCGAGACGGAACAGGTTTGGTGGCCTGAACCGTACGAGACCAGAAGGAGGTCACGGCAACGTGAACCGAGCAGTCATGTTGCGGATGGCCGCGTGCGGGATCATGGGACTCGGAGCCGCGTTGTTGATCGCCGCGTTGCTGTTGTGGACCTACACCGGTAGCAGGATCACCAAGATTCCGCTCAATCTGGACGCGACGGTGATCGGTGAAGGCACCGGGACCGCGGTAGACCCCGCCTCGCTGTACAGCCCGAAGCTCGTGGTTGACAAGAACGTGCCGATGGTCTCGCAGCAGCAGATCGACGTCGAGTCACCCGCCAACGCCGATGTCGTCACGTTGCAAGTGGGTAGCTCGGTTCGGCGCAGCGACAAGCAAAAGGATTCCGGCCTGCTGCTCGCCCTGGTCGACACCGTCACCCTCAACCGGAAGACCGCTTCAGCGGTGTCCGACGACACTCACCCCGGCGGCGCGGTGCAGAAGCCGCGCGGGTTCAAGGATGAAAGCCCGGCCACCAATATCGCGTTGCCGCACGACGGGTTGTCCTATCGATTCCCGTTCCATACCGAAAAGCGCTCGTATTCGTACTTCGATCCGATCGCGCAAAAGGCCTTCGAGGCCAACTACACCGGTGAAGAAGACGTCAACGGCCTGTCCGCGTACAAGTTCACCCAGGATGTCGGCTACGACGCCGACGGCAAGTTGGCTGAGCCGATCAGGTACCCGTCGCTGTACGCCGACGATGCGGACAGCAAGGTCACCAACACCGCGTTTATGTGGGGCCTGCCGGGCGATCCGGACGAGAAGATCACCATGACCCGCTATTACGCGGCGCAACGGACTTTTTGGGTGGACCCGGAATCGGGGACCATCATCAAAGAAAAAGAGCGCGCCAATCACTACTACGCTCGCGACGCGCTGAAGCCCGAGGTGACGCTGGTCGATTACACGATCACCTCCAACGAAGGGTCCGTCGAGTCACAGGTCAACGCCGCGCGCGATGAGCGCGATCGGTTGGCGCTGTGGTCCCGCGTCCTGCCCATCACCTTCACTGCGGCCGGCGTGATCGCGCTGATTGGCGGGCTTTTGCTCGGCTCGTTCAGCTTGCGGACCGAGACCGCGTTGGCCGAACCCGACCCGGACGCAGCCGACCAAGGTGGCTTCTTCGGCCGCGGAGAGCCACCGCCCGCGCGAGTACCCGGCGCCGAAGCCGAGACCGAGAAGATTCCCACTCAGCCCAAGGACGTCAAGCGAGATCAGGGAACGTCGAGTTCGGGAGGTCCTTCGACGTCGGGTCCACCCGACCCGTCCTAGCTAGCTCGGCGCGTGCGGGCGGCACCCCACTGGGCTCTGCGCTGGTCCCGTCCCGGGTACGCGCTGGCGCTGGCGCTGCTGGTGGTGGCGCCGCTGCTCAGCCCCGGCTATCTACTGCTGCGCGACGCGGTCTCCACACCGCGGTCCTATTTCTCCGATAGCGCCCTCGGGCTGGTTGCGGCGCCACGGGCCACACCACAGGATTTCGCGATCGCGCTGGCCTCACACTGCATCGACGGCGGCCTGGTGGTGAAGGCATTGCTCGTCGTCGGACTGTGGCTGGCGGGCTGGGGCGCAGCCCGACTGGTCGCCCAGGTGTTGCCGGAATCCGGTGCCGGCGGCCAATTCGCCGCGATCACACTGGCAATTTGGAATCCATACGTCGGCGAACGGCTGCTGCAGGGACACTGGAGTCTGCTGCTCGGCTACGGCTGCCTGCCGTGGGTGGCCACCGGCATGCTGACGCTTCGAACAAGCGAAAATGATTCCTGGCCAGGAATTTTCGGCCTGGCCTTCTGGATTGCGCTTGCGGGTCTTACCCCGACTGGCCTGCTCCTCGCCGCCACAGTCGGGTTGACGTGCGTCGCGGTACCGGGTACCGGAATGCCCCGCTTGCGTTGCGCCGCAATCATATTGGCCGAAGCGTTGACGGCGGCGCTACCGTGGTTGACGGCGGCGGCACTGGGTCTGTCGGCGACGGATCAGATGTGGGCTCGCGCGCCAGGTATTGCCGCGTTCGCGGCACGGGCCGAGCCCGGTCTGGGCACACTCGGTAGTCTGGCCAGCCTGGGTGGAATCTGGAACGGCGATTCCGTGCCAGCCTCGCGGGCAACGCTTTTCGCAGTTTTGTCAGCGGTTGTGCTGCTCGCGGTGGTTGCGACGGGAGTCGTCACGCTGACGCGTCACCGAACGGCGCTGCCGTTGCTGGTACTGGCGATGGCATCGGTGCTGATACCCGCGGCGATGGCCAGCGGCCCTGGCCTGGCCGCCCTGCACACGGTGGTCGACATCGCACCCGGCCTGGGCGTGCTGCGCGACGGGCAGAAGTGGGTCGCGTTGGCGATGCCCGGCTACGCGCCGGCCGGCGCGGGCGCGGTGCTGACGTTGCGGCGCTGGTTGCGGCCCGCCCCCGCCGCGCTGTTGTGCTGCGCCGCGCTGGTGCTGTCGCTTCCCGATTTGGCTTGGGGCGTAGGGGGAAAGGTCGACTCGGTGCGCTATCCCAGCGACTGGTCGGCCGTCGCGGCGGCGATCAATCGCGAGCCCGCCGAGGTCGCGGTGCTGCCGGCCGACACCATGCGGCGATTCGCCTGGTCCGGTCCGGCACCGGTTTTGGATCCGCTGCCGCGCTGGCTGCGCACTGACGTCCTGACCACGGGCGACCTGACCATTTCAGGGACGACGGTTCTCGGGGAGGGAAACCGGGCCCGCGATGTGCAGCAGCTGCTGTTGGCCGGTGGCGATTCGGCTGATCTCCGTCGGGCCGGCGTGGGATGGCTAGTGGTCGAGTTGGGCACACCCGGCGATATGGGTTCGGCCGCAGAGACATTCGGCCGGTTGCCGGTGGCCTATCGCGGACGGGACTTGGTGTTGTATCGCGTTGGTGGCGCAACAGCCGGTGCGTCGACGAGCCGGCGGACGACGGTCGTGATCGCGCACCTGGCGTGGCTGGCCATGCTGATCGCCGGAGCGGTCGGCGCGACGGTGACTAGTCGGCGGCAACGGGCTCGTTCGGCAGCGGGGTGATGACGACTCTGTGTCACCGCCACACCACCCCGGTGACGCGGTTGCCGGCGACGACCGACTCCAGCACTGTGCGCATCGCATCCGCGCTTTGCTTCCAAGAGAATTCCGCGCTACGCGCCTGCGCCTTTACACCGAGCTGATCGCGCAGCACCGGATCGGTCAGCAACTGCTGAAGCCGACTCACCAGTTCGTCGTGGCCGTCGACCAGCACTCCGGTCACTCCGTCGATGATCGAGTCGGCCAACCCGCCGGACGACCGGTAGCCGATGGTGGGCACCGCGTGCTGGGCCGCCTCGATGACCGCCAGACCCCAGCCTTCTTTGCGTGACGGCAGCACGTGCACCCAAG
>Ga0302326_10011589_pt1 | contig 18958 bp, 14 predicted proteins | sample Palsa_T0_3_FD_202264 | JGI IMG/M metagenome (GOLD analysis project Ga0302326, IMG submission 202264) | Peat permafrost microbial communities from Stordalen Mire near Abisko, Sweden - Palsa_T0_3 | ecosystem: Environmental > Terrestrial > Soil > Palsa > Peat permafrost | place: Sweden: Abisko...
ATAGTTGGTTATGTCCTGGGTGCTCTTGTATCGCTGCGCGAAACTTTGCTCCAAATACACATCCACCAGCGTGTTCACCACCGAAGCGGCCAGAACTGGGCTCGGGCTTCGAAACCGTATCGAAAGCAATTCCGACTTCGGCACTTGTGTAACGCTCAAAGAGCCCAAAAACTGGCGTACCAACTGATCCCGCTGGATTGGGTTATCGAGATTGATATGGGCTCCGCCCCCAAATAAAGGATGCTTTTGCAGTTCGAGCCGGCGTATCGTCAGCTCCGCGATGATGGGACTCTGAAAGCCGATAATCTGAGTCTGCATTTTGAGGCCATATTCGTCGCCCGCGCCCCCCCCCCCACTGCCCAGGCTGATGGAACTGTGCTGATCCATATGGACCATCGCAACAGCATCATACTGAGGCATCTGAAACCTTCCCCATATCGTGGCCAGCGTCCCGCCGAGGATCATAAGTCCAAGCAGATACACTCCGTATTTCCGGAGAATGCGAACGATATCGGAAAGACGTATTGCGTTTTCCGTGAATTTCGTCGCCGTCATTGGTTGGTTTGTTGTCACTCTGACCTCGTCAAATAGTCACCAGCTGCGAATTCCTGACTCGATATGCTATCCGGGTGATAGGCAGCACCCAAAATGAACGCATAGCCCATCATCACCTGAGACGCGGTCATAGCAGCGTTTCGAGTCAAGTCACCCTGATAGGCTTCCGCCAAAAGACAGAAAGAGAGAGGCAACACATGCGGACAGGTGCCGCCGCGCACTACCCGAATCGCTACAAACACCATGCCCAGGAGAAAACCAAACCTGGCCATCACGTAAAAGATACCGACCGGCGTCCCCAACTCCATTACATTCCGGATGGTGTCACCTTCCGATAGGTCGTATGTGTAGGTATAGGCGTTACTGTCTCCCACATGGGCCGCATCGACGCCCAGCCCCATTCCTGCTCCGATCAGGCTAAACCGCGGTATCGTAACGAATCCGATCAAACCACCCGTCAATCGCCCCTCGCTGTCTTGCACATAGCTCGCGCCCGTGAATCGCTCAACCACGATATTGAACTCCGAGGGCGAAATCACATAAGTCGCGGCAGCGGCAACCGGCAGCAAAATGCAAATGCCCCCGATGGCCAGGACCGCGCGCGTGGAACCGAGAATGACGGCGCACACCAAGGCTCCGACGATTGCCGCGCCCGCTAGCGCAATCGCAGTCCTGGAGCCACTGACCAGATGGCAAAGGTTCACCGTAAATGTACAAACAATGAGCAACCATTTGCTTCCAATCGCCCGGCGCTCTTTCGGAAGCAACCACTCTCCCAGGCAAAGCGCGACCGCGATGGAAACCCAGATGCCGTAAAAGAGATTGAAATTGAACGTGCCTGAGACCCGGGCAATCTCCGCGCCCGGCAACCCCATAGCGTCGCCCTCCGACGTTTTATTCACCCACGCCGAGGTTGGAGACTCTGCCTGGGCGATCGCCAAAAAACACATCGGGATGCTGAGCAATAAATTCCACCGAATGAAACTCCGGCGATGCTTCTCCGTCAGGCAGAGCGGGAATATGAGCAGGATCGGCAAATAAAACAGGTAGTTGTGAAACCCTACCACGGCTATAAAAATAGATAAACCTGAAATAATAATCTGCAACAGGCCCTGCATGATCAGGACCGTACTTAGCATCAGCATGCCCAACAGCAGGTATCCGCGATCGAACACTCCAACCCAAATCGCATAGAGATATGCCAACCCGATCGGAACATCTTGCAGCAGATAAAAAGCGGAAACGCCCGGGAATAGCCATTTCCGCACGGCGCCCGTAAAGACGATCGCCCAAAACGAAACAAAGTAAAACATCGCTATTCTGCGGGCGGAAGTACTCTCCCGCGGATTTTCTACGGTAAGCTCGTCCCCAAATTGGAGTGTCGTTGCCAATAATCGACCGATTTCTCAAGCTGAAAGCTAGAAATTAGCCTCTCTGACCGTAGTAGCCGCATACACGCTGGTGAGAGCTGTCGAGAAGAGGTTGTTGGTCTGCTGACGCAAATAGCTTGGCTGCAGGTAGATTATGTCGTTCGGGTGCAGGATCGGGTCCGCGATCTCCCCCTTGGAGAGTTTTACCTGATCCAGCAGAATCTCCTCGCGTTTCCCATCCACGGTGCGCAGGAGATACAGTTTTGACCGCTTTGCAATCGCCGTAATCCCGCCCGCTTGTGAAAGTGCTTCCAGAAGGGTCATATTCTTCACAACACCTTCGCCGGAAACCGCGGACGCCTGTCCCACGGTCATCGCGCCGCCAATAGGGTAAATCCCAGGCCGATTCACCTCGCCGCCCATAAAATACACCCCGCGATTAGCCACTGCCACAATGTCACCCGGTTGCACCATCGTGTTCATTGCTGAACTGTTCGGCGCATCTGGATCGAGCTCTACCGAAGTGGGAGGTTGGCCGCTACGGTGAAGAATCGAAAGATGATGGTCGGCGAGTCCGGTTAGCCCACCAACTTGGGAAAGCACATAGGAGAGCGGCGCAGGCGCGTAAAGCGGGAGAATCTTGGGAGACGCCACCTGCCCGAGCACATTCACCGTAAGGTTAACCGCTGAGACTATGTCGACCGTCACATTCGGATCTTTGACGATCCCCTTCGTCAGCAATGATTCCGAGACCGCATGCTCAAACCCATCTGGCGACATGCCGGCTGCCTGAATGGTCCCGGCATAGGGAAGGTGCACGGAGCCGTCCGCATTCACACGCACCTGAACTCCCGCACCAAGATCCGGGAAATCATACATGTGTACATTCAATTCGTCGCCCGGCGCCAGTCCCGGAGCCACGAATTTTCCTTCCGGCACCGCTGCTTCCTGAGACCAAACCGGAATCGCGAGCATCAGAAGACTAGCAAGGAGAATTCTGGTCAGTTTCACTGGAAAATCGTCACCTGCGTCAAAACGATGAAGTGCGTGCCCTTGTCTCAGTGCGGGCGACGAGCCCGGATTATTTTCATACCGGTCCTGAATCGAGTACCCACACTCCAACAGCTAGGATAAAGATACCATGGGGCCTCTGTCACACGAAGCCTGATTCCAGTCATCGGAGTCCGCGCGCCGCGCATTCCGAATTGCCGGAAGTAATCTTGCGCGATACTGGTTCGTTGAAACCCCGTCGCTTCCCGCGCCTCCCCCCAAACTATTCAATCCCAAGCGCCTTATAGACTTCCTGCGCCGCACCGTTCAGCGCGTAGCGTTTTTCGTAGCATGCAAGGGCACGGACACGCATCTCCGTGAGCTGCTTGACATTGAGTTCTTGAAACGCCGTCAACAGGCGTACAGTGCCCTCGACCGAGTCAGCCTCCATCAACCCTGCGCCATCGCCAGCCACATCGGGCGCGATATTGACTTTGTCCGAAATCAACGGCACCACACCACACGCCAGGGCATCCGCCACCGCTATCCCGAAGTTTTCCTGGTGCGAGGGCAGCACAAACGCTTCGGCCCCGTAAAAGGCGCCCCACTTTGCATCGCCGCGCAACATCCCGGTCCACGTGATCCGTTCTCCAACCCCCAATTGATCCGCCCTGGCCTTCAGATCTTCACTCCAGCCGGTCTCGTCCGGACCCGCCATCACCAGTTGCAGGCCCGGCTTCGCCGTCTGAGCAAATGCCTCCAGCAGCAGGTCGCACCCTTTTTTGGGGTGAATCCTGCCCAGAAACAGCAAATAGTTCTTCCCTCGCAACCCTGGCCAGCTGGCAAGAAAAGCCTGCTTAAGCGCCTCAGGATCGCCGCTCGGTCCCATCGTTCCATACGGCACCACAACCCGCCGGAACCGGCAAAACGGGAAGCCATCGGCCGCAACCCGCTTCTCTTCTTCGCTGGTAAAGCAGACCGCCTGCGCCGCGTTCAGATTGCGGTGCTCCTGGAGCGTCCAATACACGAGTTTCTTTAAGTGCTTCAAAGGAAAGCGGTTCTTGAAGTAGGGGTCGAGCATGCCATGAGCAAAAACCACAAACGGCTTCCGTCCAGCAATGGCCTTGCGCGCGGCCACGCCGTGGTATTGCCAGACGCCATTGACGATCACGCCATCGAAGCGCCGGTAATTTGCCTTGAGCCACTCGTCCAGCCGCGGCGAATAGCCGTAGTTCGTCTTTCCCGGCCCGCACGGATGGATCGCACAAGCGATCAGCTTCCGAAATCCGTCGCCCTCCGGACCGTCGCTCGCGCCATCCAGCGTCGCCACCTCGACCTCGTTGCCGGCCCGTTGATGCGCCCGCGCAAACATACGAACGGACTCGCTCGGCCCCCCACGATCCGGATTCAATGTATGCACAACATGCAAAAGCCGCATAAGTGGCCAGTATATCGCTGGCCTATGGCAACTCCTGCTGCAACGGGCGGTGCGCAAGGCTGGCGAAAGTAGCGCACGGGTGGACTCACCTCCCAAAGCATGACCCGCTTCAAGTCAATTCGCGACATGATTTTCGGACGCTGCCGCCTGCCGGCCGGAAGCCTTCAGACGCGCTTCAATCCGCCACTATACTTGCGTTGAATGCGAGAATCTAAGTCCAACGACGCGACCAAACCGCGGGCCATCATCATTGGCGCAGGACCCGCAGGCTTAACCGCCGCGCAGGAACTGCTGCGCCGCACCGAGGTTCAGCCCGTTGTCCTCGAAGCCTCCGATGCCATCGGCGGCATCAGCCGGACGATTCAGTACAAGGGCAATCGGATGGATATTGGCGGTCACCGCTTCTTTTCCAAATCCGATCGCGTCATGCAATGGTGGATGGACGTAATGCCACTTGAGCCTTCGCTGACCAACGGGCATGGCCCCGCGGGCTTGCCGCAAACAAGCACGATCCAGATCCGCTATCAGGGCAAGCAGCGCGAACTTTCCCCAAATCTGACCGCAACCGCAGTCGCCTCACCGCCCGCCGATCCCGATCTCGTGATGCTTCTGCGCCCGCGCAAGAGCCGGATCTATTTCCTTCGCCGCTTTTTCGACTATCCCATCCGCCTCACCGCCGATACTTTACTCAATCTGGGACTCTTCCGAACCTTTCTGGCCGGCATGAGCTATATGCGCACCGCTCTTTTCCCCAAGAAGGAAGAGAAAACTCTGGAAGATTTTCTAGTCAACCGTTTCGGCCGCCAGCTCTACCGTCTTTTCTTCGAGTCCTACACTGAGAAAGTCTGGGGCGTGCCTTGCAGCCAGATCAGCGCCGAATGGGGCGCGCAGCGCATCAAGGGGCTTTCCCTGAAAGGGGTTGTGCTTCACTTCCTCAAAAAGGCCTTCAGCGGCAAATCCAGCGGGGCTGCCAAAAATGGTATTGCCCAGAAGGAAACCGAAACCTCGCTGATCGAACAGTTCCTCTACCCCAAATTCGGCCCCGGCCAGCTCTGGGAACACGTTGCAGAAATGGTGCAGGAAGCCGGCGGCGAGCTCCACAGGAATGTCAACGTCGACCGCCTCATCGTCTCCGGCAATCGCATCAAGGGCGTGGAAGCAATCTCCGGCGCAAACTCCGGCAATCCCCAACGCGTCACCTTTGCGGCCGACTTTGTCTTTTCCACCATGCCCATTCAGGAACTCATCCGCACCCTGTCCGTTCCCGCGCCCGAGGAAGTTCGCGCAGTCAGCGAGGGCCTCGTCTACCGCGACTTCATCACGGTCGGCCTGCTCGCCTCCAAGCTCGCCGTGCGAGAGAAAGACGGCAGCCAGCTCAAAGATAACTGGATCTACATCCAGGAGCCCGACGTTCAGGTTGGCCGCCTCCAGATCTTCAATAACTGGAGCCCCGCCATGGTCGCCGACCCCTCCAATGTCTGGGTCGGGCTCGAGTACTTCTGCTATCAGACGGACCCAATCTGGAATCTGAGCGACGAAGCAATGATCGCGCTGGCCAAAGAGGAGATCTCCCGGATCGGCATCCTGCGCTCCGAAGATGTGCTCGATGCCCACGTCGTTCGCGTGCCCAAGACCTACCCCGCCTACTTCGGCACCTATGATCGCTTCGACACCATCCGCAACTTTACAGACCGCATCGAGAACCTCTTCCTGGTAGGCCGCAACGGCATGCACAAATACAACAACCAGGACCACTCCATGCTGACCGCCATGACCGCCGTGGATAACATCGCCAAAGGGATCACCGATAAATCCAATCTTTGGACGATCAACACGGAAATGGAATATCACGAAGAGAAGAAATAGATTCTGGATCCGCGCTGTCTTCCAGAACCAAGAAAATACGTCAGATTCCCTCCCCCGAGAGAACCTGCCGTCTCGGCCGGCTGCGACCGAGGAACCTGTTTTGACCTTGTACCGCCAGCGCTACAGAGCCCACACCGGAGCATTGCCCAGAATAGCCGCGCCCGAGAATGCAATCGGCCCGTCCCATGCGGGCACCAGAAAGCCCTTTACCGGGTGAACATTAGGGCCGCCCCCAGCATGATGGTGATGGCGCAGTGCCGTTTCAACCGCGCGCATGCTCTCAGCCCGCTCCATCTTCGTCTGGCGCTCCCAGAACATCACAAATCCCTGGCCGCAAATAGTGCAACGGGTCTCCGCCGCAGCCTCGGTGCTCTTGAGAAGTACTTGCATTTTGGTCTCTCCTTATCGCTCTGCGCCGGGCATCGCCCAGCCATTCGTTGACGGTAGCCCTGTGCGCGAAATCGCAATATTCCACGAGCAGGGTGCCTGCGCAACCGTGCAGGGTACGGCGTCTCACTCGGAGGATGGTCCGTATCCCACCCCTGTGTTAGTGACGATCCGGAACCACCACGAGCATCTGGAATGAAGTGTCCTGAAAACTCGAATCGTATCAATTCTGCTCAACTGCCATGAAGTTTTTCCAAAGTAAAGTCCGTTCTGAGACAGGAATCCAAATGCGCTGTGACATGGCCAACACATCTTGTTCACCCGGCAACCGGTATATCCTGAAAGGTCGCTGTTAGATCAACATGCCTCTGCGGCAGAGACTCCCAAGGACACCCGTTTCCATCATGAGCAAGCAAACCATCGCCGTACATCTGCCCGACGGGGCCATCCGCGAAGTACCCGCCGGTGCAACCCCTCTCGATATAGCGAACTCCATCTCGCCGCGCCTTGCCGCCGTCTCGGTTGTCGCCCGCCTCAGCCCGATCGCCGCCACCGGCGTCTCCACCAGTCCCGAAGACGCAACCACTCCGGAAGCAGACAGCGACGCCGCCATGTACACCGCCGCGGACGCCGCCGTCTCGCGCCTCGTCGACCTCTCCACGCCACTGACCGAAGATACGCATCTCGCCCTCATCACCGAGCGCGACCCCGAGGCCCTCAAAGTCGTCCGCCATTCCGCCGCGCACGTCATGGCCACCGCCGTCCTCGAACTCTTCCCCGAAACCAAGCTCGGCCATGGCCCCGCCACCGATCAGGGATTCTTCTACGACTTCTACCGCGAAAAGCCCTTCACGCCCGAAGACCTCGTCGCCATCGAAGCCAAAATGGCCGAAGTCATCGCCCGCGACGAGAAATTCCAGCGCGAATCCACGCCGCGCGAAGAAGCCCTCGCCACCTTCGAGCACGACGGCGACTTCATGAAGACGCATTTCGTGACCAAATTCACCCACCCCGGCGAACAGGTCAGCTTCTATCGCAACGGCAACTTCCTCGACTTCTGCCGCGGCCCGCACGTACCCTCCACCGGCCGCGTCAAAGCCGTCAGAGTCACCAACCTCGCCGGAGCCTACTGGCTCGGCGACGAAAAGAATCCGCAGCTCCAGCGCATCTACGGCACCGCATTCTTCTCGCAGAAAGACCTCGACGCCCACTTTGCCCGTCTCGAAGAAGCAGCGCGCCGCGACCATCGCCTCCTGGGCAAGCAACTCGACCTCTTCAGCATCCAGGAAGTCGCAGGAGCCGGCTTAATCTTTTGGCATCCCAAAGGCGCCATGATCCGCAAGATCATGGAAGACTGGATGAAGGATGAGTGCCTGCGCCGCGGCTATTCCATGGTCTACACTCCGCACGTCATGCGCCGCGAACTCTGGAAGATCAGCGGCCACGAGGGCTTCTACTCCGGCAATATGTACACGCCCATGGAGCTGGACGACGCCGACTATCGCCTCAAGCCCATGAACTGCCCCGGACACATCCTCATCTACAAAAACACTCCCAAGAGCTACCGCGACCTGCCCGTCCGCTACGCAGAACTGGGCAACGTCTACCGCTACGAACGCTCCGGAACGATGCATGGCCTCCTGCGCGTCCGCGGCTTCACCCAGGACGACGCGCACATCTTCTGCACACCCGGCCAGATTGAAGATGAGATGGACGCCTGCATCGACTTCGCCGAAGCTGTTCTCAAGACCTTCGGCTTCGCCGAATACCGCGTGGAACTCTCCGCGCACGATCCCAGCAAGCCCGGCGAATTTGTGGGCAAAGAAGAAGACTGGCTCCGCGCAGAGGCAGCGCTCGACCGCGTCCTCACCCGCCGCGGTCTTACCTTCAAGAGAATTCCCGGCGAGGGAGCTTTCTACGGACCCAAAATCGACTTCAAACTGGTCGACGTCCTTGGCCGCCTGTGGCAGCTCTCCACCGTCCAGTTCGACTTCAACCTGCCCGCCCGCTTCGAACTCGAATACGTCGGCGAGGACGGCGAACGCCATCAGCCCGTCATGGTCCACCGCGCCCTCTACGGATCGGTTGAAAGATTCTTCGGCGTCCTCATCGAGCACTACGCCGGAGCCTTCCCCCTCTGGCTCGCGCCCGTTCAGGTCGGCCTCGTCCCAATCAGCGAACGCCATCAGGAGTACGCAGCGCGAGTCAAAGCCGAACTAGAAGCCGCCGGCCTGCGCGTCGAAGTCGACGACCGCAACGAGAAGATGAACGCCAAAATCCGCGACTTCGCCAACCAGAAAACGCCTTACATCCTGATAATGGGCGACAAGGAAGCCGAAGCCCACGCCGTCAGCGTCCGCACCCGCGCCAAAGGCGACCAGGGATCGATGCCGCTGGCCACCTTCCTCGCGAACACCCAGGAACTCGTTAAGACCCGGTCAACAGAATTGTGACCGAAAGGGATGACTGGCGAGTTATCGCAAAATATGAGAGAAAAATTCCTTGCGGAGATCGGATTGTTGTTGAGAACCTGACACAGTGAGCAGAGCGATTAAGGTCGTCCCTCAAAGTGTAGCGGCAGGTATAGGACGATGACTGCAATTTATGTAGCGATCCGAGCCTCACTCAGGATAGCTTGGCCTTGTGTGGAAACAGTCGCCTGAATAAGCAGCGTCATACGCGCGTCCCTCTTGCGTATACCAGCCGCGCGAATGCTTTAGATTTCTGCTTTTCCTCCGATGTCAGTCCCACAAACCAGGCGACTCCCAAGGTTGTGATCATCCATCCTGCGATCAATGGGACGCTGACAGGGAGCATGCGGGAACTGCTCCAGGCAGGCAGAAGAAGCAAAGACGGAATGACACACATCGACGGACGCAGGAGACCTGCCAGGATGAAATGACGACGCGACACGAAGATAGTCGAGCGCGTAAGCTTCATGCTGACTGCGAGATGCATTCCAACGCTGACAAAGGCTCCTATCAGTGTCCCAACCGCGACCCCGACAGCGCCGATTCTCTGCACAAGGTAAATGCTTACAGCTACGTTTACCACAGCTTCCGCAACTCCAGCAGCCGTAGCAAGGTACTGTTTTCCAGTCGCGATGACTGCGAGAGAATAAGGGTAGCCAAGCTGGCGAATCGCGTTTCCGAGCACCAGAACCTGAAGAAACAATGTACTGCGGACCGCGTAGCCGTGCCCGACCCAAAGCTTCAGTAGCGGGTAAGCTCCAAGCCCAAGCGGAAGTCCAATCAGACAAAGGAGCAATACGCAATAGCGGGTGGCCTTGATTACGATCTCTCCGATCTGGCCAGAAGTCATTCCGATTTGGAGTGAGGATACAGCAGGCAAGAGCGGGCCGAAGAGACTCCCGATCACGAGCAACATGAAATTGGTTACTGAGGCTGCAATTCCGTAATAGCCTGTGTCTTTAAAGTCGTAGTGCCCAACGATTATGGTATCCAGCCCACTTACGAATAGCGTTGCTATAGTCCAGATGGATAGCACACTTCCGTATCTGACCAGGCGTAGTGCGGATTCGCGTTCAACAAGCCGAAACGAGAAGCCAACGGACTCCCGCGCATACCTCCTCCATCCCAGGTACTGGCCGAGCGCTGTGACAACATTGAAGGTGGCCATCAAACATGCCAATTGTATTAAGCTGCCATGCATCAACAGTATGCCTGCAAGCGAAGCAGCAGACAGAACCCTGCTGGATATTGCCAATGCTGTGGGGAACCCATACCTTTGTAAGCCCGTGAACACAGCCAGGAATGCGCCGAAAGGCAATGCGAAGACTGTAGACAAGCCGATCAATAAGATTCCCGCACGCACGTCACCAACGAGAGCAGTCGGCATCTGGTGAAAGAGCTCCGGTACTTTCCATGTGACCACAACGATGGCGACGGCGCCCACGAACGCAGTCGCGCATAGGATCGCGAAGGAACTGCTGAGGGTTCGACTACTAGCCATGCGATCGCCGGCGGCGTCATATTCGGCGACAAATTTGCTAATTGCGGTTTGCAGGCCGAGGTCCAGCAGGTTGATATATGCGCTGGTCTGCAGGATCAGAACCCAGGCACTATATTCAGCCGCCTCCATGCGATGCACAAGCAGAGGAGGCAAAACCAGGGAGACAAGCATCGAGAGCACTATCCGCGCCATGTTGGATGCCGAACCCTGCAGAATCTTACGCTTATACGACATTTTGCCTCATAAACCCCCAGAATACATTACGAGTCTCGAAAGGTAATGTGTTAGTTTCTATCGGTCCAAGCAGGACTGAACTCATCCGTTCAAACTAATCGGAATCTACGTCTTCCCCGTTGATTTCAATAGGTCCGCAGTGGAATGAACACACTCTGGACTTGAAATTTATAGATAGCCCAGCCGGTCATTCGTCGAACTGCGATCGGGGAATGATGGATGCTGTTCGGATAGTATCTTTGGATATCTAATTCACGTGCATACTAATGAGGAATTTAAATACGCTTAGAGTCTCAGTCGACTCGCCCGGCTCTTGGTGTTGACGATCCATGTTATGCCACGATGGAAAGAAATCCCTGGGCGAAGCATGGCGAGAGGCAGCGAAGACTAGCCAGTATAATCGTAATGGCATAGGCGGCGGACCGAATCAAACACTGATCTGCATATGGCATTATCGGTGCCCTGTTCCGGAACTGCTGATTTCGTCGTCTACTTTAGCTACGCTCTCGGCAGTCAACCCGCGCCTGGAAGATATGTTCGGATGGTTGGGAGCGAGATTTTTTGTAGAGAAGCTTTGCTTTACGCCACGAACACTCACTCGCAGCTTGGCATCGGCATAAAGATTGCGGGGCTACAATCTGCCCGGCACAGACGAAATCGGAGCCTTCACTCGTCACCTTGCAACAGCTATAGAGCAAGATTATTTCCTCTTGAGGTAAAACAATGAGCAGGCTGTCCGAAATTGAAGTTCTGCTCGCTACCTATAACGGCGACCGGTTCTTACGGGAGCAGATTAATTCCATCCTTGCTCAGGATTATTCGAATATTCGTGTGCTGGCCAGGGATGACGGATCGACTGACGAGACTGCTGAAATCTTGAGCGAGTATGCAGGAAAGTATCCCGACCGCTTTCGAGTCATGCCGGCGAGCGCAGCAACTGGAAGCGCGAAAGAGAACTTTCTGCTCCTCATGAAGACATCTACCGCTGATCACATTTGCTTCTCTGACCAGGACGACGTGTGGCTGCCAGAAAAGGTGAGGAAAACAAAAGAGGCAATGGACCGCCTCGAATTTCGATGGGGAAGGCATGTTCCACTGCTCGTCTTCACAGACCTGCATGTAGTCGACGACCGGTTGAAGATGCTTCACAGGTCTTTCTGGGCTTTCATGAAGATTAATCCCGGGCACATCAACAGGCTCGCTAAGTTGATGGTGCAAAGCGTGGTAACAGGATGCACTGCGATGATGAATCGCCCGTTGCTTGAACTCGCTTTACGCATGCCCTCAGAGGCCTCTATGCACGATCGATGGATTGGATTGCTGGCATCCACGATGGGAAGGGCCAGCATGTTGAACGAACAGACTGTCCTCTACCGTCAACACGACCGTAACGTTGTCGGCACCGGTCAGAAGGCTACCGGCCCGGAGGATGGAAAAATCTCCTTCCTGGATCGGGTCAGGCGCCTCAAGGAAGGATCAACTGCGATCCAATGGCGAAACGGGCAACGAGACGCAATTGCCCTTCTCAGGGTACATGGCACCGAGATGGCGGTCGAAAAACAAGAACTGATCAGAGCCTTCCTGCGATGCGAAACGAGCGCAAGCCGCTTCGTCCGAATTGCTACTTTGATCCGTTATGGTTTCAATGACGTAGGGATATCGCCAAATCTGGCCAGGCTTGCCATGCTATGGACAAAATAGAGGCATGAGCAAGGGCCGGTTGTCAGGGGAACCAAAATATGTAATCGAATCGTCCACGAAAGCGAAACTGGCATTCGCCCGCAAGATGCTCGTGCAGCGTGCCGCCACCAATCCTGAATCAGGACCAAGCAGGTTGCCAGCTAGAGCCTGCCGCTACTACACCCCCATGCCGAACTCAGACGCAGTCTGCGTGCCAGCGTTGGCATAGAAGTCATACGGAGTCCGGTGGTTGAACACGTAGCGCTTGCGAAGCTCTCGCCCGATAAACAGTCCCACCGCAGCAATCCCCACACCGACGGAAACCCACCCAATCGCTCGCAGAGCGTTGTAATTCGTTGTGGAACTCGTTTCTGCTTCGTTCTCGGTCATGGGGTTTCCTCCTGAGTAAATGATAGCGCACATGGAGTTAAGACTGTCCAGGGCAGACGTAGTCACACTTTCGTGCTAGCCCAGAAGGAGCAAATCCACTCAACTCCCTCAATTCAGACCATTTACTCCATTGATTCGATGCGAGAGAGCCACTGTTCTTTCGCGGTTTCCGGCAAAAAGCTCGCACGAAACGAGTTCTTTGCGAGGCTCTTGAGCCGGCTGCGGTCAAACCCATGAATCTCATGCGCCAGCCGGTATTCATTCTCCACCGATGACCCGAAGAAAGCAGGATCGTCCGAGTTCAGCGTGACCAGCAAACCCTGATCGAAGTACTCGCGCATCGGATGTTCCGCAAACGATGCGCAAACGCCGGTTCTCACATTCGAGCTGGGATTCAGTTCCAGCGGTATCTGGCGTCTTTCCAGCTCCGCCAACAGTTCCTGATCGTGAATCGCCGAAAGCGCATGACCCAGCCGCTCCGACCCAATCGAAAGCGCCTCCCAGATCGCCTGCGGTCCCGTCGTCTCACCGGCATGATTGGTAAGCCTGAGCCCGGCGGCCGCGGCCTCAGCAAACATCTCCCGGAACGGCTCCGAAGCGGCCACACGCTCATCCCCGCCCAGCCCAATGCCGATAATCGAGGGATACTCCCGCCGCATGTGCGCAGCCAGTCGAAAGACCCGCTGCGCCTCGGGCACGCTGAAATGCCGCACCGCGTCGAAGATCCAGTAGAGCGTCACGCCAAAGTCGCGCTCACCCCGCTCCCTGGCCCGCTCCAGCCCGGCAAAGATCTTCTCAAACAACAGCGGATCGGCCGCATCTTCCTCCTTGCGCCAAAAGTAGACCACGCCGACAGAGATATACACCTCGGCATGAACCACCCCTTGCGCGGCAAGCTGCTCGATCATCCGGTAAGCGGCAAGCTCATACTCCTCCGGCCCGCGCAACCGCCGCGTCACAGCCTTAAAAGCCTCAAGAAATCCCGAGAAATCCGTGTACTGGTAAAGCGCCTCCGCAGCTTCCACCGTCAGAGGCTCGGCATCCATGCGCCTGCTCAGTTCCGCAAGCGTCGCAGGCTCAATCGTGCCCTCAAGGTGCAGGTGCAACTCAGCTTTCGGTAACCGCCGGATGAATAAAGTGATTTCGTCGGACATACTTCATTCTATTGCGCCCAACCGTAGACCGAACTCAACGCACGACAAAGAAGAACGAGATGCCGAACAAAATAAACTTGAGCTACTCGATTCTGTCCCGCTTTTGTAAATTGTGTTTTCTGCACAAAATTCGAATATTCTTGGGCTCTTTGGAAGAGCCGCCTCTCGAATACGGGATGACGTGATCGAAATGTAGGAAGGACACAGAACCGCACAGGACGCACATTCCTTTGTCACGCTTCCAAACCTCCTGCTTTACCCAACTCGGGATGATCCGATCATCCTCATCCTTCAGTCCCGGATTCTGCGTTGACAAGAAAGCGTCATCAAGAACGAGCCGGAGATGAAACTTAAATACGATACGACCATTAGATGGCTGATTCCACACGTCGAACAATTCGAAGGTTCCGTTATAGACCCATATCCCGTCTTTAATCTTTTCGAAGACCCTAATGAGTTCTGGTCGATCTCCGAGTTCTTTGTGCCGCCTTACGGCTTCTAGGAATAGACCGTTTCTCGTTAGCTTTCCGCTCGGAAGTCTAGCTGGCTGATCCAGCCTCTTCGGATCGTTTATTCCTGCAGTTCGAGGATGATCATGCCCTTCATAGATGAGGGTCGATCCTTCATCATCAATTTCATCTTCGTACGGCGCACCGACTCGACGGCTCATCAGGAAAACAGAACCCGAATTATTGAGCCTGTAATTCATTCCGTGCTGGAGGCTGGCGCCGACCGCGCGGCACATATCAACGTAGGAAATGACATCGCCTCGGGCGAAATCGTTTTGCATAGAAGTCTTTTGCGTCGAAAATACGCTCGTATTACGCCGGAATTCGATTTTTTGCAAATTCAGACCGATGCCGACTGTAGAAGTAATAAATCACCAGTCCGATGATCAACCAGATAAAGAATCGGAACCAGGTGATAATCGGCAGGCCGCTCATCAGCAACACGCAAAAAAGGATGCTCAGCACTGGTATCACTGGCCCAAAGGGAACACGAAATCCCCGTCGGCGTTCCGGCTCGCGATACCGCAGCACCAGCACGCCAATCGAAACCAGCACAAAGGCGAACAGCGTTCCAATATTGGAGAGATCCGCCAGCGTCCCGATGTCGAAAAGGCCCGAGGGAATCGCGACGACAATTCCCGCCACCCAGGTCGAGAACGCCGGGGTCCGGTAGCGCTTGTGAACATTGCTGAAAATCTTCGGCAGCAGTCCATCGCGGGACATTGAAAACCACACCCGCGATTGCCCCAGCTGATACACCAGCAGCGACGAAACCATCCCCGTCAGCGCGCCGCACAACACCGCCAGCCGCACCCAGTGCAGCGGATGCCCATCCGGAGTCAGCGACAGCTTCTTCAGCGCGTTCACCACCGGCGCCGCATCACCCACCATCGACTGCCACGGCACCAGCCCCGTCAGGCAAACAGCGACCGCAACATACAGAACCGTGCAGACGACGAGCGTAGCAATAATGCCGATCGGCAGATCCTTCTGCGGATTCCGGCACTCCTCCGCTGCCGTCGAAACCGAATCAAAGCCAATGTAGGTGAAAAAGATAATCGACCCGCCCGCCAGAATCCCCGAAAGACCATTCGGCGCAAACGGATGCCAGTTCGTCGGATGAATGTACTCAAGCGCTGCGAAGATAAAGATCAGGATCGCAGTCAGCTTCAGCCCGACCATGACGTTATTCGCCTCGGCGGTTTCGCGGATGCCGCGCACCAGCACCACCGTCAGCAGCAGCACAATCAGAAACGCCGGTATATTGAAGCCAAAATGCCAGCCTGGCGCATAAATATCCTTGCCCGCCAGATCCTGCAACCCAGACGGCAAATACGCCGGAGAAATCCATCGCGCAGAAGGATGCAACCCAAACCAGTCCAGCAGGTCCACCACATGCGCGGCAAAACCCACGCTGACCGTCATATTCGAGCCAGCATATTCCAAAATCAGATCCCAGCCGATGATCCAGGCAATCAACTCGCCCAACGTGGCATAGGTATACGTGTAGGCCGACCCGGCAATCGGAATCATCGACGCCAGTTCGGCATAGCAGAGGCCGGTCAGGCCGCAGACAAACGCCACCAACACGAGCGAAACCGCCAGCGCCGGGCCAGCGCCAGGGCGGCCGGAAAGCGCCGTGTGCGTGATGATGTAATCCGCCAGTGGCGTGTTGAGCACGCTGGTCGTGTCAAATTTTTCCCCGGAGATCGCTGTCCCGATCACCGTGAAGATGCCGGAGCCGATCACCGCGCCAATACCAAGCGCAGTCAGCGACCAGGGGCCGAGGGTTTTTTTTAGGCTGTGTTCCGGATCCTGAGAGTCCAGAATCAGCTTGTCAATGGACTTGCGGGACAGCAATTGGCTTGCCAGTGGAGCGCTCCTCACCCTTGGAATGCAACGCGTCTGAATCACTTCACCCGCCCCGAAAACTCCAATCCTCAGGAAAATGAATGAGGAAGGTGGGTGCCCCAGGTCTCGCCATTGAGACCTGGGCGGTAGCTCACCTTACTTGCGCTTCGACTGGCCGCGAGCAGCCTTCTTCAGCTTCTGCTTGTTCTCGCCGCGTGGCCCAGTCCGTGGTCCCTTCGGAGCGGCCTTCTTGCGAGCAGCGCGCTTGATCTTCTTACGTTCCAGTACATCTTCTACAGCCTTGGTGTTTGCCATCTTCTTCTCTTTTCGTGTTGTTTGAATTGCCCCAACCAATAATGATCAGGGCTTGAAATCATGAAGGGGCGCCGCGCTAAATTTTCACCAGTTGCGCGAACTTTTCGATCAGCTTTTTCACCCCAAATCTAGCAAAGTGTACCGTAAGTTTCGCATCTTCGCCGTCACCCTCGCGCAGAATTACGGTTCCATCTCCATATTTCCCATGCCGCACCCGCATGCCCTTCTGCAAATCGGACGCACCGGTAGCCGCCGGCACCTCCAGCTTGGGCCGCGAAAACCCACCGCCCCCCGCCTTTCCAGAAAAGAACTGCGCGATATTATCCAGCGAATCCGGCTTCTTCTCCGCTGGCTTGCCCGCATCCGCGCCAGCCTTCCGCTGCGGCGTCCAAACCACCGGCTTCCCGCCCATCCCGGAGCCCATCCCGGAGCTGGGATACGCCGTAGCCCTCACACCCGCATAAGGCGCACGCAGTGGCGTCCGTCCCGGAGTCCTGTCCGAACTCTGATCCTCATCCTCATAACTGTAGTGACCGCCAAAATCGTCCTGCCCACCATTCCGATAGCCCGAACCGTACCCGCCGCCGCTGGCTTCGCGCCGATGCATCGGCGTCCCGAGATTCTCAACCAGGCGCCCTGGAATCTCCTCCAGAAACCGCGAAGCCACGCTCGCCTCAGGCGCGTCATTCCCATACCGCCGACGATACTGCGCCCGCGTCAGCACCAGCGTATCCATCGCCCGCGTCATGCCGACGTAACAAAGCCTGCGTTCTTCCTCCAGGCCATTCGGATCGTTCAACGTCCGCGAATGCGGAAACAGCCCCTCTTCCATCCCCGTCAGAAACACCAGCGGAAACTCCAGCCCCTTCGCCGCATGGAGACTCATCAGCGTCACCTTCGCATCCTCGCTGTACTTGTCCGTATCTGAAACCAGAGCCGCATGATCCAGAAACTCGCTCAGCGTCTCGCCGCGTTCTTCCGCATCCTGCGCCGCGTTGGCCAACTCCTTCAGGTTCTCAATCCGGCTCACAGCCTCCGGCGAACCCTCCTGCTCCAGCACGCGAATATACCCGCTGCGATCGATCAAAAATCGAATCAGCTCCGGCAGCGTTCCCCGATCCCCCCGCTTGCGAAAACCACTGTCGGCCCGATTTGCAACCAGATCCGCAACCCGATCCGCAGGATCAGACTCACCAAGCGCTGAAGTGACCACCTTGCGAGCAACCTTCTTGCTTCCCGTCCCCGCCACGCTCTTGTGAAACGGCGAAAGCATCGCCAGATCGATCATCGGCGCCTGCTCCGGAGCGACATCCGCCCCAAAATCAAAATCCGTCCCATCCCCCGCATCGGCACCGGCGACAAAGTCAAAACTGGCATTCTCGCCAAATTCAAATCCGGCATCCGAACCAGCATCAGCCTCGCCGACAGGCTCGGCAGAATCCCCGGCCACATCCGCCGCCAGCTTCCCGGCAAAATCCGACCCATCCATATGCATCAGCGCCCGGGCATCCTTGATCACTTGCCGAAACCCATCCAGCGCCACGCAGGCCCGCGCCGGCACAAGCTGATTCCGCGTCGCCTGCTCAATCGCCTCCCACGTCGAGACACCCGTCTCCAGCGCCAGCCGCTCCAGCGTCTCCAGCGTCGTCTTGCCAATCCCCCGCGTCGGCGTATTCACACACCGCTGCAAGGCCACCGAGTCATGCGGATTCAGGACTAACTTCAAGTAGCTCAACATGTCGCGAATCTCAGCCCGCTCATAAAAGCTGAATCCGCCCACCATCGTGTATTTGATCCCATACCGCCGCAGCGCCTCTTCCACCAGCCGCGACTGCGAATTCGTCCGGTAAAGCACCGCCGTGCGCGATTCCCGTTCTCCGTCAGCCTCACGCAGATATTTGTTTATGCGGTCAGCAATAAACAGCGCCTCATTCTCGCCATCCGGAGCCTCATAGAAACCCACCAGCGACCCGCCATCGCGCTCCGTCCAAAGCGTCTTGCCCTTGCGCTGCGCGTTGTTCGCAACGACCGTCCCAGCCGCCTCCAGAATCACCTGCGTCGAGCGATAATTCTGCTCCAGCCTGACAATCTTCGCGTTCGGGAAATCCTGCTCAAACTCCAGAATGTTGCGAATATCCGCCCCGCGCCATGAATAAATGCTCTGGTCCTCATCACCCACCGCGCAAACATTCCTGCGCTCGCCGGCCAGCATCTTCATCAGCTCATACTGTGGCCTGTTCGTATCCA
>Ga0302326_10011590_pt1 | contig 18957 bp, 16 predicted proteins | sample Palsa_T0_3_FD_202264 | JGI IMG/M metagenome (GOLD analysis project Ga0302326, IMG submission 202264) | Peat permafrost microbial communities from Stordalen Mire near Abisko, Sweden - Palsa_T0_3 | ecosystem: Environmental > Terrestrial > Soil > Palsa > Peat permafrost | place: Sweden: Abisko...
CCCAAGTTCGAGAAGAAAAACCTCCGAGCGGCGGCTGCGCGCCCCTTCGATCACCACAGTCTCCCCGTCCGTGTCAACGGCCTTCCCGATCACGACGATCCCAGGGGAGCAGTTCTTGACGAACTGCCCCTCGCGGACACGCAGCGCGGGCGGTGGCTGGGGCTGGCCGTTAGAGGCCGGGGCCGCCACGCGCGACTTCCACGCCCTGCGGCGCTATGGCCTCGAGCTTCTTCACCGCCTCGCCCGGATGCGCGTAGGCTTCCTTTAAGGCCGCCCAGCCGTGCTTGACGGTGTCCTTGGCCTCGTTGAGCCCCGCGACGGCGGTGTCAGCAACTTTGTCGACGACTTTGTCCTTGAGCTCGACGGCCTTGTCCGCGACCTTCTCAACCGTATCAACGGCCTTGTCCTTGAGCTCGACGGCCTTGTCCGCGACCTTCTCAACCGTATCAACGGCCTTGTCCTTGAGCTCGACGGCCTTGTCTTCGACCTTGTGCACCGTTTCGACGGCCTTGTTCTCGACTTTGTGCAAGGTCTCGGCCGCTTTGTGTTCGGCCTTGTCGACGCCGGCGCCAACCGTCTCCTTAAACTCATGCGCCTTGGCCTCGACTTTTTGCTGCGCGTCCCACACGCCTTGGCCCATCGCGTCGCCGAGTTTTTCGAGCCGTCCGGGCTTCGACTGGTACCGGTGTTCGGGATTCAGCGCGTCGTGGAGTTCGACCGCCGAGTCGCCGAGGAACTCGCCGGCTGGTTTGAGCGTGGCGTTGAGGCCCTCGGCCGCCATGTTCTTAAAGGTGATGTCTTTCTTCTCTTGATCGGTCAGCGGGCGTTCCAACTCGTGCTTCGCGTACGCCTGCAATGCCATGGTCCCGAGTTTGTCGGCAGCCGTGCCGGCGATACCGGTCCCCGCGATTCCAAGACCGACGACGCCCGTCGAAATGTGTTTGCCTGCCTCATCGGCATTATTAAGACCGCCCTTTGACGGACGGAGAGCGTTCGCAGCCTCCGCATACTCGACCCCGGTCTCAGCGAGCGCGATGACTTTGCCGGCGGCGTCGAGGCCCTTCCCAAGCCCACTTTCTTTCCCCGCCTTGTAGGCGTCCTTGCCGGCCTCCCAAAGCTCCTTCGCCTTCTCGACCTTCGAGAGACCTTCGAAGAACTGCGTCTCTTCGACGGCAGTTTTGCCGACTTCGTAGTAATGTTTTAGCTCGCCGAGGAAATGGGCGCCTTCGGCCACCTTGACGCCTGTCTGTGCGTGCTCTAATACCGTATCTGTCAAGCTCATGGAGTCTCCGGATGAGAGAGGAGCAATAGTGTAAGGGAAATCGTAACCGGTAGCACTTACTTACCGGTGCGCGCTAGGGCCCTGCAGCCGCCGACGCTGGCTCGGGTTCGGGCGACGACGCCCCGGCTTCGACCGCCTCTACCTCGTCCTGGCGAAGCGGCATGGCGCGCGCGACTTCCACCAGCGTCTTGAGTCCCGATGCGACCATGAGCCAAGCATCGTCGAGGTCGTCGTTGAGCCGGCTCCCGGCGGTGAGCCCATCGTGGACGATTGTGAACTCGCAGTTCGGCGACCGTTCGGTCACCGTAAAGCGCACGCGGCCGGGGGGGTCGTTGATCTCCTCGTACCAGTGCTGCGCGAACGTCATTAACATGGTGTACGGCGGCTCGTACTCGAGGATGATGCCGTCGGCCAAGACGTAGTCGCCGCCGACAACCAACGCATACGGCGCGTTCGGCTGTTCGGGATTCTCGCAGCGGAACGAGCACCGGGCGAAAAAGGCCGGTGTGATCTCGGGACTGGTGAGACTAAGGAATAGGACCGCGGGGTCAATCGGCCCCATGATGATCCGCTGCATGCAGCTAGTGGGCGATGTAAACGGCACGGACGCCTCCTGCTAAACATCGGCACGAGATAAGGGCAAAGGGGGAAAGAGGACGCCTCGTTCCACGCAAGTATGTGGCGGTCCTCTAGCGCAAGCACGCAGGCGCCCGCGTCGAAAAACCGCTCGTGTCACACTCCACCTCGAACAATGCGATCGCCGCCGACGTCGCGCATACGTGCGTGCGATTTAGCCGGCGCGATGCGCCGCATCGCCGGCGCAATCGCGTTTCATGCGAAGGTGGTCGTCGTCCTCAGCACTGAATTACCGCTGTTACTGCGCTCCATTTAGCGCGGCGCGGCGTTTGCCGCTCCCTACGGAGACGACTATGGCCAACGATCCGAAAGCTCTTGCAGACGTCCTCAAGCCGGACAACACATACCCCGACGGTAGCGTCGACTGGGGCAAAGACGCATCGGGCAATGCCGTCCACTACTCCAAGGCCTTGTATGACAAGCTCGTCGCGAATCAGACAAAGCTCGGCGGCAGCGACGTCCAACTCGGAGTCCTTAAGGAGTTCAAAGGCGGCCATATTCCCGACTCCGATGAGATCAAATCGCCCTCCGGCGGCATGACCTATCAGCAATGGCGCACCAATTGCGTCGAACAGCCCGACGGAAGCCTCAAGAACGGAAGCGTGACCGTCTCCAAAGAGCTCGTCGGGTTCATGGACAGGATCGGCAACCGTCAGCCTCCCGATCCGGAGCTCGCTGCGATGCTAGAGAAGGCGTCGTTCGACAGACGCGAGCACCCAATCACTTCGACGCCGGCCAACGACAGCCGCGCTCCCGGTGGCGGGGTGATCGTCGATCCGGACCACGGCTTCAAAGACTACCACAACGAGGCCAACGTCTCGAGCGAGCGCGTGTTCAAACACGAGCTAGGTCACGCCCTCGTGGAGCCGGCGAAGCAACAAGTTATGCTCAACATCCCCGATGCAAAGGGGCTCGACGACAACATCGAAGAGAAGCGGGCGCGGACGATCGAAACTCGCGGCGCGCTTGCGAACCAGCTCGGGAGAACCTCGCACCATGCTAACCCCGGGTCCGACGTCACTCTGACCGACCCGAATCGCGCGCCGCAGAGCTCCGAGCGCCCCGAGCTGCTCGTGCATCGTGGTGCGGACGGCAAAGGCGCCCTCCAGGGAAAGGGGGCGGTCGTAGAAGGCGAGATCGATTCGATCACCTACAAAGACGGGTTCAAGACGATCAACTTCAAGGGCGGTCACACACCGCCGGTCAGCTTCCCCCAGACCACGCACACCGTCGCCGGGGACCCGGGTCAAAAGTACCCCGTGAACAGCGCAACCGAAGATGTTCAGGCAAACGACAAGATTAAGCTCACGATCCCGCGGGACGGCGAATCCGTATCCGTGCAGAACTACACGCAGGGCTCGGAGGTAAAAGTCACGCGCAATGGCGACCGCACTGCTGTGAACAAGGACTTCAGTCAAGACCTGACGCCCACGCACTAGCAGGCGTCCGCGACTAGGGCCTGCACCGACGACGTGCGCGCCCGCGTCTTTGGCGGACTCTCCGGGCAGACCCGCGGAGGAGACGATCATGGCGACGAACGACCGCGAGCCCGTCCCGGTAAAGCCCCAGGGATTCGGGCTCGAAACGCAGACCGAGCTTCCTGTATACTCGCCCGGTTACGCGGCGACGAAGGGCCTCTCGTTGCACATGCAAGCCGACGGGAAGGGCCCGCTAAAAGGGCCGGGCTTGCAGATCTCCGGAGTGGTTGAGGGCGTCGAGCATCGCGATGGGATGACGACGGTGCTCTACGGCAGCCGCGGCGGAACCGAAGCGGTCAGCTTCCCGCAAAAAGTTCATCACGAAGGGACCGGCCTCGAGGCCCTCAATCCGCTAGGCGCCGTCGCGGAGAGTCTCAAAGCGGGGGACGCCTTCGGCTTGCGCATCGGCCACGAAGGTCACGCGGTGCTCGACAACAAGACACAAGGCCAGGAAGTGCGAGTGAGCCGGGACGGCGAGGTCAGCGCCGCGCCGAAGGACTACTCTCGGCAGATCGATTCGCCCGGCCACGAATTTCCGGACCGATCGAGCCGCGGCAGCGAGGCCTAAGATGCCGCTCCGGGACGCGGGTGTTTCGGAAGTATAAAGCGAAGCTGCCGGGACCGCTCGCTAGAGTCTGGTGCGGTCGGTCCATTTGGCATGACGGGAGTGAAGCATGGCGGCGTCCACGGGGCCGCGTGGCCTCTATTCAATCCAAACTAGAGAAGATGATCCGATCAATGCGTATATGCGCATCGTCGGCTGCGGCGCATTCCTCATCATGTTCGCGTTCTGGGGAGCGACCGAAGTTATGGTGTGGCGCTTCGTCGGGATGTGCCGCGGCCAAGAAGCATGCCTCCGGTCGTGGCTCGGCGCGCCGCTCGTCGGCGATCTGTACATGCCGTGGGACGGCCTTGTGTTCGCGTTCAAGTGGCGCAACGTCACCCAGGCCCCCATGGCGGGCGAGTTGCACACGACGTTCTTGTTGGAATGGATCGTTTTAGCGGTCGGCCTGGTCATCGCAGTCGGTCTTTCCGTCTACCTTGCAAGACGGACGATGGCGAAGGCGCACAAGCATTCCGATATTCACGGCTCGGCACATTGGGCCACCAAGGAAGAAGTCGCCAAGGCCGGTCTGATCGGCAAAGGCGCGGGCGTCTACGTCGGTGCCTTCGAGGACGACAAGGGCAAAGTCCAGTACATGCGCCACGACGGGCCCGAGCATATTCTCGCGTTCGCGCCGACGCGCTCCGGCAAAGGCGTCGGTCTCGTTCTTCCGACGCTCCTCTCGTGGCCGCACTCGGTCGTCGTCCACGACATCAAGGGTGAGAATTGGGCGCTCACGGCCGGTTGGCGCTCGCGCGAACTCGGCGGCAAGTGCATGAAATTCGACCCGACGGCCGCCGACGGTTCGTGCGCGCGTTTCAATCCGCTGATGGAAGTCCGCTTGCGTACGGAATACGAGGTACAGGACATTCAAAACATCGTCGGCTTGATCGTCGACCCGGACGGCACGGGCGGCGGCGGCGGCGAGGCGCATTGGATCGCGACCAGCTCGATGCTGCTGGTCGGCGTCGGCCTTCACATCATGTACGCCGAGCCCGACAAGTCGATCGGCGGCATCGCGAAATTCCTCTCGGATCCGACCTTCACGTCGACCGAAGAGATGTTCCAATACATGCTCAACTCGACCCACGACCCCGACTTAGCGATGGGTTGGAAGGACTCGCTCGGCGCGCAGACCGGGACGCACCCCGTCGTGGCGATGGCGGCCCGCGACATGCTCAACAAGGACCCCAAGGAAGCCGCCGGCGTCCTCTCGACGGCGACCCGGTTCCTGACGCTGTTCCGCGACCCGATCGTCGCCCGCAACATCGCGGGCAGCGATTTCACGATCAACGATCTGATGAACGACGAGAAGCCGGTCAGCCTGTATCTCGTCGTCCCGCCGTCCGACATCGATCGCGTCAAGCCGCTGACGCGCCTGATGATCAGTCAGATCCTGCGCATCCTCACCTCGAAGATGGAGTTCAAAGACGGCAAGAGCGTCGCAGGCTACAAGCACCGCTTGCTGCTGATGATCGACGAGTTGCCGTCGCTCGGCAAGCTCGAGATCCTGCAGACCTCGCTTGCGTTCATCGCCGGATACGGTCTCAAAGCGTACCTGATCACGCAGGATCTCGGCCAGCTGACTGCAGCTTACGGCGGGTCGAGCGGCCGCGACGAGTCGATCGTGGCCAACTGCCACTGCATGATCGCCTACGCTCCGAACAAGCTCGAAACGATGGAGTTGCTCTCGAAACTGGCGGGCAACACGACGATCCGGACGGAGAACAAGACCTATTCAGGCGGGCGCATGTCGATGATGAAAGGCCAAGTCACGATCGCGGTCCAGGAGCAAGAGCGCCCGCTCCTCACCCCCGACGAGGCGCGACGCCTCCCGCCCGACGACGCGCTCGTTTTCGTGGCCGGTCACCCGCCGATCTACGGCAAGAAGATCAAGTACTATCAGGACCCCGTCTTTTCGGAGCGCGCGAAGATTCCGGCGCCCGATCCGCGGGAGTTCCAGCAGCCCGACCAAGGCGAGCCCGTAGCGGCCGGCGCCGAAAGCGTCTTGTAAGCGGCTTGTAAGAGACTTGACGACGATGAATCAAGCACCTCCGCACGATGCCGTCCCCGAGACCCTCGCCGAGCAAAAACGCAAGCTCATCAAAGAGAAGCTCGTCCGCGAGCTCGGCCCGGCGATCATGGACGCGCTGGCCAATCCGAAGATCGTCGAGATCATGCTCAATCCGGACGGCGTGCTTTGGTTCGATTTCCTTGGAGAGGGCATGCGGGATTCGGGGACCCGGATCAACGCGGCCAAGGCCGAGAACATGCTGGGCACGATCGCCGCGATGCTCGACGTGACGATCAACAACGAGAATCCGGTGCTGCAGGGCGAGTTACCGATTGACGGCAGCCGCGTCCAGGGCATCCTGCGACCGCTGGTTTCGGCGCCCGCGTTCGCCATTCGCAAGAAAGCCGCTCTGGTGTACTCGCTCGACGACTACGTCGAAAAGGGCATCCTCGACCCCGGGCACGCCGCGGTCCTCAAGGCGGCGGTGCGCGCGCGCGAAAACATCCTGATCGTCGGCTCGACGGGCTCGGGGAAGACGACCCTGGCGAACGCGATCCTCGACGAGATCGCCAAAGTTGCGGGCCCCGATCAGCGCGTCGTGATCATCGAAGATACGGTCGAGCTGCAATGTAACGCGCCCAACGTTCTGGCGATGCGCACGAGCGACCACGTCGATACGACCGGTTGCCTCAAGGCGACGATGCGTTTACGTCCTGACCGGATCGTCGTCGGCGAGGTCCGCGATTCCGCCGCGCTCGCTCTCTTAAAAGCGTGGAACACGGGGCACCCGGGCGGCCTCTGCACCGTACACGCGAACAGCGCAGCGGCCGGCCTCCTGCGCATCGAACAACTCATCGCCGAGGCCAAAGGCATCCAGCCACAGCCGATTCTCATCGCCGAAGCCGTCAACGTCATCACCTTCATTACCCGAACGGCGACCAGCCGCCGCGTCACCGAGGTCGCTCGCACGCACGGCCTCGATTCCAATGGTCACTACGTCATCGAATCCATCGCCCCCACAGGAGAAGGAGTCCCGACATGACCCGAATTCGTTCGTTCCTCCGCTTCGCAGCTGCATTTTCGCTCACCAATGCGATGCTCACCGTCGCCGTTCGTGCGTCCGACGTCACTGGCGGCAATTTCAGCAGTTCGGCCGCCGCGCTGCAGAACTTCATCACCGGAACGCCGACCAAGATCATTTCGATCATCGCGATCGTCATCGCCGGGCTTGCGCTGATCTTCGGTGAGGATCTCGGCGTCATGGCCAAGCGGCTGCTGATGGTCGTCATCGCTATTGCCCTGATCCTCGGCGCGACCAGCATCGCCGGGAACTTCTTCGGCAGCAGCGCAGCGCTCGCTCTGTAATGGCCGAGGACTACCCGGTCCGCACGCCGATCCGCCGCTCGCTCTTGCGGCCGTTGCTCATGCTGGGCGGCGAGCGCGAGCTGGTCCTGGCGGCCGGGATGGTCTCCGTGATCCTCATCATGGCGGTCGCGACCCCGGTCACGATCGTCATGGGGCTCGTGTTTTGGGGCGTCTCGTGCACTGTGTTCGCGCAACTTGCCAAACAAGACCCGCAGATGTCAAAAGTCTATATCCGGCACGTTAACAAGAAGATATTCTATCCGGCGCGGCCGCACGTTTCGGCGGCCGACCCGGAGATCAAGAAGCACCAGTAGGTAGCAACCATGTCTTTACCTGTGGTCGATCTCGTTATCGCTTCCCTTGTGATCCTAGGCCTGCTTTTCTTCGGTTTGCGCGGCCAGAAGCCGACGATGATCCGAGAGTTCCGCACGCACCTGAAGGGCTACTCGGACGTCCTCAACTACGCGGCCATTATCGACGACGGCATCATCCTCAACAAGGACGGGTCGCTGATGGCGGGATGGGAGTATCGCGGCTACGACATGGACTCGTCGAGCAATCTCGAGCTCGACGTTCTGGCCGACCGCGCCAACGCCGCATTCATGCGGCGCGACTCCGGCTGGATGATGCACGTCGACGCGATGCGCCGCCCGGCCAGGAACTACCCGACCGGCTCCCAGTTTCCGGATCGCACGACGCAGCTCATCGACGAAGAGCGGATGCTGCAGCACGAAGCCGTGGGGTCCCACTTCGAGACGACCTACGTCCTGGTGTTCACCTACTTGCCGCCGCCGGATGCGAGCGACCGGGTCAGCCAGTTCCTGGTCGAGGGCGACAAGGACGCCGATGACACGAACTCCTCGGCCCGTGCGCTTCGTACCTTCAAACAAGCCCTGGGCGAGTTCGAGGACAATCTCTCGTTCAATATGCGCTTCCGCCGGCTCAAGGCGCGCGACGTCGAGGTCGACGGCGAAAAGTTCGTGGTCGACGACCTGCTGTCGCACTTGAACATGTGCATCACCGGGGAACCGCACGTGGTGCGGCTGCCAAAGACACCGATGTTTCTCGATGCCGTTCTGGGAGGCGTCGACTTCTACGGCGGCCTCAAGCCGCGCGTCGGCCATCGCCACATCCGCACCATCGCGATCACCGGCTTTCCAAACGAGAGCTATCCGGGAATCCTCGAGCGGCTCAACCGGTTGCCGATGTGTTACCGGTGGTCGAACCGTTTCATCTTCCTCGACCCGCAGCACGCGCGCAAGAAGATGGAATCGTACCGCAAGAAGTGGGCGATGGGCCGCAAGTCGATGCAGAGTTACATCGGCGAGCAAACCGGAGCGGCCGCGGGTCCGGGGGATGTCAACCGCGACGCCGAGGACATGGCGTTCGACGCCGCCGACGCGCTCAACGATCTGACGGCCGACCGTCAACGGTTCGGCTACTACACGAGCGTCATCGTGCTCACCGACGAGGACCACAACGCCGTCGATCAACAAGCGCGCGAGGTCCTCAAGCTGCTCTTCAACCTCGGTTTCAATGCGCGGGTGGAAGACCTCAACGCGGTCGAAGCTTTCTTCGGTACCCATCCAGGCAACGGCTATGCCAATGTCCGCAAACCGCTGGTCAGCACGCGGACGGTCGCAGATATCATTCCGCTGACAAGCGTCTGGGCCGGCGAGCCGAACAACCCGTGTCCGTTCTATCCGCCGAACAGCCCACCGCTGGCATTCACCGCGACCAGCGGCGCGACCCCGTTCTGTCTGTCGCTCCACGTCGGCGACGTCGGCCACACCCTAATTCTCGGCCCCACCGGCGCCGGCAAGTCGACCTTGCTCGGGCTCATCATCGCCTCGCAGTTCCGTTACCCGAACGCTCAAGTCTTCGTCTTCGACAAAGGCTATTCGGCGTATGGGCTGTGTGCGGCGTCGGGCGGGCAGCACTACGATCTGATGGGCGAGTACTCGTCCCCGAACTTCTGTCCGCTCGAGCACGTCGACGAGCAGACCGAGCGAGCGTGGGCGGCCGAATGGCTCGAGACCGTCATCACGCTGCAAGGCATCTACGTCACGCCGCAGCACCGCAAGGTGATCCAGCACGCACTCACCCTGCTCGCCGATAGCGAGAGCCGGACGATGACCGACTTGCTCAACGGCCCGCTGCAGGAGCCGGCGCTGCGCCAAGCCCTCGACCGCTACACCCTCGACGGCCCGCTCGGAACGCTGGTTGATTCGCGAACCGACTCGCTGCGCGACAATCCGTTTCAAGTTTTCGAGCTCGAGCACCTCATGGAATCGGGGACGAATGCCCAGAAGAACATCGTCCCGGTGCTGCTGTACCTCTTCCACCGGATCGAGCAGCGGCTCGACGGCCGTCCGACGCTGATCGTCCTCGACGAGGCCTGGGCGCTCATCGACGACGCGCTGTTCGCCGAACGGATCCGCGACTGGCTCAAGACGCTGCGCAAGAAGAACGCAGCGGTGCTGTTCGCAACCCAAAGCGTCAACGACGTCCTTGATAAGCCGATCACGGCGGCCGTCTTGGAATCGTGCCTCACGAAGATCTTCTTGCCGAATCCGCAAGCGCGCAGCGAGATTTCATCGCAAGCGTACCACAAGATCGGATTGACGCCGAAGCAGATCGAGATCCTGTCGTACGCGACCCCGAAGCGGCAGTACTACTACACGAGCCCGCTCGGTCAGCGGCTCTTCGACCTCGGCCTCGGACCCGTCGCCCTCAGCTTCGTCGGCGCATCCGGCAAGGAGGACCTCGTGCGGATCCGCGAGCTCGAGGCGACCTATGGAGCCGATTGGCCGGCCGAGTGGCTGTACCGCCGCAACCTGCCCGGTGCCGCCGCGCATTGGGTCGGCGGCAAGGAACACGGCGAAGAGGCGCAAGCCATCATCCAGCGCTTCCGCCAGACGTGGCCCGCCGAATGGCTCCGCAAGATGGGCAACGAGGCGGCCGCCGAGCAGTGGATCAGCTACTATGTCGCGATCGGCGAAGCGGCCGCCGCCAACGGCGTCAGCAACGGTGTCGCCGCAACCCACACAGAGACAGCGACCGCGCCGTGAAACGCTTCCATTTCGCAATGCTGGCCGGGATCGCCGCGGCGGGATGGATTGCGTTCTTCCATCCGCTGGCAGCGCTCGCTCAGCCGAGCTTTAGCCAGGCGGACAACTCCATCCAGGCAGTGATGTGCCAGTTCGCCTGGACATCCAGTTGCCCAATAGCCGCGAACAATTGGTTCACTACGCTGCAAGGCATGGCCACGACCGTCTACGTCGCGCTGTTCACGGTCGAGCTTTGCATGGTCGGCTTTCAGGGCGCGCTATACAAAGACAACATCGCCGAGTTCTTCCAGACCTTTGGCTTCAAGGTCATCATGGCTGCGGTCTTTCTGGCCATCATTGGGAACGCCCAATATATCTTCCCGGGCGTCGTCCATATGTTCTGCGACGTTGCGACTGGGACGATTAACGGGGTGGGAAGCTCGAGCGGCGGCTGTTCCGAGGGCGCTGCCACCGGCATGCCGGACCTAGAATCCACAATGTTCAAATGGGCGTGGGCGTTCTTCGTCGCCGCCGATGCGAGCAAGATCGCCGACACCGCCGGCGCCGCGGCGACCGGCTGGATCGCATTTGGAACCGGAGTTCCCGGCATCTCGGCTGCATTCTTGATGGGCCATGAGAACTTCCAGCTGTTCTGCCTTGCACTCGGGATGACGTGCGTCATGGCGGCGGCCGGCATTTACTTGACGTTTCTGCTGCTGACCTTTGAAGTTCAAATCGTTATGGCGATCGGGGTAATCTACCTCGCGTTTCAGGGCAGCCGGTTTACCGCCCAGTTCGCGCAAGGCTACATGAGCTACGCCGTCAATGTCGGCACCAAGTTCTTCGCCTTCTATTTCATGGTGGTCATCCTCGATTCGATTGCCAAAAATGCCGACAACAGCTTTGGGACGACGATCGGAGGGCTGACGGGCGGCGCGTTGATGCCGTTCGGAGCCGGCTCGATCCTCCTCGTCGCGGCTACCTCGCCGATCCCAATGATCGCGATCATTATCAGCGTCCTGGTCGCCGCGATCCCGAACTTCGCCGGCAGCCTCTTGCAAGGCTCGTCCGCCCTGTCGGCGACCGCCGTCATGCAAAATCAGGCCTTCCAGAGCATGGCGGGGGCCGGGGGCCAGATCGGTGACGACGTCGCCCGCGGCGTGGGCAAGGCAATGGCTCAGCGCGGCTCCAAGGGCGGCGGCGGAGGCGGTGGCGGGGGTGACGGCCAGAAGGCGGGCGCCGGGTACAAGGAGGCGGCTCAAACGGTTCCGCAGGCGGACGTCACCCCGAGCGGCACGGGCCAGCAGCCGATGGCAGCGCCCGCCGGCGGCGGCGACGGCGGTTCGTACCGGCCGCTCGAGCAGTACTCCCCCAAAGAGATCGAAAGCATGCCGGCCGACCGGCTCGACGGCGCAGCGCGCCGGGGCGATTACGGCAAGATGGATCCCGCCCAAAAGGCTGCGTTCGGTGGGCGTGTGCAGACGCTCGAGACCTACTCACCGAGCCAAATCAAGTCTATGTCCTCCGCGCAATTCAATGCATCCGCGCAGAAATCGTCGGCGCCGCTTTCCAGCGACCAGCGCGACGCGGTCGCCACGCAGATGCACCCGCTGCAATCGTACTCGCCCGAGCAGCTGCACAGCTTGACACCGGCGCAGGTCGAAGCGGCGGCAACGAAGAGCGACTTCAATAGCCTCACCTCCGAGCAGCGTTCCGCGCTCATGTCGAACGATGACCTGCGCAAGGCCGCGGCGGCCGGCTTCGGGGAATCGTACGGCAAGAACTTCCTCGCTGGGCTTGCCAACCAAAAGCCGCTCGATTTCAGCAAGGCAGCGAGTGGCGCAGCGGCAGCGATGAAGGCGGGCGAACAGCCGCCGCCGGCGGTCCAAGTTCGGATTTCGAACCCCGACAAGCTCTGATGCTGCGCGCGGTAATTCCGGCGTTCGTGCTCGCAGCGGCGATGCTTGTGGCCATTTGGGTTGGGTTGCATTTGTACTCGAGGGACCGGTCCCAAGCGGTACGACGAGTCGCGGGCGCGTGCACGACGCCGGGCGGCGCGAGCGTGACCGGGAAGCTTCCGGCAAGCGGACGCGGCACGCTCACGGTCGTCCAAATCCTGCCCGCCGACCCATATGGCGCGACGTACCTAAACTTCGTCCGCCGCAAATTCGGTCTTCCACTTCGGCCGGCGGCGGCGCTCTCAACCGACGAGATGCTGAAGTGGACGTCGGTCCTGCGCTATGCGCAGATCGATCGAGCGGGCCGGTTCTCGTGCCGATCGCTCGAGGCGGGCCGCTACTTCGCGGTCGCTAGCACGTCGCGCGGGCCCGGTCAACTCTCGGTCAACGTTGCCGCGTTCGACGTCGGTCCCGGCCGCAGTGCGAGCGTGGGTGAAACGAACTTCAAGCCGCTCCAAGCGATCCAATGACGCGGCTGGGATTGCTGTACGCAGCGCTGGTCGGCGTTTCGCTCTCGGTCGCGTGCAATTCGAGCCAGCAGCAGCAGCAGAGCAGCGGCCCGGGGGCGAACCCGATCGTGGCGCAGGGCGCGCCCTGGACGCTGAGCCCGCAGTCGACGCCGGCGAGCCTAGCGACGGCGACGGCGGCGGCGAGCTGCACGAACCCCGGCGCGAACGTGCTGCTTTACAACTTACTGACTGGGAGGACCGCGGCGGTACCCAGTTCGACCATCTATAAGTGGGCGGGTTCCCCCGGCCTTAGCAGTATCACGTCTTGGACAATATACGGTCAGCGATGGCTGCCTGCGATACCCGTCATCCTCGGCGAGGTGACCCAATACATCACCGACCGAGCGACGCTCGAGATCCTTCCGTATCAAACGCCGGCCGATCAAACGCTGGCCAACGCATACGTCGCGCACTTGAAATTCGTCGCGTCGTTCTCAGAAAACGCGCGCAACGCACAGCTTCAGGGGCTACCGTTACCCTCGGCGAATCCGCAGCAGCTGCTCGCAGACGAGCTTTTTCTCGGCTCCACTCCCCCGCCGCCGCCACCACCGGCGACCGCGTCCCCGCCGCCCGCGAAGGTCGTCAGCGCCATCGAGGTGGGGAATCCGCCAGCCGATCAAGACTTTGAGGACGCCAACTACGATCCCAACTCGTTCAACCCGCACGTGTACGACTTTACGTGCTCGTATCTGGCACCCGAGCGCTATCTCATGATCTGGAAGATCGAGACACAAATCCAACAACTCAAAAGCGTTTCTTACCAAAACGTGGTGGGAGCGTTGAACGCGGGCAACGCGCAACCACGCGAGGTCTACAACGTCGGCTGGGTTCCCGACCGCTACCTCACCTTCATTGCGACCGCGGTGCCGCGGGAGGCGCCGCTTGCCGTCGTCTTCTCGCCGTCGCCGGGTTGGGCCACGCCGTTCCTTCAACCCTTCGCATGGCGTCCGGTCGCGTGCTTCCACATTGCTCCGCTGCCGACGCCGGGCACTCCGCCGCCGACCGGCTTACCACCCACCGCCTCGCCGAGCCCACAAGCATGCGCTCTATCTACCTGATCCTCATCGCGTTTGCGTCCTTGGTCGTCGCGTGCTCGTCGCAGCAAGGCGGCGGTGCGTCACCGTCCCCGTCACCGTCGTGGTCGGGAACTCCGCTCGTGTTCGCCCTCGGCGGCGACTTCATCAGCGCCCAGCCGCAAAACTGCGGTCAGAAGAGCGAGGATTTTCGCTACTACGACGCCTTTCATCACACGGCGATGCCGTGGCTCGAAGGCTACTCGTCGTATCCGCCGCAGGGGCCCGTGCCGGATCCCTACATCCGATATTACACGAAGCTCGGCTCACCGGTCCCGGGCGTCCCCGGAGTGCCGACGCCATACGCGATCGAAATCATACCCGGTCCGGTTCCGAGCGGCACCTTGGTGCAGATCGCAGAGCCGGTTGTCCCGGTCATCGATTTTCCGCTTTGGTACGGTTTGCACGACAAGTCCCAAGTAACGATTATTCCCTCCGATCCCGTGCCGTTGCCGCAGGGTCAGCTGGGGATCGCCAGCACGCTCGAGTGGGACGACAAATACCGCGCGCAGCAAGACAACAACGCGCTCCAATACACGGAGGCCTTCAAACAGGCCGTCAGCACAATCCCCCAGGGTCAACTTCCGACGCCGATAGTCACCAACGCGGCCGATGCTGCAAAGGACGCGGCGTTTCAGAACAGCGGGCAGACGGAGGTCAGTGCGATTGCGCTCAACGGCGGCGGCGACGACGGCGTGTACAAGGATTACTGCATGCATTTCGGTGGACTCCTCGGTGGACTCGCTGGACTTCTCGGTGGCCTCAATCCCGCTAAGCTCGTCGATCCCGGTGGAATCCTCGGTAGCGGCGTAAGCATCAGCAACAGTAATTGCAGTGGGCTCTTTTCTGGTCACACCATCCCGGTTCAGAGCGCCGATCCCCATCCGCGCATCGTCCTGTGTATGTGGCTGCAGGCGCGGCCCTACGATGCCATCTGGTCCATCATCCGGCAAACGCCGTTGCCGCCAGCCCGCAACCAGACGGTGCAAGGCAATTTGCAAGCGCAGTCGGCACCCTCCGACCTTTTGAACTCGGCCCAGTACGAGCCGTACGAGCGCGATACGTACGTGCTGCCACGAGTTGCTCCGTGGGCCTTGTCGCCGTATCTCGCGAAGGAGATTCAAAAGGGCGATCCGGACGACGAGATTAAAATATCGCGGCCGCTTCCAAACAACATGGCGCCGATCGTCGAGCACCTGCCCAATCCGGACCAACAGTGAGCTCGTTTTCGCGAGTGCGTTACGGTGTTGCGGCCGGTGTGCTGGCACTCGGCCTGACCGGCCAAGCTCCCCCGCCGGCATCGACCTCGGCGGCACCAGCGTTCGATGCCCACCAGTACGCCCGATTCATGAAGCCGGGTAAAGGCCGAATTGACGGCAGCTTCACGCTGCGGATCGGCAACGCCGATGCAAGGCCCCAGGCCGGGGCCAAGGTCGAATGCCTGCCGGATCTTGCGTACACGGAATGGGCGCTCGCCTCGACGGCGAATGCTATCAACCAGAGTTCCGATACGTCGCAGTCCGGGACGCCCCAGGCGGAGGATCCCCAACTCGCGCCGTACACCCGCATCACGAAGACCGACTCTAACGGCAGCTTCCACTTCTACCATTTGCCGTATGGCCGGTACGTGATGCGGGTCAGTCTGATCACCGCCTTTGCCCGCACCGTTCAAAACCAGAACCAGGCTGCCGCCGGCGCGGTGATTCTCGTCCAGCCTCAGACCGGCGGGATCACCGTTTACGACTACAGCCACGCCTATTTCGACTCGAAGCCGGTTTACGTCGGCTCGCGTCCGCCGTTTCCGCCGATCTTCGGCCTCGTCGCCCGTCACAACACGTTCGATCCTCGGCGCTAGTCCTCGCCTTCCCCGCGAAGAAGGATGCAATGAAACTCAGAATCCCGGGCAAGCACGACCATCAACACGAGAAGACCGAGCAAGTCACCGACGATCCGTATTACAACGCGCAAAACGCGTGGCTCGAGCGCTACGGACACTTCATCCAACAGGCCTACAACTGGCGGCTGCTCGCGATGCTGGAAGCCGTGGCACTGGTCATTGGCGTCGCCGGCCTCGTCTATGTCGCCGGTCAGAGCAAATTCGTACCCTACATCGTCGACGTAAACCAGGAAGGCTTGCCGATCAACGTCCATCTCGCGCAAGAAGCCGCGCAGCCCGATCCGCGCATCGTTCATGCGGAGCTAGCGAACTGGCTCACGATGGCGCGCGGCATCGTGAGCGACCGCGCCGTCGAGAAGCAGAACATCGCCGGCGTGTATGCGATGGTCCAGGGTCCGGCGAGCGGATACATGGATGTGTGGTACAACGCGCACAACCCGTACCAACTCTCGCAAAAGGAAACGGTCGCGGTAAACGAGCCGATGACGTTCCTGCCGGTCAGTGCCCAGAGCTACGTCGTGCAGTGGACCGAAGTGGCGCACGATACGAACAACTACCGGGTTCTGACGACCCAAAACTGGGAAGCGAGCATCAGCATCGGATTCGAAACGCCTCAAGACGAAGACAGCATCGAAAAGAACCCGATCGGCCTGCACATCACGGCGCTCAGCTGGACGCAGAAATCATGATACGGCGATCGGGAGTTTTGCCGTTGCTGATAATAACGTTCAGTGCCTTCGCAGCGGTCGCGATCGCTGCCCCGAGCGCACCCGGACCAGCCGGAAGTATCGTCGTGTCGGTCGTCACGGCGCCGCCTTCGCCCACGCCGATCGCCACCGCGATGCCGGCGAGAGTGTTGCCCGCCGCTACGATTGCTCCGGCCGTTGCGCCGGCGGCAACCGTCGTTCCGATCGCGACGGCCGCGCCGGCAATCGTTTTGCCGCAGCCAGTGCGCGGACCGTACGTCGGGGCAGACGGAGCGCTGCACTATCCAGTCGACGGCCCCGCCGAACCGCAACTCGCGTGCGTTCCGCTGTTCATCTGCGACGTCACGCTGGAACCCAACGAGAGCCTTTTGAATATCGCAACCGGCGATTCGTCGCGCTGGCTGATCGCGGCGGCTCAAAGCGGACCCGGCGGGAACACACCGCACGTCTTGATCAAGCCGACGTCGCTCGGTCTGCGAACGAACCTCATTATCACGACGACTCGGCGCGTCTACTATCTGCGGTTGAATTCCGCGTCGACGACGCCCTACTCGCGGCTGACGTACTTCTATCCCGATGATGAGGCGGCCGCGGCTGCGGCTGCGGTGGAAGCCGCGCGGCTGGCCGAACTTTCGCGCCAAGCGGAGCTTCCGCTCCAACCGAACGGACCGCTCGACACGTCGTACCGCATGTGGGGCGATAGCGCGTTTCTGCCGTTCCGCGTATACGCGGATTCTCAACACACGTTCATCGAGTACGCGAAACTTCCGACCGATCTCCCGGCGTTGTTCCAAGTCTCGTCCGCCGGCGACGATCAGATCGTCAACTATCGCGTCAAGGACAATCTCTTCATCGTCGATGGGACGCCGCCAGCGATCGACCTCGTGCTCAACGCGGGCACCGGTCGCGGCGGACGCGGCGAACGCCGCGTCCACATTCGGCATCAGTCGGGGGGACGGTAACAATGTCTGATCCACGAGGCCCAAAGTCGCCCGACGAGCTCGGCGTCCACGGACGAGTCGAGGGCGTGACCCGCATCGGACCACGCGCGCTCCTGCTCGGTCTGGTCATCGCCGCAGTCGTCGTCGGCGGAATTCTCTTCGGTCTTAACAGCGGCAAACAAAATCAGTCGCCGCAACAGACGGCCGCCGTACTGCCAACGCCCTTACAGGCGGCGCAGACGGCGCCGCCTGCATTCCTCAACAACGTTCCGGTCGTTGAAACGCCGCCGCCGGAGACGCCGCCTCCCGCCGTGCTGCTTCCGCCGAGCGCACCGCCGCTCGCGCAGGCAAGCCCGACGGCCGCGGCCGTCACCGCGCCGAGCACGCCTAGCCCGGCCGAAGTGGCGGAGGACAAACGGCTAGAGGAGGAGCGCCAGCGCGAGCTTGACGAGGAAAAGGCGCGCCAAGACGAACTCAAGCGTGCGAATCAAGCGCCGATCCTCCTCGCCGGCGTCGGAAACGGCTCCGGCGGCGGATACGGCGGCGGAGGGCCGTCCGGCGGCCCGGGCCCGAGCGGCGCTAGCGGTCCGGCAGGGACATCCGGCGCGCCTGGTGGGTTGGTTGTCGGCCAAGCGGCCGGACCGGGCGGCGGCGCAGGCGGACCGGGCGGCGGCACCGCCGGAGCAGGCGGAGCAGGCGGAGCAGGCGGAGCGGGCGGCGGCGCGGGTGGAGCAGCCGGAGGGCCCGGCGGCGCCAGTCCCTCACCCAGCCCGACGCAGAACCCCGCTCTTGCCTACCTTTCGGGTCCGACCGGGCAATTTGCGAGCACGGCGTACACGCTGCAGAGCGGCGCGAACAGCCGCAACAATCTGCAGGCCAGCCGCTACGCGCCTTCGACGATCTTCGAACTGCTCGCCGGAAGCGTGATGCCGGCGGAGCTCATTACCGGGATCGACTCCGAACAACCGGGTCTGGTCACGGCCCAACTCCGCGAAGACGTCTACGACACCAAGAGCGGCAAGTATCTGCTGATTCCCAAGGGCTCGCGGCTGATCGGCGTGTACGCTAACGGCGGAGGGTACGGTCTGTCGCGGGTGCAGGTCGCTTGGAACCGGCTGATCTTCCCCGACACGTCGAGCATCGATCTGTTGCAGATGTCGGGGGCTGACGTCCAAGGCGGCGGCGGTCTCGGCGGTAAGGTCGACAGCCACACGGGACAACTGATCTTCGCCACGCTCCTCTCGAGCGTATTAGCCGCCGGGCTCGCGCTCTCGCAACCGACCACAAGCGTAGTGTCCACCACGACCGGCACCGTAGCGGTACCGAGCCAAGGCGCGCTTGCCGCGCAAGGCATCGCCGGACAGCTCACCTCGACGACGCAGGGCCTGATACAGAAATCGCTCAATCAAGCGCCGACCGTCTACGTCCCCAGGGGCTATCCGT
>Ga0302326_10011592_pt1 | contig 18954 bp, 15 predicted proteins | sample Palsa_T0_3_FD_202264 | JGI IMG/M metagenome (GOLD analysis project Ga0302326, IMG submission 202264) | Peat permafrost microbial communities from Stordalen Mire near Abisko, Sweden - Palsa_T0_3 | ecosystem: Environmental > Terrestrial > Soil > Palsa > Peat permafrost | place: Sweden: Abisko...
TGGCGATTCTCGTCTGCGACGCACTGGCTTACTACTACCTTCGAAATCCGCTGCCGTTCGAAATGCCCACGCCCAAGCCGCTGATTCCTCCGCCGTGGAAGGTGGAAATCGTGGCCTCGGACATCAACTACTCGGCGCTGCTCACGGCGCAGCAGGGAATCTACAACGAAGCGCAGATGGACAGCGTCGACTACACCTGCCGCCTGCGCTACTTCGACAAGGCCGCGGACAAGTACGTCATCAAGCCCGCGTTAAAGAATCTCGTGCAGTTCGATTTTCACAATCTGAAAACGGAATACCTGCCGTTGCGCAACGACATCATATTTTGCCGCAACGTGATGATCTATTTCGATGAAGCCGAACAAAAGCGGCTCATCGACAAATTCCACCGCTGCCTGAATCCGGAGTCTTACCTCTTCGTCGGCCACGCCGAAAGTCTCTTTGGGCTCACGAAAAAGTTTCACATGATCCATGAAAACAATGCCACCGCCTACCAGCGGATCGAGGTTTCGCAGTGACTTTCCCATCCGACGACCAGGCCGTCGAGCTGCGCGACCTTTTTTTCGAGAGCGCCGAAGAAATACTTCAAGGCATGAACGAAGCCGGCCTTCTCTTAGAAAAGAAGCCCGGAGATTCGGAACAGCTTCGAAACGTCCGGCGCGCCGTGCACACGCTGAAGGGCGATTCCGCGGCGTGCGGCTTTGGCGAGCTGCGGGACCTGGCCCACGAATTCGAAGACACGCTGACGCCAGAGTTTGCGGAAAAGAATGCCGGCTCAATCGCCGAAGTAGTACTGGCGGCCGCCGATACGTTTCACGAGATCTTGGCGGCTTATCGCAGCGGTCTTCGTCCGCCGGCCGGAGACGCTCTGCGGCAGCATATCCGCCGTCTGTTGGATGATCCTTCGTCTAAGAGCGATGCGGCGCAACAGCCACAGTTCGCATGGACTGAATACGAAAGCCTCATGATTGCCGAGGCCTCTCGCCGTGAGGCCGTATACAACGTTGCGCTTCATATCGCCCGCGACACGCCGCTGCGCGGTGCAGCGTTCCAGCTGGGCCGCAAGGCGCTGGAAGGCGCTGGGAAGATTCTGGCGTTTCGGCCCGCAAATCCCTCCGACGCCGAAAGCTCGTTGCTGATCGAGGCGGCTCTTTCCAGCGAAAAATCAGTCGAATGGATTCGCAGGCATTGCTCGGTGCCAGCCGTGATCGCCAAGGCTCAAATTGACCGTTTTGTCCCGCAGCATAACGCGTCGCGTGACCTACTGGATATTCTCCTCGAATCCGAAGCCGCTGCTTCGGCCGCCGTGAAATCGGACGCAACGGGTTCGGAAGGCGACGACCGGAAAGAAAATCACGAAGCGGACACATCCGCCGAGACCGGCCACACCGCGCCTGAAAACACGCTGCGGGTCGACGCCGCGCGCATCGATTCGGTGATGAACCTCGTCGGAGAAATGATTATCAGCAAGTCGATGCTTCAGCGGGCCATCACCGAGTTCGAACGCCGCAACGCCAAGGATCCCCTGCGCGCGAAGTTTGCCGATGCGCTGGCTTTCCAGTCCCGGGTACTGGGCGAGCTCCAAAAATCGGTAATGAAAATCCGTATGGTGCCGGTCGAGCAGCTTTTCCGCCGCTTTCCGCGCGTTGTCCGTGATGTCGCCAAGTTGCGCGGCAAGGACGTCGAACTCGAAATCAGCGGCCAGCACACGGACCTGGATAAGGGTATCCTCGACGCCCTCGCTGAACCGCTCTCTCACCTGGTCCGCAACGCTGCCGACCACGGGATCGAATCGCCCGACGCGAGGGCAGCTGCCGCAAAACCTTGCCGCGGCACGGTGCGCCTGAACGCCTACCACGAGGGCGACCATGTGATGATCGAAGTCCAAGACGATGGAAGAGGGCTGGACCGCGAAAAAATCGTGCGCTGCGCAATCGACAATGGGATTCTGACCCCCGAAGACGCTTCGCGTTTGAACGAAACCGAGGCTTTGCAGCTTGTTTTTGCTCCGGGCCTCAGCACCGCCGACGAAATCACGGAGATCTCCGGCCGCGGCGTGGGACTGGATGTCGTGAAGTCGGCAATCGAAAAATTGAAGGGTTCCGTCACGATCGAAAGTGTGGCGGGAAAGGGCACAACGTTCCGCATCTCCGTGCCGCTCACGCTGGCCAGCATACAGACTCTGCTGTTCCGCGCGCACGGGCGCCTTTATGCGGTGCCGCTTGCCTCCGTCGCGGAAATCACGCGCATCTCCGACGGCGATATTCATTGCGTCGACGGACACGAGGTCTTCCAGCTGCGCGGCCAGGTCCAGATGCTCATTCGTCTCGATCGCCTCGGACCACGCATTGTGGGCGAACGAGCAAAGCGTGTCTTTGTAATCGTCATCCATTTGGGCGGCCGGCGCTTTGGCGTGGCCGTGGACAGCCTGGTCGGCGAACAAGAGCTGGTTATCAAAGCGCTTGAGGATCGCCTGGTCACTTCCCCGCTGGTTAGCGGCGCTTCGATTCTTGGCGATGGCACCGTGGTGTTGATCCTCAATGTTCCAGCCTTGATCTCTCATCTCTCGAAGACACCTCCTCTGGGGGCCACGGCATGAGCGAAAAGATTCGCGTTCTCGTGGTCGATGACTCCGCGCTGATGCGCAAGCTCATTCCCCAGGTCTTGCTCCACGATCCCTCCATCGAGGTTGTCGGCACGGCCATGGATGGCTTAATCGGGTTGCGCAAGATTGACGAGCTTCGCCCGCACGTGGTCACACTGGACCTGGAGATGCCGCGAATGGACGGCATCGAGATGTTGAAGCAAATCACGCGCAAACGCCACGTCCCGGTAATCGTCGTCAGCGCGCATAGCGAGGAGGGCGCTTCTCTCACCTTGAAGGCACTCGCGTTCGGCGCTTTCGACTTCGTCACCAAACCGCGCGATGCCGCTTCCGGACGCCTTCAGCAGATCGGTTCAGAGCTGGCACTTAAGATCAAAGTCGCCGCCAGCGCCGGCGTGCCGAAAATGATCATCACCGAAAGTCTCGCCAAGCAGCCTGTTCCACGAACGTTTTCGACGCAGCCCTCGTGGCCGTCGCGCGTTGTGGCTATCGGCATTTCCACGGGCGGACCCAACGCTCTTCAGTATCTGTTTTCCCAGCTTCCGCAAAACTTTCCGGGCTGCCTGCTGGTCGTGCAGCACATGCCCCAGGGCTTCACCGGCATGTTCGCGCGGCGTCTGCACGAATCCTCGCCCATTGAAGTGAAGGAGGCGCAGTCGGGTGATCTGTTGATGGCGGGCCGGGCGTTGATTTGTCCGGGCGACCGTCACATGAAAATTCGGCGCATGGAGCACGGCGATGTTGCGATCCTTGTCGATCAGCCTCGCGTCAACGGCCACCGCCCTTCCGTGGATGTTCTGTTCGACTCCGTAGCCAAGGAGATGGGTGCCAAGGCCGTGTGCGTGCTTATGACTGGCATGGGAGACGACGGCGCTGCGGGAATGGGCGCAATGCACGCCGCGGGAGGCTTCACTATTGCGCAACGTCCCGAAACCTGCGTCGTCGATAGCATGCCCCGGTCGGCCATACAGCGGGGCTTTGTGTCGCAGGTTGTGTCGTTGCCCGATCTGGCAGGCGTTCTGATGTCGAAATGCGCTCCTGACCGCTTGTCCAAGGAACCGGCGCCCACCATTCGCGCCGCTTCCAATCGAGGACTCGATCGAACGCCAAATGGAGCGTCGGATCATGCGCCAGAGACAGTTTCGCGAAGGAGATAGACAGCCATGAAACAGTTCGAAGCACTCACGCGCAAGGACAGTCAGCCCGTGCGCTACCTCATCGTGGACGACTCCGTTTTCGCCCGCAAAAGCCTGGCCAAGATGATCGAGTCGTTCGGCGGCGAACTCACCGGGGAAGCTGGCGACGGCTGCACAGCCATCACCGAATATGCACGCACCAAGCCCGACATCGTCTTGATGGACATCACTATGCCGCAGATGGAGGGGATCGAGGCGGTTGAGCGCATCGTTCAGGAGCATCCCGAGGCGCGCGTGATCATGGTTTCGTCCGTCGGCTACCAGGACAACATCCTGGCCGCGCTACAAAAAGGCGCGCGACACTTTGTGCAGAAACCTGTCAAGCCGGACGCGCTCTACGAAATCGTCCGATACGTTTTGAATGATGACGGCGTCACCGCGCCGGTCTGCGCCGGGGAGGAGGAATCACGATGAGGATGGACCTGATCCAGCCCTTCATCGGCTCGCTCGATACCGTGCTGGCTGACATGATGAGGTCGCCGGCAAAGATCGCCGAACTAACCATGGAAGAAGAGGGTTACCGGCGGCGCGGCGTTGCCGCAATCGTTCAGTTCAAAGGCCAAATCGAAGGGCGAATTATCCTCGACATGGAGCCGCGGGCAGCGGCTCAGGTGGCAGGGTACCTGATGGGCGGCGATATCGATCCGGCGGAGCCGATCGTCCCGGAAACGGTCTGCGAACTCGCGAACATGGTGATCGGAAATGCCGTCACACAACTTAACGATCGCGGCTTTGAATTCAAGGTACTGCCGCCTGCCGTGCTCACCGAGGAGCAGTGCGCCGGAACAGGACAGGATTCGGAAGCGACGATCCTACGCTTTGAAACCGCGGCGGGAAATGTGCATTTGAATATCGGAATGCGTTATCACGCTCGGCGCTCGCGCGAAAAATCTCCCGTCGGCGTCTGAACGACGAAAAGATCCACCGCATTATTCGACATGCTGGACGACGCGCGGAGCGACCTTCCGGTATTCCGTTCCGTGGCGAAAAAGGCCGGCCTTGGGCATTTCTTCCGAATAGACGATGCGCGCAGGGAGGAAAATATTCGCTGCGTCGGGCGAATACGGCACGGCCACTTCAATCGGCGCGCTCGCTTCATAACGGCGCTTGCTCCGAAAACACATGCCGATGGGAGAAATATCCTCGCATACGGCCAATTCGTCATCGGTGCCCGGCTGACGGACACAGGCCGTGAGCCGTGTCTTCAGCCGCATCCGCTGGCGCGCTCGCTGCTCGTTCTCCAGAGCGGGCTGCTCAGGGGGTTCACTATTGTTGCGTTTGCTTCGGCTTCCGCGCCCGGTCAGTTTTTTTCCGTCCTCTTGCAGCGCCTGCGTCCAGATACTTGGAACCCCGCAGATGCGGCAATGATGGGCGATTCCTCGATTCGTCTCAAAGGCCCGAAGCTCCAGGGCATTCAGATGTATCACCTCGCGGCTGTGGCAGTAGCAGCACTCCAGCAACATGCGGGCTACCGCTTCGTTTGACTCCGCAATCGGAGGAAACTCGATGCCCCACAGGTCGACGCCGTTATCCACAATTTCGACGCCATAGAGATATCCCTCACGCTGCCTGCCAAATTGGCCAATAACCCGCGCGGCCCCTTCGCGCCGTGTTTCCCCCGGAGCTTGACGCCGCAGGTGTATTCGCTGCTCGTCGGAAAGCTCGCGTTCCAAAATAATAACCGCGCCATGGCGGCTGATCACCAACGTCTTCGCCGAGTCCTTAAAATCGTGCCCTTGGCTGTCTTTTCCGGAGACTTCCAGCAGCAAAGTCAGCGATACCCGATCGCTGCGCCGCCCAGACGGTCTCTCCATACCGTAACTCCCTCAACAATCGAAGTTGCCAACCCTCAAATTAAGATAGCATAGCGGCATAAAAGATGTGGCCGAGCGGGGGAAATCTTCGGATTGTCCGCCGACCCAGTTGCGCTACTATAGGCCCGCTTGGGCCGGGCCTCGGGGGGCTCGACTCTGTCATTGACCGGGGGGACTGTGGGACGCCAGAAGAAATTTCGGTGGTTTGCGGTTTATTTTGTCTCGGTTCTGTTAGTTGCGGGCTTTTGGGCGACCACAACGAAGGCCCAGGGTATTCGCGTCAGCGGGGTCGTACGCGATTCGAGCGGCGCTGTGATTACCGGCGCGCAAGTGGAACTGCATGGCGCTTCGTATTCTGCCGAAGCCACTACCGACTCCTCAGGGGCGTTCCTGTTTGACGGCGTGCCGGTTTCATCGGGCACAGTCGCCATCACCGCCAAGGGATTCCAGGATGTAAGTCAAAAATGGTCCGTCGGCCCGGGCGGAGCTGCAAGTCTCGAGATACAACTAGCGCCTCTTTCCCTGGAGCAATCGATTGTGGTCACCGCGGCACGCACGCCGACGCCCATGGCGGAATCTCCGATCAGCGTGTTGCAACTTACGCAAGACGATCTGCGAGCCACGCCGGCGCTCACTCTGGACGATACACTCCGCCAAATTCCAGGTTTCAGTCTCTTCCGTCGGTCGAGCAGCCGCATCGCGAATCCCACCACCATGGGTGTTTCTCTTCGCGGACTTGGCAGCGGGAGCGGCACCAGCCGCGCGCTCATTCTCGAAGACGGAATCCCGCTGAACGATCCATTCGGCGCTTGGGTCTACTGGGACCGCGTGCCAAGTGAATCGGTGGATTCCGTCGAGGTAACTCAGGAAGGCGCATCCAGTCTGTACGGCAGCGAGGCCATGGGCGGTGTCGTCCAGTTCCTGACTCACCCCACGCATCCCGGTGGAATCTCCCTGGAAACTTCTTACGGCAACCAGAATACGCCGAACCTTTCCCTCTGGGCCGGCGGCGAAAGAGCTGGCTGGGAAGGCGCGTTTAGCGGCGATGTATTCAACACCGACGGCTACGTTCTGGTTCCGGAATCCATGCGCGGTACGATCGATACGCGGGCTGGATCGGAGCACGGGACGGCCGATGTCACGATCGGGAGGAAGATCGGCTCCGCTAGCAACATTTTCGGGCGAGGATGGTACTTCGATGACCGGCGCCAAAACGGCACGCCCGATCAGATCAACTCTATTCGCATGGGCGGCGGAGCGCTGGGAGCAAATCTGCAACTAGGGACTTTCGGTGCGCTAACCTTGCGGTTTTATGGTGACGCGCAACACTACTACCAGACTTTTTCTTCCGTGGCTGCGAATCGAAACAGCGAGACCTTGACGGACCAGCAAAATGTGCCGGCGCAGGGCGTAGGCGGATCGGCGGTATGGTCGCGCGGCCTCGGGAAGCGCCAAACGCTCGTCGCCGGCTTCGACGAGCACGAGGAGATCGGCCATAGTAACGAAGATCTTTTCTCCGGGGTAACGGGTAAGCCCACAAAAGATACTTTTTCGGGCGGCCATCAGCGAACAGCAGGAGTCTTCGGCGAAGACCTCATTCAGATCGCGCCGAGATGGACGCTGGCGGCGAGCGCGCGGTTCGACGATTGGCGGAATTTCGACGCGTTTACCGTGACGCAGCCCCTAACTTCCTCAGGTGCGCTTAACGGTCCGCCCGTTCAAACGCTCTATCAGAATCGCTCCTACAATGCCTTTAGCCCGCGGCTGAGCCTGACAAATCAATTGAGCTCGCACGTTTCGTGGTCCGCATCCGTGTACCGCGCATTTCGCGCGCCGACACTAAACGAGCTCTATCGCTCGTTTCGCCAGGGAACAACCATCACCGACTCGAATGCGTTTCTGAAGGCGGAGCGCCTTACGGGAGGCGAGGCGGGCGTAAACGTGAACGGATGGAATCGGCGCATCCAGGCTCGGGGAGTTTTCTTCTTCAACGAAATCATCAATCCGGTTTCGAACGTTCCGTGCCCAGCTCCTACGTGCGTGCAGACGGCCGGAGCCACAACGCAGATGCGCCAGAACCTGGGCAGAACCAGCGCGCCAGGTTTTGCTCTGAATGGAACGGCCAGCATTACGAACCGCTTGCAGCTTATGGTCGGATACCAATATGTCGACGCAAAGGTGATTAGTTCGCCCGGTCTGGCTCTCGTCGGCCTGTGGACGGCGCAAGTGCCGCACAGCGTGCTCACGTTTCAGACGCGATGGACCGATCCCAAACACATATCCTTTTCTTTGGAAGGGCGCATGGTCGGCTTGCAATTTGACGACGCAGCCAACCAGTTTCCGATGGGTCGTTTCTTCGTCCTGGATGGCAAGGCCTCGCATACGTTCGGCCACGGGATAGAAGTTTTCGCCGCCGCCGAGAACCTTTTCGATGAAAAATATCTGATCGCTGCTTCAGGTGGGCAACAGCTGGGATTGCCGATCGCCGCGCGTATCGGTTTTCACTTCCAGTTTCCGGAGCGCTAAAGGGCGAGGGATGACTCCGCGCGACGGCTAGCGCGCGACGGCAACATCGGGAGCAGGATACTCCGGCAACTTGGCGTTCTTCTCATCGGTGCGCTTCACTTCCAGATCGTCGAACAAAATCGAAGGGCTGATCACAGTCATCGGTACGGACCCATCGCGATTGCCCACCTGCGGGTCGTCCCCGACAGCCACCACATCGTTTCGCAGCGCGCGCGTATCCAACTCGTTGAATTCCGCGCCGCGCACCAGTTCCTGGTGCCCGTCTTTCGAGTACACGCGATAGAGAAGCCGGGGACTGTAGTCCGTTCCGCCCAGTGTGTCGACGAAATAGCCATACTCCAACCCCTGCTGCTTGCAAAGATCGAGCAACTTCTGCTTGAGCGCATCGGACGTGAGAGTCTGCTTCGACTTCACCAGCAGGTTGCCGATATTGGGCGACGTCAGCTGGCCCGGACCCGCTCGTCCGTGCCCGTTCGACTCCGGGAAATCGCGGATGGGTTCGCGGCCGAGGAGATAGTTGACCAGCTCCCCTCCCTCGATCAGAGAAACCTTTTCAGCCTGCACGCCTTCGTCGTCGGTCGCGTAGCTGCCCAGGAGAGTCTTGCCGCCGAACGTCAGGAGCGTGGGATCATCATCCACGGAGAGAAAGGAAGGCAGCACGCGGCCCTTATAATTTGACGAGAATTCCCCCGCCGTGCGCGCCGATTCGCCGGGTTTGGGGCGGATGCCCAACACATTGCGCCCGATCATCCCATAAAAAATGTCATTGGCCGCATCCGGCGAAAACAGGACTGGGCCGCGGTAATCCTCGTTTACCACCGGCGCTTCCCGCAGTTTCTGCAGGGTCGCTATCATCGTGGTCGTGTCTGTCATCACCTCATCGACCGTAGGCAATTCTTTGGCTGTGGCTGCCGCGTAGTACGGCGAGCGATCGAGCTGCATGCCATCCGCAGCCTGCGTGCTGGCACCCAGCGTGAGCAAATAGACGGTATATCCCCGCCGCGTTACAGTGCCTTCACTGTTCACAAAGTATTGATTCACGGCGCGGAATCGCACCAGCGCCCCCAGCGATTCGATTTTCGGATCGTTGTGGTAGAGCGCTGTGGACTTCTCGAGCGTCTCTTCCCACTGCTTGGGATCGAAGTCCAGTTTTGCCAGCGGCCCCACGGATTGCACTGCTGCGGCGCGCGCAAAATCGTCAAACGGCTGGTCCGCCGTAAATTGGAGCAGAGCCGCCTTCTTCGCCGCCAGCGCCGCGCTCGCGGCTTTATACGCCTGGTCGCTCGCGCTCCACAACTGCCAACGCAGCGCCGTGGGGTTGTCGTCGATCGGCGCCAAATTCACCACGCCTACGCCCGGCCCGTAGTAGCTGTCTTGTTTGTAGTCACCCACTCGCACGGTTACTCGCACGGACCGCGCGTGGCTCCGATCGCTTCGCCTGAGCGCTCCGAACACAGCGTCGGCCTGGTATTCGTCCACGTCGGAAAGCCGGTATTCGATGTAATAGGGAGACGGCACGCTCTCCATCTTCAGTTGCGCCTTCGAGCGGTCAAGCTCTTCGCGCATGGCCCGCAGCAGGGGGTCCGACACAGCCGTCGTATTTGTTGATGGAGCACTCGTCTTGGCGGGTGGCTGCTGCGCTCTGGCCGGAGATGCCCCTATCAGCGGCACAATTGCCGCAAGGGCTATGGCTGCGCAGGGCAATGATTTTCCGATTCGGTTCATGGCTTGGCGTGCAGCGTACTCGCGTTCGAGGCGGTCTGATTCTCGAATCCTGGCGGAGGCAGCAGTGGAGGCCGCTGCGTTCCCTTCCCTCGCTTCTGAACTTCGATCTCCGAAAACAGCATGGCGGGAGCCGCCGCGGACACGGGCACCTGTCCCGACTCCGCACCGCAGATTCCGTTGAAGACCTGCAGCGTATCGCCGGTCAGCATGATGTTGTTCAAGGAAGCCAGCGGCGTGCCCACGATGTCGACCCCGCGCACGAGTTCGTCAGGCCGTCCATCGGCATACACCCGCCACACCATCACGGGAATTACCTGGAACGCTTGCGGCTGCGCTCGCGTGGTCAGCGTAAAGCCGCCCTGGATGTCTTCGAAATAAAGTCCGTAAGGCTTGTCCTGTTTCTTTATTTCCTCGATGAACCTTTGCCGCAGCTCGGCGTCCTTGACGGTATTGGTGGACGTGACGATCAGATTGCCCTGCCGCCCCGTGGGCATCAGGCCGGCCTGCTTGCGTCCGTGCCCATTGGATTGGCTGAACCCCTTGATGGGCATCCTCGAGGTTAGGAAATTCTTCAGGATGCCGTTCTCAACCGCCGGCACGCGCGCAGCCGGCACACCTTCGTCGTCAAAGTCATACGTTCCGGCCAACTTGACGCCATTCAGTTCCTTCAATGTTGGATCGTCGACCACGGTTAGAAACGCTGGCAGCACCTGCTGATTGATTTTCTTGGTGAACGTCTGGCCTTCGCGCTCGTCGCGCTGCCGGTGCCCTTCCAGGCGGTGGCCCAGCACCTCGTGAAAAAAAACAGCAGCGGAGCGTCCGGACAGCATCGCCGGGCCCACATAAGGTTCCGCGGCCGGAGCCGCTCGCAACGCGGTCAGATCGGCGGAGATTTTTTGAACCTTCGCCGAGAGCTCTGCTTCCGAGGGAAGCTGATCGGGCGAAGAGGCTTGGAAAGTCTCCACGCGGAGGAGCTCCATGCCATCGTCCGCGCGCGTCTGCCCTTCGATCATCAGGCGGCTCATGGACGAGGGCTGCTCGAGCGCCGTGCCTTCGCTCGACGCCAGATAGGAGCGGTTGCTTCCTGCCTGTAGATACACGATCGATTCGTAGACGTCGCGGTGTTTCATAAACCCGGCGGAGAGCCGCCGAATTTCATTCGCCCAGGCGTTCTGGTCGAAGGACATTTTCAGCGTGGATTCCTCGACGCGCTTCTGCGGCGCCTCCTGCGAAAAGTCCGGAGATTTATCTTCTTCCTCCGACTGAACGGCTTGGTTCGTCTTCACGCGCAAGAACGCGGCGGAGGCTTGATCGTATTCTTGATTCGTGAGTTGCCACAGAACTCGTGCGATAGCGTCCATATTGTCTTGCAGAGGAAGCGCGCCTGAAACGATTCCCGAGGGCCGGCTTTGGTTGTGGGTGTTGTCCAGCGTTGCCGCGCCCACGCGCATTACCACATCGGCTCCCCGCCGGTGGAACGCCGAGGAAACCACTATGCTGCCATTTGCTCCCGCGATCGTAATACCCTCGGCGTCGTTCGCCGTATAGCTCAGGAAATATGGCGCGGGGTCGGATTTGGCAAGCGACGCAGTAGCGCGCTGGATTTCCCGCTGCATCGTCTCCATAAGGACATCGGTGCGCGGCGGCGAGGATAGAGCAGGCAAGGGAATCCCGCAGCATATAGCTAGAGAAACGACGGCGAGCTGGGCAAAGGGGCGGGGCATGTTCTAGTAATAATGATTAGCGTCTTGCGACTGAACTCAATTTAGCACACTGGCCGGTCAGCCGCCCGGGAAACTAGGCCTTGCGTTCGGATCGAGAAACCTTTGCCCAGTTAGCTTCGCCCAGGGGTAAGTATCGCTAGATCTTCCGTTGAGTAAATTCTTCGCTATGGGTCAGGAATTCCGGATATGCGCCGGCGCCCAGTTCATAGAGGTCCATTCCCTGACGCTCGCCTTCCGAAGCCACTCGCTGCGGGTAGAAGCGGTTTAAGAGCAGGTTTAACCCGTACGTCAGCGGAAGCACGAAACCGATTAGCGTCGAGATTCCTATCAGTTGCGCGAGCCACTGGCCGGAAGCATGTATGCCCACCGCGCTTGCCGCTTGCTCCGGTAGGGTCACGAAAAATCCTGCGGCTAGCAGCCCCCATAGGCCGCCAACGGCGTGCACGGAGATCGCCCCAGCCGGATCGTCCACCGACATGCGCAGCTCAAACCACTCGACGGACAGCGTCACCAGCGTCCCTGCGACCAGCCCTATGATCGCCGCTTCGGCCGGCACGATGAACGCCGCAGCCGCACTGCTCGCGGCGAGGCCTCCGATCCAGCCGTTCGCGCACAGCGAGGCGTCGGGCTTCCCGAAACGCGTGTTGGTGATAAATGCGGCAGCCACCGCAGCCGATGTCGCCGCGATTGTCGTATTCACTGCAATCCCGACCGCCCGTACAGGCTCAACGCCATAGAACAAAATCGCTCCCGCTGAGTTCAGGCCCAGCCATCCCACGAGCGTCAACGCGCACCCAAACACCACGAGCACCATATTGTGTCCCGGGATCGCGCTGGGCATGCCGTCCGCCGCGTACTTGCCGTGCCGCGGCCCGATAATCCACGCGATCGCCAGGGCCGTCAGCCCGCCCGTCACTTGAATCGTGCCAGAGCCGCCCGCATCCACGAATCCGTGACCCATGCCGTATCTCGCGCCCAACTGCGCCAGCCAGCCTCCGCCCCAAACCCAATGTGCAAACAGCGGAAAGGTCCAGCCCGCCAGTAGCGCTGTGGATGCGCAGCACGCTCCCAGCCGCCAACGGTCGCATCCGCTTCCCGTCGGAATCAGTGCCGCAAGGCCAGCGCTGAACATTCCCAGCAAGGCCGCCAGTGAAACAGGAGAACCATCCAGCGGCAGATGCCGGAAGAGAAATGTACCGGCCGCGATCCAATCCCAGGAGCTTCCGCCTAGATTTACGACATGCGCCGGCTGGCCGGGAAACCCTTGCCACGCAAAACCACAAACGAAGTAGACGAGTGCCGCAACTGAAATCGCGCAGAGCGCGGACATCATGCAATGCGCAGCGCTTCTGGAACGACCCAAGCCGGTATTGATCAGCGCGAGTCCCGCACCCGCAAAGGGAACCAGAAATATGAAAACAGTGCAAAGTGCCGCGGCTGTTGCGGGAAGTTCGGAAGGAATCGAAGTAGGTATCACGCCTCGCTACTCCGGCGATCCAAGTGTGCGCGGATTGCCAACGCCAGGCCCAGCGCTTCTACTCCCAGACCTGCCAGTACAAAGGCGGTGCGTAGCACCCCGTCCGGGAGCATCGCTACGGCCGCAATCGAAATCGCCCAACCCGCCAGCAGCAATCCAAAACCGAGTAGCTTCATGCGTGAATCCCTTGCTCCAATCAGGGGCTAACCCCCGCCAGACCAATCTATTCGGCCGCCGTCCCTGGTGTTTTGAGCCGCTAGCGTAGCATCTCGCCAACTCGCGCATCTACCCGATTCTTATCGGACCAATTTATTCGTCCGCCCGCTCGAAACTTTCCCACGTGCTCTGGGTTGTACGCTCATCGGCCGGGGACGAAGTGGTCCGGCCAAATTCATCTGCGATCGTACGGAGGGAGAATGGCCATGCGGAATTCCAAAACTATGGGTGTGTTCCTTGCATTTCTTGCCGCCATCGGTCTGTCGAGCTGCGGGGGCGGGTCGGCGACGGCACCTACAACGGAAAGTCAGGGGTCCATATTCACTGTCGCAACGGACGCACCGTTGCCCAGCGTTGTCTCGTGCCAGGTGCTTGTGAGCGGAGTAACCCTCAACAACGGCACTACGAACGTCTCCGTGCTGACCACGCCGCAAGTCGTTGACTTCGCCGAGTTGAGCGGACTGCACCAGCTTCTCGATCTCAACAGTGTGCCGACTGGCACCTACACTTCAGCGACAATAACCATCGCAAACCCGGTCATCGGCTTCATCGACACGACTCACACACCACCGATCGTGAATACCATCAACGGCACACTCACCCAATCAACGGTGACCGTGACCTTTGCTACGCCTTTCGTTCTTGGCGCCGCCGACCTGGTTGGGCTTCGCATGGAGTTCAACTTGGCCCAGTCGCTTCAGACGGACATGAACGGCCAGGTAACGGGCACGATCAATCCTGTATTCAACATGCAGCTGCTGGATGCCACCGATGCCAACGTCTCGATCGATGACTTCCACGCAGGCGTGGTGGGCGTAACCAACAGCACGACCTTCGTCGTGCAAGGACCCAAGGGCCGTCAGTGGACCGTACAGACCAATGCCAGCACAGTCTTCGACGATCCCAACGACCCGGTCAGCTCCTTTACCACTAACACCATCGTCGAAATTTCGGGACAGCTCGATCCCGTAACCCACGATATTGACGCCTCGGAAGTGGAAGCCGTTTCGAACGACAAATTCGTTCTTGGCGGGCTCTTGACCAGCGTGCGTCCGCCTTCCGGCCCCGCTACCGCAGCCGATCTCTACATTCGCTCTGAGTTGCCGGATATCAATGGAATTCAGGACGGCCAGATCGAAACCCTCACACTCAACGGCAGTGAGCAATACAAAATCGCAAACATCAATAATCCCATTACCACTCTGATCTTCAATAACTCCGCCCTTACCGCGGGGCAAGTGGTGGATGTGGGCGGCCCGGTTGTAACCTCCAACGGCGTGACCTCCCTCACAGTGCACCGTGTCGTTCTGCGTCGGCAGGGCCAGGGCGGCTCTTGGGTTCCCGGTAGCACCGTGATTCAATCAGGCAATGCTGGCAGCTTTCAACTGAACGACCACGCTCCGGCTGGCATTCTGTTGCCGGTGCCGCTGACGGTACTGACTACCAACCAAACTGTCTTCCCAAACCTCAGCGGCCTTTCGGCATTGTCGGGTACACAGGCCATTCCCATCCGCGTGGTTGGATTCATCCTTGTGAATCCCGCGACGGGCAATCCAGTGATGGTCGCTCGCTCCGTCGTGGAACTCACTGGAAGCAACTAACGGCTAAAGAACAGCTCAATCGACGGCTGCCACTTTTCCTCTTCGCCAGAAAACGGAAAAGTGGCGCAGTCATTTGCGCTCAGTTGCAGTCGAAGGGCCGAAGGAAGGGCTTTCGAAAGAGAGATCTTATTCCATGCGCGTGGCGATTACGTCCTTGCCCTTCACCAGGATTTCAATGGCCATGGGCGGACGTATGCCGCTGCCCTGCACGATTTCGCCGCGCACCAACCCGTTATCGGATGCACCACCGCCGTACCGCAAAAGGTCATAGACGGTGCGATTACACGGGTCGACAACCATGGGATGGTCGGTCTTGAGATTGTAACCGGCTTTCAGCGTCTTCAAATCGGTCATAAACTGCAGCTCGCAATTGCCAAAAGGCTCCCGCAGCGAGAATCCCCAGTATTGTCCGCCCGGCAAGCGCACCACCATGGCGGGCGCCATCTGGGAGGTCAACGCATCGCGAAACAGAAAGCGTTTCGATGACCACGCCCGCGAAAGCTCGTCGGTTGTGGCAATCGCTCCTGGCCCCGCAGGCAGATTTTCAACTTTCTTGGGAGGCGTCAGCGGGCTCGTGGAAACCTCGGTGTCAGCCAGCGACACGTCGCCTGCCGCCTTTGCCGGTGAATGTTTCATCCAATAGAAAAACCCGAAGCACAGCACGAGCAACATGCCAAGTACGGACAGCGCTACCCACAGCATAGGACTCGGCGGGGCCTTTTCTACCGGGATATCAGGCGAATACACGGCCGGCGCCGGAGGCGACAGCTTGGCTTTCGCTGTGCTCGGCGTAAGGCCGGGAATGCTCGGTTGCTGCGGCTTGAAGGGATCTATTCTGTAATCGTCCGGCATGTTGGTGTCCGAGGACACCTCCAGCTTGCGGTGACCGCCAGGCAATTGCAAGAACGGGGCTGATTCCGGTATTGACGCTTTGGCAAAGCCGGCAGCCACTACAACTGCTCGCGCTTTTGTTGGCCTCGAGGTGGGGAGCAGCCTCAGGCCGGAGCGGCCCCGCACCAGGCTAAGCGGGGCGGTCTAACCGTACGGAATGGTGGGCCACATACTCATGGAGATCCGCAAGCACCAGCAGCAGTTCCAACATGCGTTCGCGCTGGACGGCGTTGGATGGCTGCGCTTCCGTATCTGTCTCCAGGCTTGTCACGATGACCAGTGCATCCGCGAGCAGCCATTCCAGCTCTTCGGGATTGATCGGCCTTCCTTCGCGGCAACTTCGCGAAGTTTCATCGGTGCGAAGAAGGGCCTCATCGAGGAAATGCTCCATGCAGAGATGCTGGTTGAACAGGACGGATGGAATAGGGTTAGCGCACGGCGTCTTGCGGCAGCTTTTTTGAGCACCGGCACTCATACTCGCCCCACTGTTTCTTGCCAATAGCGTGGCGCCGAGACTACCACAGGGCGCGGAGACACGTCCAACGCTACTCCGGCCAGAAGTGCTCTAATTTGAAGACTCAGGGAGCAAAAAGGGAAAGAAAGAGGCCGGCAAGTCCAAGCGCCGGCCCCCCCCCCGCGTTTAAGTTAGGAGTTGCGTCGTCACGACTCTTAGAAGCGCACCACTACGCAAACCAACTCCGCCGGCCCAGGCAAAACCATTTAGGCCTCCGGGGCCGACATCAAGATGGGCGCCACCAAGCAGAAACTGCGCAAATGGGGTGAATCGGCCGGTACGAATCGCGACCTTGGGCCCAAAAAGATAAGTGAATATGCTGCCGCCACCCAAGTTGCTGCTCGCGGTTGACGTATACCCTCCGAAGTCCGCCACGACGCCAAGATACTTCACAGGGCCAAAGGCAACGGAAGCACTGCCTCCGTTGAGATTCGCGCGGATCGGACCAAGGGCTTCATCGCCGCCCAAGTGATTGCCGGGATCCTCAAAGTGATAATAGGAATAGCCTACGAAGGCCTCGAGCTTCGGGTTATCCTCAGCCTGGGCCGAAGCCACAGTGCTGAAGCACAAAAACGCAGCTAAGAGCAAAACCCACCTTTTCAGGACATCTCCTTTTATTCGCCGTCTGAGGATTCGAAACCCACCCAGCCCCTAATACTCGGAACGTCAATAGCCTAGAAATTAACCCCACAATCAACCTACCATTGGGTTTTTCTCGATGCTAGACGGATTTTGCTGTAGGTTGTTCCGAAAGCATACAGCGGGACCCGTAGGCGCTTCCAGGGAACGGTGCCTGTAAACAAATAAAAGGGCCGGCAAGATCCTGCCGGCCCCCCTATGAATCTGCTGCGTAAACGGTTTGAGTTAGAAGCTAAACACCACGCCGGTTGAGACTCGAACGCCGTTCTGGCCGATGTTGTCGAAGTGCGTATGGAAGTACTCGACTTGAGCCAAGCGAATTCCAATGTGTTCCGTTGCGGCCCAATCGAGACCGCCCCCGAGGGTCATGGCGAAGGAGTTTTCGCTAACAGACCCGCACCCGACGCTAACTTCCTGCACCCTTACAACATCCGAGCAGCTTCCTGAGCCGGTAAGATGACCTCCGCCAAATAGCGCTTGGACGAAAGGCTTGAGCTTGCCATGCCGCATACTGATACGCGGCCCAAACATGTAGGTGAAGAGATTGCCGCTCTCCCCATCCGTATTCGTATGATATCCGCCAAAGTCCCCTACTATGCCCAGCCAGGAATTCGCGTTATAAGCAATCGAACCGCTGCCGCCGTTAAAGTTGATTCCGAAGCCGTCCGAGCTCAGATGGGCGAATGAATATCCCCCGAAAACGTCGATCTTTGACATATCCTGAGCCGACGCCACACCCGTAAAGCACACTGCCAGAACACACAATAAGGCCAACCTTTTCATTTACGTCTCCTTGAATTTTTGATTATTTCTTACGGGCTGCGGGCCCCCCTGAGAGAAAAACCCGCGACCAAGAACTACGTAAGTAATTGGGATTTAGAGAAACCCCAAAAACCACCCGAGCAAATGTTAGCATCCCCGGGCAAAACGGACAACCGGTTTCGTTCCAGTACTGCGCCCTAACTGCAAATAGTTTTAGTACCGACTTAACACATTGAGAGGTAATGATTTACGATGATATTCCGTGGCATTTCTTGAATTTCTTTCCGGAGCCGCAGGGGCAAGGATCATTGCGTCCCACTTTGGCGCCGACGCGGACGGGTTTAGGGGCCTCCGCTTGGGCAGTACCGGCTTGGAATTGAAGGTTCTGCTGTTGGCGCTTCTGGCGCTGTTCGATCTGCCGGGCAATAGCAGAAGCGGGCGTCGCGGATGCGGCGGACTCTGGTGCCCCGGCGGCAGTTCCCGAAGCCGGCTGGCGCGGAGCCACGGCGACGGCTTGCTGGCTCTCTGCCGGGCGTACCAGAAAGAGGAAACGGACCGACTCGGTGTCAATCCGCGCCATAAGATCCTCGAAAAGGGTGAATGCCTCCTTCTTGAACTCGACCAGGGGGTCCTTCTGACCGTAGCCGCGTAGCCCGATGCCCTCTTTCAAGTGATCCAGGGTAAGAAGGTGGTCTTTCCACTGACCGTCGACGATATCGAGCAGGATATGGCGCTCGAGCCAGCGCAGGGTCGCCGCGCCGAACAGGGCTTCCTTCTCTTCGTGGCGCTGCCTGACCTTGTCGATCAAGGTGTCCGCCAGCTCATCATGGTTGAGGGCGGCGGGGTCGACTCCCGCGGTTTTCAGATCGATTCCGAACTGGTTCAGCACTTCATTGGCAAATTGCGTGACGTTCCACTGGTCGGGGTGCTGCTCGCTGGGGCAATAAGTCTCAACCAAGCCATCGGCAAGCATTTCGGCCTTTTCGAGAACGAACTCCTTTTGATCCCGCCCCTCCAGAAACGACCGCCGCAGCGAGTAAATCGTCTCGCGCTGCTTGTTCATCACGTCGTCGTATTCGAGGAGGTGCTTGCGGGCCTCGAAGTTCTGCGCCTCAACCGCCTTCTGCGCGTTCTCGATGCGCTTGCTGATCAGCCGCGATTCGATGGGGATGCCTTCCTTCATTCCCAGCGCGTACATCAAGCCCTTCACGCGCTCGCCGCCGAAAATGCGCAGCAGATTGTCTTCGAGCGACAAGAAGAAGCG
>Ga0302326_10011595_pt1 | contig 18951 bp, 22 predicted proteins | sample Palsa_T0_3_FD_202264 | JGI IMG/M metagenome (GOLD analysis project Ga0302326, IMG submission 202264) | Peat permafrost microbial communities from Stordalen Mire near Abisko, Sweden - Palsa_T0_3 | ecosystem: Environmental > Terrestrial > Soil > Palsa > Peat permafrost | place: Sweden: Abisko...
ATTTTGGTCGGTTCCGTGAACCAAAGATTGCCGTCGGGGCCAGCCGTTATTCCGCACGGATAGCCCTTGTCTGTTGGAATCGGAAACATGGTAATAACTCCTGCGGGTGTCATTCGCCCAATTGAGCAACCGGAATTGTCAGCAAACCAGATGTTGCCGTCGGGGCCGGCCGTTATCGCACTAACGGTGTCGCCTTCATGATTTGAAATCGAGAAGTCTTCCCTTTTTATCGTTTCACCTATTGAGGGGACTCCGATGTTGCGGACATCCTGATCGGCAGTTGTATTGTTCGCGGTTGGCGCTTCAGCGCCTGCTTCGGCAGCCCTTTTCTCAGCTATGGCCTTTATTACTGCTCGTTCTCGAAATTGCTGGACTGCCGCTATTTTATCCCGTGGGAACTTGCTGAGGTCGTCAGGGAAATCAGCAATTGGTACGCGGGAAATGCCGTCGGCATGGTTCACGATTGCGGCATCACCATCGATCCTGGTCACGCTCCACGCTTGAAAGACTCTTCCAGATTTTGTGAGCAAAACGTCCGTTGCAGGCGCTGCAACCGGGGCCGACTGTGCCGCTTGGCTTACCCCATTCGTCCATGGGATCGCTCCGGCACATTCCTTGGCGAGGCGCATGGGCCAATCAGGAGAATCGAAATAGTTACTACCTTGATACGCCTTATACTTCGCCACGAATGCGGCATTGAGCGGCGAACCGGCGACGGCCAATTCCGGGAACTGCTCCATAGCCTTCTTCCTCCATTGGTCAACGGTTAGGGCTGAGTTTGATTTCGCCGACGTCGCTGAAGTTGTTTGGACGGGGGGCGCTGCCGCTGGCAGCGCCGCCCAGGCTCTTCGAACAACTTCCAGCTTCCGGGTAAACTGCGGATATCGCCTTTCCGCAGCCAGAATCGTCGCGGTGGTCTCCTCGGCAGTGCTATCGGGCTCACCAGGCTCCGGGATATAGATGGGCTCTTGGCCAGAAAAGATGCGTAGGGTTTGGCCGTCGGTGGTGTGCACATTATCGACAGAGGGAAAATGTTGCACGCTTCTGTAGTTCTCGATCTCCGCCATGGAGTCCGAGTCAAAGGAGTGATCCTTGTAGATGACCAAGCCTCCGGTGGCTCCGAGAGCATCCATCCCGTGGAGCCAGGGCAGCAGACCGGCAGCCATCAAAAAGGGAAGGAGGGGAAACCGGTGTTTGCGGGCTATCCGCTGGCATTGTGAGGTTCCGTGACCAAGAGGACGGAGCCGCTGAGCGACAGCAGTCCGCTCCCCTCTTCGAGGGCGGACTGTGTAAAACCTATTTTCAATGTCCATGATTAGCGCTCCTTCCCTCTGAAGAATTGCCTGACGATGCACTTGTGATTTTTTCGACCCGGTTCACGATTCTTTGAAGACGCGGCGATTCTTCGTCTTCATCTGCTTCACGCTGAAGGCGCGCGAGCGTCTGGCACAGGGCTGTCTCCTCTTCGGGGGTAAAAGCGCTGGCGGTGGGATCGAAAAGCTTCTCTAAAGGATCGTTCATTGGAATTCCTCCGAATATTCCGGGCGGCGGGCGAGTTCCCGGAGCAGGGCCAGCACCCGGGAGACGGCCTTGTCGATGGCAGAGCGGGTTTTGTTGAATTGATCGGCCACATCAACCGGTGATTCGCCCTGCAGCTTGACCAGTTCAAATATTGCCATCTGCTCCGGAGAAACCCGCTTGCGGACCTCGTCCATCAACGACTTGAGCAAAGCCTCTCTGTACGCTTGATCCTGTTGGCGTTCTACGGCCGGATCAGCGAGCGATTCGGCCACCGGAGTTCCCTCCTCGGCTGTGCCCCCTGCCGGAAGGTCAAGAGACTGTTCTCTGAAGAGATGCTGGGAGCGGCGGATCACGTCCACGGCTTTGTTCGACACGATCCGGCGCAGCATGGTACGGAATTTTCCAACCCTGCGGTCATATGGACGACGGCCCATCTGGATCTCGGCAATGGCGGAAAGCACGAGCGTTTCCGTATCTTCAATCATGTGCTCCGCGGGGCGGACCTTCAGGAGCCTTGTTAACTCGCCAACTGTCATCATGCGAATCGCGCGGTTGTAATCACGCACGAACTGCCGCCACCAGTCGTTCCAGCGCCCATCGGAGCCCGGATCTTTTAGCCGGGAGAGCAAAGTCGCGGGGGTGTCAGGCAGGGCGGCAGCCATGGTGCCCTCCCCGTGTCAGCGGTTTGGATGAGGATACGCAATTCATCTCAAGCTCTTATTCGGCAATTCCTGATTTTTCTGACAGGAATTATCCAACACGCCGAAGACGAGGTAAAGCCTCGTGTTCGGCAACGATGGCGATTGCCACCATGGCTGGGTGCCGTCCCAAAAACCAGCACCTTGTCCGTTGCGAGCGAAGTTCGGTAAGAATGTCACCCGGCTCCGGCGCGCCAAGAGCCTTACACAGGAAGAACTGGCCGAAAAAATTGGCATCAGCGTCCGGTATGCGCAAAGCCTCGAGGCCGGCGAATACTTTCCCGCATTGCCAACGCTGGTAAAACTGCGAAAGGCTCTCGGAGCGCAGTGGGACGATCTGTTTCGAGCGTGCGTGGAATGATCCGCTCCGCAAGAGCGTCCCCCTGCATTCCCATCCGGCGTCAACGCATCGGAAGCATTTTTTCCACTGCATCGCGCATCCGATAAATCTGATTAGCCTCAGCCACTGCCGCTTCTTGAGCTTCCGGGGAGCTCTTGTTCTTCTTTCGTGCGTCAACCAGTTTTACAGTGGAATCAGTCAGGGCGCCAGGCAGGTCCGCTGCTTCGACAAGAGTGGCGCTGTTTCGAGCTTCGACTTCGTTCTGGAACGCCGTTGCTTTTGACATCATCTCACTGGCTGCCTTGCTATCTGGAGGATTTTGACCATTGACGGTAAGATGTTGCGGTTGATTGGCGGCGGCATACAGCTCTCCCAGGACGACGTTAAGCTGCACACGATCGACTGGTGTGAGTTCCTTTTTGACGCCAGGAGCGAGGTCTTCCAATTCCGCAAAGGTCTGCCTTATTTCGTCGATGGACGCTGTCGTGAGCGTCTCAAGCCTTTTCAAAAGCGCCCTGAATTTGAGGGTCTGTTCCCTCACTGGCGGACGGTCCACGGAAAATCTGGAGCGAGCATTCTTGAGAACTGTTTCAAAATATCCGCCTTCTGCAGGCGTCGTTTTCTCGATGTTCTGCGAAGGAGGCGTGGTTGGTAGTTCCTTTTCTGAGGAGCGTTGTGAACGGCCGGCTTCATACCAATGCCAACCCTTTACGGAACCGATGGCCGCCAGAACGACCGCAACCGCGGCAAGGGCTGTCAGGAAAATCTTCCGTTTGGACCAGGCTTGGGCTGGAATGCTGGCGGTATGGATGCTGGGCAAAAACCGTTCAAGCGCATTCGCCAGGTCACGGAACTGGACAAAACGCTCCGACGGTTTCTCCTGTGTGGCGCGATAGACGATTCCGATTAGCTCCAGCCATTTCTTTTGTTCGACGCCGGTCATATTTTGCTTGCCACTCGGAGGCCAACGGTGCCCCGGCCGGCTCATGTAATCGGGATGATTCCCGGTTGCGCAGTGGTAGAGAGTGGCAGCGAATCCCCACATGTCCGGGTTACCTTGCGAGGACATGTACCATTGCGGTGCCAGGTAACCAGGAGTTCCAAGCCTGCTTAATGTTGCCTCGTCTGCGGTTACCAGACCGATGTCTGCAATCTGTGGAGCGCCCCCAAAAAAGAGGATGTTTTGCGGTTTGATATCCCTATGGACCAAGCCTGCATCCGACAGGGTCTGCAGAGCATTCGCGAGTGGAGCGAAGATTGAGGCGAGTTCTCCGGTGCCAAACCAGGCGGCTTCGGCCCGGCGATCCTCGATCAAGGTCTCCATGGTGACCGGCTTCCATGCGGGATCGTCTGGCTCCACTCCCGGTGGGCCGTCTGCCAACGGCATCACGTAGAAGAGCCCGTCTTCGACCCGGTTGACATGTTCGATGGGTACCAAACTGCTGTTTGAACGGTGACCGATCTCGGCGCGGTACGTCTTGAGTGCCTGGAGTTCGCGGTCCAGGTGAAACTCCCGGGTTTGGGGAAGGAACTTCAACGCCCGGTATTCCCCGGTTGACTCCATTTGGCACAGCCAAACCTCACCGAACCCGCCTGCACCGATAAGCCGGATCAAATGGTAACCGTCGAGAGTTTGGCCTGCCTGAGGCATTGAAGCCCCAGTGTAGTGTGCGGGACTACGAGCATTCGAGATGAAAATAAATCGATGTCAGAAATCCGAAGGCCGGCACGAATGGTGAGTTGAAGCCAAGGGGCTTCGCAAAAAAATGAATAATATCAAACTGATAGTTAAGCTGACAAACCGAGCCGTTTTACGGTCTGGAGAAGACATCGAAGGCAACCAATTTACCTTCGATTGCGAGCCCGGCGACCTGCCGGGCGATGTCCGCGAGCAAATCGCCGACCGCCTGCACGAGGATGCCTTCCTGTGCAAGGCGAGCGTGAACGATGATGGAACAGTGGAGCCGAGTGTCACCTACCATAACACCTACGAGGAGCCAGATCTTCTGCTCGTCGATGGGACGGACATCGGTGATCTGATCAAGGCTGTGCGCCAGGATCAGACGGATGTCGAGGAGCACTCCGCGTATAGGGCGGCGAGGGAGCAGAAGCCGGCGGCTTAGAGGAACGGGCTCTCCGCCCCGGTAAACCCGGGGCGGAGCAGCCAATCAACCATTATAAAATTATGAGTGAATACACATCGATTCAGTGGTGCGACAGCACCGCAAATCCAGCCATGGGCTGCGAGCTGTGCGAACTCTTCCCCAAGAATCCGCAGATCGCCTCGGCCATCGTGCGGTTCCTTCAGAAGAAGGGTTATGCGGGTGCCGCCGGACGCAAGGGGGAGGTCCGGGGGCTGTTCCCGAGCCATTTGGCCTCAGACACCTACCACGCGCGGCAAATGATTGCCGCGACGGTCACGGCTTGGCTGCCGATCCCGGAGCCCAAGGAGCGACGGGCGGTTGAGCAACTCCTGGAGCATGCAATCGCCGCAGAGTTCAAGTGCTACGCCGGAATGTTGCATCTCTGGCGCGGAGTCAACGATGCAAAGCCAGATAAGAAGGTCAGTTCGGGGTATGCTCCGAAGTTCGAGATTGTAACGAAATATCCGGGGCGTATGCGTGCAGCGGCAGCATGGAGCGACCTTAGGGGCACGCTGCGACTTGCCAGGCAGCAGGGCAGCAAAGTGCGGCCGGCAAGGCCTTGGTTGGACGGGTTGCCGCGGCTGATCTTCATCAGCGACATGGCGGACATCCTCAGCACCGCCGTTGACTTCGAATACCTCCGAGATGAGGTAATCGAGAACGTCACCTCCGAGAACGGCAGGCGCCACATCTGGCTCTGGCTGACAAAACGGCCGGCCCGGATGGCGAAGTTTTCGGAGTGGCTGCTGCAGCAGGGCCTCAAGTGGCCGGACAACCTGGTCGCGATGACCAGCGTGACCTCCGGCAAAACCGTTGGCCGGGTTGATCAACTGCGGAAGGTAAAATGCCGGTTCCGTGCCCTCTCGGTTGAACCGTTATGGGAACAAGTGACCCTCAATTTGGATAACATTGATTGGGTGATCGTCGGGGGCGAAAGCGCTATCCGGCGGCCGGACGCGACGCCGTTCGACGTCGCGTGGGCGCGGGATCTTCGGAAACAGTGCCGCACGGCTGGTACCGCTTACTTCGTCAAGCAGCTTGGCAGCCGCCCGGTTGATCGCGGTGTACCCCTTCAGTTGAAGGACAGTCACGGCGGTAACTGGGATGAATGGGCTCCGAGTCTGCGGATTCGGGAGTTTCCAAAGGCATTCCGAAAACTGCCGTAAGGCGGGGCGAGCATCGGTGCCCCGGCAGTCCGATAGGCTGCCGGGGTATGCTCAGACTGTGGGTGGAGGAGGTCCTGCAAGCGCGTTTTCTCCCTGTTTGACCGCGCAATTACCGGGGGAATTGGCAGGGTCGCCCTTCTTGGTTGCTCGTCGCGGGAATTTGAAAACGTCGCTGAATGGTGGCTCGGGAGCGGCTTCGCCGCTCGAGGCCGCGATGAAAGCCATGGTCAACACGGGGACGGGATGGGCACGTACGCTCAACCTCGCGTCAGTGAGATTCATCACCGCTCCTCTCACCGTCCCCTCCCTCAGCCTGTTCAAGCCCACTGCCACCGCCATCACCCGCCGCTTTCACAGGCAACAAGGCTGCCCCTCTCGTCATACCGCACCAGTCCAGCATTAATCAGCTTCTCCAAGGCAGGGATAAACCACTCCGCGCGAGGGTCGTTGTAGGTCCTCCACAAGCCGCGCCGGGTGACCGGCTGCTTTCTCCGGATTATTGCCAGCATGACAGCGGATTTGTCAGGACAGTCAGTGGCGTCAGTAGTGCCGGATTTGGCGGAGTAGATGAACTTCGCGAGGGTCCGGAGATGCGCGGCGCCCAGCGCCTTCGTGATGGCCACGGCAGCCCGTACATCCTCGATCGAGATTTCGGTTCCCTCCGCCTCCCGCGTTACACGCACCAGCAAGGCGATTCGGTAGGCGAGGTGCGGCAACCAAATCAAGTGCCGCGCAAGCTCCAGCGGCCCGGTATCCAGCGTCACGAGATACGCCTCCTCCCACGCAACGAGATACGCGTCGGCCTCGGGCGTGAAGACGTAAGTCGCAACCTCCTCTGTCGTGCAGCGGACGTCGAATAAGTGATCTACTACCGCACGCCAGGCCGCGCCTTCCGCCATCGGCTTGATCAACCTCATCGGTTCGCTACTTTCGAGTAATAGGATGGGCACCGGCATTGTCCCGCCATGGAATTCCCTCCATGAGTTCAGGCGCGCGAGATTCGCCTCAGGTGTGCTCCAGAGCAGGTTGACTGCACCGGGAACGGAACCTTTGTTCAAGGGAATGGGTTTGCCAGCCCAAGACATGTTTAATATCCTCGCGATCTCCCTTCTTTCAGCCGGCTTCGCGATGGACAAATCATCGAGCGGATCCGTGGAGGTCGTAACCGCCAGGATGGAATTATCAAACGCCCGGGTGAGAAGCTCCCCGATCATTCGGATCGAGAGCTTGTCCGTGATGACGTGGGGACGCAGCCGCGCCTGTAGACGGGCAATATCACGCTTCAGTTGGTCGATTAAGGGCTGGCTGGGGAGTCTTGTCTTGATCGCGGCCCGTTGATCCGCAAGGCGCTTTTCGATTTCCTTTTCAGTCTCCCCGATTCCATCACGGGAAAGCGCCATCTGCATTTCGTTGACGCGCGCTATGAAAGGCCCCTGGATCAAAGCAAGCCATGCGAGATCGCGCAGGGACCTGTGCGCAATAATCGTGTTGAAGGAGGCTGGCAACTGCTCTCCCGCCCGTGTCGCCACGCGAAACCTGCTGCCTAGCGACGCGGCGATGATCGCAAGCATCGCGGCGACCACAGCTTCGGGAGCCGCTTCGAATTCGTGGATGATCGCAGTTGCGACCGGTTGCATGAATTCCGGGCAGGGGCTTACGATGTCATTCGTAGGCTCAGCGCCGAACAATTGGGTCGCAAGCCGGGCATGAAGATTGAGTTCAAGCGCCGCGGGCGAATTGGGCGCCGCTTCCATTGACGGCAAACTGACAGGTTTTACACTCATAGGTTATGGATCCAGTTCTAGCTCCCCAGTCCGGCCGTCCGCAGGACATGCGGATGAAGCTCTACTTGAAGATTGAAACCGGCGATGGAGAGCAGATCTGCGAGATTGACCAGGAGTATTTTTTTCAAGCCATGCTGGCACGCTCCGGCCTGGAATCCGCAGTGCGCGACTTCGAGTCTATGTTTCACGCCATAATCGTGTCGCCCGTGCGGGGCATGATCCGCGGAAAGGTTGGTCAACTGAAGGAACGGAAGGGTTATTCCCGTATCGTTCGTCCGGGCGCCCCGGCTACTTCGCATCCGTCGTTCGGCAATACGGAGGACCAGGATGTGTACATGGAGAAAATCAGATGTCTGGCCGCGCAACGCATCGCGGAGGCTGGAAGCATGGACGGTGATCATGGCGCGGCCGGCTCCTTTAATGGCTGCACCAGGGCGTAGCGGTCCTTTTCGTCGAGGAGGACGGCGCCTGCCTTTATCAGTGCCCGCAACACCGGCTCGTGAAGCTCACGGCGCTGGCCGCCTGAACAGCGCCGTGCCAGTTGGCGGAACGTCTGAGGGCCGTCCGCAAGCTTGGCGAGCATCGCCTCCCGCGCCTGTAGATCCCGCCGATTGCGCTCGAACTCGACAACCCCACGCAGTACAGCAACGCGATTGCGAACCGTCCATTCCGCCAAGTGCAGCGCCGTCGGCACGGCTGCCTCTCGATCGTCGTAGTCTCCATTTAGCACGAAAAGCGCCCACAATATTTTCGCGGGCAGTGTCCTCCAGTGGCGAATGTATGGCACGTACTCGGCCGGAATGCTGGTATCGAGCCGGGCCTGCAGTTCCTGAATACCTGTAAGCAGCTCCTGGTGATTTTCCGAAGTAAGCTTGAGTGACAATCCCCTCGCTTCTTTGCGCTTGGCAAAGACTTCCTGGACCACCTCCCAGTAACTACTGCAGCCGGTTTCAACGGCATGTAACTGCGCCTCCTTGAAGTGGCAGGCATCCCAAAACGGATCCAGAAGCCAGCACTGTTCGAGGAGTTGCTGCACTGACGCCTGGCCGCTGCCAACGGCAGCCCGCAATTGTTTGCCACTGATAGTGGCGAACAGCGTAGCGCTGAGGCTCCGAACCCTTGCGGTGCCAATCTGCCCGGTCTTTCCAAAAACGTGATCGGCGCCGACCAGAGCGTCTGCAAGACGACCCGCATGCTCCACCCAGGTGCGGTCGAACTTGCCGTCCATGAACCTTGAGAGCAAGCGTCCTGCGGGGTAGAGGATCAGACCCGTGCCGTCCGTGATCTCGTCGGCAGCGAAGGTGAAGGTTTCCGGGGATGGTGAATTCAGCGTGAAGCTCGGCTGGCGCAGAAGTTGAATGCCCCGGTTCTTGATAAACTCGTCCTCTGGGTTGAACACGACCCCTTCCAGCTTCTCTCTCATCTCGGTCAGCTGAAGGGTGTTCTGCGGTTGGGCCGTCACATCGGACTGCGCTCGATCAAGGCGCCTGCTATCGACGCTCTGGCTCAACCGGCGCAGGACCCGCGCCGATGCTTCGACAGGATCCAACAGGAGTTCCTCCGCCGCCAACCATTTGGCACTATTGAGCCCGAGAATCAGAGTATTGCAGCCGGGCCGAGCAAGGAGGGAACCACGAGCACCATAAAGACCGGCGTCCGGTCCTGCGAGGCCTCCGATGATGGCGGCGCATGCGAGTGCAACGGCTTCAGGGGATGCCCCGGAGACCATGGAAATGCCCGTAATGACGGCGCCGAAACGGAGAGAAGAGACGTCAGTCATGGTGTAACCTCCGGGCACGGACACGGAGAATCGATGCCGACAAGCGAAAGAATCCTCTGCCGGTGCTGGATGCGCTGGTAGCGTGGATATGCGGAACAGGCGAAGTCCCCGTTCCGTAATATCAAAAGATTATTGGCGGTCCGATCCGCGCCTTCCTCGGCACAGGCTGGGCAACGCGCCATGTGGAGGCCGTCGAAACGCAATTTAATGGATTCCAACCTATCTACGTCCAATATGACGTTTAGTTTGTTCATAAATTCTGAATTCGTGAAAATAACTGCGGGTTTAAATACTTCTGGATCTGGGACGTCTGGGACGGGTGTTCGCCATTTCCAATACATCTATAATGTTCCTTCTCCTGCCCCCCTTCCTCACGTATACCTGAAGAAAAGGCGTCCCAGGCGTCCCATGCAATTGGATCTGAAAAATTCATAATGGCTTAAAAGTTGGAAGAACCCGTCCCACGCGTCCCATTCACATTCTTTATCTCCACGGGGCGAGGCTTTGGAAAATCTCGCCGTCCACGCCGCGCCCCCTTAACCCCCACAAGGTCCCATATCCGTTGCCGATGTTCATGGCCGTCTTCGCCCGGGTACAACACACAACCGAACTTTCCATCCGGATAGACGACGAGGTGCTCTCCTTTGCGGTCCCCGCCATCCTCGGCGCATGCCGGGCAACGGCCTATCATTTTGCCGTCCCCTGCCTCGTAAAGCATTTCAACGCGGTCTTTATCGAGCATTGCCGTGCCTCCAAATTACCCCGCGGTAACCACGCTTCGCCTGGCCGGCACGCATGACGCTATGCGAGACGCGAAGGTTAAATGCGGATTGCATCAATTCCGCCAGTCTCTTCGTGGCCCTGTCTTCGCTGGATGGACTCCAGCCATGCTGCTCGCAATAATCCCGGTAGCGTTGTAGAACCTCCTCGGTCGTCACATCCCCTGCACCAGCCACCAGCATCTCCTTCACGAACAACTCGAGGCTTTGGCTCATACCCGCCAAATCTTGCACTCTTGCCCTTTGCGCTTCGGTCAAAATGAGGTCACCATATTGTTGCAACTGAAGGTATGCGCGGGACGCTCCCTTGATTGCCCATGCGAGAATCCCTTCACCCTCCTGCTTTATGAGAACCCGCTGGAAGTCCGGGATGCGCTTCCCTTTATAGGGCCTCACGAAATTGATCACCACCAACCGCCTGCTCCATGCCTGCGGGTCGTCCGTCGGATTGAGCGGCAGCCTGTGGTTGGAAGCGATGACCACGTTGAACCTACCCATCACTGCAACGCGCCCATTGCAATTTTTGAGTTCTGCGTCCAGCCTGTCCCCTCCAACCAGCGATTTCAGCGGTTGCGCATTTTCATGGAGCAGGAATCCGGGGGGCACATCCTTGCCCGTCAGCAGTGTCTTGCCGACGAAGCCCGCGAGTTCAAAGCGAGAGCCAAGATGAGCCGTGCGCAACTGAGCAATGTTGTCAGTCCCCACCAACCTTTCGATGAGTCCAACCAATTCCGATTTGCCGCTGTTGGAAACCCCGGGAAAGAGGAATATCTTTTGCGCAGGATTGCCAGGCAAAAGCAAGTAACCGACAACGGTCTGAAGCAGCTCGACATCGTCATCGTCAACAACCTCACCGAGCCATTTTTCGAATTTGGGACACTGCTGATCCGGCCGATAATTTATCGGGCACTGATTCCGTGAGTAGAAATGCGCCAAAAATGGGATCGTCCTGCCTTCGCCTACCGCCAGCACCATCGCGTTCTTACAGTGAATAATGGGGATCTCCCAGGTGTTCTCAAACGCACCTGAATTCTCCGAATAGCCCCGTACCAAATCCAGTGTCTCTTCGAGGAACCGGTTGTTCGCTTTAATCTTAAGTTTCTCGCGGCTCTCCTCCTGTTCGTTGGCAAAGCCGACGAAGTCTTCAAACAGTCGCTTCTTCAGCACGTCCTCGCTCACCGTGCGCCACAGTCCCGTGGTGCTGTCGTACTCGTAAAATTGGGCTGCATTGCCGTCAAATAACAACTCCCGCTCCATGGCGAATTTGCGCGCGAAAAAATGCTGATTCAGCGTGACTCCACCTTTCCCAAACTCAAAGGGCACCCCCGTATTTTCAACGAGTCGTTCATACGACGTCTTGTACCAGGGCGCCGTCCAACCCTCCGGCAGGAGGATTTTATCGAGGCTCATTTCGACAGGGGCTTTTTTGACCAAATAGCCGTAATCGACGCCCTCCGGATGGCGACCATAAATCATGCTGCAACCACCCCCGCCCCTCCACTCTCCGATCTCCTGGCCATCCTTGTCCTTGATGTCCTCTACCTTCGGCGGATAGGGGCCTTTCATACGGAGCCAAATTTGACACCCTCTCTTTCCACGCGTTCGCAGGGTGCCAGCGAGCTTCGGATTGGCCGCCAGGAACTCCTTTGCTCTCTCATCGTCATCGATGTCGATCGCGCAAATGCCATTGCTGGGCCGACCGAGAAGGACAGCGATATTAGAATCGCTCAAGCTTTTTTGATATTTGGCGGTCTTTGTTTCCTCCAGTGTTCGTTCGGGCCATCCCCGCTCACGGCATCCCTTTTCTCCTACGGGACAGATGAGAAGAACCGCGTCGCTCCCCAAGAGTGAGTATATCTCAAGTACATGTGGAGCAGATCCATTATTAGGCGCACTCTGCTCTTGACCTGAAGATTGAATGGATGGACTATCGTTTTGCATATCAAGTGTAGGCCCTCTTACTGCTTCCCGGCGGGAGAGGGCCTTGTTTTGCGAGTTAGGTTTTCGTGATCAAATTGTTGATTGAGATGATGGCGCTGTTTGGTGCGGATGCGGGAGTTTCGTGGATGGAGCCAGGGGCGTGTGTGAAAGCATTCCTGCCGCTCCTTCACTCCGGTCGAGATTCGCGTACAGATAGCGAAGGAGATCCGCTGTTACCACGAGTCTTACGCCACGTTTGGCCCCATCTCGCCGAAGGCAAATAGATTTCACCGGCGGGTTCTCGCCGAGAATCAGGGCGTTCATCCCTCCGCGGGATAATCCGGTCAAAGAGCAGCGGTTGCCTGGTGCCGGAAGCCTTAAAAATTCCGGTAGAGGTCTATGGTTTGCGGCAAACCGGTAATCTAAGGTAGCTGTCTCGTCCGACCGATGTTGAGCACGTGTAACGATGTCAGGCACGTCCTGACTATGCCTGAAATGTTAGCTATGAATACGGAACTTCAAAGTTTCTTTGAAATAGCCTAATACCGATAGCATATGCAACGCGCTAGCCATTTGGCTTACGTCCGCGTCGCACATCAGAGAGCGAAATTTCAATTGCTTCTTTATACTCATTGCGTAGCCGATTGCAATCCGAATCTCTTAGCGTAATCGACATGAATTTCTCAAGGATCCCTTGTGGAACCCGCGGCAGACCACGAGTCCTTACCAGCCTGTTGTATGCTTTGGGGGTAAGAGGGTGTTGCGTAAATTTTCCAATGAGTTTGACGGCGGCTTTGCTTGGAAAGAGCCAGAGCGGGCGCTGTGGGTTTGTCCACATCTTCGCAACCACAAGCAAAGCCGGGTTGAAAACTTCTGTGGTCTCCACCGTTTGTTTTGCAGCAGAGTCCATTCTGGACTGGTGGTGTTCCATCCGCGCCGCCAGATATTTGATGACGTGTTCGCCCTGGCCCTCTTTCAGCTTGCGGGTAATCACTTCCACGATTTCGGGCGTCTTCAGTTGGTCTGATGGATTGTCGTCAAGCACGGCCTTGTTCAAGAGCCGCAGATCGTAATTGCTGAAGCCCTCGACCATGCTCTCAAGTTCTTTATTTCTGGAATGCAACCCCAGCAGTGCCTCCCGCGAGACTTTCCCGAGCAAGCGGCGCCTGGCCTTTTCCGCAATCTCAAGCTGCCCATGGGCGTCATCAAAACCGAGCTTTGACTCAAAGAATGTCAACAGCCGATTCTGCAGGGAATCGGATTTGAAGTCGAAGCCTGCATCCTCGCCGCGGAGTTCCGCCTCCAGAGCGGCGACTGCTTGCCGCCGTGCTTCCACATCAGCGCTGAGCTTCGTCAGCGAGCTCCGGGAAGGGTCTCGTGCCAGGAGCAAGGCAAGAGCCGCTTTGGTTTTGTGGGTAAAGCCAGTGCTGCGCTCAGGCCAGTCGAATTTGGCGGCTGAGCTTTTCTTAGGACTTGGCATGGGGTATCGGTCCCTCTGGCATGGTGTAGAAGAAATCGCGCCGTGACGTTTGGCTCGGCCACTTATGCTATCCGGTCTATCCTACCGCGATGCCTCAGTCGCCAACGTGTACGCTGCATCCTTTACGCCCTGTGCGAACGCGATGCGCTCTTCGCGAGAATGAAGGGCTGACAGTCCCTGGGAATAAACTCCCTGAAGACGGATCACCTCCAGAACGTCATCGGCGGAGAGCGCCTGGCTGAGGATCTCGCTGGGCACAGGCAACTCGTCCGGCATGCAGAGATCGAGCGCGAAGTCCGCCAGCACACGCTTGTCGAGGCCGCCGGCTGCTGAGCGGGGTATCTCTTCGACTTGGGAGAGCCCGAGACGGCGGAGGCTCTCATTGAGACGATAGAAGCCCCGGAGTTCCTTGATTTCGGCAACTTTACCGCGGTTAACGAGGTCAAAGAAAGTCGATTTCCCGATGGGCGGTTCAAAGAAATTCTGAATCACCTCGCGGCGAACACCAAAGTCAATCGGCACAGGCTTCATCGTGAATACTTACGCCAGACAGCCCGGCGCCGCAATCCCCGTCGAACTCGTTGCAAGTTCCCACGCGCCTGATCTTGCTCTTCATCCTCATGCCGCGGCTTTCATCAGGCGAGAGGGCAGGATGATATTTCTTCGGATGCAGTGTTTTCGAACGGCGACATCACTTGCGTTCAGATCCTTCGCGATGCGAGTCAGAGGTCTCTCTTGAACCAGCTTGGCAAGACGTTCATCCGAAGGCCAGCCGATCAGTTTGCGGGCCGGGAGTGTTACCTCAAGATTTTCTTTCACAACAGCTTCGGGGGTAAGGCTCCAGAATGCAGCGACAACTTTAGGGTCGCCAATCACGTCTCGATAATGACGATCCATCATGGCTTTCGATGTGCCATTATTGAATACCGTGAGACCTTCGTTGGAGTCACGCTCCGTTTGAAAGCTGATCGATGTGTGTCGCAAGATGTCTTTGACCCATCGATTCGCCTTCGTCGCCGTTTTTAAATTCCTCATCTTTCTCTCCCAGCCAATGGGACGACCCTGTAACGGGAATTGTTTCAACCAGGTCTTTAGATTTCGCGGGATTGGCACCGCTCGTTTCACCTTTCGCCGCTTTCCCCCTCGTACACGAATTCTATCCGCTAGCACGTCACTGGGCTCCATCTCCTCGATTTCACTTGGCCGAAGTCCGGCGAAAAGTGCCACAGCGATGCACGGTGTCATCACCCCATCAGCGTACCGCATCGCGGCAGTTAATAGCCGTTTAACCTCGTCGAGATTCAGGATCGAAATTGGCGTTGTATCCTCAAGGGCGCGATCCAGTCGGTCGCAGGGGTTCTCCAGACAGTGGTGATGACGAACCGCCCATGCAAAAAACGTGGTAATGCCACGGCGGTAGGTCCGCACCGTGTTTGGATTGGTGAAACGTCTCAGCACCTCTTCGACATCCGAAACGGCAAATTTGTGAACGAGCCTGTTGGGATCCGGTTTGAGCAGGTTTCGCGTGGAATAATCGTAGTGGACTAACGTGCGAGGGCGAAGACCCTTTCGAGAACTCAGAAACTTATCACGCGCCTGGAGGATCGAAATTTCCTTGTGCTCCGGCCGGTAATGGGACTCGAAAAAGCGAACCGCGTCACCCAACGTAACTCCCTTCGCTTGAGCCCGCGTTTCAAACTGGCGATATTCAGAGACGATGGAGGCAATCGATTTATCTGAAGAGTTCAGGAACGCAGCTTCCGCATCGGATAACTGCTCTGCGGAGAGGGTTGTTTTTCGGAGCATTTCTTTTCGCTCCCCCTCCGCGCTTTCTGTCTCCAATTCCGCACGCCGTCCAAAAGCGTCTTCTCGTTCGCCAAAATTCTCGCGAACCCTCTCGCCATCGATTTTCGTCCCGCTGATTCTCCACGATCGTGTTCCGGAAGCATTTCGGAACTCAGTGACCCGGAATCGCTCCACTCGTTTTTTGCGCCCCATAGTGGTGCAATATTGGCAACTTTTCTGGCAACTTTCAAGTGACGGTTTTGCAGGAATTACATAACACGCTTATGAAAAGCGTATTATGTATTCCGTTATCTTGCTTCACACGCAAGAAGTCGCAGGTTCGAACCCTGCATCGCGCATTATTCTCAACTTGCGGACTTGTGAGGACATCTGCGGTCAAATGCGACCCGAAGCCAGTATTTACCGGGCTTCCAGGCATATTCGCCAAAGTGGGCGTTGGGACATTCGCGGACATCTCAAGACCGCTGCGGACTAATTCTTGTGTGTCTATCTGTGTGTACTCCTCTTTGCTCTGGTCGAGCGAAGGGAGATCACGCACCGCCTTCGCGGTCGGCAGCTTGCCCGCGTCCGTGTAGGTTTTCGTCGTCAGCTTCATATCGCTGTGGCGAAGGAGTTCCTGCGTCACGCGGGGCAACGCTCCGTTGAGCGTGAGATTCATTTGAAACGTCATGCGCAACGCGTGGAAGTCCGCACGCCCGCCTTGCGCGTCGTTGTAAGGAATCCCCGCCGCGGCCAGGTCTTTGCGGTATCGATCCATTCTCGGAATCAAGCCCGCGAACACTTTGGCATTCGGATCGGCATCGACGGGGCGTAACGCCCGCAACGCCTCGATGACATCATCGTGCAACGAGATCGCGAATTGCTGGGCGTTCTTGGTGGTCGAGCACCGCACATTAACGAATGGTTCCAACCGCCTCCAAATGCACATCGCGCCATTGGAGTTTTTCTAGCTCGGCTCGACGCATGCCCGTGAATACCGCCGTCAGGTAACCGGCCTTCCGAGGCCCCGCAACCGCCATGAGCTTCCGCAACTGCTCAAGGTCCAATGAGCGCCGTTTGAAGCTTGGATCGGCGCTGCTTTCAACCCTCCCTACATGCTTCAAGGGATTCCGCAAAATCCTTTCATTCCGTTCCATCCAGTTCATTAACCCCGACGCGCAATTCAGGTACTCGTTGAGCGTCTTCCCCCGCTTCTCTTGCCTGGAACGCCAGGATTGGAACGAGTCCGGCGTAACATCCTTTACAGATTTCCAATCGCATTCCCGCATCAGCAAAGCCAGCCGCTTATCGAACTCGCGCACATACTTTTCGTCCCGCCCGATTGCGCGTAAATTCTCGATAAAATCCACGACGTGCGCTTTTAACGGCTTTTGGGCGCACTCACGGAGTTTCTTTGGCGCGATGAGGCCCACCGCTTCACGCTCACCTTCCCGAACAAGCTGGTTCAGTTTCTCCTGGGCGACCTGCTTGTCGGTGACCCCCAAGGCGACAACGGTAATTTTTCGCTCCTCTGGACGCCGGTATCTGCCCGACCATACCCGCGATGTTTTGCGTTTTCCGTTTACGATCCGTTTGTGTTTAAACACGTTGCATATCATTGTAATACTCCATTTATCGTTCTGCTTTGCGCGCTCGAAGCAGCGCTTGAATTTCTGACTCGAGAAACCGCAATCCCGCGTTGCCTCTGCCGACTTTCTGATGGGCTTAGGCAGCTCACCGCGCTGAATTTTTCGGCGAACCGTGCGCGGACAGCACCCAAAGATGGCGCAGACCTCCCTGGTCTTTAAAAGCCGTCCGACAGCGTCGGTTGCTCCTTGAATGAATGTGGCGGGACGCATTATCCCGCCACTGAATCATAACGATTGTCGTTTGGCAACAGTTATTTTATTTGACCACCGGCCTGCTCGGCTTCTTGAAGTCATTCGTCACATTGTGCCGACGTTGCGCAGGATCGACCAAAGCAGAAGCGGCAACCTTGGCAGCCGCGACCCACCGCTTGCCCCACGGCCTGCCAGGAAGCCTTTCGACCTTCTCGAATTCTTTGAGTTCACGCACCGAAAGATACGTCCGACCGAAGAACTCGAAGGGCGTCAACCGCCGTTGCGCGACGAGCCGTTGGACGAGTTGCTTGCTCCGACTCAGAATGACCCCGCCTTGCGTCAGGTTCACCAGACCGTGCTCCTTCGCGCTGGCCGCCGAAAATCGGGCAAGCTCGGCCTGCATCGACTCCGGTTGATCCTCTTCGACGCTGCCATCGAGAAGGATTTGGGCGGGTGTGATAAAGTCCATTAAATCGAAGGTAACAAATGACTACAGATATTTCAACCTCAATGTTTTTGCGCTGACTGCAACACCGCTCGGGGCACGAACGAGAGACCAATTCACGCGTACGCCGTGGGAAAAAACTGGGGGAAGGCGTTTTGTCGTTGCACAAACAGCAAAATTGGCCTACTCAATCACCCTCCGTGGACTGGAGCCGAATACAGCAGGTGATCGATATCCGATACGCGCGGGGGTTTGCTCATTGGGACTTTTCGGGTCGCCTCGCCAATCAAATCTCCGATCTTTATCCGGGAATGACAGTAATCACAGGCGACCCTTCGCAGGTGACGTTGAGGGATGATGAACAGCAGGTTGACCTTAAATATGGCGTAGATGGGGCGTCGGTGGCAGCCTTCCCGATGCGTGACAGCGATCCCTTTCACGATTATGCTGAGCCTTTTCTGAATTTGGTGATTAAAGTGTTTGAAATCCGCTCCATCACGCGAGTTGGCCATCGATCGATTTATCACCACCCTCTAAAGGACAAAGCCGAGGTATTGGCATATATTAATGACATGGGGAAGAAAAATGGCGCTGGTGGCTCTTTCTTCGCGACCTCAGAGGATCCACGGCTGAGCTCAAAAAGGCTGTCCGCTTTCTCCCTTACTTTTGAGGATGAGAAAATCGGAATTCGGTTGAACATTCACCCCGCGAATACAAAGATCAACGTGAATGGCCCCATTGCGGGTGACCTCCGTCGGCACCTACCCCCCGCGTCTGATGTGGTTGTCGCGGATATCGACATTTCCACACTCAAGCCGCTGCAACCTCCCGATCTCCTGATTAACGAACTAATAAAGAGCAATACGAAGATGCTAAAGACACGAATTTTGCCCCTCTTACAGGTTTAACCCCATTATGGCGCTCACTATAACACAGTCGCTCAACGCACCGGACGAAACCTATTTTACTCCTCACTCTTGGGAAACAAAGACCCTGAAGAAGGCGGTTCAACGTGAAGTATCGAGAGCCGAAACGGAAACGGTCATCACCATCTACGCGAAGATTGACCGACAGGGAGCCACCGACCTTCAACAAGTCGTAAAATGGACCCATTCGGACCTTTACTCCTATGCTCAGCTCCCACAGGTGGAACTGGCTAATTTCTTTGGAACATTACTCGATTTATGCAACGCCCTGTATGACCACGATCCTCTCGACTTTGAAGTCCGAACGGTAAGCTTCTGGAGCGAAGCAAGAAAATTAACGCA
>Ga0302326_10011596_pt1 | contig 18949 bp, 16 predicted proteins | sample Palsa_T0_3_FD_202264 | JGI IMG/M metagenome (GOLD analysis project Ga0302326, IMG submission 202264) | Peat permafrost microbial communities from Stordalen Mire near Abisko, Sweden - Palsa_T0_3 | ecosystem: Environmental > Terrestrial > Soil > Palsa > Peat permafrost | place: Sweden: Abisko...
CTCGCACTGCTGCTGGGTCGGGCGGCCGCTGGTCGCGCCGCGATGCCAAAGATGTCGACCTGGCCTGCTTCAGAGCTGCGCGCCACCTGCTCGCCGGCACGCATGGCGGTTTCGAGCGCCGCCATCAGGCCGGCGCGCCCGACGCCTAAGCCATCGCAGGAGCCGGAGCGGATCAGAGCCTCGAGCACGCGCTTGTTCACGCGCTGCAGATCGCTGCGTTGACACAGATCCTCAAGGCTCATGAAGGGCCCGTTGCGCTCGCGCTCGGCCACGATCGCCTCGACCGCCGACTCACCGACGCCTTTGACCGCGCCCAGGCCATAGCGGATCGTCGAATCGCCGCTGGCCATGAAGGTGTAGCCCGAGGCATTCACATCCGGCATCTGCACGTTGAGCCCCAAGCTCAAGCACTCATCGATCAGCGTGACGATCTTGTCGGTGCGATCCATATCGGCCGACAGCACCGCGGCCATGAACTGCGCCGGATAGTGGGCCTTCAGGTAAGCGGTCTGGTAGGAGAGCAGCGCGTAGGCGGCCGAGTGCGACTTGTTGAAGCCGTAGCCGGCAAATTTTTCCATCAGGTCGAAGATGTGTGCCGCCTGGCGCTCAGGGACCGCGCGCTCGACCGCACCATTGATAAAGATGCTGCGCTGCTTGGCCATCTCTTCGGGCTTTTTCTTGCCCATCGCACGGCGCAGCAGGTCGGCGCCGCCGAGTGTGTAGCCGGCCAGCACCTGCGCAATCTGCATCACCTGTTCCTGGTAGAGGATCACGCCGTAGGTCGGTGCCAGCACCGGCTTCAACTTGGGATGCAGATAGTCGATCGCCGCGCCGCCCTGGTCGTGCTTGCGGGCGATGAAGTCATCGACCATGCCCGATTGCAGTGGACCGGGGCGGAACAGCGCGACCAGCGCGATGATGTCCTCGAAGCAATCGGGCTGCAGGCGGCGGATCAGATCCTTCATGCCGCGCGATTCGAGCTGGAACACCGCCGTGGTGCGACAGGCCTTGAGGAGGGCAAAGGTCGGAGCATCGGCCATCGGGAGCCGGGCCAGATCCAGCGGCGGCTCGGCAAAGGCGGCGCGCGACTCATTGATACGGCGCACGGCCCAGTCAATGATGGTGAGCGTGCGAAGTCCCAGGAAGTCGAACTTCACCAGCCCTGCGGCCTCGACATCATCCTTGTCAAACTGCGTGACGACATTCGCGCTGCCCTCTTCGCAGTAGAGCGGCGCGAAATCGGTCAGCACCGAGGGGGCGATGACCACGCCGCCGGCGTGCTTGCCGGCATTGCGGGTCAGGCCCTCAAGCGCACGCGCCATGTCGATCAGTGCTGCGACTTCCTCATCCTCGCGCACCAGGCGCTTGAGCTCGGGCTCCTTCTCGAGCGCCTGATCGAGCGTGATGCCAAGCTCAAAGGGAATCAGCTTTGCGATCCGATCCACCATCGGATACGGGTGCCCGAGCACGCGGCCCACATCACGTACCACGGCTTTGGCCGCCATCGTGCCGTAGGTGATGATCTGCGAGACGCGCTCGTGGCCGTACTTGTCGGCTACGTAGTCGATGACCCGATCACGCCCTTCCATGCAGAAGTCGACATCGAAGTCGGGCATCGAGACGCGCTCGGGGTTCAGGAAGCGCTCGAACAGCAGGTCATAGCGCAGCGGGTCGATATCGGTGATGCCCAGGGCATAGGCCACGAGCGAGCCGGCACCCGAGCCACGGCCGGGCCCCACCGGCACGCCGTGGCTCTTGGCCCAGCGGATGAAGTCAGCCACGATCAGGAAGTAGCCAGCAAAGCCCATCGGGCAGATGACATCAAGCTCCGCGGCGAGCCGCGCCTGGTAGCGCGTGCTCTCGCTCTGATCAGCCGCCGCGGTGCGCAGCCGCTCGGCAAGCCCCGTCTCGGACTCGCTGCGCAGAAACCCCTCGGGTCCACCCGGGCCCGGCACCGGGTAGTCGGGCAGGCGCATCTGCCCAAGCTTGTGCGTCAGGCTGCAACGGCGCGCGATCTCGATGCTGTTGGCCAGCAGTTCGGGCACATCGGCAAACAAGGCGGACATCTGCTCAGGCGTGCGCAGGAACTGCTGGTCGGTATAGCGCCGTGGTCGCGCCGGGTCCGCGAGCTGCGCCCCATCGTGAATGCACACCCGCGCCTCGTGGGCGGCAAAATCACTGGCTTCGAGGAAGCGCACATCGTTGCTGGCCACCGCCGCCACGCTGCGGCGCGCGGCCAGTGCCAGCGCGGCCGGCACATACTGCTCCTCGGCCGGATGCCCGACACGCTGCACCTCGATGTAGAAGCGATCGCCAAACAGGGCCAGCCAGTAATCGAGCGCTACCTCGGCCTGGCTCTCGCGTCCCTGCACCAGTGCGCGGCCAATATCACCCTCGAGCGCACAGGAGAGGGCAATCAGCCCTGAGGTCGTGCCCGCATCGAGCCAGCTGCGCTGGATTTGCGGCGGCCCGCGCTTCTGGCCCTCGAGCCAGCCGCGGGTCACCAGGCGGGTGAGATTGCGATAGCCCTCGAGGTTCTGGCATAGCAGCGCCAGGCGCGCCGGCGGCTGCGACTCGCTCTCGGCGCGCAACAGCAGATCCACGCCGATGATCGGCTGCACGCCGCACTCAAGGGCCGCGCGATAGAACTTGATCATCGCGAACAGGTTGTTCTGATCCGTGAGCGCCACAGCCGGCATGCCGGCAGCAGCAACCGCGCTCATCAGCTCCGGCACGCGCACGACGCTGTCGAGCAGCGAGAACTCGGTGTGCAGGCGCAGGTGGACAAAGGAGCTAGTCATCGTCATCGCGTGCGGTGCCAGACCTCAAGGTGGAGCATTAGGAAAGAATCGTTCAGGCACATCAAGGCAATCTGCCGATCGCCTTTAGGCCTTCAGGCGCAATCTTACCGGAGCGAAGCTGCGGCGATGTATCGGCGTGACCCCCAGCGCATCGAGCGCCGCCAGGTGCGCCTCGGTGGGATATCCAAAGTGACGCGCGAAGCCGTAGCCGGGATAATCGTGCTCGAGCGCCCCCATCAGCGCATCCCGATGCGTCTTGGCCAGGATCGAGGCGGCCGAGATCGCCGGGATCAGATCATCACCGCCGATCACGCAATCGATGCGCGAATTCGCAAACAGATCAGCAAGCTGCGGCGCCTTGTTACCATCGATCATGATGTGCATGGGCACCACGGCGAGCGCGGCCAGCGCGCGGCGCATCGCCAGCAAGCTCGCCTGCAGGATGTTGAGCGCATCGATCTCGGCTTCCGTGGCCCCGGCAATCGCATAGGCGATGGCCCGCTCGCGGATCCTGAGCGCGAGCCGCTCGCGCTGCAGCGCCGTGAGGCGTTTGGAATCGCGCAGGCCCCGGATCGGTCGCGAGGGATCGAGGATTACCGCGGCCGCAATCACCGGGCCGGCCAGTGGGCCGCGTCCGGCTTCATCGACGCCTGCCAGCCAGGCGATGCTTGCGGTTGCTGTAGTCGCGTTCAGCTCGTGGCTCCTGCGCTCGGGGCCTGCAGCAGCGCAAGGATATGCCCGGCGGCGCGTTTAGCGCCATCCTGTTGCAGCTGGGCATGGATCGCGGCAAAGCGGGCGCGCAGCTTGACCGCCTGTTCGGGGTGCGCCAGCTGCTCGAGCACGGCGGCCCCGAGCGCCGCTCCTTTTACTTGCTCCTGCAGGAACTCGGGCACGAGTGCCTCGTTGGCCAGCAGGTTTGGCAATGAAAAGAACGGCAGGCGCACCAGCTTGAAAGTACGCACCAGCCAGGCACTGACCCGCGAGGCCCGATAGGCGACCACCATCGGACAACTGCACAGCAGTGCTTCGAGCGTCGCCGTGCCACTGGTGACCAGGGCCACATCCGCGGCCTGCAAGGCCACGCGTGCCTGGCCATCGAGGAGGCGCACGCCGGCCGCCTCCGCGCCGAGCGCGCTGAAGGCCTGGTGCGCGGCCGGCGAAGCCATGGGCGCGATCAGCTTGAGATTCGGCCGGCGCTCGCGCAGCCAGCGGGCAGCGCTTAGGAATTCAGGGCCCAGTCGTTCGATCTCGGCCAGCCGGCTGCCCGGGAGCAGCGCGATTACTTCCTCATCACGCGCCAGCCCCAGGCTTGCGCGGGCGGTGGCCAGCTGGCTCGCCAGTGGAATCTGATCCGCCAGCGGATGGCCGATGAACTCGGCCCGCATCGCATGCCGCGCATAGAACTCGGGCTCGAAGGGCAACAGGCACAACACCAGATCAAGCGTCTTGGCCATCGTGCGCACGCGCCCCTGCCGCCAGGCCCACACCTGCGGGCTCACATACTGTACGGTGCGGATGCCGCGGGCCTTCAGGCGTGCGGCAAGGCCGAGATTGAAGCCCGGGTAGTCGACCCCGATGAACAGATCCGGTTGCCAGGCGATGAGCTCGCGCGCCAGCCGCGCGCGCAATGCAAGCAGGCGCGGCAGGTGTGGCAGCAGCTCAAAGAGGCCCATCACCGAGAGCTGCTCGATGCCGGCGAGTGCTTCGCAGCCGGCCGAGCGCATGCGCGGGCCGGGGACGCCGCGAAATTCGATGTCGGGGACGCGCTCGCGCAGCGCCTGCATCAGCGCCGCGCCGAGCAGATCACCTGAGGTCTCTCCGGCGCAGATCGCCACGCGCAAGCCGCTCATCCTGGACCGCCCGCTCCTGCCAACGCCCTCAACGCATGCCGGGCAGGAGCTAGCGTATCAGGCCGCGCTTGGAGGCGGCGATGAACTCGACGAAGGGGGCAATCTCCGGCTGCAAGGCCACGCGCTCCTTGAGCTGCGCGAGCGCATCGGCCAGCAGCAGATCGCTCCGATAGAGGGTCCGGTAGGCCTCGCGGATGCTGCGGATCTGCTCGGTGCTAAAGCCGCGGCGCTTCAAGCCCTCGGCGTTCACCGCGTGCGGCGCCGCCGGCTGGCCCACGGCCATCACGAACGGCGGCACATCGCCGGTGACCGCGGCGTTATTGGCGAGGAAGGCGTGCGCCCCGATGCGACAGAACTGATGCACGGCCGAGTAGCCGGCCAGGATCACCCAGTCCTCAATCAGCACATGACCTGCAAGGCCGCAGTAACCGGCCATCACGATCTCATCGCCCAGCACGCAGTCGTGCGCCACGTGCACGTAGGCCATCAGCAGGTTGCGATTCCCGATGCGGGTCACGCCCTGGTCACTCACGGTGCCGCGATTGATCGTGACGAATTCGCGGATCACATTGTGATTGCCGATCTCGAGGCGCGTGGGCTCACCTGCGTACTTCTTATCCTGCGGATCCTCGCCGACCGAGGCGAACTGGAAGATGCGATTATCGGTGCCGATGCGTGTCGGCCCGCGGATCACGGCATGAGCGCCGATACGCGTGCGCGCGCCAATCTCAACGCCTGGGCCAATGATCGCAAAGGCCTCAACCTCGACATCCGCCGCAAGCTCGGCCTGCGGCGAGACAATGGCGCGCGGATCGATCACGGATTTTTGTCCGGGGAGTTGCCGATGTCCGGGGCCAGCATGATCTCGGCCGTCGCGGCCTCTTCCTCTGCAACCTGCGCCTGGACCGAGAGCAGCCAGATACCCTTGAAATTGCGCTTCAGCTTGGCGTTCAGGATCAGCTGGTCGCCGGGCACGACCGGGCGGCGGAAACGGGCCTTGTCGATGCCGGCAAAATAAAAGCGCGTGTTCTCATCGGGAACCTTGCCGGCCGTGCAGAAGGCGAAGATGCCCGCGACCTGAGCGAGCGCCTCGATGATCATCACCCCTGGCATCACCGGGCGACCTGGGAAGTGGCCGGTGAAGAATGGTTCGTTGTAGGTGACATTCTTCAGCGCACGGATACTGACCCCGGGCAGGCATTCGATCACCCGATCCACGAGCAGGAAAGGATAGCGATGAGGCAGATACTTCATCACCTCGTAGATATCAAAACTGATCGGCTCACTCATCGTTCTGTTCCTGCTCCGCTGCTGTTTGGCTCGCTATACCGACGGCCCGCTCCAGGCGTGTCAGGCGCGCTGCTTCCCGATCCAGGCGCTTGAAGCGCGCCGCGAGCCGTCGCCAGACGCGCGCCGGCTCGGCCGCCAGCGTACTCGAATACATATCGGGCTTGGTAATGGAACGGGTCACATTGGAGCTGCCGGAGATCACCGTGTCATCGCAGATCTCCAGGTGCCCCGCGATCGCCGTGGCGCCGCCGATCATGCAGCGCTGTCCGATGTGGGTGCTGCCCGAGACGCCGGTGCAACCGGCGATGACCGTATGAGCGCCAATGCGCACGTTATGCCCGACCTGAATCTGGTTGTCGAGCTTCACGCCATTCTCGATCAGCGTGTCCTCGATCGCGCCGCGATCGATCGTCGTGTTGGCCCCGATCTCCACATCATTGCCGATGCGCACGGCGCCGATCTGCGGCACCTTGGTCCAGCCACTGCGCTCGCGCGCGAAGCCAAAGCCATCGGCACCGATGACGGCGCCGGGATGCACGATGCAGCGCTCCCCGAGCGCGACCCGGCGCAGGAGCGTGACGCGCGCTGCAAGGCGCGAATCGGCACCGACACTCACACCCTCGGCCAGGATGCAGCCGGCGCCGATCTGCACGCGCGCGCCAATGCGCACGCCGGCAGCGATGACGGCGGTGGCGCCGATGCTGGCGCTCGCCTCGATCTGGGCACTGGGGTCGACCACCGCGGCCGCGTGAATGCCAGGCACAATCGCAGCCTCCGGATACAGGAGCGCTGCAATGCGCGCGAAGGTCGCATAGGGGTCGCGGTGGATCAGTGCGGCGTTCGCGCATTGCGCTGCATCGGCCGCGTTCAGCACCACAACGCTGGCGCGCGTGGACTCGAGCTGGCGGCGGTACTGGGGATTGGCGAGAAAGGCGAGCGCGCCGGGCTCTGCCCCTGAGAGCGTGGCAACCCGGTCGATGAGGATCGCCGGGTCACCGCGCAGTTCGCAGCCGAAGCGCACCGCCAGCTCGCCGAGCGTGAGGCTCATGGCGTGCGCTGCGGCTCCGGCCTTAGAGGCTCGGCCGTTACTTGCCGGCAGGTGCCGGCGCAGCCGCCGGGGCCGCGGAACTCACCTTAAGGACCGCCAGTACATTGGGCGTGATGTCGATGTTGCTGGCCGAATACACGACCCCCTGGCTCACCATCACCAGATCGAACTTCTGGGCCTGAGCGTAGGCCTGCACTTCCTTGACCAGCACCGCCTCGAGCTTGGACATCTCCTCGTTCTGGCGCGTGTTGGCATCTTCGTTGTAATCGGTATTGCGCTGTGACAGATCGCGCTGCCCGTCGCGCAGTTCCTTCTCGGCCTTCGCGACCTGATCAGCGCTCATCGTGGCGCGATTCTTCTCGAGCGCATCGGCCTTGGCCTTGAGCGCGGCCTGCAGTTTGACCAGATCCTGCTGCTTGGGAGCGAACTCAACCTTGAGTGCTTCCATGGTCGACTTGCCTTGCGGCGACTCCTGCATCAGGCGGTTAAAGTTCACCACGCCGATCTTCATTTCAGTCTGGGCCTGGGCCTGCACGAGGCTGGCGGCAAGGGCCACGGTGGCGGCAAAGGCAATGATCGAAAAACGCTTCACGATTGACTCCTGAATTCCTGACATCGATCCGTACAAAAGGATCCCGCGAAGCCACCGGTCACGACCCTCTGGGTCGCGCTCCTTAGCCCGCGGGCGGATTTTACATAACTTCCGGCCTGATCCCCGCCTGTTCTGTCCTGCGTCGCTGCGCTGGCTTAGAACGACTGGCCCACCGTGAACTGGAAGTTCTCGACGCGATCGGCAAAGTGCACCGCATCGCCATCGAACCTGTTCAGCGGCACGCCCAGGCTAAACCGGAAAATGCCCAGTGACGGGGCCAGCCATTGCACGGCCAGACCAGTCGACTGCTTGAGCTGATTGTACGCGAAATGGTAGGTCACGGGGGTGGCCTCATCGCGCCCGGTGTACTGGGTGTTATCGGTCGAAAATACGTTGCCCATGTCAAAGAAGGCGCTGACGCGGGCGCTGGTCTGCCACTTCTGCGGAATCGGTAAAATCAGTTCGGTGCGGGCCACGGTCAGCAGGTTGCCACCGTACGGGTTGCCATTGCTGTCCTTGGGTCCGAGCGAGCTCTCGTAGTAGCCGCGCACCGAATCAGGTCCACCGGCGTACATCCGCTTGTACGGCGGCAGCCCGGTGGTATCGCCAAGTGGCATGCCGTAGGACAGTTGCAGCTGAAATGACATGGTGGTGCGCAGCGGCAGCGGCAGGTAGCCCAGGAAGCTGTAGTTGCCCTCCCAGTAACGGACCCCGATGCCTGGCGGCACGTAGGTCAGCGCCAGCGAGGAGTGGATGCCGCGATCGGCGAACAGGCCGCGGTTAAGCGACAGGTAGTTCCAGGCCCCGTTCAATTCCACGGTCTGGTAGTTGCTGCCGTAGAGCGAGGTCTCGGTGCTCAGGATCGAGCCATCCGGATAAACGCTGGTCGAGTACACATCTCTCAGGTAGGGGTGGCCATTGTGCGATACCCAGTCCACCGCCTGCTGCGCACTGCTGCCGGCGTAGGTCAACAAGTCAACGCGGCTCCAGTTGATGCCGGCGCTGATACGCTGGAACTCGGTGACCGGATAGCCAAAGTTCATGCCCGCGCCGACGCTCTCGGAACGGAAGTTCGAGGAAGTTGAGACGAACTGGGTCGAGTCGCGGTAGCTGATTGAGTAGGTACGCGCCAGATTATCGACCGTGACGTACGGATTGGTGTCCGAGAGGGTGTAGACGCGCTGGTAGCGGCCGGAGTCGGCATTCAATCCAACGTTGTTGCCACCGCCCATGAAATCGCTGTCGGTGAAGTTGCCGTTCAACACGAACTTCTGCGCGGCCGAATAGCCGATGCCGCCACCGATCGTCGCGCTCGAGCGCTCCTTGATCGTGTAGTCAACGTCCACCAGATCCGGTGTGCCGGGCACCTGGTTGGTCTCGAAGGAGACTTCCTCGATATAGGGCTGCTGCTGGAGCCGCGCCTTGGAGCGTTCGAGTGCCACGTTGGAGAGCAGCGAGCCCTCGAGCTGCCGCAACTCGCGGCGCAAGGTCTCATCGTTGGCACGGGTCGTACCCTTGAAGGCGATCTGGCGCACGTAGGTGCGACTGCCCGGATCCACAAAGAAGGTCAGCGCCACGGTCTTGGTGGCATCATCGATCGTCGGCACCGGCTCGACCTTGGAGAAGAAGAAACCTTCCATCCCGAGGCGATTGCGGATCAGCTCCTGCGTGGCACTGATCGACTTCTGCGAATAGATCTGGCCGGGCGCGACGCGCAGCAGTGCCTGCAGCTGCTCCTGCGGGACCACGGTGGTGCCCGCGATCTTGATCTCGCCCAGCTTGTAGACGATGCCTTCAAAGACATTGACCGTGATGAAGATATCGCTCTTGTCAGGCGAGATCGCCACCTGGACCGAATCGGTGCGGAAGTTGGCGTAGCCACGATCCTGGTAGAAGGTCTGGATCTTCTCGATATCACCCTGCAGCGATTCACGCGAGTAGCGATCGTTCTCCTTGTACCAGCTGGTCAGGTTCGGCGTCGTCAGGCTTAAGGTCTCGAGGATTTCCTTTTGCTTGAACTTGGTGTCGCCCACGATGTTGATCTGGCGGATCTTGGCGCGCGAGCCTTCCTTGATATCGATCGTGACGCGCACGCGGTTGTTGGGCAGATCCTCGAGCTTGGTCTTGATCGAGACCGCGTACTTGCCGCGGCTGTAGTACTGATCGGTCAGGTACTGCGTGACCTCTTCCAGCGTCGAGCGGCTGAAGGTCTTGCCAGCCGCGAGGCCCACCTGGCGGAGCGACTTGGTCAGATCCTCGGTCTTGATGTCCTTGTTGCCCTTGATGTCCACGCTCTCGAGCGAGGGGCGCTCGAGCACCGCGATTACCAGTGTCGTGCCATCACGGCGCACCTCGACGTCACGGAAAAAGCCGGTTGCATAGAGCGCCCGGATCGCCTCGCGCACGCGCTGCGCTGTCAGGTGATCGCCAATGTTGACCGGGAGGTAGTTGAAGACGGTGCCCTGCGAGATTCGCTGCAGGCCCTCGACCTTGATCTCGCTGACCGTGAAGTCTGCATCGGCCGCCTCCTGTGCGTAGAGCGCACACGAAGAGCTTCCCAAAGCAAACGCAACCCACAAAGCGCGATAGTTCATGCGCAACCGCCGTAGAGAGACCTAAAAGGAGGAATCAGCCAAACTGCCGTACGATGTCGTTGAACAGCGCAATGCTGAGCAACAATACCACCATCGCCAGCCCCACTTGCTGGCCAGCGGCCTGAGCGCGCTCGGAGAGCGGCCGGCCCTTGAGCCATTCGATCGCCTGCATCACCACCTGGCCGCCATCGAGAATCGGAATCGGCAACAGGTTCATGAAGCCCAGGGCGAGGCTGATCAGCACGAGGAATTCAAGGAAGGTACTTGGGCCCTGCAGCGCCGAACTGCCGGCCATCTGCGCGATCGTGATCGGGCCATTGAGATTCTTGACCGAGAAGCTGCCGGTGAGAATGCGCCACACCGCACGCGCCTGAAAACTAGTGAGCGTCCACGCTTCGATTCCGGCGTGTTCCACCGACTGCAGAGGATCAAGGCTCACATGGCGCACGAATTCAGGCGGGAGAGTTATGAGCGCGGGAGGATCAACGTGGATGCGCCCGATCAGCTTGCCCTTCTCCGTCTGGCCCACGATCGCCACACGCGTGGCGTACTCGGTGCCGCCGCGCCGGTAATGAATCGAGGCACTCTCGTTCGGATGTGCGTTGATGCGGCTGACCAGATTGGTCCAGCCTGTGATCGGCTCGGCATTGAAGCTCACGATCTCATCGCCGCTTCTGAGACCCGCCTGCGCCGCAGGTCCACCGCTTTCGACGCTGCCCAGAATCGCCGGCTCCGGCGGCTCGACCCAGGCAAAGCCGATCCCGCTCAACAGCGCCATCGGCTCCGACAGTGTGCGCCGCTCTGTGGCGCTGCCCAGATCGATCGAAGCGCTGCGCACCAGGCCATCACTGCCACGCACCTGCAGCTCGACCGGGCGATCCTCACTCAGATCATCGAGCAGCCCAATGACCACCGGTCGCTGCCCTTCGACGGCGTGGCCGTTGATCGCGACAATCTCATCGCCCGTGCGCAGGCCGGCACGCGCTGCCGGCGAGCCGCTCGTAACCTCGCCCACCAGCGGCCGCAGATCGCTTATGCCCTTGGCCATGAACAGGCCCGAGAGCACCACGATCGCAAAAATGAAATTGAAGGCGGGACCCGCCAGCAGCACCAGGATGCGCTGCCAGTGCGGGCGGCGGGTAAAGGCGCCCGCGAGCTCGGCCTCCGGGACCGGCCCCTCGCGCTCATCCAGCAGCTTGACGTAGCCGCCGAATGGCAGGGCACTCAACCAGTACTCGGTGCCATCGGCCGCTACACGTCGCCACAGCGGTGGGCCAAATCCAACCGAAAAGCGCGTGACCTTGAACCCTAAGCGCCGGGCCACCCAGAAGTGCCCGAACTCATGCACCGTCACCAGCAGGAAGATGGCAACCAGGAAGGCCAGCAGGTTTTGAATCACGGTCAGCATGCCTAGCGCGCGCCCTGCCGTTCCGCAAGCGGTCCGGCGATGATCTGCCGTGCACAGGCGCGCGCCTCGGCATCGGCCGCCAGTACGGAGGAGAGATCGGCCATGTCACCGCCCTTAAAACTATTCATCACTGATTCAATGACCGCCGGAATATCCCCAAAGTTCAACCGTTTGTCGAGGAAAGCCGCGACAGCCTCCTCGTCGGCGGCATTCAGCCACAATGGCGCCAGTCCGCCGCTCCGGGCCGCCTCGGCCGCGAGCCTCAGGCAGGGAAAGCGCTCCGGGTCCGGGGCCTGGAAGTCGAGCCGGGCGGCCTGGATCAGATCCAGAAATTCTACACCGGAGCCGATGCGCTCGGGCCAACCCAGCGCCTGGGCGATCGGGGTGCGCATATCCGGGCTTCCCAGCTGCGCCAGCAGCGAGCCATCCTCGTACTCGACCAGGGAGTGCACCAGGCTTTGTGGGTGTACAACAACACCGATCTGATCCGGGTGCAGGCCAAAGAGCACCGCCGCTTCGATGCACTCCAGGCCCTTGTTCATCAGTGTCGCAGAATCGACCGAGATCTTGCGACCCATTTTCCAGCGCGGATGGGCGCAGGCCTGCTCCGGGCTCGCCTTCGCGATCGCCTCGCTCGACCAGGCTAGGAACGGGCCGCCAGAGGCAGTCAGCAGCACCCGGCGCACGCCGCGCGGCGCCTCCCCGGGCCGGGCATCGGCGGGCAGGCACTGGAAGATCGCATTGTGTTCGCTGTCGATCGGGATCAGCGTGGCGCCACCAGCGCGCACGGCGGCCATCAGCAACGGACCGGCCATGACGGCCGATTCCTTGTTGGCCAGCAGCAGGCGCTTGCCACTGGCGGCCGCCGCCAGCGTCGAGGGGAGCCCCGCCGCGCCACTGATCGCTGCCATGACGATCTCGGCGCGCGGATCGCGCGCCAGGATCTCGAGTGCCTCGGGCCCTTCGAGTACCTCAGTCGGGCAGCCGGCGGCGCGCAGGCGTACGCGCAGCACCCGCGCCGCGGCCGGATCGGCCAGCGCTGCCAGTGCCGGTCGGTGCTGCAGGCACTGCTCGGCCAGTTGTTCGGCATTGCTACGCGCCGCCAGCGCCACGATCCTGAAGCGCTCGGGGTGCCGCGCGAGTACATCGAGCGTGCTCACCCCGACACTGCCGGTCGCACCCAGTACCGCGACCCCCTTCATGGCCCCACCCCGAGCCACAGCAGCCCCAGGGCAATGATCGGTGCCGCGGCGGTGACGCTGTCGATGCGATCAAGCACGCCGCCGTGGCCCGGGAAGATGCGGCCGCTGTCCTTGAGGCCACTGGAGCGCTTGAGCAGGCTCTCCAGCAGATCACCGACGATCGAGAAGCCGGCTGCCGCCAGACACAGCGGCACGAAAACGCCGAGCGGCTGGTGAAACCACAGGCCGCCGGCCACGCCCAGCACAGCCGCCAGCGCCACCCCGCCGAACACGCCTTCCCAGGTTTTGCCGGGGGAGATGCTCGGCGCGAGCTTCACGCGTCCGAAGCGGTGCCCGGCAAAGTAGGCCCCGGTATCGCAGCCAAAGGCGAGTGCCAGAATAAAGAGCGTCCACTGCGCGCCGCGCGGCCAGTAGGCATCGATGCGCACCAGCACCAGCCAGGTGGGCACCAGTACGAACAGCCCGGCAAGCGCTGCGATCAGCGCGGGCACACGCTTCGAGCCATAGGCGATCCACAACAGGGCCATGCACCACCACACGAGCGATGCCAGCAGCATCAGGCGAAACTGGGCACTCGGCAGATCCTGGCCGAAGTAGCACAGCGCCGCGACCAGCAGCACGTAGCCGATGCGCATCGCGCGCTGGCCGCCGATGAAGTTAGACCACTCGAGTGCCCCGAGCAGCACGATCACGCTCAGCAAGACACGCGCGACCGGCGGCCCGCCGTAAAGAAAGCCTGCGATGCAGATGAGCGCGAGGCCGAGCGCGGTGAGGATGCGGGTACGTAACATGGCGGCGCTCAGTGAGCCTGAGGCTGCGCGTCAGTCAGGCCAAAGCGGCGCGAGCGCCCGGCGTAGGCCTCGAGCGCCTGGCCGAAGGCCTGGCTATCAAAGTCCGGCCAGAGCGTCTCGGTGAAATAGAGTTCCGAGTACGCCAGGTTCCACAGCAGGAAATTGCTGATGCGATGCTCTCCACCGGTGCGGATGAACAGATCCGGATCGGCGAGCTCGGCCAGTGGCCCAAGGGCGAGTGCCTGGGCGAATTCCGCCTCGGACTCGAACGCGCTGCCGGCACGCGCGAGTTGCCGCGCTGCCTGCAACAGATCCCATCTCCCGCCATAGCTGACCGCGACCTGCAGCATCAGCTGCCCGTTGCCGGCGGTCAGCGCCTCGGCTTCATCCATGCGTGCGCGCAAATCAGCGGCCAGCGTCGCGCGCTCGCCAATGAAACGCAGCCGCACGCCGCTGTTGTGCAGTTCAGGAATCTCGGCGGTCATGGCTTCCAGAAACAGGCTCATCAGTCCGGCTACTTCCTCGGGCGGGCGCCCCCAGTTCTCACTGCTGAAGGCAAACAGCGTCAGCGCCCCGATGCCGAGGCGCACACACTCACGGATCACCTGACGCACCGGCTCGAGGCCCGCGTGATGACCGGCCACGCGCTCGCGGCCACGCGCCTGGGCCCAGCGTCCATTGCCGTCCATCACAATGGCGACGTGGCGCGGCAGGCTCATGCGGTTCATTCAGGGGACCTGGAGGGCTTGCGATCGGAGGGCACCTCATCGGCGCCCCCCGCCCCTTCAGACCTGCAGGATCTCCTTTTCCTTGGCGGCCAGATGCTGCTCGATCTCCGCTACGAAGCGGTCGGTGAGCTTCTGGATCTCATCCTGGCACTTGCGTTCATCGTCCTGCGAAATCAGTTTTTCCTTGAGCGCTTCCTTCACATCGCCCAGCACGTCGCGGCGCACGTTGCGGATGCTCACGCGGGCATTCTCGGCATCGTGGCGCACCACCTTGGTGATGTCGCGCCGGCGCTCCTCGGTCAGCGGCGGCAGCGGCACGCGGATCACCTGCCCGGCAGTCATCGGCGTCAGGCCCAGATCCGATTTGAAGATTGCCTTCTCGATCGCCTGCACCATGCTCTTCTCCCACGGCGAGATCACCAGCGTCCGTGCATCCTCGACGGCGATGTTGGCGACCTGCTGCAGCGGTACATCCGAGCCGTAGTAATCGACCTTCAGTCCCTCGACCAGGCTCGGATGGGCCCGGCCGGTGCGCATCTTCTTCAGATCCGCCTGGAACACCACCACGCATTTTTGCATGCGGGAAATGGCATCCTTCTTAAAGTCCTCAAGCATGATGAGCTACCCCTTCGATCCCCGTGGTGTCAGCGGCGCACTCTTGCGCCTTCATTCGTTCGTGACCAGCGTACCCAGATCCTCGCCACTGACAATGCGCAGCAGCTGACCGGGCTGATTCAGGTTAAAGACCCGCAGCGGCAGCTGATGATCGCGGCACATCACGATCGCGGTCGCATCCATCACATTGAGGCGCTCGCTCAGGACCCGATCAAAGGTCAGGCGCGGATACAAGATTGCCTTCGGATCCGTGACCGGATCAGCCGAGTAGATGCCATCGACCTTGGTGGCCTTGAGCAGCAGCTGTGCCTCGATCTCGATCGCACGCAGCGAGGCGGCCGTGTCGGTGGTAAAGAAGGGGTTGCCGGTGCCGGCGGCGAAGATCACGACGCGGCCTTTTTCCAGGTGGCGCACCGCGCGGCGGCGGATGTAATCCTCGCACACCTCGTTGATGCGGATCGCGCTCATGACGCGCGCGAAGATCCCCAAGCCTTCGAGCGCATCCTGCAGTGCGAGCGCATTCATGACCGTGGCGAGCATGCCCATGTGATCGGCCGTGACCCGATCCATGCCGGCGCGCGCCAGGCCCGCGCCGCGGAACAGGTTGCCCCCGCCGAGCACCACGGCCACCTGTACGCCGAGCGCCTGCACGTCGCGCAGCTCCGAGGCCACGCGCTTGATGACCGCCGGGTCAATGCCGTATTCGGCCTGGCCGAGCAGCGCCTCGCCCGAGAGCTTGACCAGGATGCGGCGCGGACCCACTGCGGGGGCTGCTGCCTGAGCTGTCGCTGCGCTTGCCTTGTCCATTGCCACTCGATTTAAGGCTTCGCCGGATGGGCCCGGGAAGTGTACCTAAAAAAAACCCCGCCTCGCGCGGGGTCTTGAGTCCAAGTGCGCGCCGTGGCGTGCATCAGCCGCGCTTGCCAGCGGCACTGACCTGCGCCATCACTTCGGCGGCAAAATCTTCCTGTTTCTTCTCGATGCCGGCGCCGACCTCGAAGCGCTCGAAGCGCAGCACCTTGGCGCCCGCGGCCTTGAGCAGCTTCTCAACGCTCTGGTCCGGATCCTTGACGAAGGGCTGCCCGAGCAGCGTGATCTCGGCCAGTGACTTGCGCAGGCGTCCCTCGACCATCTTGGCCGCGATCTCGGGGCTCTTGCCCTCGCGCGTGGCCTGTTCGGTCAGGATTTCGCGCTCCTTGGCAAGCTCGGCGGCCGGCACATCGCTGGCACTGATGTAGCGCGGGTTGGCCGCTGCCACGTGCATCGCCAGATCCCGCGCCAGCGCATCATCACCACCCTCGAGGGCGATGAGCACGCCGATGCGCGTGCCATGGACGTAGGAGCCCAGGCGTCCGCTGCTCTCAAGCACCGTGGCGCGGCGAATCGAGATTTTCTCGCCGATCTTCGCGATCAGCGCCCGGCGGCGCACATCGATCGTTTCGCCGTGAAGCACGCGCTCCCCCAAAGCCGTGACATCGCTCTGCTTGGCCGCCAGCGCCTCGTGCGCTACCTGGGCAGCAAATTTTACGAACTCCTGCTCGCGGGCGACGAAATCAGTTTCGCAGTTGACCTCGAGCATCGCGGCGCTCTTGCCATCGGCCGAACGCTCGATCGCGATCACGCCCTCGGCGGCTACGCGCGTGGCTTTCTTGTCGGCTTTGGCGAGCCCCTGCTTGCGCATCAGCTCGGCCGCGGCATCCAGGTTGCCGCTGGTTTCAACGAGTGCCTTCTTGCACTCCATCATGCCGGCCCCCGTACGTTCACGGAGCTGGCGAACTTCCTCGGCTGAGATTCCCATGACTATGTCCTCAAAATCGATTGGATAACGCGGCGCCCGATGGCGCCCGGCGGCTGTGCCCATGCGCAGCCGGCCGGCCTTCTATATGGAGGCGCGCGCTGCGGCTCGCAAGGGCCTTTAAGCACCCCGCGGGCGGCGGGCACCGGCACCGGCAGGACCGCTGCCGGTGCGGCGGCGACCGGTCGCCGGCGCTGAGGCCGACACCGTGGTCACCTCGCTATCACCGACATCGACGCTATCGACCAGCTCATCGAGCTCCGACTCGGCAACCACCGGCTCGGCGGCTGCGGCTTCAGCTGTCACTTCCGCGCCAGGCTCAACGCCTGCAATCGGGGCCGCGGCTGCGGCCGGGCGGCGGCGCACCGGCACCGGGGCCTTGCGCGAGCGGACGTTGGCCCCCGGACGGCCCCCGCGGGCGGGCTTGCCAGCCCCGGGGCGGCGCTGGGGCTGCCCTTCGGCATCCAGCTCCACGAACTCATCCTCACCCACGTTGACCTGCGGTACCGAAGCGCGGCCATCGATAACCGCATCGGCCACGGCCGAGGCGTACAGGCGGATGGCACGCATCGCATCGTCGTTCCCGGGCACGATGTGATCGATGCCATCGGGTGAGCAGTTGGTGTCGACAATGGCGACCACCGGGATCCCAAGCTTCTTGGCCTCGTGGATCGCAATGTGCTCATGACCGACGTCAATGACGAACAGCACGTCCGGCAGCGATTCCATCGCCTTGATGCCGCCCAGGCTCTTCTCGAGCTTGACCATTTCGCGCCGCAGCTGCGTGCCTTCCTTCTTGCCGCGCTTCTCGATCTGGCCACTGGCGGTGAGCTCCTGGAGCTCGAGCAGGCGCTTGATCGACTGGCGCACGGTCTTGAAGTTGGTGAGCATGCCGCCGAGCCAGCGCTGGTTCACATAGGGCATCTCGCAGCGCGTGGCTTCAGCGGCGATCGCATCGCGCGCCGAGCGCTTGGTGCCAACGAACAGCACGCGGCCGCCATCGGCAACCACGCGCTTGATAAAAGTGGCCGCATCCGCAAACAGCGGCTGGGTCTTTTCCAGATTGATGATATGGATCCGGTTACGCTCGCCGAAGATATAGGGGGCCATCTTCGGGTTCCAGAAGCGGGTCTGATGTCCGAAATGGACGCCCGCTTCCAGCATCTGTCGCATTGACACGCTGGACATGCACAATTCCTCTACTGTGTGGGTTATGGGCCTCCGCGCATCCTTGACGGCGATCTGTTTGGTCCGGATCCGGCCCCGCTGTTATGGGAGGCATTGTGGATCCGGCCCGGCAGACACCCGGCCGCAAGTTACTGATGCGCGTGTGGATTTCGTTGCGAAAAAACGCCGCGCTTTATACCATGAACTTCCCAGCCAAACAATGCCTTAGCCGGCAAGGTCCCGAACCCCATGCTGCGTACCCCCCAGGGCCTGATCAAGACACCCGATGAGCAGGAAAAACTGCGCGTTGCCGGGCGTCTGACGGCCTCGATCCTCGACATGATCGAGCCCCATGTGGTCCCGGGCATCAGTACCGATGAGCTGGATGCCATCTGCAACGATTTCATCCACCGCGAGCTCAAGGCGACCCCCGCCAACGTCGGCTACCGGGGCTTCCCGAAGACGGTGTGCGCCTCGGTCAACCATGTGGTCTGCCACGGCATCCCGAACGATCGGGTGCTCAAGGCCGGGGATATCGTCAACATCGATGTGGCCATCATCAAGGATGGCTACCATGGCGACACCAGCCGCATGTACTACGCCGGCAAGCCGACCGTGCTCGGCCAGCGCCTGACCGAGACCTGCTACGCCGCCATGCACCGGGCGATCGATATCGTGCGGCCGGGCGCGTTCCTGGGCGATATCGGGCATGCCATCCAGAGCTTTTCCGAGGCCGAGGGTTTCTCGGTGGTGCGCGAATACTGCGGCCATGGGGTCGGACGCGAGTACCATGAGGATCCTCAGGTGTTGCACTACGGAATGCCCGGCACCGGGCTGGAGCTGCGCGAAGGCATGGTCTTTACGATCGAACCGATGATCAACGCCGGCAAGCGCTTCACGCGTGTACTGCCCGACGGCTGGACCGTGGTCACCAAGGACCACTCGCTCTCGGCACAGTGGGAGCACATGGTCCTCGTGACCGCCAGCGGCCACGAGATCCTCACCGTGGGCGCGAACGGCCGCAGCTGAAGACCCGGTAGTCACCATCATGTCTGTCACGGACGCCGC
>Ga0302326_10011597_pt1 | contig 18945 bp, 13 predicted proteins | sample Palsa_T0_3_FD_202264 | JGI IMG/M metagenome (GOLD analysis project Ga0302326, IMG submission 202264) | Peat permafrost microbial communities from Stordalen Mire near Abisko, Sweden - Palsa_T0_3 | ecosystem: Environmental > Terrestrial > Soil > Palsa > Peat permafrost | place: Sweden: Abisko...
GCTCGCCGTCGAGCGGCCCTTCGGCCGGCAGCGCGCGCACCAGGTCGCCGGGCTCGGCCTGCGAGAGGACCGGGTAGCGCCGGGTGTTGCGGTAGTAGTCCTCGATCCAGGCTGTCACGCGGTCGAATGCAGCGCGGAACTCGGCATCGGAAGAGATCGCGGGGGCGTCGCTAGGCGAAGACACGGTGCCTGCGATGTTGGTCGGCGGGGCGGCCGTTCCCCGGTCCCGAATCGCTTTCGGTGTCATGAAATATCGCACGCTTCCCAACACCGAGGTGACGGTCAGCGAGGTCGGCTTCGGCTTGTGGACGACTTCGACCGGATGGTGGGGCGAGAAGAGCGACGACGAAGCGATCGTGCTCTTGCGCGAGGCGCTCGACTTGGGCATCACCACGTTCGACGCGGCCGACACGTACGGCAACGGTCGCAGCGAAGAGCAGCTGGCCAAGGCCTTCGGCGGACGGCGCGACCGCGTCGTCTATGCGACCAAGTTCGGTTACGACTGGTACAACCACGCCGGCGAGCGCGCGGGGCAGAACGAGATCGCGCAGGATTTCTCACCGGCGTTCGTGCGCTACGCGCTCGAACAGTCGCTGACGCGTTTGCAGACCGATTACATCGACGTCTACCAGATGCACAACGCGCGGATGGAACAGGTCCTCGACGGCGCGCTGTTCGAGCTGCTCGACGCGTTCAAGGCGGAAGGCAAGATCCGTACCTGGGGCGTCTCGCTCGGGCCCGCGATCGGCTGGCTGTGGGAAGGCATCGAAGCCGCGCGCCGCAATGCGCCGATGGTCCAGATGATCTGGAACATGCTCGAGCCGTTCCCCGGCGATCAGATGGTTGCGGCCGCCAACGAGCTCGGCGCCGACACGACGTACTTCATCCGCGTGCCGCACAGCTCGGGGATGCTCGAAGGCCGCTACACCAAAGACACGGTGTTCCCGCCGACCGACCATCGCAGTCACCGGCCGCGCCAGTGGCTCGTCAACGGGTTGCAGAAAGTCGAACGACTGCGTTTCCTCGAGCGGCCGGACCGCACGCTCGGGCAGGCCGCGATCCAGTGGCTGCTCGCCGAGCCGCGCGTGATGACCGTGCTGCCGAACATCTACGACCGCGCGCAGCTGCGCGAGTTCGCCGCCGCGCCCGACACGCCGCGGCTGTCGCACGAGGAGCTCGAGCGCATCGCCGAACTGTCGAAGGACAACTTCGGCGTCGGTCCCGAGGCGGCGCGCTACAAGGGAACGATGACCGATCCCGCGCTCGCCGAGCCGAGCCGCGCGTGAGCGTTCGCGAGTCCGTTCACACGACGGCCGCGCCCGAAGCGATCGGCCCGTACTCGCAGGCCATCGCCGCGGGACCGTACGTGTTCACCTCCGGCCAGATCGGGCTCGATCCGTCGACCGGCCGGCTCGTCGAAGGCGACGTCGCCGCGCAAACGCGTCAAGTGATGGCGAACATCGCCGCGGTCCTCGCCGCAGCCGGCCTGACCTTCGGCGACGTCGTCAAGACGACGATCTTCTTGGCCGACATGAGCGACTTTGCCGCCGTCAACGACGTCTACGGCGAGTCGTTCGAAGGCACGACGCCGCCGGCGCGCTCCACCGTCGCCGCCGCCGGCTTGCCCCGCGGCGCGCTCATCGAGATCGACACGATCGCCCTGCGCCGCTGATCGATAACGATTGCCTCGTGGCACGATTGCTCGATACTTCGACGCGGCTCAGCATCGAGCGGCGCTGGGCACGAGTCCTCCTTCGACAAGCTCAGGATGACACGAACGAGCTCAGGATGACACGAACAAGCTCAGGATGACACGACATGCGCACGATGACGAGAAAACTAAAACGTGCGCAGGTAGGCTTCGCGTTCCCAGGGGTGGACGGCGCGGCGGTAGCGTTCGTATTCGGCCAGCTTGGCGTCGCGGAAGGCGTGATAGATGTGGTCGCCGAGTGCGCCGCGGATGACGAGGTCGTCGTCGAGCGCCGCCAGCGCTTGGCGCAGCGACTTCGGCAGCTGGCGAATGCCGTGCTCGGCGCGGAAACGGTCGCCGAGCTCGTAGGTCGAGCCGGTGAACGGATCGCCCGGTAGGCTGCGAGTGCGGATTCCGTCGGCCAGCGCCTCGACCAGCACGGCCATCGCGAGATAGGGATTGCAGGCGGCGTCGGGGCTGCGCACCTCGAGCAGCGGCGGTTCGCCGCCGAACGACGGCGGCACGCGCACCAGCGCGTTCGCGCTGCGCTGCGACCACACGGTGTAGACCGGCGCGTCCCAGGCCGCGACGAGCCGCTTGTACGAGTTCACCGTTGGATTGCAGATCGCGGTGTAGCCGGCGGCGTGCTCGAGCAATCCCGCCACCGCGTACAGCCGCACGGCTTCGTCGATCTCGCCCAGCGCGAAGTAGATGTGCAGACCGCTGCCGGCCCGCTCTTCGAGCGGTTTGGGCATGAACGTCGCGTGCAGCCCGTGGCGTTCGGCGATGCGCTTGACCACGCCGCGCACGGTGACGAGCCGGTCGGCGGTGGCGAGCACCGTTCCGGCCGCGAGGTCGAGCTCGTGCTGGCCGGCGCCGTGCTCGTGGTGCGCCGACGAGACGGGGATCCCCATCGCCTCGAGCGCGACGCTGGTCGCCAGGCGCACTTCTTCGCCGCGGTCGCTGGCCGAGAAGTCGAAGTACGAGCCCGCGTCGCTGGTGCGCGTCGACGGCATCCCGTCGCTGTCGAGCGCGAACAGGTAGAACTCGACTTCGAGCCCGGCGCGCAGCGCCTGCAGCACGTCGCCGGCGTCTTCGAGCACGCGCTTGAGGGTCGAGCGCGGGTCGCCTTCGAACGGCGTTCCGTCGGGCGTCTCGATGTCACACAGCACGCGCGCCTCGACTTGTCCGTCGCTCGTCCACGGCAGCACGGTGAACGTCGTCGCGTCGGGCCGCAGCACCATGTCTACCTCTTCGCCGCGCACGAAACCGTCGATCGAGCCGCCGTCGAAGGTCACGTTTCCGGCCAAGGCGCGGTCGAGCTCGGAGACCGGGATCGAGACGCTCTTCTCGATCCCCAACACGTCGACGAACGCCAGGCGCACCCAGCGCACGCCGCGCTCCTTGGCGACGGCGAGCGCGTGCCGCCGCGCCGCCGTCGCATCCTTCACGGTGGTGAGCACGTGACGTGCCTACCCGTCGAGCGCGTCGACCGCGAGCGCCGCGCGGACAGTGAGCTGATCGTGCGGCGAGTCGAGGTCGAGCCGGCCGATCTCGCCGATCTGGCGCAAACGGTAGAACACCGTGTGGCGATGCACGTTCAGCCGCGCCGCAGCCTCCTTGATGTTCTGCCCGACGTCGAAGAACAGCTTGAGCGTGCGCACGAGCTCGGTCTGGTGCTTGTCGTCGTACGCGCGCAGCGGGTCGAGCACGCGCGTCGCGAACGTGCGCCAGTCCTCGCGCGTGGCGCCCGTGCGGTGGAGCAGCGGATAGACGCCCAGATCGTCGTACGGGATCACGCGCCCGCCGCCGAACATCCGGCGCGCGATAATCATCGACTCGCGCGCCTCGTCGACGCTGCGCGCCACCGAGATCATCTCGGCGTGCCGGCCGACGCCGCCGACGACTTTGACGTCGAGCCCGGCCCGGTGCAGCCCTCGCGGGATCATCGTCGCCGCGGTGCGCGCGTTGGCGGCATCGACCTCGAGCGGCGCCGGCACGAGGAAGAAGAAGCCGCCGCCGCGTTCCACGACGACGACGTCGCCGCTGCGCGAGCCGAGCGTGTCCAAGCAGACGCGCCGAATTTCGGCGTTCTTCTGCGCGGCGACCGTCTCGTCGAGCCCTTCGCCCTCGATCGCGACCGCCACGTAGCCGGGCGCGAGCGCGATGCCGCGCGCCTGCGCGTCCTCGCGCGCTTCGAGCGGATCCTCGTAGGCGCGCGCCAGCAGACGGTCCCAGAAACCGCGCCGGCGCCCGCGTCCGCCGGCGGCGTCGCGCGACAGCTCGACCGCGATCTGCGCGGCGGTCAGCCGAATCTGCCCGCTGCGGTCTTCGAGGCTGCGGCCGCCGGCCGGAAAGACGGAGATCCAGCCCAGCCGGGCCTCTCCGGCCCGCAGCGGATAGGCGCGGGCGCGCGGCGCGCCCGGCGACGCCAGCGCGACGCTCTCCTCGCCGTCGGCGTCCTTGGGCAACAGGTCGCGCACCGACGGCGGAATCGCCCGCTCGCCGGTCCCGGCGACGGCCAGGTGGCGCCACTGCGCGTCTTCGACCAGCACCGCCGCATCGATCGCGGCGGCCAGGTGTGCGGCCAGCGCCTGCGCGCCGCCGCCGCCCGCGGCGACGCGCGCCAGCGCCTCGGCGAAGGTCAGCAGCGCGTCCGAGCGATCGCGGCGTATCGGCCGGGCGGGGATCGAAATGTCGTCCTGCAAGCTCCAAACGTTTCCGCGGCGGCGGCCCGCTCCTGCGGACCGGCGGACGCCGGGCGGCGCATCGGCGGGCTTCGGTTTCGCCATTTGCACAAACGGGACGGTCAGTTTCGCTCCTTCAGGCCCGGGAGTCGATCGGCCGCGCGCAGCGAATGCGCCCGGCGTGAGCCTCCTGGTCGTCCATCTCTGGGTCGGGATCGTGATCGTCGCGCTGGCGCTGCTGGCGGTCTGGCACCCGCAGGGACGGCGGATCACGCTGTACGTCGTGACGCTGCAGATTCTGCTCGGCATCGTGCTGATGGTCGAGGGCCTGCGCGTGCCGTGGTACCACTACGGCCTCGCCATCCTCGGCTGGGTGGGCTACATGACCGCCAACGGCATGGCCCGCCGCGGAACGGACCGCCGCACCGTGCTGCTCGTCACCGCGCTCGCGACGATCCTGTTGCTGATCGCGTTCGGCATCGGCCAAGAAGTCGTCCGAGTAAGCGCGACCGGCTCGCCGTAGACGATCCGCGCTCGTCTACGCGGCGAACAGCTGCTGCCAGACATAGACCAGCGCGAGGCCGCCGATCACAACCGTCGTCGCCCAGCCGACGACGTTGAAGAAGCGCGAGTTGACGTGCTTTCCCATCACCCGGGGACGGTTGATGACGATGAGCATGAGAACGAGCTCGAACGGCAGCAGCACACCCTGCACGACCTGGGCGTAGAAGATGAGCTTGATCAACGAGTCTTTCGGCACGAGCAGAACGAGCGCCGCGCCGAGCAGGATCGACCCCGCGAACAGCGTGTAGAACACCGGCGCTTCGCGGAAGCGCCGGTCGAGCGACGCTTCGATCCCGAACGCCTCGCAGACGATGTACGCGGTCGACAGCGGCAGCACGGTGGCGGTGAAGATCCCCGCGTTGAGGATGCCCAGCGCGAACAGCGTCGCGGCGAAGTTCCCGGCCAGCGGGACCAGCGCGCGGGCGAAATCCTGCGCCTGCGCGGTGTCGATGTTGAGCGGCGGCTTGCCGCTGTGGAGCGCCGCCTGATAGATCGTTGCGCCGTTGGCGATGATCATGAAGCCGGCCAGCACGATGGCGAGCACCGAGCCGATGATGACGTCGAGCCGGATCGCGGGCAGATCGCGCGCGCGCGAGCCCTTGTCGACGACCGCCGACTGCAGGAAGAACTGCATGTACGGAGAGATCGTCGTGCCGACCAGCCCCACGACCGTGACGATGAACGCCGGATCGCGCTCGATGGTGGGGATGAACGTGCCGCGCGCCACCTGTCCCCAGTCCGGATGGGCGAGCACGCCCGACACGACGTAGGCCAGATACATCAGCGACAGCACGACGAAGACGCGCTCGACGATCTTGTTCGGGAGCCGCAGCACGAACGCGAAGACGACCGCGGTCGACAGCGGCACCGCGATGTAGCGCGAGACCCCGAAGATTTCCGAGGCCGCGCCGATCCCGGCGAACTCGGTCGCCGTGATGCCGGTGTTGATGAAGAACAGCGCGACCATCGACAAGAGCGTCGTGCGCAGTCCGAAGTTCTCCCGGATCAGTCCGGCCAAGCCCTGACCGGTGACGGCGCCCATGCGGCCCGCCATCTCCTGGACGACGATCAGCGAGACGGTCAGCGCGACGAGCGTCCACAGCGTCGCGTAGCCGAAGCGCGCGCCCGCTGCCGAGTACGTCGCGATTCCGCCGACGTCGTTGCCAGCCGAGGCCGTGACGAAGCCCGGGCCGAGCACGGCGAAGAAGGCGACGAGAATTCGCCAGTTACGGCGCACCGGCGGGCGTTACCCCGCCGCTGCGGCGCGGCGATGCTGGCCGTGCTTGGTGAAGCGCGGTAACTGTTTGGTCAGTCGCTCGGGGATGATCGCGTCGATCGCGTCGTCGACGGTGACGATCCCGAGCATCATTCCGCGCTCGTCGGTGACCGGGCACGCCAGCAGGTCGTAGCGCGCGATCGTCGCCGCGACGTCCTGCGCCGAAGCGTCCGGCCGCACCGTGACGAGCTCGGTGTCCATGATCGAGTGGATCGTCGCGTTGGGCGCCGCGAGCAGCAGCGTGCGCAGCGAAAGCGTCCCCAGCAGCTTCTCCGACTGGTCGGTCACGTAGAGGTAATAGATGAACTCGGTCTCGGGTGCCAGCTCGCGGATCTTCGTCATCGTCGCAGCGACGGTGCGATGCGGATAGATCCAGAAGTAGTCGGTCGTCATCAAGCCGCCCGCGGTGTCGTCGTCGTAGGCGACCAGCTCGCGCAGGTCTTCGGCCGTCTCGGCGTCCATCTCGCGGAGCAGCGCTTCTTGTCGGTCCTCCGGCAGATCGCCGAGCAAGTCCGCGGCGTCGTCGGAATCCATCTCCTCGATGATGTCGGCGGCGCGCTCGGTGCCGAGGTCGTCGATGATCGAGCGCTGCACGTCGGCGCCGAGGTGCTCGAGCGCGTCAGCGGCGCGCTCGTCGTCGAGCGAGCCGACCACGCGCGCGGCGTCCTGCGCCGAAAGTTCGTTGATGATGTCGGCGAGCTCGCTGGGGTGCAGCCGCGCGAGCCGGTTCTCGCTCACCGAGAGGTGGATTTGGGTTGGGTTGAGATCGTGCAGCGGCGCTACGTTATGCCATGCGATCAGCGTGCGCGGCAGGCGGTCGAGCAGCCCCGGCAGCAGCTTTCCCGCACCGAGCCGCCGCAGCAGTCCGCCGACGCCGATCTCGGCCGCGACGACGCGCAGCGCGCCGCCGGTGCGGGCGACCTCGATGTCGTTGATGCGGACCACCTTGCGGCCGTCGACGTCGACGATCTGCTTGTCGAACAAATCGTCGACCAGGTAGAGCGCCTCGTCGTCGGGCGGCCGCACGATCTTCGGCGGCGTGGTCAGCACGAGCGCGTCGCGGTCGATCGACGCGACCTCGCCGATCGGCGATGCCAGCTCGCCCAGCCGCGTCTTGACCACCACCGCGTCGATGCGCGGAAACGTGTCCTCGGGATGATCGACGATGAAATCCGCGACCTTCCCGACGAGCTCGCGCGTGCCGTTGCGTTCGACGAACGCCGGCCGGCCCACGAGCTCGGAGACGAAACCTTCCTGGAACGTCGTCGCGCTCATCATGCCGTGCTCGCCTCCTTCCACCGCGGCGCCGAAACAAAAAAACCGGCCAGGTGCTCCCCGTCCGGCGCTCGCCGTGGTGGCGTCGTCCGGCGCCGCAGCGCCGGAGAAACGTCCTCAACGTCGAGCTTCAGCACCACATGCCATCGAGCCGGATCCTCCGGCTCAGCCGCGTTAAGCGCCGCCTTGATTCGGCGGAGCCTGGTCACCACGTCGGGGTCTCTCGACCTTTCCGGGCAGCGGCGTGTCTGCGTGTGGACGCCTCACCTAACGAGGAATCCGGCTCAAGTATGGCCCCGCCGTCGAGCGCGCGTCAAGCGTATCGCACGGGAAGGGCCGCCTGCGGGCGTGAAGCCCAGCAGCCATGTCGATCCGACTCGCGGTGAGCATTGCCGTGGCGGCGTTGCTTTGCGCGTGCTCGGGACCGCGCGCGGGCGTGACGAGCGGCGCTCCCAGCGCTTCTCCGGCTGCCGTCCCGAGAAGCGCGCACGGTCCGCTCAACTCCCCAGTGTCGCGCGCCGGTAGGCCGGGCGAAGTACCGCTCGACGCCGCGCATCGGGCCGCGGTCGCCGCAATCGCGGCCAAGGTGCCGGCGGCCGAGCGGGCGCGGCTGCGCTATGCGTTGGCCGCCGGTGGCGACGGGCGAACGCATCTGGTCGTGTACGACGGCGAAGGGCTCGACGTCGGTGGCCGCGGCCCGACCAAGCGCCACGAGTACGTCGTGTTCCTCGTTCTCAACCTTCCGGGCGGCCAGCACTACGATCCGCAGCAGAACAGCATCATCGCGCCGATTCCGCCGCCGCCCGAGCGCGACGTGGCGCCGGTGAAGCCGTGACCTTAGTTGACCGGCGTCTCGGTGGTCGCGCCGAGGGCGTCGTAGAGTAGGGCGGAACCGGTGGGCGCCGAGCTCGTGTAGACCTGGACCTCGAGCTCCGGACCGGTCGAGCTGATGCTCGAGGTTTTCAAGTCGCTGCTGAAGCCGAAGTCCGAGCCCAACGCCGCAGTCGCCGTGATCGGTTGCCCGAGGCAGTCGTAGGCGCCGAGCCGTGCCGACGAGTTCGGCTTGATCGCCAGCGGCGACGACGCCGCGTTGAGCTGGATCTCGTTGACTTGATACGGGACGAGCAGGACGTCGGCCGGCCAGGTCCAGGTGAAGAACAGCAGCCAACCCCGCGCCGGAGTGTCGGACAACGACGGGGTGACGTCGATCGCCGGCGCCGCCGTCGAGGTGCCGGTGAAGCTGTTGGTGACGCTCGCCGCCCACGGGCGCGTCGCGAACGTGACGATCGGCGGCTGCTTCGTCCCGCTGTAGGTCAGCGAGAACGTATCACCGCTCAGCCCGTTGACCGGAATCGCAGACGGTCCGAGGGCGGCCGGGTACGCGCCGGCGTTGCGGCAGAAGTTGAGCGTCGGCGGTTCCGACCCGACCACCGCCGTGCGCGGTCGGCGCACCGCGACCGGCGACCGCGCGGCGGCCGTGGTGCTGTGCGCCGCGAACGACCAGACCGTGCAATCGGTCGCGAGCGTTCCGTCGCCGCATTGCGTCAGCGGCGGAAGGTTCAGCTGGCTCCAGCCTCCGTCATCCGGATCGGTCGGTCCGTAGGGAGTGGGCGGCGGCGACTGGTCGACGTTGCCGACGAGATGGACCGCGGCCGACGAGGTCGCCGGAGACGACGACGTCGGCGACGGCGTCGCGGGTGAGGGCGCGACCGACCCGGACGCCGAGCTCGAACCTCCGCCGCCCCCGCAACCGATTGCGAGCAGCAGCAAGAGCGACAGTCCTATGATGCGGCCGTCCTTCACGTTGATCGTCCCTCCGTCCGACACACATACTCTTCGGCGGCTCGGCGCCGAGGCATAACGCGCGCAGCGCGCCGGGTCAAGCTTTCTTAACGGACGATCGAGTCGGCCACCAAGGTCGCGACGTTCTGGGCCATCTTCTCGGTCGAGGCCACGACCCGCGTTTGGATTTGCGTCAGCACCTGAGCGCTGGTGTACTGCACCACCGCGGAACCGACGTCTACGTCGCGGATCGCGCTCTCGGCTGACTGCGTGTTCACGGCGTCGGTGTTGTTGTTTTGCGAGGTCTCCTGCAGTCCGACCATCTGCGAGCCGAGCTCGGCGCGGCCCGTGGCCAGCGTTTGAATCGCGTAATCGATGCGGTACTCGGCGGCCTCGTTCTCCAGGTCGTCGCCGAGGATGACCTCGTTGACTCCGAGATCGACCGCGCTCACGCCGCCGATGTCGACCGACACGACCGATCCTTCACTGTCACCCGTGTTGACGTCGAGTGCCGAACCCGGAGCTTTCTCTTGCGCCGGCAGCGTGACGAGCAGCGCGGTGCTTCCGACATCGGCCGGTGTGAGCGTTCCGATGTTGAACGAGAGAACGTAATTGCCGTACTGGTCGGTCTGGTAGAACGAGGGCGACCCCGGCGTCGGCGGGGAGAAGCCCGGCTGATAGTCCGTGCCGTTGCCGATCTGCACGGTCGACGTTTGCTCGGGACCGAACTCCGGATCTTGGCTGCCGATCGTCACGGTGACGTTGAGCGCATTGGCGACGGGGTCGTACGAGTCGACGCTGATGCTTTGCACCAGCTGCGGAGCATCCGGCGCCACCGCCGGCTGGGTCGGATCGACCGACTGATCGATGATGTTCCCGCCGCCCGAAGCCGTCGGGTTCACGACCAGCATCGCGCGCGTGTCGAGCGGGGGCACGCTCGACGCGCTGCCGTCGAGCAGCTGGCGTCCGTTGAAGGTCGTGCTCTCGGCGATGTGGTTGATCTCGAGGGTGAGCTCGTTGAGCTCGTCCTGGATGTTCGCCGTATCGGCCGCGCTTTCCAAACTGCTGCGCGCTTGCACCACCAGCGTTCGCATCCGCTGAAGGATGTCGGAGATCGTCGACATCGCGCCGTCCGCCACCGTGAGCGCGTTGTTCGCAGTCTGGAGCTGTTGAGCTCCCTCGTCGAGTCCGGACACCTTGGACGCAAGCGTCTCCGCGATCGCGAGCCCGCTCGGATCGTCGGCAGCCGAATTCACGCGCAAACCTGACGACAGACGTTGAGTCAACGTCTGAAGCTCGTTCTGCGTCGTCAGCGACGCGTTGAGCGCGACGCCGGCGAGACTGAGAACATCCATGGTGATCTGGTCGACTTCCCTCCTTGGAAGTTGCCCGAGGTCGGGGCCTGGCTTGTCCCTATCTTTTCTATCGCGCCTTCGGCGGTGGGACTTTACCCCGGGCATTATAGGATCGCGGGCGCTTCGCCGATGACCCGGAAGTGCGTTCACCTGTCCGGCGCTCGATCGTCGGGGCGGGCGCCGTATGTTTAGCGCTCTCGGCGTTCTGTCTTACGTCCGAGGACGTCGCCCATGCGGCGCCGCTGTTCGCCGTTGGGCTGCCTTTGGCGTCCCCGTCGCCGACGCCGGCCGCGTCGCCAAGGCCCAGCGCGACGCCCAAACCTCGTGGGCGGCACTCGTTCCTGGGTGACGGGCCGGTCGTGTTTCGAGGAAACGGAACGTACCAGCTCGCGGTGGGCCGGTCGACGCGCGACAGCCTGGCCACCGCGACGGACAATTACAGCACCGCCCTCTCGGTGGTCGCCGAACGCCGGACCGAGCAGAGCTCGCTGTCGATCTCGAACGCGTTCGGGTACGGCACCGGCGGGGCGGCGGCGGGCGGACTGATCGTCGGCTACCGCACCCCGAGCTACGGGCTGACCTATGGTGAGGTGACCGGGCCGGCCGACAGCCAGCTCGAGATCGGCGGAATCGCCCGCGGCATCTCGCTCGACTTTCCCGTTCGCAACGGCGACCTGTCGTACATCGCCGGGACCGCGGCCCAGCAGACGACCCTCGATACGGACACCTTTCGGATCTTCGGATTGCGCCGCGACTGGAACGCGCTGGGCGGGTACTTCGGGCTGGGTGCGTACTACGGCGTGGGCGAGGACGGCTCGGGCCGCGAGACGATCGGCGACCTGGGCTTCCGGCATTATGGCGCGACGCTGTCGACCGACGCCGAGCTCGCCGTGTCGTCGGCCGACCAGATCCCCGGCGCAGCCGACGGCGCGCGGCTCGCGTCGGCGCTGCAGTTCGATCTGCAGGGCAAGAACACGTTCACCACGCTGGCGCTCAAGTTCGACCCGTCGGGCTTTCAATCGCTGACCGGCTCGGTCGACGGAGGCTTCTCGGCGGATCTCGCGCTGCGGCGGACGTCGAGCACCTTCGGCGACGTCAACCTCGAGCTGGGCCACTCCGACGACCAGCTCGACGGCACCGTTCAGCACGACGACCAACTGACGTTCTCGGGCGACAAGAGCTGGTCGCACTTCGGGTTCCAGTACGATGCCGGCCTCGAAGGATCGCAGTCGGGTGATACGACGTCACTGCAACGGACCGGAGCGCTGACGATGACCGAGTCGCTGCGCTCGCTCTCGCTGTTCGAGACGTTCCAGGCAACGTCGACGTCGCAGACGTCCGGCTTCGCGGCGCAGCGACAGCTCGCGCTCGGGGCCAGCCGGCCGCTGTTCGGCGGCTCGGTGGCCTATCAATTCTCGCGCAACGTGTCGGCCGGCGGCCTGGGCAGCGCGGGCACCGCTGCGGCCCAGTCGCTCTCGTTTCGCCGCTCGATCGGAAAGAAGCTGGACGCGCAAGTGACGCAAGCGTTCCAAACCTCGACCAACAACGGCGTCGCGGCGCGGCTGATCGAGACCAGCCTGGCGTTGGTGCGGCGGCTCTCGAACGTCGTCGCGGTGCAGGTCTCCGCCGACCGCTTCCATCAGACCGGACTCGGCGGCGGCAGCGGGACGACGTTCTCGGCCTCGCTGGTGGGTCCGTTCGGATTCGGCCAGCCGGCGAACGGCGTCGGCCGCGCGAATCCCAATTTACCCGCCGTCATCCGCGGGATGGTGACCTACTCGACCTCACCGAACCCCTTCGCGTACAACGCGCCGGCCGTGCACGGATTCAACAACGCGTTGATCGTTCTCGACGGGCAGGTTTCGCAGCGCACCGACTCGAGCGGGCAGTTCGAATTTCGCTTCGTGACCCAGGGTACGCACACCGTGCGGATCGACACGGCGACGATCACGCCCGGGTTGATCGTCGACCGCGAGTACCAGACGCTTTCCGTGCTGGGCGGTCAGACGACGACGATTCAGTTCAACGTCGGCAACTTCGCCGGGGTCAGCGGCGTGGTCGCGACGCAAGACTCCAACGGCAAGCAACATCCATTGGGGAACATCGGGATCGCCGTCGACGGGATCCAGGCCGTCACCACCACTGCCGACGGACAATATCAGATCGGCCGGCTGAGCCCGGGCGCGCACACGATCGAGATCGTCCAGGCGACCGTGCCTTCCACCGTCCAGTTCGTCGGCGACGAGAAGAAAACGGTAACGGTCACCGCCGGCACGTCGACGCCGCTGAACTTCGTCGCGTCGCCGCTCGGGTCGATCGCCGGAACGGTGATGGCGCCCGCGGACGGCGGTTTCGGCGCGCCGGCCGGGCTCAAGAACGTCTACGTGCTCGCCGAGCCCGGCGATCACGCCGTCATCACCGACGACGACGGCTCGTTCTTGATGGACAACATGCCGCCCGGCACGTACACCCTCTCGGTCGATCCCGACACGATCCCGGATGGACTCAGCGTGCTGTCGGGACCCGACGGTACGGTGACGATCGGCGGGGGCACCAAGGCGTCGGGTGTCGACTTCAAGCTCGGCCCGGGCGCGAAGAACGTCGTGTTCACCTACAGCGACACGAAGCGAATGCCGATCTCGGTCGAGTTCACGCCGCCGATCGCTCCGCCGGGAAGCGTGCTGCGCGTCAGCGCGCGCACCGCGGCCAAGGACGTCTCCGCGATGTTCGTCGAGAGCGACGTGTTCGGGAGCTTCGCGCTCCACCGTGACGCGCGGACCGGCGCTTGGGTCGGCGACGCGATCGTCCCCGCGCTGGTGAAGGGCGACTACGCGTTCACGGTCACCGCCCATCGCAAGGACGTCACCGAGGCCGTCGGGCTCGTGCCGGTCGATCCCCGGGTGCAGCTCTTCGCCTTCCGCTTGAGCCCGCGACAGCCGGGTCCGGGACAGACCGCGCACGTCACGCTCAAGGCGCTCGCGCCGGTCTCGGAAGGCGATACCATGCTGTTCGAAGACGGCTACAAGGTCACACTGCCCAAGCCCAGCGGCCACGTTTTCGCGTTCGACATCCGCATCTGGAACAAAGGGCTGCCCTATTCGGCGACCATCGTGCCGAAACGCGGGCCAAGCTATCCGATAATTTTACGTTAAGGAAGTCCGGCCGGCGGGCGCTCGCTAAGGTGTTCGCGCCGGCGCGACGATGACCGGATGGGAGGGGCGCAGCCCGCCACCTCCACAGCGTCCCTCTCGAAAGGATTCGAACGTGAAAAGAGCAGTTGCTGCTCTGGTCATGCTGGGGATCGCGGCCGTTTGCGCAGCGCCCAGCTCCGCTGCTACCACGGTCTATGGATCTGCTCAGCTCAAGTACACCGTCAACGCGACGGCGTCAATTTCCATTGCCGTGAACTACGACACGAACGGTAACATTCAGCCGGCCGTGGCTTCGACGATTTTGGCGTCGGCCGCCGGCAACTGCACTGCAGGCGTAGCTGAGGCTTCGAACGCGACCCTGACGTTCGGCGGCATCACGCCCCCCGGCGGCGCCGGCACCTACACCAGCTGCCTGTACAAGAACGCGCTGTCGGTCGGCGTCAATTCGAACGACTCCGCCGGCGTGAAGGTGATGGAGTACGTCGATGTGCTTCCAGCCGGTACGGTCATCTGCTCGTACCCGATCGACGCGACCCCCAAGACCAAGCCGACGCAGTCCTCGGCGACCGCAATCGCCGGTAACGGCACGTGCGCGGCCCCGACCGGCGGATCTGCCGGCACCGCGTTGACCGCGCTCGGCGCGACGACCGCGGGCGCGGGTTACGGTGCGCAGGGCAATCCCGGTTCGCCGACGACGGTCGTCGTGGCCGGCACGCCGACCTCGACCGTGTACACGTCGGGCGGCTATGCGCTGTACAACAGCGGTGCTGCTGCGCCGCCCGCGGGCTGGAACTTCATGGGCCAGGACGTGAGCCTCAGCGTCAGTCCGGCGGCTGCGTCGGGCAGCAATCTCGCGAGCGTCATCACGCTCGCGCTGATCGCCAACTAGCGCGCTGCGGGCTCAATCCGCCGACGTCAAACGCCGAGGATACTAGGGATGCGTCCCTTACGACCTCTCACCGTTTTGGCGGTTCTCGGGGCACTCGGGCTCTCGATGACCGCACCGTCGTCGGCGGATATCTCGGTCGACGTCTCCCCCGCCAAGTACGAGCTGACAACGCAGCCCGGCAAGCAGGAGACGTTCCCGATCACGGTTCGAAACACGAGCGGCGCCGCGGTGCACATCGTGGCGTCGCTTTCGGACTACGTCGTCGGTCCGACCGGAAACTACGTGTTCGCGGCAGCCGGTAAATCACCGTTCTCGCTCTCGAAAGAGATCAGCATCAACCCGCGTGAATTCGATCTCGACGCCGGCTCGTTCGTTCAAGTCCGGTTCTCGGTCGACGTCCCGCAAACCGCGAACGGTGAGTACAGCACTCTCGTCTTCTTCACGACCAGGCCGACGCGCAAAGGCGGCGGGCTGTCGGTCGTCGAGCGAATCGCCTCCAAGGTCTACGTCATCATCCCGGACTCGGCGCGCATCAGCGGCGAGGTGGACGACGTGAAGGCGCAATCGCTCGACGACGGCCAGCACTACCTGATCGACTTTCGGAATACCGGAAACGCACACGTCTACCTGAGCGGCCGGGTCGAGATCAGACAAGGAAGTACCGTGATCGACCGGGTCAGCTTTCCAGCCGGCATGCTCGTCGAGCGAGCCGGAAAACGATTGATCGACGCCGTCGGTAAGAAGCTCGCGCCAGGTTCGTACTCCGTCGTCGCGATGGTTGACTACGGCGGTCCGAATCTCGTGGCCGGGCAAGCGAACATCACGGTGCGCTGAGCGCACCGGCAACGGAACGGATTCCGGAGACTGCATGTACCACGTGTCGCGAACGGCGGCGGTTGTCGCCTTCGTCGTTGCTAGTGTGCTGGGGATCGGCGTGCTCGTCGCCCTCGCGCAGTCGGTTCCGCCGGCGCAGCGCACCGTGGGCGGTCCGCGCGAGTCGACGGTCCCGGCGACGGCCTCGGTCACGCCGCCTCCGCTGCCCTTCGGCAACCAGTTGCAACCATCGGGCGAGAAGCGTTCGATGGCCGTTCCGGGCTCGAACGATCTGATCGGCCCGCTGGCGCGCTTGATCGCGAGAAGCAGCGGTCAGAGCAAGGTCGTCCCGTATTCCGGGCCGCGAGTGCCGATGCCCAAGCTGTCCGACATGCTGCACCATCGCCGCTACCCGAAGTCGGCGATCGGGTCGTCGATCGTCCTCACCGGACCGCTGGGCGTGGCGTACCTCGAGGACTCGACGGTCGCCTACGGTTCGGTCGTCGGCTGGGTCTGCGAGAACCTGCAGGCCAGCACGACGTACGAGTACATCGTCTTTTCACCCGACGGCTACGCCGCCCAAGTGTATCCGTTCAAGGACTCGACCAACTCGAACCCCGCGACGTTCACCACCGACAATCAAGGGCGGTGCATCGACAGCTCCAACTACCCGTACTACGCGTTCATCCCGCTGTGGACGCCCATGACGAACGGTCCCGGCGGCGGCAACGGCTCCGATCCGATCGCGTGGATCGGCGGGGCGCGCACCGGAACCGCGGGATCCGACCCGCCGTACTCGGGCGTGTGGGCCATTGCGGTGAAGAACGTCAGCAGCGGCTTGTACGAGGCGGTGGCCTACACCGTCGTGCTCGGCACGCTGAACTTCAATACCTACAGCGACGCCGGGTTCAGCGTCCAATCGGCCAACTACGCTTCCGGCGCGAACGTCTACGTCTCCGCCTCCGGACTCAACCCCGCCCACTTCTACGCCTTCGGCTTCGTCAACACGTCGGGCAACGGGCTTCCCTGCGTGTACACCATCCCGTCCGCAGCGCAGAACAATGGGAACTCGACCTGCTTCATGCACGGTTCCTCGGGCGTGTTGCCGACGAACGGGACGCTCACCGGCGTGTTTCCGTCGCCGGCGAGCGGAGCGAACAGCGTCGGCACGTACTCGGTCGAGCTGTACGACGTCACGACGAGCGATCTGATCTCCACCCAGCAGATCTCGCTGAACCCGTCGACCGTCACCTGGAGCCCGCTGGTGCCGTACAACGGCGCCACCAACGGAACGAACATCAACGATACGTTCGCGGTCGACGGCATCATCAACGGCAACACCGGCGCCGCCGCTGTCGTCGAGGATTCGGTGGCCGGTCTGACCTACGCCGCGTCGGGTTTGACGACCGGTCACAACTACCGCATCACCGTGAGCAACCCCAACGGCGTCGTGATGAGCAGCACGACGACCGATCCGTACGAGCAGTCGTTCGCCCAGCTTCCGACCTATACGGCTTCCGGGAACGCGTTGCCGGCGACCCAAGTCGCGTTCCCGGTCAACACGACGACGGTCACCTCGCTCGGTCAAGCGCAGATCCCGTTTGCACCCAATGTGTACACCGCACAGCTGTACGACACGACCGCGGGCGCGGTGGTAGGGTCGAAGTCGTTTCGGATGCTCTCCTACGCAGCTGAGCTTCAATGGACGAGTCCGGCGGGGCTATACGTCAATGCCAACCTCGTCGCGACGAACGTCACGTTCCAGCTGCAGAACACGGCCGGCATCCTGTACGGCGCGTGGAACGCCGACGGCATCGCCAAGATCACGATCACCAGCGACTCGAACAATTACGTGTCACTCGGCCTGCAGGGCGGCATCACGACCGCGACCGACTCTGCCGGCAACGTGTGGACGCTGACCAATCCAAACGCCCAGACGATCATCGCTACCCCCAACGTCGCCGGCACGAGCCTGCCGCCGAGCGGGACGATCCCGATCAAGATGACGGTGGCCGACCCGGGCGCGAAGTGCACCGGCAGCGGGTGTACGCTGCGCACGTCGATCCTGCCGTACCACGGCATCGTCGGCAGCCTCACCAACGCGAAGATGCAGAACACCGCGAGCAACGGGCTGCTCGTGCTCGCAACCGGCACCGGCTTCGCGCTGCCGACCTATTCGCTCGCGGTCGGTGCGTACTCGGGAGGCCAGCTGACCACGCCGCGCTACACGCAGATGATGTACCGCACCGGCACCAACGGCGCGAGCGGCGGCAAATACACCATCACCTTCACCATCAACAACAGCGGCTCGTCGCAGGCGCTCGAGAGCGCCGAGTTCGCCTTGCCGCCTGGCTTCGACGTCCAGTTGACGCCGCCGACGCTGACCAGCATCACGGTGAACGGCGTCAGCCAAACGGCGAACTGGTCGATTCAGACGCCCAACCCGTACAACGGGATCGGGACGGGCTGCGACCCGGCGGTCAACGATTTCGGCATCACGACGACCAAGAGCGCCGACGACCTGCCGGCCAACGAGACCGCCGTCGTGACGATCGCGCTGCCGATCTTGCCGACCGCGTTCCCGTTCGAACAGATCGCAGGTACGGCCAACTATTGCGATTCGGCCGGGATCGGCGGGACGCCGTACCAGCTCGGCCAGACGAACACGCTGACCAACGCCGTGGCCGGGACGCAGAACATCGACTCCAACGAGCTCGGCGTGTTCTCGCTCGATCCATCGCTGATGTCGGCGACCCTGAACCCCTCGACGATCGCGGCGCTGGCCGGCGTGACGACGACCTTCACGTTCCTCAACACCAGCACCGGCTTGGATCCGAACCCGGACTACGTCAACCAGCTGCTCATTACCGTGCCCACCGGCGCGATTCCCAACTCCGTCACCGTCACCTCGCCGAATCAGACGGGCGTGACGTGGTACGCCAATTCGACCGGAACCGCAGGGCAATTCCGCATCGAGCTCTGTACCCCCGGACCGGCGCCCTGCTCCGGCACCACGGATTCGAACGCGTTGCCGCCCGGCGACGCGCTCAACGTGAAGTTCAACTATACGACCGCGCCGACGATCGGCACCTACCCGATCGCCTGGACGGTGCGCGGCGCCAACGGAAACGCGACCGCCGCCGCGACGGTGGCCGAAGAGCCCGTCTTGACCGTGGCCAACACGACGGCTCAGGTGAGTTTCACGTACGCCGGCGGCTACACGGCGACGCCGGCCTATCCGCCGGTCGCACCGATCCTGGCCGTTCCGTCGAACGCGCAGCCGACCGTCGGATCGTGGTCGAACTACACCGCCGGCAACTCGTTCGTGTACCAGCTCTACAACAACGGCTCGACGCCGATCACCGACATCTCGATCGGGATCCCGTCGTCGAACACGTCGGGGCAGATCACCGACACGCAGGACTGGCAGCTGGTCGCATCATCGATCTACGTCTACGGCTC